>Ga0209181_10000921_pt1 | contig 52883 bp, 40 predicted proteins | sample MAT05_FD_187208 | JGI IMG/M metagenome (GOLD analysis project Ga0209181, IMG submission 187208) | Freshwater microbial communities from Lake Fryxell liftoff mats and glacier meltwater in Antarctica - MAT-05 (SPAdes) (version 2) | ecosystem: Environmental > Aquatic > Freshwater > Ice > Liftoff... | reverse complement strand
CAATGCCTCCCCGACGCGTTGCGCGCCCACAGGAAAGCCGGGAATCAACGACTGTTTGAACACGATGAACTCCTTCGCCTGCAGCCCCCCCCAACGATAGGCTACGCAGAGCTCGTCTGTTTTTAATACATGCCAACCTTGATTCCGGAAAATGGAGTCTTCATTGCACCCGGATCAGGAAGTCTGAAGTTATTTCCTCACGAGCCCTTAGGCAATTCCGTTCATATCGCCAAGCCGGGGCCGGCGCGGCAAGAATGCCTCTGCCTCGATGACGTCCACCAGATGCGCTGCACTACGCCCTTCCGATGAACACCGTCACCGACAGCCTGACACTCGCGCTCGGGCTGATCGCACGCGCCGACGCCCAGTTGCTGGCCATCGTGGGCCTGTCGCTGCGGGTCAGCGTCACCGCCTGCGCGATCGGCGCGCTGTGCGGGCTGGCGCTCGGCGCCTGGCTGGCCGTGGCGAGTTTCCCGGGCCACCGTGCCGCCGTCTGGCTGCTGAACACGCTGCTGGCGCTGCCCTCGGTGGTGGTCGGCTTGCTCGTTTACCTGCTGCTGTCGCGCTCGGGGCCACTGGGCACGCTCGGCATCCTGTTCACACCGACGGCCATGGTGGTGGCGCAGAGCATCCTGGTGGTGCCGCTGATCGCCGCGCTGTCGCGCCGTCTTGTGCTGGACGGCTTGGCCGATGGCGGCGACCAGTTGCGATCGATGGGCGCCGGCCCGTTCACGAGTGCGCTGCTGCTGCTGGTGCACGCCCGCCTGGGCGTGCTGACGGTGCTGCTGACGGCCTTCGGCCGCGCGGTTGCCGAGGTCGGCGCGGTGATGATCGTCGGCGGCAACATCGACGGCGTGACGCGCGTGATGACCACCGCCATCGCGCTGGAAACCAGCAAGGGCGACCTGCCGCTGGCATTGGCGCTGGGCTTGTTGCTGCTGGCGGTGGTGGGCCTCATCAACCTGCTGGTGACGGCGCTGCAGGGCAGCGGCGGCGGTGCCACGGCGCGCGAGGCGCTGGCGTGAAGCGAGACGAGCCCGTGCTGGCCGGCCCGGCGCCCCGATTGTTGACCCTGAAAAACGCCGGAGTGCGATTCGGCGAGGTCCAGGCGCTGGAAGGCGTCGATCTCACGCTGCGCCGCGGCGACCGGCTGGCGCTGGTCGGCGCCAACGGCGCTGGCAAGACCACACTGCTGCGCCTCCTGCACGGCCTGGTGGCCGGCAGGGGCCGCACCGCGCACGCCGTCGACGGCCGCCCGCTGGTGGCGGCCATGCTGTTCCAGCGCCCGTTCCTGCTGCACCTGTCGGTGCGGATGAACGTGCTGCTCGCACTCTGGCTGCGCCGGGTGCCGAAAACCGAGCGTGCGGCGCGCTGCGCCCGTGCGCTGGAGCGCGTGGGCCTGGGCGCGCTGGCCGAGCGCCCGGCGCGCGCGCTGTCGGGTGGCCAGCAACAGCGCTTGGCGCTGGCACGCGCCTGGGCGCTGCAGCCCGACATCCTGTTTCTCGACGAACCCACCGCCAGCCTCGACCCGAGCGCCAGGCGCGAGGTCGAAAACCTCATCGAGCAACTGGCGGATGACGGCGTGACGCTGGTCTTCAGCACCCACAACCTGGGCCAGGCCAAGCGCCTGGCCAGCCGGGTGGCCTACCTGGAGGCCGGCCGGATGCTGACCGACCTGCCCTGCGACCTGTTTTTCGACACCCGGCAGCCGCCCAGCGCGGCGGCCGCCTTTCTCAAGGGAGAACTGCCTTGGACCTGAAGCAGGCTTTCGTTCGTCGCCGACTTCTCGGCGCCTTGATGGCCGGCCTCGGCCTGCTGGCCAGCCCGCTGCTGCACGCGCAGGACAAGACCATCGTGATGGCCTCGACCACGTCCACCGATCAGTCGGGCCTGTTCGGCCACCTGCTGCCGGCCTTCAAGGCGGCCACCGGCATCGAGGTGCGCGTGGTGGCGCTGGGCACCGGCCAGGCGCTCGACACGGCGCGCCGTGGCGACGCCGACATCGTCTTCGTGCACGATCAGGCGGCCGAGGAGAAGTTCATCGCCGAAGGTTTCGGCCTCAAGCGCCTGCCCGTGATGTACAACGATTTTGTCGTCATCGGCCCGAAAACCGACCCGGCCGGCGTGCGCGGCATCGATGTGAACGCCGCGCTGACGAAAATCGCCTCCGCCGGCGCGCCCTTCGTGTCTCGCGGGGACAAGAGCGGCACCCACGCGACCGAACTGCGTTACTGGAAGGCAGCCGGCATCGACCTCGGCGCCGCCAAACCGAAGGGTTACCAGGAATGCGGCTGCGGCATGGGGCCGGCTCTGAACATCGCGTCATCGAGCAATGCCTATGTGCTGGCCGACCGCGGCACCTGGCTCAACTTCAAGAACCGCGGTGACCTGGCGGTGCTGGTGGACGGCGACCGTCGTTTGTTCAATCAATATGGCGTGATGTTGGTGAGCCCTGCGAAGCACCCGCACGTGAAGGTGGCGCTAGCCCAGCAGTTCGCCGACTGGGTGGTGTCGTCGGCCGGGCAGGCGTCGATCGCCGCGTACAAGATCGGCGGCGAACAGCTGTTCTTTCCGAACGTGGGGCAGTGACGCAGGCCGACCCGCAGACACGCCGACCCGATTTCGGCATCCCCGCCGGCCGGCTGAACAACGTTGCAGGCTGGAGCAAATTCACCCGCATATTGAGTGGATCTAGGGTTTGGCCTAAGTTTCCACCAAGCTCGCCTATGCAGATGATTGCATAGCGCTGAAACCGTTCGACTGCTCTCGTCGGTTTCCGCATGCCCGTCCCGAACGACAGCGACTGCGAAAGAGACACCGACATGCAGAAAAGCCTCCACATCAACGCCGAGAAGTGCACTGGCTGCCTTCAGTGCGAGATGGCCTGCTCGTACGAGAACTACGGGGTCTTCGCCCCGGCCAAGTCTCGCATCAAGGTCTTCGACTTCCATGAAACCGGCCGCAAGGTGCCCTACACCTGCACACAATGCGACGAGGCCTGGTGCCTGCACGCCTGCCCGGTCGAAGCGATCACGCTCGACAAGCTCACGGGTGCGAAGATCGTCAACGAGAGCACCTGCGTGGGCTGCAAGGTCTGCACCATCAGCTGCCCGTTCGGCACCATCAACTACGTGCAGGAAACCGGCAAGGTCCAGAAATGCGACCTCTGCGGCGGCGAGCCCGCCTGCGCCGAAGCCTGCCCGACCGGCGCCATCACCTACATCGACGCCAACTGGACCGGCCTCGACAAGATGGCCGCCTGGGCCGATAAGCTGGGTAACCAGCAAACCGCTTAAGGAGTACCGACGATGTCTTGGGCAGGAAAAATCCTCCGCGTCAACCTCACGGCTGGCACCGTCACCTCGGAACCCCTCAACATGACCTGGGCACGCGAATACCTGGGCTCGCGCGGTCTCGCGTCCAAGTATCTGGTCGAGGAGGTCGAGCCGAAGGTCGATCCGCTGTCGGCCGACAACAAGATCATCTGGGCCACCGGCCCGCTGACCGGCACCATGGCTTCCACCGGCGGCCGCTACACCGTGGTCACCAAGGGTCCGCTGACGGGTGCCATCGCCTGCAGCAACTCGGGCGGCTACTGGGGCGCCGAGCTGAAAATGGCCGGCTGGGACATGGTGATCTTCGAGGGTGCATCGAGCAAGCCGGTCTACCTGTCGATCACTGACGACATAGCCGAACTGAAGGACGCCGGCCACCTCTGGGGCAAGACCGTCTGGCAGACCGAAGAGCACCTCAAGAAGTCGCACCAGGATCCGCAACTGCGGGTGTCGAGCATCGGAGGCGCCGGTGAAAACCAGGTGCTGTTCGCCGCCGTCGTGAACGACCTGCACCGTGCCGCCGGCCGCTCGGGCGTGGGCGCCGTCATGGGCAGCAAGAATTTGAAGGCGATCGCCGTGCGCGGCACCAAGGGCGTGGGCAACCTGGCCAATCCCAAGGAGTTCATGCGCGTCACCGCCGAGAAGAAAAAGATTCTGCAAGACAACGCCGTCACCGGCCAGGGCCTGCCGACTTACGGCACGCAGGTGTTGATGAGCGTGATCAACGAGGTGGGCGCGCTGCCCACGCGCAACCACCGCGACGTTCAGTTCGAAGGCGCCAAGGACATCGGCGCCGAGGCGATGGCCACGCCGCGCAAGACCGACGGCAAGAAGCCGCTGGTCACCAACCAGGCCTGTTTCGGCTGCACCATTGCCTGCGGGCGCGTGCAGAAGATCGACCAGGGCCACTTCACGGTCGAGAACAAACCGCAGTACTGGGGTGCCAGCGGCGGCCTTGAATACGAAGCGGCCTGGGCGCTGGGTGCGGCCAACGGCGTCAATGATCTCGACACGCTGCAGTACACCAACGTGCTCTGCAATGAACACGGCATGGATCCCATCAGCTTCGGCGCCACCATCGGCGCGGTGATGGAGTTGTACGAGATGGGCGTGCTGACCAAGGAGCAGATCGGCACCGACGCCAAGTTCGGCTCGGCCGCCGCGCTGGCCTTCTTCGCTGAGATCACCGCCAAGGGCGAGGGCTTCGGCAAGGAAATCGGCCAGGGCAGCAAGCGCCTGACCGCCAAGTACGGCCACCCCGAACTGAGCATGAGCAGCAAGGGCCAGGAATTCCCCGCCTACGACGGCCGTGGCATCCAGGGCATCGGCCTGGCCTACGCCACCAGCAACCGCGGCGGCTGCCACCTGCGCGGCTACACCATAGCCTCCGAAGTGCTGGGTATCCCGGTCAAGACCGACCCGCACACTGCGGAAGGCAAACCCGAACTCGTGATCGCCTTCCAGGACGCCACCGCCGCGTTCGACTCGGCCGGCATCTGCATCTTCACCAGCTTTGCCTGGGGTCTGGCCGATGTGCAGCCGCAGGTGGCGGCGGCCTGCGGCGAGGAGTTCACGCTGGAGAACCTCAGCAAGATCGGCGAGCGAATCTGGAACATGGAACGTGACTTCAACAACCGCGCCGGCTTCACCAGCAAGGACGACTCGCTGCCGCCGCGCCTGCTGAAGGAAGGCGCCACTTCCGGCCCGGCCAAGGGCATGGTCAGCAAGCTGCCCGAGATGCTGCCCAAGTATTACGCGTTGCGCGGCTGGGACCATGACGGCCAACTGAAGGCCGATACGCGCGAACGCCTGGGGCTGTAGGCCCGTCGCGGTTATCGCGTTGACCTGAACCACAAGGCGGTTTTCGAACCGCCTTGTGTTTTTTCAAGCTGTGGGTGGAAACAATCCGATGAAACACGTCATTCTCGGCGCCGGCCCGGCCGGCGTCATCGCCGCCGAAACGATCCGCAACCATGCGCCGCACGACGAGATCACAATCGTCGGCGACGAACCCGAGGCGCCCTATTCGCGCATGGCCATTCCCTACCTGCTGATCGGCCAGGTGGGCGAAGAAGGCACGCACCTGCGTCACGGCGTCGACCACTACGGCAAACTTCGCATCACGCTGCGGCGCGGCCGGGCAACGGTTGTCGATGTGGCGGCGCGCACGGTGACACTGGCCGACGGCGCCACCCTGCCCTACGACCGCCTGCTGATCGCCACAGGTTCGTCCCCCGCCACGCCGCCGATCCCCGGCATCGACGGCCCCGGCGTGCACCCATGCTGGACGCTGGAAGACGCGCGCGAAATCGCAAAACTCGCGCAGCCGGGTGCCCGCGTGCTTCAGATGGGCGCCGGTTTCATCGGTTGCATCATCATGGAGTCGCTGGCCAACCGCGGCGTCAAGCTCAGCGTGGTCGAGATGGGCGACCGCATGGTGCCGCGCATGATGGGCCCGACCGCCGGCGGCATGATCAAGGACTGGTGCGAGACCCAGGGCGTGGCGGTTTACACCGGCGCGCGGGTCGAGGCCATCGAACGCGACGGCTGCGCCACCATGAAAGTGCGCCTGTCGACCGGCGTCGTGCTGGAAGCCGAACTGATCATCAGCGCCACCGGCGTCAGGCCGAACATCGGTTTCCTGGAAGCGAGTGGCATCCTTTGCCTGGTGGGCGTACTGACCGACGAACACCTGCAGACCAGCGTGCCCGGCATCTACGCCGCCGGTGACTGCGCCGAGGCATTCGACAAGGTCAGTGGCAGGAGCATCGTCAGCGCGATCCAGCCCAACGCGGCCGAGCAGGCGCGCGTGGCAGCGCTCAACATGGTCGGCCTGACCACCGAACTGCGCGGCGTCACGCAGATCAACATACTCGACACCCTGGGCTTGATCTCGGCGAGCTTCGGCGCCTGGGACGGTGTGCCGGGTGGCGAGCATGTCGAGATGACCGACCGCAGCGGCGCCGACGGCGGCCGCCACCTCAGCCTGCAGTTCGGCGGCGACCGCCTGGTCGGCTGCAACTCGATCGGCTGGACAGATCACGTCGGCGTGATGCGCGGTCTGGTCGAAGGCCAGGTCAGGCTGGGCGAGTGGAAGGACAAGCTGCTGCACGACCCCACCAAGCTGATGGAAGCCTACCTGGCCTGCGCGCAGGCGCAGCAGGTGCACGCGACCGTCTGAACGGGCAGCGATGCGCATCACCTTCAAGCTCTACGCCAGCCTCACCGACTACCTGCCGTCCGAGCACAGAGTCGGCAATCTGATGCTCCTGGACGTGGCTTCCGGGGCCACCATCGCCACGGTCATCGCGCCCTTCAACCTGCCTATGAAGCTGGTGCATCTGGTGCTGATCAACGGCGTCTTCGTGCCACCCGAACTGCGCGCCACGCGAGAGCTGGTGGAAGACGACGTGCTGGCGATCTGGCCGCCGATCGCCGGCGGTTGAACCCGAGGTCGAATGCCACCGCTGCGAAGTTTCGAGCCGCAGTTCGAGCGCGAGCACGGCTGCACCGAAGCCGAATGGCTGAGCTGGCTGCCCGGCGCGGTGCGGGATCAACGCCTGAGCCTGCCGGCCGCCGGGCAGGCCGTGGTGGGCATCGGCAACGGCGCGCTGTTTCTCTCATGGCAGGTACTGCCACCGCGCTGCATCGCGCTGATCAGCATGCCGCGGATAGCAGCACAGTACCGCTTCGCTGGCACGGACGCTGACACCCGCAGCCTCTTCATGCAGTACTTCGACCTTTACATGCAGCGCGGCGGCGGCTGAGACGCAGAGCCATGACCCTGCGGCAGATCAGCCACCCACGTTGTTCGGCGCCCGCCATGCGCGCTCGAAAGGCAGCCGCCAGGCATGCGGCGCAATCAACTGATGGATCGACTTCGGCCCCCAGGAGCCCGGCTGGTAAAGGCGCACCGGCGGCGGAGACTCGAGCAGCGAGGTCGACACCTGCCACAGCCGCTCTATGCCTTCGGCGGTGGTGAACAGCGTGCGGTCTCCGCGCATGGCGTCGAGGATCAGCCGCTCGTAGGCTTCGAGCACCTCACCCTGCAGCCCGGTGTCGTGCATCGCGAACTGCAGGCTCAACTTGTCCAGCCGCATGCCCGGCCCGGGACGTTTTCCGTAGAACGACAGGCTCATCTTCGATGCGTCGGCGAGGTCGAAGGTAAGGTGGTCCGGACCCTGCGCACCGACGCCAGAGCCGGGCGGGAACATGCTTTTCGGCGGCTCGCGGAAGGCGATCGAGATGATGCGCTGCCCCTCGGCCAGCCGCTTGCCGGTGCGCAGGAAAAACGGCACGCCGGCCCAGCGCCAGTTGTCGATGAAACACTTCAGGGCGATGAAGGTCTCGGTCTCGCTTTCCGGGTCGACACCTTCCTCCTGCCGGTAGCCGTTGTACTGGCCACGCACCACATCGCCGGGTTGCACCGGCAGCATGCTGCGGAAGACCTTGTTCTTTTCCTCGCTGATCGGCGCCGGCTCCAGCGCGGTGGGCGGCTCCATCGCCATGAAGGCCAGGATCTGGAACAGGTGCGTGACCACCATGTCGCGGTAGGCGCCGGTCTGCTCGTAGAAGGCCGAGCGCTTGCCCAGCCCGAGCGTCTCGGGCACGTCGATCTGCACGTGATCGATGAAGTTGCGATTCCAGATCGGCTCGAACAGGCCGTTGGCAAAACGGAAGGCCAGGATGTTTTGCGCAGGCTCCTTGCCCAGGAAATGGTCGATGCGGAAGATCTGTTCCTCGGCGAAAACCTCGTGCAGCCTGGCGTTCAATGACACCGCGCTCGCCAGGTCGGTGCCGAAGGGTTTTTCCATCACGATGCGGCTGCGTTCCACCAGCCCGGCCTCGCCGAGCAGGTGCACCGCCGCCAGCGCCGCGCTCGGCGGCACGCTCAGGTAGTGCAGCCGGCGGTTTTCGGCGCCCAGCGTCGATTCGGCCTTCGCCACCGCCGCCTTCAGCGCGCCGGCGCCGGCCGCCAGCGGCACGTAGTCCAGGCAGGCGGCGAAGGCCTCCCAGTCGGCCTCGGTCGTCTTGCGGGTGAGGAATTCGTCGAGCGCGCCGCGCACCACCTTGCGGAAACCTTCGAGGTCGATGTCGTCGAGCGAAACGCCGATGATCCGGCAGCCCGGAATGAAGCCCGCGCTCGTCAGGTGGAACAGGCCGGGCAGCAGCTTGCGCCGCGACAGGTCGCCGATGGCGCCGAACAGAACCACGACCTGCGGAAAACCTGGGCCCACGCCAGGAGGAATTTTGGCCACTGTGTTGATCCTCTCGTCCCGTGCAGCGGGTATACGCATTGGGCCAGCAAAAGCCGGGCCAGGGTGATGGACATGTTGTTGGCGCCGCCGCGAAGCAACAGCATGGCTGCGCTATCGTTACGGACCCCTCCCGGCTCACCCACTCGAAATGAAGTCCCGCGGCATCCGCCTGCAGTACAGCTTTCAACCCGACGGCCAGCGCGGCGCCGACTTGCACAACCCGCTGTTCGACCTGCTCTCCGCCGTGCGCGAACACGGCTCGATACAACACGCGGCACGCGCCACCGGCAGTTCGTACCGCCATGTCTGGGGCGCGCTCAAGCAGTGGCAGGAAGAGCTCGGTGAACCACTGGTCACCTGGACGCAGGGCCAGCCAGCGCGGCTGACACCGTTCGCCGAGCGCCTGCTCTGGGCCGAGGCGCGCGCCCGCACCCGCCTGGCGCCACACATCGAGGCGCTGCGTGCCGAACTCGAACGCGTGCTGGCCGACGCCTTCGACGGCACGCAGCAGGTATTGACCGTCTATGCCAGCCACGACAACGCCTTGCCGCTGCTGCGCGAGCGCGCCAGCGCCGAACACCGGCTGCACATCGACCTGCGCTTTGCCGGCAGCATGGACGCGCTGCGCGCGCTTGCCGAAGGGCGCTGCCTGGTGGCGGGCTTCCACGTGCCGCCGCTGACCGACAGCCAGAACGTCTTCGCACGCACGCTGAAGCCGCTGCTCAAGCCGGGGCGCCACAAGCTGATCGGCTGCACGCGACGCACCCAGGGACTGATGGTGGCGCCCGGCAACCCGCTGCGGCTGCGCGGCTTGGCCGACCTGGCCGCGCTGCTGCGGGCGCAGCCGCCGAAAGCCGACGGCAGCGCGCCGCGTTTCATCCATCGGCAAAGCGGCTCTGGCACGCGGTTGCTCACCGAGCACCTGCTGCAAGAGCAGGGTCTGGACGGCAGCGCGCTCGGTGAGCCCGGGGAGGGCGCGGAAGACAGTCACGGCGCCGTGGCCGCCGCGGTCGCCAGCGGCCTGGGCGATGCCGGCCTGGGCCTGGAGTCGGCCGCGCTCGCCTTCGGCCTGGGCTTCGTTCCGCTGATCGAGGAAGACTACTTTCTCGTCTGCCTGGCCGACGCCCTGGAGCACCCCGCCGTGGTGCAACTGCGCGAGTTGCTGAAGAGCCTGGGCTGGCGCCGCACCGTGGCCGACCTGCCGGGCTATTCGCCATCGAGCAGCGGCGAGGTGCTGTCGCTGACACGAGCGCTGCCGTGGTGGAACTTCCGTTCGCCCAAGGCAGACAGTGCAACCGAAGTCGACACGCCGGGCAGCACGCCATCTAAAACATAGGGGGCGGCCAGGGCGCGTCGCCGAATCCCTGTAGGCTGCGGGTCTTGCACCCTGCCCCAGTACGACCGGCGGCGGAGTGCCGCACACGAGCGAGCCCCGCGCATGCCTGCCCTCTACGAAATCACGCACCGCACCACCTACCGGTACAGCGAGCCCGTTCGGTTCGGTGAACACCGGGTGCTCTTTCGCCCACGCGACAGCCATGACCAGCGGGTGCTGGCCACCGACCTGCGGATCAGCCCCGATTCGACCATCCGCCTGATCCAGGATCCGCACTCGAACTCGGTGGCGCTGGTGCAGCCGCTGCGGGCCGCTGACAGGCTGGAAATCGTCTGCACCTTCACCATCGAACATGTGGAGACGAACGACCCCGAACTGCCGGTGGCGCCGTCGGCCTCGCAGTTCCCGTTCGCGTACGAGGTCGACGAACGCATCGACCTCGAGCACTACCTGCGCCCACAGCATGAAGATGCCGAAGGCAAGCTGCATGCATGGGCGCAGCAGTTCGTGCGCAGCGACGGCCCCACCGCCACGCGCGGGATGCTGGCGCAGATGAACCAGCACATCGGCGACACGCTGCGCTACGCGGTTCGCCACGAGCCTGGCACGCAGACGCCGCTGGAAACGCTGGCGCTGGGCACCGGCACCTGCCGCGACTTCGCTCTGCTGATGATGGAGGCACTGCGTTGGCTGGGCGTGGCCACGCGTTTCGTATCGGGCTATCTCCACGACCCGGCGACCGACGGCTCGGACACCGCAATGACCGGCGCCGGAGCCACCCACGCGTGGCTGCAGGCCTACCTGCCGGGCGCCGGGTGGGTGGCCTTCGATCCGACCAACAACCTTCAGGGCGGCATGCAGTTGATCCGCGTCGGCGTGGCGCGCCATCCGGGGCAGGCGGCCCCCGTGGCCGGCAGTTGGTACGGCGCGGCAGGCGCCTACGTCGGCATGACGGTCGAAGTGCGTGTCGAGCGCATGGCAGATGCGGCAGCGAGGCGGCGGGCGGCCGATGCCGAAATCACCTCGGTGGCCAAAGAATGTGCCGTGTCCGATAGCAACACTGGCGTGGACGGACCGGGCGCCGGCGAAGGCCCAGGCGAAACCGTCGCCGCCCCCGGGCCGGCGCCGACTTGACTCGGCCGCACCCGCGCGATCAGGCCTTCTTGACCCAGGCGCTGCACCAGCCGCTGGCCAGCACCTGCTTGCCCTGGAAGATCGGGCACCCACCGGACGCGTCACCCGCCTTGCCCTGGAAGACGGCGCAGTTGCTGCACTGGCTGCCGGCCACGAACATCGGGAATTTGGCCTTGTCGGCGCGGGTGGCGTCGGCCACGTAGCCCAGCGACTGCGCCACGGCTTCCTTCTCTTCCAGCATCTGCATGCTGGCGGCCGCCGGTGCAGCTGCAGTCACCGGCGCAGGGGTCGGCGTCGGCGTCGGCGTCGGCGTCGGCGCGGGTCCGGCGGGCGCTGGGGTGACAGCCGTCGGCTCGGCTTGCTTGGAGCAGGCCGCGAGAAGCACCAGGCCCGAGATTGGCACGATTTCGATAAAACGACGGCGACTGGTGCTGAGTGTCATGACGATGTCCCGATGCTGTTTGAAAACATGAGGAGCATTCAACCTGAGGCGCCCGCCGTCTGTGCGCTCGCGCACCCTGCCCGTCACACCGCCTGAAATCGCCCGACAACGCCGCGTTCAGCTACCCGCAACAGGCGAGACGACGGCTTGCCTGCATCGGGCGGCAGGCCCGGAAAGCGGACCTGACGACGAATCATCGATGAGCCGTGATGCAGACGTCTCTCAGAGCGCATTCACCCAGCGCAAAGCCAGCATCGCACTGCGCGGCGCGCCCGTCTCGAAGTAACGCTTGTTGGCTTCGTTGACGATCACCGAGCCGGCAAAGCTGTGGTCGAACAGGTTGTCGACGCGCGCCAGCAGTTCCACGCGCGAGCCGGCACCACCGAAGGCGAAGCTGCGGCTCCAGCGCAGGCCGGCCACGGCGTAGCCGGCGGCGGCGTCGCTGTTGAGGTCGTTGACCACCGTGTTGCCGGAGCCGCGCGCCTCCAGGCCCCAGACGCCCCAGAAGGCATCCGTCCAGACCAATTCGGCCCAGCCGCTGGCGCGCTGCGTGCCGGCGATGCGGTTGCCCGCAGGCACGGTCAGCCTGGGCGAGGTGGCGGTGCAAGGCAGGCCGTCGCAGACCTGGAACGAATCGCGGTAGGTGGCGTCCAGAAAAGTGGCCGCCACGCGTGTTCGCCAGGCGCTGCTCATCTGCCAGCCGCCAGCCAGTTCGAGCCCGCGTCGCAAGGTGCTGCCGACGTTCTGGAAGGACGAACGGCCGCCCGAGTTGGTGGCCACGCCGATTTCATCCGAGACTCGGGCTTCGAACAGCGTCAGGTCGGCATCCCAGCCGGTGCCGCGCCACTTGGCGCCGGCCTCGGCCTGACGGCTGGTCTGCGCGTTCAGCGCGGTGTTGAAGCCGCCGCCGCCGCCACTGGGCTGATAGGCCAGTTCGCCGAGCGTCGGTGTTTCGGTGCCACGCGCCAGGCTGGCGAACAGGTTCAGACCCTGGGCCACCTGCCAGCGCAGGCCGATCACCGGGTTCGTGTAGCTGAACGTGCGCTCGCCGGAATCGTTGCCGTTCGACAGGAAGGCGTCCTGCGTACTCAACTTCACCTGTCCGCTGCGCAGCCCGGCGCTGCCGGTGAAGCCGCTGCCGAGCGCGAGCTCGCCCTGCGCGAAGACGTCGTTGCTCTCGGCACGGTTGGTTTCTTCGCGTCGCAGCGCACCCGTCACACCGAGCACCTGGCTGTCGCCGCTGCCGGTGAAGTTTTCGTAACCCCGCCGGTCATCGCGCTGGCGGTCGGCCGCCGCCCCGAAGATGACATCGAGGCCGTCCCAGGCCCAGCGCAAACGGCCTTCGACGCCGTGGCTGTCACGGTCGAAGTCGACCACGCCGCCGCCATGCCTGGGGTTGCCCTGTGGACCCGGCGGTATGGCCAGCCACTGCGTCACACCGCGCTGGCCGGTGTACGCAGCCAGTTGCGTCTCGCGCAGCACGCCTTCGTCGAAGCGGTGCCGCCAGCTGGCGCCGGCCTGCGTCTGGCGGGTGTTCTTGCGGGTGTCGTAGAGGTTAGCCTCGGGCGTGGTCTGCAGCGGATCGGAGTCGAACTTTTCGCGCGTCAGGCCCAGCGGGTCCTGCGCCGGCTGGTCCAGGTAGTTGAGCAACACGGTGACAGTGTCGCGCTCGCCCTGCCAGCCGAGCCGCACGTTGGCGAGGTCGCGCTCGGCCTCGCTGTGCGGGCGGAAACCGTTGAAGCGCATGCTCTGCAAGCCGGCGCGCAGGTCGAAGCGGCCGCCCAGCGACGTGGCCACGCCGACACGCGCCTGATTCATGCCGAAGCTGCCGATGTCGACCCCGGCTTCCACCTCGGGCACTTTCACCGGGGCGCTGATCAGCGAGATCACACCGCCCGAACTGTTGCCGTAGAGCACAGAGAACGGGCCGCGCAGCACCTCGACGCGCTCTGCCCCGGCGAGGTCGAAGTTCGACACCTGGCCTTGGCCGTCGGGCCCGGTGGACGGTATGCCGTCGGTATAGAGCCGCACCCCGCGCACCCCGAAGCCGGCGCGTGCACCGAAACCGCGAGAGCTGATCTGCTGGTCCTGCGCGTAGTTCCAGCGGTTGTTGACGACGATGCCCGGCACGCCTGCCATCGATTCGCTCAGGCTGATCATCGGCCCCGCGTCACGCAGGGTTTCGCGTTCGACCACGCTGATGGCGTAGGGCGCCTCTTCGATGGCGCGCTGCACCACCGAGCCTGTGACCACGACGGTCTCGGCGGCACTGGCGGCGGCACTCGCGGCGGTACTCACGGCGGCGCAGCACAAGGCGGCCGCCATGAGGACGGGAGTGCGCAGCCGGCGGTTTGTCGGGAAGGCGGCGCGAAGAATCGGAGTCTGCATGGCGATAGGCGAACACATGGGGAGAATGTTGAATCAGACGCGAAAGTCTGCGGGCCCGCCAGCCCGGGGAACTCCCCGGCGCTGCGCCAGGAAGCAACACTTCCACTTCCAGAGCCGCCGAACGGGCGGCCCTGCCGCCGGCCCGGGCCAGTCTCACGCCGGTCTGGCTATGTCGCCGCGTTCATAAGTGAAAGCGACATGCGGCCAGAACCTCGGGCCCCCCGTAGCATGCGAAGGGAATACTGACCTTGCAGAACCTCAACGGAGAAACCATGGCGATCCTCACCCTCAAAGTCAACGGTCGTGACGTCACGCGCGACGTGCCGCCTCAGACCCTGCTCGTCGAATTCATCCGCGAGCACCTCCGACTGACCGGCACGCACATCGGTTGCGACACTTCGCAGTGCGGCGCCTGCACGGTGCACGTCGATGGCCAGGCGATCAAGAGCTGTGCCATGTTGGCCAGCCAGGCTAACGGTCGGACTTTGACCACCATCGAAGGCTTGGCTGCGGCCGACGGCACGATGCACCCGATGCAAGTCGCTTTCAACGAATGCCACGGCCTGCAATGTGGTTTCTGCACACCGGGCATGGTGATGAGCGCGATCGACCTGGTGAAGAACCACAACTGCAGCAGTGAAGCCCAGATTCGCGAGGGCTTGGAAGGCAACATGTGCCGTTGCACCGGCTACCAGAACATCGTCAAGGCAGTGGCCAAAGCCGCCGCCGCCACCCAAGCCATGGCATAACAGGACTACCACACCATGAACGCACGACCAGGTTTCATCGGCAAGAGCGTCAAGCGCACTGAAGACGCGCGCTTCCTCACCGGCCGCGGCCAATACACCGACGACATCGTGTTGCCGGGTCAGACCTACGGCATCTTCCTGCGCAGTCCGCATGCGCACGCCATCATCACCTCGCTGTCGACCACCGCCGCCGCCGCCGCCCCCGGCGTGCTGGCCATCTACACCGGCGAACATTTCAAGGCTGTCGGCGGCCTGCCCTGCGGCTGGCAGATCAACAACGCCGCCGATGGCACGCCCATGAAGGAGCCCAAGCACCCGATCCTGGCCGACGGCAAAGTGCGTTATGTGGGCGACCGCGTGGCATTGGTAGTGGCCGAAAGCATCGAAGAAGCCAAAGCCGCAGCCGCATTGATCGAGGTCGAATACGACGTGTTGCATGCGGTGATCGACATCGCCACGGTCAACCAGGCGCCAGCCGCCGTGCACACCGAAGCGCCAGATAACCGCTGTTATCTTTGGCAGATCGGCGACAAGGACGGCACCGACGAGGCCTTCAAGACGGCGGCCCACGTCACCACTCTGACCTACCGCAACAACCGGCTTATTCCCAACGCCCTCGAGCCGCGCGCCGCCAACGCCAGCTTCAACCCCTCGAGCGACGAATACACGCTGTACGTGGCCAACCAGAACCCGCACGTCGAGCGGCTGCTGATGTGTGCCTTCGTGCTCGGCATTCCCGAGCACAAGATGCGCGTCGTTGCCCCCGACGTGGGTGGCGGCTTCGGCAGCAAGATCTTCTTGTACGGCGAAGAAACCGCGCTGGTCTGGGCCAGCAAGCAGATCGGCCGTCCGATCAAGTGGACCGCAGAACGCTCCGAGGCTTTCCTGTCCGACGCCCACGGCCGCGACCACCTGACCACTGCCGAACTGGCGCTCGACGCGAACGGCAAGTTCGTCGGCCTGCGCGTCAACACCACGGCCAACATGGGCGCTTACCTGAGCACCTTTGCGACTGCCGTGCCAACCATCCTGTACGCCACGCTGCTGGCCGGCCAGTACGCCACGCCGAAAATTTGCTGCACGGTGAACGCGGTGTTCACCAACACCGCACCGGTCGACGCCTACCGCGGCGCCGGCCGACCGGAAGCCACCTTCGCAGTCGAGCGCATCGTCGAGACGGCGGCTCACGAACTCGGCATCGACCCGGCCGAGTTGCGCCGGCGTAACTTCATCAAGACCTTTCCTTACGCTACACCCGTCGGCCTGACCTACGACACCGGCGACTTCGACGCCACGATGAGCCGTGCCATCGAACTGGCCGACGTGGCGGGCTTCCCGGCCCGCAAGGCAGCCTCGGAAGCCAAGGGCCTGAAGCGCGGCCTGGGTTATTCGGCCTACATCGAAGCCTGCGGCATCGCGCCTTCCAGCGTGGCGGGTGCGCTGGGCGCGCGTGCCGGCCTGTTCGAAGCGGGCGAGGTGCGCGTGCACCCGACCGGCAAGGTGACGGTCTTCACGGGCAGCCACAGCCACGGCCAGGGCCACGAAACCACCTTCGCGCAGGTGGTGGCGGACAAGCTCGGCATCCCGATGGAAGACATCAGCATCGAACACGGCGACACCGCCAAGGTGCTCTTCGGCATGGGCACCTACGGCAGCCGCTCGCTGGCAGTCGGCGGCACGGCCATCGTGAAGGCGCTCGACAAGGTCATTGCCAAGGGCAAGAAGATCGCCGCTCACCTGATGGAAGCGGCCGACACGGATGTGGAGTTCAGCAACGGGGTGTTTTCGGTGACCGGCACCGACAAGAGCGTGCCGTTCGCCGCGGTGTCGCTCACCGCCTACGTGCCGCACAACTTTCCGCACGACAAGCTGGAGCCCGGCCTCAACGAAAACGCCTTTTACGATCCGAGCAACTTCACCTACCCGGCCGGCACCTACATCTGCGAGGTGGAAATCGACCCGGCCACCGGAGTGACACGCATCCAGCGTTTCACCGCCTGCGACGACTTCGGCAACATCATCAACCCGATGGTCGTCGAAGGCCAGGTGCACGGCGGATTGGCGCAGGGCATCGGCCAGGCGATGCTGGAACATGGCGTCTACGACCCGCAGTCGGGCCAGTTGCTCACCGGCAGCTACATGGACTACACCATGCCGCGTGCCGACGATTTCTGCGACTTCACGGTCGAGACCTTGAAGGGCACCCCGTGCACGCACAACCCGCTGGGGGTCAAGGGCTGCGGTGAAGCCGGCGCGATCGGTTCGCCGCCGGCCGTCATCAACGCCATCTGCAACGCGCTGGGCGTGAAAGACGTCCCGATGCCTGCCACCCCTCACGCTGTCTGGCAGGCTGCGCGCAGCGCCGCTTGATTGAAGGAGAAACTGCATGCAACCATTTGCCTACCAAACCCCTGCCTCGGTGGCTGAAGCCGCGCGCGCCGCGATGCAGGAAGATGCCCGCCTCGTGGCGGGCGGCCAGAGCCTCATCCCGTCGATGAAGCTCGGGCTTTCCGCGCCCGCCACGCTGGTCGACCTCGGCGGCATCGCTGAACTCCAGGGCATCACGGTGACCGACAGCACGGTGACCATCGGCGCCGGCACCACGCACGCCACGGTGGCGGCCTCGGCCGAGGTGCAGAAGGCCATCCCGGCGCTGGCCGACCTGGCCGGCCGCATCGGCGACCGGCAGGTGCGCAACCGCGGCACCCTCGGCGGCAGCCTGGCCAACAACGACCCCGCCGCGTGTTACCCGGCCGCCGTGCTGGGCCTGGGTGCGACGGTGCACACCAATACCCGCACCATCGGCGCCGACGACTTCTTCCTCGGCATTTACACCACAGCGCTGGCCGAGGGCGAAATCATCACCGCCGTGAGCTTCCCGATCCCGGCCAAGGCCGGCTGGCAGAAGTTCAAGCAGCCGGCGTCGCGGTTTTCGCTGGTCGGCGTGTTCGTCAGCCAGGGCCCGACGGGCACGCGGGTGGCGGTCACCGGTGCCGGCTCGGGCGTCTTCCGCGCCGGCGGGCTGGAAGCCAAGCTGGCGGACGATTGGTCGGCCGCCGCGCTGGCCGGCGCCACCATCGGCACCGACGGCCTGAACAGCGACCTGCACGGCTCGGCCGAGTACCGCGCCGCGCTGATCCCGGTATTGGCCGGGCGCGCCGTGGCCGGCTGAACCACGCCTTTCGATCCACCCGAACGCCGCACCCGATGCGGCGTTTTTCTTGGCCGTCGGCCAGAATGACACTGTGAGCCACACTGCCCTCCCCACGAGCATCGACGAGACCGCCGCCCGCCTGCTGGCATTCGATTACGTGCCCGAACGCGCGCTGGCCACCACGGTCTTCCTGGCCTTGCGCCTGCAGCGCCCCCTTTTCCTGGAAGGCGAGCCCGGCACCGGCAAGACCGAGATCGCCAAGACGCTGGCCGCCATGCTGAGCCGGCCGCTGATCCGCCTGCAGTGCCACGAAGGGCTGGACCTGGCAGGCGCCGCGTACGAATGGAACTACGCACGGCAGATGCTGGAGATACGCCTGGCGGAGTCGGAAAAAGGCGCTGACGGCCCGCAGCGCGACCGGCTTGCACAGGATCTCTTTTCCGACCGCTTTCTCGTCCGCCGCGCCCTGCTGCAGGCCATCGACCCCGCACAACCGGTGCCGCCCGTCCTGCTGATCGACGAACTCGACCGCGCCGACGAGCCCTTCGAGGCCTTCCTGCTCGAGGTGCTGAGCGACTTTCAGATCACCATCCCGGAATACGGCACGGTGAAGGCGCTGCAGCCGCCCATCGTGGTGCTGACCAGCAACCGCACGCGCGAAATCCACGACGCCGTCAAACGCCGCTGCCTCTACCACTGGGTCGGTTTCCCCGACGCCGTGCGCGAGGCGCAGATCCTGGCGCGCCGCGTGCCGAACGCGCCTCAGAAGTTGGCCGCCGAGATCGTCGCCTTCGTGCAGCGGCTGCGCGAGATCGAGCTCTACAAGCTGCCCGGCATCGCCGAGACCATCGAATGGACACGCGCGCTGATGGAGCTGAACTCTTTCGTGCTCGACCCCGAGACGATCAACAACACATTGGGTGTGCTGCTGAAGTACCAGGACGACATCGCCAAGGTGCAGGGCAGCGAAGTGGCGCGCATCCTCGATCAGGTCCAGCGGGCTGCGCAAGGATGATGCATCGTGCGGATGTGCCTGTTGACGGCCCGTTGCTGAACTTCATCCCCGAAAATCTGCGTGCCCGTTTCTGCGCGAGATCGGGCCGCCGGGGGGCTCTGCTTTGTTCATGTCCCCCGGCGTCGACCTGACGGCCGCCGCCTCCTCCTTTACTTCACTCCGCAGAGCCCCCCACCGTCCCGATCCGACGCCACTGCAGCTCATGAATAGTTGCACGCCACCGCTGGTGGCGGCGGAGGACGTTGGGTGGGCGGCGGAGTGAAGTAAAGGAGGAGGTCGGGCGCAGCCCGGCCGGGGGACATCAACCCAGCCGCCCACCCGACGGGCTCGGCCTGCGCGGTTCTCGGACCGCCAGCTGTCCATACTCAACGCTGAAGCTGCCCCGACAAACACCAACGACGGACCCCGAGCCGACCGCCCCGAAACATCGCACGCCAGTCCCGTCATTCACGCCAAAGTCCAGTACCCAGCATGATCCCCGTCCCCAACGGCACCGCCACGTCCGACCACCTGGCCGAGAACGTCATGCACTTCGGCCGTGTGCTGCGGCAGGCCGGCCTGCCGCTGGGCACCGACCGCATCGCACTGGCCCTGCACGCCTTGCAGGTGGCGGGGCTGGAAAGCCGGCAGGACTTTCACGACACGCTGGCGGCGTGTTTCATCGACCGCGTCGAACACCGCGAGTTGTTCGACCAGGCCTTCTTCCTGTTCTGGCGCGACCCCGACCTCGCCGGCAGGATGATGGCCATGCTGCTGCCGCGCGTGCAGGCCAAGGAAGGTGCGAGCCCACCGCCGCCCGAGAACCGGCGCCTCGGTGAGGCACTGTTCCCGCATCAACCGAACGCGCCCACGCCGCCCCCACCCGAGAAGGTGGAAGTCGACGCCACGATGACCTGGAACGAGCGCGAACTGCTGCGCAAGGCCGACTTCGAGACCATGACCGCCGACGAGTGGCGCGCCGCCCAGCGTTTGCTGCAGCGTATGGCGCCGCTGTTCGAACCGCTGGCCACGCGCCGCAGCGAACGCGCGGCGCACCCCGGCCGGCCCGACGGCCGCGCCACCCTGCAAGCGATGGCGCGCCATGGCGGCGAGCTCTGGGACATGCGCTGGCGCAAGCCGCGCCGGCAACCGGCACCGCTGCTGATACTGGCCGACATCTCGGGTTCGATGAGCCGCTACTCGCGCATGCTGCTGCACTTCACGCATGCACTCGGCCATGCCGATGCGCGGGTGGAAAGTTTCGTCTTCGGCACCCGCCTGACACGCACGACGCGGGCGCTGCGCCAGCGCGACCCCGACATCGCCGTGGCCCGCGTCGTGCGCGACGTGGAAGACTGGTCCGGCGGCACGCGCATCAGCAGCTGCCTGCACGAGTTCAACCAGCGCTGGGCGCGCCGTGTGCTCTCAAGCCGCGCCACCGTGCTCCTGATCACCGACGGTCTGGAACACGGCCACACCGGCGAGCTCAGCTTCGAGATGGAGCGGCTGCACAAGAGCTGCCGCCGCCTGGTGTGGCTCAACCCGCTCTTGCGCTACGACCGCTTCGAGCCGAAGGCCGGCGGCATCAAGGCCATGCTGCCTCATGTGGACCGCTTCCTGCCGGCGCACAACATCGACAGCCTGGAACAACTGGCCGGCGTGCTGGCCGGGCGCGGCGCCTGAACGGGAGCTTATTTCACGGCTGTCGCCCAGGGCGGATGCCGTTGCTCCGATGACAATGGCCGACTCGGCGATTTAAGGGTCGTGACAACGCCAACGGTCCATCGCGGCATTGCTGTCCGGCCACCAGAATCCCGCGCTGATCCGCCGACATAGTCCCTTACCCGACCGCCGATGAATGAATCTCGCGCCCTGCTGCTGACCGACATCGTCGGCAGCACCCAGCTTTCGGAACAGATTGGCGACCACGCGATGGCCGCGCTGTGGGCAGCACACGACCGCGTGGCGCGTGACCTGCTGCCGCTCTGGCGCGGGCGCGAGATCGACAAGACAGATGGCATGCTGCTGTTATTCGATGATGCCGACGATGCGGTGAAGTACGCCCTGGCTTACCACCGCGCGCTGGCCAATCTGTCCACGCCGCTGATGGCGCGCGCCGGCCTGCACGTGGGACCGGTGATCCTGCGCGAGAACAGCGCCACCGACGTGGCGCGCGGCGCCAAACCACTCGAAGTGGACGGTCTGGCCAAGCCCACGGCCGCCCGCGTGATGTCGCTGGCGGGCGGCGGCCAGACCCTGCTGACGCCCGAGGCGCTGGCCGCGCTGGGCGACACCACGCTGGAAACGCAGTCGCACGGCCACTGGGTCATGAAAGGCGTTGCGACACCGATGGAACTTTTCGAAGTGGGCGAAGACGCCACCATCTTCGCGGCGCCACCGGATGGCGACAAGGTCTACCGCGTGGTGCGCAGCGGCGAGCGCTGGTTGCCGGTGCGCGATATCCCGAACAACCTGCCCTGGCAGCCGACGTCGTTCATCGGCCGCGAGCGCGAACTCGGCGAGATCAAGGGCTTGCTGGGCCGCGCCCGCCTGCTCACGCTGCTGGGCATGGGCGGGCTGGGCAAGACGCGCCTGTCGCTGCAGGCTGCCGCCGAACTGATGGCCGACTACCCCGACGGCATATGGTTCATGGACCTGGCGCCGCTGCGCGACGGCGACCTCGTCGTCAGCGAAGCGGCCATGGTGCTGGGCCTGCGTGAAGAACCCGGCCGGCCGCTGCTGCAGACGGTGTGCGCGCACCTGCGCCAGCGCCGCGTGCTGTTTATCCTGGACAACTGCGAGCATCTGGTCAAACCGACCGCGCAGCTCACCTATGCCATCCTGCGTGCCGCGCCACACGTGCGCTTCGTGGCCAGCAGCCGCGAGGCGCTGCGCGTGCCGGGCGAGCAGTCGTACCCGATCCTGCCGCTTCCGGTGCCGAAATCTGGCGACAGCCTGGAAGCCCTGTCGCGCAGCACGGCTGTGCGGCTGTTCGTTGAACGTGCGCAGCAGCACCGGCTCGACTTTGCGCTGACGGCCGCCGAGGCGCCCGCCATCGCCGCGCTGGTGGCGCGGCTCGAAGGCATACCGCTGGCGCTGGAACTGGCCGCCGCGCGCGTGCGCATGTTCAGCGTGGCCGAGATCAACCGGCGGCTGCAAGATCGCTACAGCGAGCTGGTCGACGGCGACCACGTGCTCGAGGAACGCCAGCAGACGCTGCGTGCGCTGGTCGACTGGTCCTACGACATGCTGGGCGACGGCGAACAACAGGTGTTCCGCCGTTTGGCGGTGTTTGCCGGCGGCTTCGCCAGCGAAGCCGCCGGCCCGGTGCTGGGCGCTGCGCCGGTAGCCGCCGAAAGCGTGCCCGCGCTGCTCGAGTCATTGGTGCAGAAGTCGCTGGTCAGCTTCGATACGCGCGAACAGCGCTACCGCATGCTTGAAACGTTGCGCGACTACGCGCGCGAAAAACTTGAAGGCAGCGGCGAAGCACTGTCGACGGCAGCGCGCCACTGCGAACACTTCTTCATCGTCGCCAAGGCGGTCCGCGACGGCCTGCAGTCGCCCGAACAAGCTGCCGCGGTGATGCGCGCCGAGGCCGAGATCGACAACCTTCGGGTCGCGCTGAGCGAGGCGTTGGCCGGCGCGGTCGACCCCTACATCGGCGTAAAGATCGCGATGGCGCTGCAGGGCTTCTGGCTGCTGCGCGGTTACGTCACCGAAGGCCGGAACTTCGTGCGCAGCGCGCTGGCGCTGCCGGCCATCCAGGCATCAGACACCTCGCACGGCCTGGCGCTCTACGTCGGCGCGGCGCTGGCCACCGGCCACAACGACCACGCCGAGGCGCGCCGCATGCTGGAAGCCTCGCTCGTGATGGCACGCCGGCAGGGTGATGCCATGGACATCGCCGCCACCTTGTCGACGCTGGCGCTGGCCCGGCTGCAGGGCGGCGACGCCGCAGCAGCGATGGACAGCGAGGCCGAGGCGCTGGGCATCTTCCAGGCGGCGGGCGACGCCCAGGGCGAGGCCATCGGCCACCTGCACCTTGGCCAGTACGCGGCCTGGCTGGCCGACGACGATCTGTCCATGTCGCACCTGCATTGCGGCCTGGGCATTGCACGTGAGATCGGCTTGCCGGAAATCGAGGCTGAATGCGCTCTCGAACTGGGCGAACTGGCAAGGCTGTCCGGTGACAACACCGTGGCCCGGCGCTGGCTGGCCGATTCACTGCGCATCTGCCAGGGCTCGGGCAATGCGCGCGGTGAGGCGGCGGCGACGTGGTGGCTTGGCCGAGTCGACCTTCAGGACGGTGATGTGGCCGCCGCCCGGCCGCGCCTGCTGCAGGCGCTGCAGGCGTTTCGCGCCTTCGAGATGAAGGAGCAGTTGCTCGGCTGCCTGGAAGACCTGGCTCAGGTCGCCGCACTTCTGGGAATGGCCGAGCTGGCGGCGTCACTGGCCGCTGCCTCCGACGAATCACGCTTGAAGCTGGGACTGACCCGCGCTCCGCGTGCCAGTCAACGTTGGGCGGCCTGGGCGGCGCAACTCGCGGGCACGATGAGCGTCGAGGCTTGCCAGGCCGCCAGCGAACAAGGACGGCGCCGGGGTCTGGAAGCCGCGGTCAGCGCGGCGCTCGGCGAGAGCGGCGGCGGCCCAGGCTGAATGCACCGGCCAGGGCGGCCAGCGCCAGAGCAAGAGTGCCGGGCTCCGGGACTCGGCGGATCAGCGTGTCTGTGGACTGCACCGTTGAAGCGCCGCCAGAGATCTCAAAGTAAGCGAGGCCGTCTTTGGTGAACGATCTCAACCCGCCGTCTTTCCCGTCCCCGGCGCCGACCACATTCAGGCTCAGGTTGAGAGCAAAGAATGTGTTGGCTCCGCCGGCAATGTTGCCGTAGCCGCCGTCAGCGGGGTTCACGAGGGCAGGGTCGGAATAACTGGTCTCGAAATCCAGCACCTCACCGCCCAGGAATGTCAGCGTCAGCAACTCTTGCGACAAGTCCATGCCGCTGCCGGCGGGGAGACTGTCAGCCACGTAACTGCCGACGGCAACAGTCTCGAGCGTGGTGGGAATGTTCGCGACGTTGTAGAACTCGAGCTGAGTATTGTTGATTTGCGACGCACCACAACCAGTCGGCACCAGGCCCGAACCCAGAGTCACGGTGACGAGTCCCAGGCCGACTGAACTCAGGCAGGTATCGGAAACGAACAGCTCGGCCGATGCACGCCAGCCCAAATCGGGAAACGCCGAGCCATAAGCCGGATCCTTGCGGATCACATACACCGCAGCGCTGGCGGTCTGCGCCAGCAAGCAGGCGGCAACGGTGGCCAGCATGGCCGTTTTCAGAGGCTTTCTAATTCGCAATTTCATGGAGGCTCCCCACCTGATGTACAAGTTGAAAACCAGCAAGCAATTCGCAGGCCCTGGCCAAAGAGGCCCCGGGTAAGTGCATGATTCATCAGGAGATTCCAGCCGAGGCCCTTCAGTTGCATGTCTTAAGCCAACGGGGGCGAACTCAAAGTGTCAAGAATGTCGACACCTTCAGCGGCCCTAGAACAGCGCCGTGATGCGCACCGTGCCGCCCAGGCTCACCGTCTGAACCTCTGCCGCGCTGGTGTGCGCCAGGCGGATCATGGTTTCGTTGCTGGCCAGCACCTCGGCCACGAAACCGCGCACGCCGCGCGCCACGGCCAGTTCGGCCAGACGCTTCTGCATCGCCACGCCCAGGCCCTGGCCCTGCCATTCGGGGTGCACGATGAAAGCCGTTTCGGCCAGGTTGGTGGAAGGGTCGACGACGTACATCGCGTGGCCGCAGATCACCGGCAGCTCACGCGTGCCGGTCACCGCCACCACCGCCACCTCGTTGTCGTAGTCGAGGTTGCAAAGGCGCTGCACGTCCTGGTTGGTCAGGCCGCGCAGCTTGCGGAAAAAACGCGTGTAGACCTCGCGCACCGAGAGGCGGTGGAACAGGCGGCGAATGCCCTCCACGTCGGTCGGCATCACCGGCCGCAGCAGCAAGGCGCGCTGGTCCTTCAGCCGCACGGTCGCCTCGTCTTCGACCGCGTAAGCGCGCAGGTTGCGCAGCTTCTGGTGGGCCGGCAGGTAGCCCAGCGCCTGCGCCTGCTCGAACAGCGCAGGCCGGCTGTCGGGGTGGGCGATCTGGATCAGCGCGACCGCACGCTCGCGGATCGACTTGCCGAACAGGTAGGCGATGCCGAACTCGGTGACGACGAAATGCACCTCGCTGCGCGGGATGGTCACGCCCTCGCCGGCCAGCAGCACCGGGCGGATGCGCGAGGTGCGGCCGTCGTCGTCGGTCGCGGCAAGGCAGACGATGGCCTTGCCGCCCGGGCTGCGCGACGCGCCCTGCAGGAACTCGGCCTGCGCCGCCACGCCGCCGTAGAACTCGCCGCTGAACTGGTCGGCGCAGACCTGCCCGGTGAGGTCGATCGCGAAGGCCTGCGTCACCGACACCAGCTTGTGCTGCAGCGCCAGCGTGGCGGGGTCGCAGACGGCTTCGATCGGCTGGAAGCTGAACAGCGGGTTGGCGTCGATCAGCTCGTACAGCCGGCGCGAGCCCATCGCAAAGCTGGTGACGATCTTGCCGGCCAGTTGCGTCTTGCAGCGGCCGGTCAGGCTGCCGTTTTCCAGCAGCGGGATGATGGCGTCGGTGATGACGTCGGAATGGATGCCCAGGTCGCGGCGGTCGCTGAGGTGGCGCAGCGCCTCGTTGGCCACCCGGCCGAGGCCGATCTGCAGCGTGGAGCCGTCGTCGATGAGGCTGCCGATGTAACGCGCGATCTGCTGCATCGCGGGCGCCGAGGTCGCCGGGTGCAGGTATTCGATGACCGGCGTGTCGACCAGCACCAGGTGCTGGATGCGGCTGACGTGAAGCATCGAGTCACCCATGCTGCGCGGCATGTGCGGGTTGACCTCGGCAATCACCACGCGCGCATGGGCCACGGCCGTAGCGACCACGTCGACCGAAACGCCCAGGCTGACATAACCGAAGCCATCGGGCAGCGAGACCTGGATCAGCGCCACATCGACCGGGATGCGGCCGATGGCCATCAGCCCCGGCACGCGCGCCAGCGACACCGGCACGTAGTCGGCCAGGCCCTGGCGCACGGCGGCGCGCATGTCCTGGCCGACGAAAAAACTGCGGTGCCTGAACTGCGTGCTGGCTTGGCCCTGCTCATCGTGGGCGACGGCATGATCGGTGAGGAAGTGCAGCAGTTCGACATCGGCCACGCCCAGCGCCTCGAGTGCCGCCACCAGCGTGCGCGGCGTGGCGCAGGCGGTGCCGACGAAGACATGGTCGCCGGGACGCACCGCCAGCACCGCCGCGGCGGCGCTGCAGAGCTTGTCGGCGTGCGCGCGCAGCAGCGGGTGCGGAGCTTCTTGGGCAGGCCCTGCCTTCGATTCCGCCGCTTCGGTCGACCCGCCAGAAGGCGATGCGGCCGCGCCGGCACCGAAACGGGCCCTCAGGCTGCCGGCCAGCCGGGCCAGCAGGCCGGCGGGCGCGTTGCTGCCATCGGCATCGGGTTGGTCAGACATGCTGCGCCTCTCAGAACGATCGGTTGGCCCGACGGACTTACGCCGATGCGGGCGTACGGTAGGGCGCCAGTTCACTGTCCGCCATGCCTGCGAGCACCGCCGTGCCGTGTGCATGGCCCTGGGTCACGATGTCGTCGAACCTTTCCCACTGCAGCATGCCCACACGGAACAGCGGCGGGTTGAAGTGCAGGTCGGTCAGGTGCTGCGCCTGGCGCTGGCGCGAGGCGCTGTACAGCACGGTCACGTTCATCAGGTACGACATCATGGAGGGCAGGCGGTAGCGTCGCAGGCGCCTCGGCCGGAGGCGGTCACGCAGCAGCGCCCAGCTGCCGGGAATGTCTTCCATCTCGATGCGCCTCGGTTTGCCTGCGCTGAGGTCGACGCCGATCACCTTGCCCACGCCGCGCTGGCCGCGCATCACGTCCACCGGGTAGTTGTTGAAGGTACCGCCGTCGCACAGCAGGTCGCCATCGTGCAGCACCGGCGGTAGCGCGCCGGGGATCGCGATGCTGGCCAGGATGGCTTTCAACAGGTCGCCACGGGTGATCACCACTTCGGTGGCCTGCGAATAGTTGCTCGCCACGCAGTAGAAATTCTTCCAGAGGTCTTCACTGTCGGCGGCAAAACCCATCAGTTCCTGGATCGCCGTGGTGATCACACGTTTCAGGCGCCGACCCTTGATCAGCGACATCAGCGGCAGCAGGTTGAAGTCGCCGGTCGGGTTGACGCTGAAGGCGCGGCGCGCCACGGGCATCATCTCGGCCAGGGGCTGGTCGGTGGCGACGAGAGCCGCCATCACGGCGCCGATGCTGGTGCCGCCGACGAAGTCGATCTCGACGCCGCTTTCCTGCAGCGCGCGAAAGACGCCCAGATGGGCGCAGCCGCGCGCGCCGCCGCCGGCCAGCACCAGGCCGACCGCGGTGCCGCTCTGAAAGCGCGCCAGCCGCGCCATGTCGCGGTCGAGCGCGGGGCGGATGTGCAGGTGGCCGCTGACCGGCCGGCGGTCCAGCCACTGCCGCGTGCCTTGCGGGCAACGCCGGTCGGCCGGGTGCAGCAGCACCAGCGTCTCGGCGGCTTCGCTGCGGCCCGGGCGCTGCATCAGGCACAGGCGTTCGTTGTCGTGCAGAGCGGGCGGCAGGGTGGCGTCGGCCAGCAGCAGCACTTCGTCGCAACGGCGGGTGCAGTGACGCGTCCACGCGCCGGGCCGGTCATCGGCCAGCAGCAGCACGTATTCATGCGTGGCTTCGATCTGGTCGAGCCAGGTGCCGATGGCACGGTCGGCCACCGGGTCGCCGGGTTCGCTCTGCGCCAGGCCGGGCTGCTTCAGCGCGAGGTCGACGATGGCCGCGTCGACCACGCAGACACGCGCCGCATGCGACAACTGCGCGGCCAGCCGGCGGGCGAACGAGGGCAGGTCGACACCCACGGTGATGGGCACCAGCGCGATGGTCACCGGCCGCGCCAGGTCGGAGCGCGGCTGCGGGCTGCGCAGCCGCTGAATGATCTGCCGGGTGAGCAGGATCGAGATGCGGGAGCTGCTCGCCAGCAGTTCATTGAAGGCATGCTTGCCCAGGCGCACGAGCACCGAGTCGCGTATCGCCACCACGCTGGCCGAACGCGGCTCGTCGGTGTAGAGGCTCATCTCGCCGATGATCTGGCCACGTGCCATCTCGCGCACCAGACGCTCGACACCGTCGTCTCCGCGCACATAGGCGCGCACACGGCCACTGATCATCAGGTACATCGAGTCACCTGGGTCGCCCTGCGCCATCAGGGTCTGGCCGCCGGCGACCGTCACCCATTCAAGGTGGCGGTGCAGCAGTTCCAGCGCCGCCGGTTCAATGTCTCCAAGCAAGGCCAGCAAGTGCCGGTTCAGGAGCGTGTCCTGCAATCTCGAGGCCATCTCGACTGATGACAGGGCGTTCACAAGCCCATTTTTCATGTTTATAGGGTGGGCAGCTGACAGAGGGGATCCACCGCCGACAGCGGCGCCGTCTGCGGTGATGGCGCATGTTAGCCGCGCATTGGCCGAGCGGCGGACCCTCGGTTGAATATTGACCATGGTCTGCTGACCCGACCATTCGCACCCCGGCATCGCGGGCCCACCCGCTGCCCACCTTGCGACGGATGCGAGACTTCAGCCGAACACCGGCGCGCCGAAGTCACCGTGCAGGGCGCGCCACACACGTTCGCCGGTCAGCGGCATCTGCAAACGTTCGGCGTCGGAGCCCAGGCCGGCTCCGTCCATCCCGTGCGCCAGCGCATCGACCACGGCATTCACCAGCGCCGGTGTGGCGCCGATGGTGCCCAGTTCACCCACGCCCTTGGCGCCCAGCGCATTCGTCAGACAGGGCACCGAAGTGTCGAAGGCGGTCTTGAAGTCGCGGAAACCATCCGCGTGCGGCAGCGCGTAGTCCATGAAACTGGCGCTCAGCAGTTGCCCGCTGTCGGGGTCGTAGGCCACCTGCTCGCACAGCGCCTGGCCGAAACCCTGCACCGCACCGCCTTCGACCTGCCCGCGCACGAGCGTCGGGCTGACGATGCGGCCGATGTCGTTGACCGACGCGTAGGCCACCACCTGCACCTCGCCGGTGGCGGGGTCGACTTCCACCTCGCAGATGTGGCAGCCGTTCGGCCAGGTCGGCCCACCGGCCGTGCTGCCCGCAGCCACCACGATACGCGCCGCCGGTTGCTTCGCGGCCAGCTCGAACAGGCCGACGCCGAGATCGGTGCCGGCCACGCTGAAGCGGCCGGCGGCGTACTCGATGTCGGCCGCCGGCGCTTCCAGGGTGTCGGCCGCCAGTTGTTTGCTCACCGCGATGGTTTTTTCCGACGCGACGTGCACCGCCGCGCCGCCGGTGAACAGCGAACGTGAGCCGGCGCTGCCGAAGCCGTTGGCGCGGTCGGTGTCGCCCTGCAGCACGCGGATGCGGTCGATCGGCACGCCGAACACGTCGACCGCCAACTGCGCGTAACTGGTCGCGATGCCCTGCCCCATCGCCTGGGTGGCCGAAGTCAGCTCGATGAACCCGTCGGCGGTCACCTGCACCGTGACGTTTTCTTCCAGCGCGTTGCCGCCGGTCCACTCCAGAAAAGTGGCGATGCCGCGGCCACGCAACTTGCCGGCGGTCCTGGAGGTGTCGCGGCGCGCCGCGAAACCAGTCCAGTCGGCAAGCGCCAGGCCCTGGTCGAGCATGGACTCGAACTGCCCGCTGTCGTAGGTCTGGCCCATCGCGTTGCGGTAGGGCATCTGTGACGGGCGCACCATGTTGCGGCGGCGCAGTTCCGCCGGGTCGAGACCCAACTCGCGCGCGGCGGCGTCCATCAGACGTTCGGTAATGTAGATCGCCTCGGGCCGGCCGGCGCCGCGGTAGGCGCCGGTGTGCGCCAGGTTGGTCAGCACCGCGGTGACGTGCACGTCGACCACCGGGATGTCGTAGATGCTGGTCGTCACCCAGGGGCCGATCAGCAACTGGATGGCCACCGAGGTGGTCGACGGATAGGCGCCCACGTTGGCCAGTGAACGCACGCGCAGCGCGAGCACGCGGCCGTCGGCGTCGAGCGCCATCTCGGCCTGGCTGATGACATCGCGGCCGTGCACGGCGCTGAGGAACTCTTCCACCCGCTCGGCCTGCCACTTGACCGGCCGGCCGAGCTGCAGCGCGGCCCAGGCCACGGCGATGTCTTCCGGGTAGATGCCGGTCTTCATGCCGAAACCGCCGCCGACGTCACCCACCAGCACGCGCACGGCCTCGGTCTTCAGGCCGGGGATGGTGTCGACCAGCCCGCCGCGCACGGCGCTCGGCATCTGGCTCGACAGGTTCACCGTCAGCCGGCCATCCTCGAACGAGGCCAGCACCGAGCGCGGCTCCATCGGACTCGGCGCCAGGCGCTGGTTGACCAGGTCGAGGCGGATGTGGTGGGCGGCGCGTTCGAACGCGGCCGCAGTGGTCGCGGCATTGCCGTGGCGCATCTCGGCGCAGATGTTGTCGGGCGCGCCGGCCCAGATCACCGGAGCGCCAAGCGCCAGTGCGCGATGCGGGTCGGTGAGCATCGGCAGGTCTTCGATGTCGGCCACCACGGCGTCGGCCGCGGCGCGCGCGGCGGCCCGGCTGTCAGCCACTACGGCCACCAGCGCCTCGCCGACGAAACGCACGAAGCCTTCGGCCAGCGCGCGCTTGGGCGGTGCGGCCATCGGCTGGCCGTCGGCACGCTTGAAGGCGGGCGCGGTGGCGATGGGCAAGACACCGGCGGCCAGCAGGTCGGCGCCTGTGTAGACGGCCACCACGCCGGGCATGGCGAGGGCTGTGTCGATGGCGATGGAAATGATGCGGCCGTGCGCGTGTGTCGAGCGCACGAAGGCCAGGAAGAGTTCGCCGGCCGGCGCCAGGTCGTCGGTGAAACGGCCCTGCCCGCGCACCAGCGCCGGGTCTTCGATGCGGCGCACCGCTTGCCCGCTGCCGAAGCGCCGGGCTTCCTGTGGCGCGTTCATGCGACCTCCGCGTTCATCACGGTGGCGGCCTGCCTGACGGCCGCCACGATGTTGACGTAACCCGTGCAGCGGCACAGGTTGCCTTCCAGCGCGTGAGCGATCTGGTCGTCACTGGGCTGCGGGTTCACCTGCAGCAGGCAGGTGGCCGCCATCATCATGCCCGGCGTACAGAAGCCGCACTGCAGGCCGTGGCAGGCGATGAAGGCCTCCTGCACCGGGTGCAGCGTGCCGTCGGCACGTGCCAGGCCTTCGACGGTGGTGACGCTGCGGCCGGCGGCCTGCAGCGCCAGCATGCTGCAGCTCTTCACCGACGTGCCGTCGACCAGCACGGTGCAGGCGCCGCACTGGCTGGTGTCGCAGCCGACATGGGTGCCGGTCAGGCCGAGCGGGCCGCGCAGCAGTTCAACCAGCAGGGTCTGAGGTTCGACCTCGGTCTGGACCGGGCTGCCATTGACGTTCAGGCGCAGCAGGGGCATGGGCGGGCTTTCGATTCGGGGAGATCACGCATGCTAGCGACTCGGCATGTTTGCTGCACCGGCGACAGAAGCTACAGCGTGCAACTGCGGAAGCCGCAGAACATCGTGTCATGTGCGGGTGGGGCGAACCGCCGGGCGCCACTGTCGCGCCGCCGTGGCCGCGTCAGCCAGGAAGCACCGCGAAGCACGCTCTGGCTGCCGGGCGCGGGCAGTGCGTCCAGCGTGCCTGGTGCGCTGCGGTGGCCGGGCCATCCGCGTGCGCTGCCGGCCACCCACTCGAACACATCGCCCCAGACGAAACCGCGTGTCGCGCCGGCGCGGGCGGCAATCTCCCATTCGGGTTCGGTGGGCAGCCGGCGCCCGGCCCAGCGGCACCAGGCTTCGGCCTCGTGGCGGCTGACATGCAGCACGGGCTGGCCGCCGGCCACACGCTGAAGCTGGCCCTGGCGCATCAGCAGCACGCCGCCGCGCAGCTGTTCGACGTGGCGCGGCGCGCGCCGCCCTTCGGCCTGCAGCCAGGCCCAGCCGGCCTCCGCCCAGCAGTCGCGGCGGTCGTAGCCGCCGTCATCGGTGAACTCGACGAAACGCGCCCAGCTGACGGCCAGCGCGTCGATCTCGAACTCCGGCACCGCCACGTCGAGCGAACCGCTCTGGTTGTCGGGCACCAGCCCGCCCGGCGCGGCGCCCATTCGCACATGCTGCGCGGGCAGCCACAGCGCGTCGCGTGCCGGGCGCGTGGGCGGCGGCCGCCAAGGCGATGGCCTGTCGCCGGCAGGTGCCAGCTGCCAGGCCGCCGCCAGTTCGGCCAGCGCCTCGGCCAGCCGGTCTTCGTGCAGCAGCGCCAGGCGGTAGAAATACAAGCCGTCGTCGGACGCCGCGGCGGTGGCCAGCAGGTCGAGTGTCGTCTCCAGCGTATGTTCCAGATAGGCATGGAGATCGAAATCGACCAGCGCGCCGGCGGCTCGCGGCGAGCCGGGGCCGAACAGCGCATCGGCCTGACCATCGATCGATGCCAGCCGGGTGGCCGCCGGATCGCACAGCGCGCCGCGCTGGCGCTGCACATGGCGCGAAATCCAGTATTCCTGATACCAGCCGGCCTGCCCGGCCAGCCAGCGCGGCGATGCACCGTCGTCCGCGGTTGCCGGCACGGCTGCGGTTGCCGGTGCGGCCGCGCCGTCGAACGCGGCCAGCCAGCGCAGCGCGTGGTTGCGGGCGTCGATCAGCGCCAGCGAGAGCAGGTCGGCGCCGGCATGGCGGATCTGCAATCCGTCGTCGAGCGGCGCCGTGGTCAACTTCAGTCGCCGACCAGTCCGCTGCGGATGGCATACACCGTCAGCTCGGAGTTGTTCGCCAGCTGGAGCTTTTCCAGCACCCGGGCGCGGTACACCGACACCGTCTTCGGCGACAGGTTCAACTCGGCGGCGATGTCGGCCAGCCGCTTGCCAGAGGCGATCATCACCAGCGTCTGCAGTTCGCGGTCCGACAGCTTCTGGTGCGCCTGCTCCACCGCCGGCGCGGTCAGGCTCTCGACCAGCATCTGGGCGATCTCGGGCGTCACGTACTTGCGGCCCTGCGCCACCGTGCGCACCGCCTGCACGATGAGCTGCGGGTCGCCGTTCTTGTTGACATAGCCGTAGGCGCCGGCGCGCAGAGCGCGTATCGCGTACTGGTCTTCCGGGTACATGCTGACGATCAGCACCTTCACGGGTGAACCTTCGTCCTTCAGCGCGTGCAGGGCGTCCAGCCCGCTGCGGCCGGGCAGGTTGATGTCGAGCACCAGCACGTCGCAGGTGGCACCCCGCATCAGCACGCGCAGTTCGCCGTAGTCGCCTGCCTCGCCCACCACCTGCATGTCGGGTGCGTCGGCCAGGGTGTCGCGGATGCCACGGCGGATCAGCGCATGGTCGTCGCAAAGCATCACTCGGATCATGGTCGGCGGGCCTCGGGCGGCGGGTTGGCGGACGGTGACGGTGTCCTCGATTCTGCAGGCAGGTCGTCGTCTTCGGTTTCGGCCACGGCGTCGAGCGCGGCGGCGTCCAGCGGCACCGACAGGATCAGCGTGGTGCCGCCCGGCGCGCTGCTCAGGTCGACCCAGCCGCCGACCGTGGCGGCGCGCTCATGCAGGCCGCGAAGGCCGAAGCTGCGCGCCTTGGCGAGGTCGGGCGCGGCCAGGCCGCGGCCGTTGTCGCCGATTTCCAGCGACAGCACGCCGGCGCCGATCTGCAGGTCGACGCCGACCCGTGTCGCGCCCGCATGCTTGCTGACGTTGGTCAGCGCCTCCTGTGCCGTGCGGTAAGCCACCAGCGGCACGCCGGCCGGCAGCACGGGTGTCTCGTGACTGGTCTGGAAACGGCACTCGATGCCGGTGCGCTTGGTGAAATTGCCAGCCATCCACTGCAGCGCCGCCACCAGGCCCTGCTCCAGGATGGCCGGGCGCAGGTTGTGCATGATGCGCTGGCTGGCGTCGAGCGCGTTCGTCACCGTCTCGATGGCCGACTCCATGCGCTGGCGCACCGCAGGCTCGCCTGAATGGGCCAGCACCCAGTGCAGCTCGTACTTCAGCGCCGTCAGCGAGCCACCGACGTCGTCGTGGATCTCGCGCGCGATCGCCGCCCGCTCGGTGTCGATGCTGGCCTGCAGGTGCTGCGCCAGTTCACGCAGTTGCTGGCGCGAGGCCTGCAGGGCGTGGTCGGCGGCCTCATGGGCGCGCTGCGTGCGCACGGCGGCCATCGCATGTTCGATGGCCGGCGCCAGCCGCGCCAGATTGTTCTTCAGCAGGTAGTCGCTGGCGCCGTTGCGCATGGCCTCCACCGCGGTGTCCTCGCCGATCTCGCCCGACACCAGGATGAAAGGCAGCAGCCGGCCGCTGCCGCGCAGCATCGCCAGCGCCTCCAGGCCCGAGAAACCCGGCAGGTTGTAGTCGGACAGGATCATGTCCCAGGGCTCGGCCAGCGCGGCCCGGAACTGCTCACGCGTCTCGATTCGCACGGCGGTCACCCGCAGCCCGGCGCGCTGCACGTGGGCCATCGCGAGCGCGTGGTCGGGCTCGGAATCCTCGATGTGCAGCAAGCGCACGGCGTGCTCGGGGCGGTCCATGGCAGGAAGTATCGCCCAGCGTGCAGGCCCGCCCAGCCAGGCACGGCGTGGCCAGCCAGCGGCCCGGCGACGAATTGAGGCACGAAAGTCTGCATCTTTCGCTCAATGTTCACCCCCCCGGTGCCGAAAATCCGGTGGAACCCGATCAAGCGGGCCGGAAAAGCGCATGCCGCGCCGTTCCCGACCCGACCGAACAACAACCACCGAAGCCGGAGCATCGATGCAGATTCAGGGATCTTCCAGCGAACCCGCCGCTGCCGGCATGCCCTTGCTGGCTGCGGCCGACCTGCAGGACCACCTGATGGTGGCCAGCAACGACCTCGAACGCCTGCAACGCCTGCTCGACGACGCCAGCGAGGCGTTGATGGCCCATTTCACCGGTGCCACCCTGCACATCGAGGCGGCGCTGGCGCAGCTCGATGTCGCCACCAGCTCCGACCCCGGCGCCATCCACGACGCCAGGCAGACACTGGGCAGCGCGATCACCGCGCTGCAGTTCCAGGACATGGCCACGCAGCTCATCGCGCACACCACGAGGCGCCTGCGCAACTGCGCCGACCGTCTGGCGCGCGACACGATGGGCGACGACGAGGACGGCGTCACGGTCGTGGAAGAAGCCCCGCTGCGCCCCAACCCGGTGACGCAGGACGAGATGGACGCAGGTTCCGTCGAACTGTTCTGAACCCCGCCCATCACGCACATCAAGAGACTTCCGGAGACTCCCCATGCATTCCATCCTCGCCGTCGACGACTCGGCTTCCATGCGCCAGATGGTGTCCTTCACGCTGAAGAACGCCGGTTTCAACGTCGTCGAGGCCGTCGACGGCCAGGATGCCATCGAGAAAGCGAACAGTCGCGACTTCAACCTCGTGCTGACCGACCAGAACATGCCGCGCATGGACGGCATCTCGCTGACCAAGAAACTTCGCGAGAACCCGAAGTTCAAGAGCACGCCCATCCTGATCCTGACCACCGAGTCGAGCGACCAGATGAAGCAGGCCGGCCGCGCCGCGGGCGCCACCGGCTGGCTCGTCAAGCCCTTCGACCCGGCCAAGCTGGTCGAGGTGATCGGCAAGGTCATCCGCTGATCAACGCCAAGCGAACACGAGGAGCATCGCCATGGGCGACATGAATCAGGAAAGCGCGAGCCAGTCGGCCGGCATCGACCTCAGCCAGTTCTACCAGGTCTTCTTCGAGGAAGCCGGCGAGAACCTGGAGACGATGGAGCACATGCTGCTGGCGGTGGACATTACGGCGGCCGACGACGAGGAGCTGAACGCGATCTTCCGCTGCGCCCATTCGGTGAAGGGCGGTGCGGCCACCTTCGGCTTCAACGACGTGGCCGAACTCACGCACCAGATGGAGACGCTGCTGGACAAGCTGCGCCGCCACGAACTCACGCCCACCGCCGGCATGGTCGACGTGCTGCTGAAGGCCGGCGACGCGCTGAAGGCGCAGCTCGGCCGCCATCAGGGCAGCGGCGCCGGTCCGGTCGACACGCGTGAACTGCTGGTGGCCATCACCGTCCTGGTGGCAGGGCGCGCGCCCGCACCCGCTCCGGTGGCTGCCAGGCCCGCTGCCGCGCCCGCCATGGCCGCGGCCACGGCAGTCGATGCCGGCGGCCTGCCCGACGGCACGCGCTCGCTGGAGCTGACGGTCGGCCCGCTCGAAGACATGGCGCTGGCCGACAGTCTGGTCGATCTGTTCAAGGAGATCACCGGCCTCGGCACCATCGAGCCGCTCGACGGCGGCAAGCCGGCCGACGGCATGCGCCGCTTCAAGGTCGTCACCGCCACGGCGGACAGCGACCTGCTCGACCTCTTCACCTTCCATGTGGCGCGTGAACAGGTGCAGCTCGCGCCACTGACTCAAGGCTACGGTTTCCACGAGGGCGCACCCGGCGCTCCGGCGGAAGCCGCGGCCGGCGACCCCGGCTACGGCTTCTTCGACAACGCGCCAGGCTCACCGGTCGACGGCCAGGCCTTGCTGGCCGCCCAGCCCGACGGCGAGGCACCGCTGACGGCCGCCCCGGCTGCGCCGGCGAGGCCGGCGCTGGCGAAGGCCGAGAAGGCCGCCGCCGCGCCCGAATCGAGCACGCTGCGTGTCTCCGTCGAGAAGGTCGACCAGCTGATCAACCTCGTTGGCGAACTCGTCATCACGCAGGCCATGCTGGCGCAGAACGGCAAGGATGTCGACGCCGCGCTCTACCAGCAGATGGCGTCCGGCCTGGCCGACCTGGAGCGCAACACGCGCGACCTGCAGGAAGCGGTGATGTCGATCCGCATGATTCCGATGTCGCTCGTCTTCAACCGCTTCCCGCGCATGCTGCGCGACCTCGCCAGCAAGCTCGGCAAGAAGGTCGAGCTGGTGACGCAGGGCGAGTCGACCGAACTCGACAAGGGCCTGGTCGAGAAAATCACCGACCCGCTGACCCACCTGGTGCGCAACAGCTGCGACCACGGCATCGAGATGCCGGCCGAGCGGCTGGCCAGAGGCAAGCCCGAGCAGGGCACGATCACGCTGATCGCCACCCACCAGGGCGGCAGCATCGTCATCGAGGTGCGTGACGACGGCAAGGGCCTGAACCGCGCCAAGCTGCTGAGCAAGGCGCGCGAACGCGGCCTCGACGCGCCCGACTCGATGACCGACCAGGAGGTCTACAGCCTGATCTTCGCGCCCGGCTTCAGCACCGCCGACCAGGTGACCGACGTCTCGGGCCGCGGCGTCGGCATGGACGTGGTGAAGAAGAACATCACCGCGCTCGGCGGCACGACGGAGATCGACTCCGCCGAGGGCTACGGCATGACGGTGCGCGTGCGCCTGCCGCTGACGCTGGCCATCATGGACGGCATGAGCGTGGGTGTCGGCGAGGAGTGCTACATCCTGCCGCTGAGCAGCGTGGTCGAGTCGTTCCAGGTGCAGCCCGGCATGATCAAGACCATCGGCGGCACCGGCCGCGTGGTGGAGGTGCGCGACGAGTACATGCCGGTGGTGGACCTGGAGCGCGTCTTCGAGGTGCCGCGCTTCGACTTCGAACACGTCAGCAACATCATGGTGGTGGTCGAGGCCGAAGGCGGCCGCGTCGCCCTGCTGGTCGACGAACTGCTCGGCCAGCAGCAGGTGGTGGTGAAGAACCTGGAGAGCAACTACCGCAAGGTGGACGACGTCTCGGGCGCCACCATCATGGGCGATGGCCGCGTCGCGCTGATCCTCGACGTGGGCTCGCTGGTGCGTCGCTCACGCCATTGAAACGGCACGGCCACCACGCGCGAGCACAACCATGTTTTCCATCCAGACGGCGCTGCGGCACCTGACCATCCGCACCTGCATACCGGGCGCCATCGTCATGCTGCTGTCAATGTTTGCGGTGGTCGGCGCGGCCGGTGTGTTCGGCGGCCTGAAGCTGACCACGCTGAACGAGCACTTCATGGCGCATTCGATGCTCGAGCAGCCCGGCGTGGGCAACTCGCGGCGCGCAAGCACCAACATCCCCGGCGCCATCGACGCCCCCATGCAAACCGAGCACCATCCCAAGGAACCTCAATGAGTACCTTCCAGTCCAACGACAGATTCATGCTCGCCGCCATCGGCATGCTGTTTGCCGGCACGCTGGCCTACGGTTTCGCCAACGACGGCGTGCTGCTCGCGGCCACCGCCGGCGGCCTGTTGCTCGCCCTGGCCTTCGCCGCCGCGGCGATGTCGGGCGGCAAGACCGGCAGCCAGGTGCTGCTGCCCACCCTCGGCATGGGCATGGTGGCGCTGCTGATCCACGTGGCGCGCGGCCATGCCGAGGCTCACTTCGCGGTGTTCGCCTTCCTCGCCGTAACAATCGTCTACCGGCACTGGCTGCCGGTGGTGGTGGCGGCCGGCGTGATCGCGGTGCACCACCTCAGCTTCAACTACTTCCAGCAATGGGGCTGGGGCCCCGTGTGTTTCACCGAGCCGAGCCTGGGCAAGGTGCTGGAGCACGCCGCCTACGTGGTGGCCGAGGCAGGCATCCTGATCTTCCTGGCGCGGCGTGCGCAGGCCGACTTCCGAGCCGCAGAGGAGATCACCGAGATCGCCGACGGCCTGGTGGGCGCCGACGGTTCCATCAGCTTCCGCACCGCCCACAGCGAATCGGTGGCGCCGACCACGCGCCGGCTGTGCGACGCGCTCAAGCGCGTGGAGGCGTCGATCGTGCAGGTACGCAGCAGCGCCGATTCGATCCACACCGCCAGCAGCGAGATCGCCTCGGGCAACCAGGATCTGTCGACGCGCACCGAGCAGACCGCCAGCAACCTGCAGCAGACCGCCAGTTCGCTGGTGCAGCTGACCGGCACCGTCAACCAGAGCGCCGAGTCGGCGCGCACCGCCAACCAGCTGGCCACCTCGGCCAGCGAGGTGGCGCGGCGCGGTGGCGCGGTGGTGTCGCAGGTGGTGGCGACGATGGACGACATCAACACGGCATCGAAGCGCATCGCCGACATCATCGGCACCATCGACGGCATCGCCTTCCAGACCAACATCCTGGCGCTGAACGCCGCGGTGGAAGCAGCGCGTGCCGGCGAGCAGGGCCGCGGCTTCGCTGTGGTGGCCGGCGAGGTTCGCAGCCTGGCCCAGCGCAGCGCCGAAGCGGCACGCGAGATCAAGAGCCTGATCGGCGCCAGCGTCGAGAAGGTGGAGTCAGGATCGAAGCTCGTGAAGGACGCCGGCATCACGATGGACGAGATCGTTGCCAGCGTGCAGAAGGTCAGCGACATGATCGGCGAGATCAGCGCCGCCGCCGCCGAGCAGAGCCAGGGCATCGGCCAGGTCAACCAGGCCATCACCCAGCTCGACCAGATGACGCAGCAGAACGCCGCACTGGTGGAAGAGAGTGCCGCCGCCGCCGAAAGCCTGAAGGACCAGTCGCGCCAGCTGGCCGCCACGGTGGCTTTGTTCAAGCTCGACGGCGCAAGCCATGCCGCGCACGCGCCGAGGGCGGCCGCGCCGGCTTACGCTGCCGCGCGGACGAACGCGCCCAAGACCCCGGCGGTGCGCCCGCCCGCACCACGGGCCGCCGCCAGCCAGGCCATCGGCCGGGCAGCAGGCAAGACAGCAAACAAGGCAGCCACGCCGGACGCCAGCAGCGCGCCACGCCACGTTCCGGTGGCCCCTGCAAAGACAGCCTCCATGGCCGCTGCGCTCTCTGCGGGCGGCGAAGGCGACTGGGAAACTTTCTGAAAACCACCGCTTCATTCACCCGCCGATCCGCCGATACACCCATCACAGCGTTGCCTGCCGAGGATCCACCATGGACATGATCACAGAAGCCACCCACGTCGCCCGCCCCGAAGCCGCCCGCATGGCCGGCGCTCCTGGCAGCCCGGCGCCTCGCGAGACACAGCAGGGCGGCGAGTTCCTGACCTTCCGCCTCGGCGCCGAGGAATACGGCATCGACATCCTGCGCGTGCAGGAGATCCGATCCTACGAGTCGCCGACTCGCATCGCCAACGCGCCCGCCTTCATCAAGGGCGTGGTCAACCTGCGCGGCGTCATCGTGCCCATCGTCGACCTGCGGCTCAAGCTGGGCTGCGACAACGCCGAATACAACGGCTTCACGGTGGTCATCGTGCTGAACGTGCGCGGCCGCGTGGTCGGCGCGGTGGTCGACTCGGTGTCCGACGTGCTCGAACTCGCCAAAGGCGAGATCAAGCCGGCACCGGAGCTCAATTCGAGCATCGACGCCGGCTTCATCACCGGCATCGGCGCCGTGAAGAACGGCGACGCCGAACGCATGCTGATCCTGATGGACATCGAGGCGCTGATGAGCAGCTCAGACATGGGTCTGATCAGCAATTGAGCGCCTGGAGGTTGCAGGTTTTATCCGCAATCTTCATTCGCAAGAATTCCGATGCAGTCTGGCCGTGCCGGACTTTGTCGAGTTTCATCGCCGATCTGCGGCATCCCACACGAACCCGCCCCAAGGAGCGCATTCATGAAGAAGGTCACACTGATCGCCGCCTCAATGACATTCGCGCTGGCGCTGGGCAGTGCCCACGCCACCAAGGATGCCGGCACCGAAGACGCCATCGCCATGGTCAAGAAGGGCGTCGGCTTCATCAAGGTCAGCGGCAAGGACAAGGGCTACGCCGAAATCAGCAACAAGCAGGGCCAGTTCATCGACCGTGACCTCTACCTGGTGGTCTACGGCCTCGACGGCACGGTGCGTGCGCACGGCGCCAACGAGAAAATGGTCGGCAAGAACCTCATCGAGCTGAAGGACATCGACGGCAAGGCCTTCGTCAAGGATCGCGTCGAGATGGCTCAGGCCAAGGGCGCGTTCTGGCAGGACTACAAGTTCACCAACCCGGTGAGCAAGAAGATCGAGCCGAAGAGCATGTACTGCGAAAAGCTCGAGGACTTCGTCGTCTGCGGCGGCATCTACAAGTAAACCGCCCGGCCGCTGCACGCTGCAGCGCCGGCCCGACCCCGCGATTTCCGGAGCTTCGATGAAACTGCGCACCAAACTGCTGGCTGTGCCAGTGCTGACCGCATTGGTCGTGCTGGCCGTTGGCCAGACCGAGGCGCTGATGTTGAGCCGCGACGCCGCCAGCGGCCGCGCCGGGTTCAGCGCGCATCTCGAAGAGTTCAAGATCCTGGCCAGCGTGCAGGATCAACTCGGCCAAGCGCATGGCGGCGTCTACCGGACGATCGCCCTGATGGCCTCGCTCGACGACGCCAAGGTGAAGGCCTACCGCGCCGACCTCGCCCAACAGCTCACCGGCATCCAGCGCACCCTGGCTGCGCTCGGCGGCGGCGAGGGCGCCGACCCGCAATTGCGAGAATTGGTGAACCGCGCCGGCGGCGAAGCCGACAAGTACCTGAAGGCGGCCGACTCGGCCGTCGATCTCGCCGGTGTCGACCCGAATACCGGCATTGCGGCGCTGCAGACCGCCGACGCCAGCTTCAAGGCCCTGTCTGCCACGGCGGCGACGATCCTGGCGCGCATCGAGACCATTTCCGACGAGTCGGCGGCGCGGGCCGAGCGACGTTCGGCCCAGGCCAGCCTGTGGCTGGGCCTCTCGGCACTGCTGGTGGCCGCAGGCGCAGTGGCGTTGTCATGGGTGACGCAGCGTCGGCTGCTGGCCGACCTGTCCACCGCCGGCCGTATCGCCGAAGAGGTGTCGCAGGGGCGGCTCGACGTCAGCGCGGCCAGCCAGCGCACTGACGAGGTCGGCGACCTGCTGCGCTCGCTGGACCGCATGACGCTCGGCCTGAACCAGTCTATGCGCACGGTTCGCGAATCGTCGTCGTCCATCCATACCGCCAGCATCGAGATCGCCAGTGGCAACCTCGACCTGTCTTCCCGCACCGAGCAGACGGCCGGCAGCCTGCAGCAGACCGCCAGCTCACTGGAGCAGCTGACAGGAACGGTGCGGCAAAGTGCCGACGCCGCGTTGCAAGCCAACCAGCTGGCGACCAAGGCCGCCGAAGTGGCGCAGCGCGGCGGCGCGGTGGTGGCGCAGGTGGTGACCACGATGGACGAGATTCAGGTGCGCAGCAAGAAGATTGCCGACATCATCGGCACCATCGACGGCATTGCCTTCCAGACCAACATCCTGGCGCTGAACGCCGCCGTGGAAGCGGCGCGCGCCGGCGAACAGGGGCGCGGCTTCGCGGTGGTGGCCAGCGAAGTGCGCAGCCTGGCGCAGCGCTCGGCGGCAGCCGCACGCGAGATCAAGACCCTGATCGGCGCCAGCGTCGAGAAGGTCGAATCAGGCTCCCGGCTCGTCAAGGACGCAGGCAGCACGATGGACGAGATCGTTGCCAGCGTGCAGCGTGTCAGCCAGATGATCGGCGAGATCAGCGCGGCCGCGTCCGAGCAGAGCCAGGGCATCGGCCAGGTCAACGGCGCCGTGACGCAACTCGACCAGATGACGCAGCAGAACGCCGCGCTCGTAGAGCAAAGCGCCGCCGCGGCCGAGAGCCTGAAGGAACAGGCGGGGCGGCTGGGCGAGGTGGTGGGGCGCTTCGCGTTGGGCAGCGCTGCTTAGCCCGGCATTGACGAGAACGCTGCCGCGCCTTGCCGGCGCAGCAGCCCGCTGAAGGTTTCGAGTTTCACCGTCGCACATTGTTCTCTCGGCGGCGCGTCGGCTGCCACCAGCGCATGCCCGGCAGCCCCATCCCAGCCGCACCAGCCGGCACGCCGGGTCCTCTCCCGCATGGAGCACAACTTCCGCATTGCTGCGGGTCATCCCCGCGACGGGCCTGCCAGGCAGCCCCCTGCGTCGATGCCAGCGATCAACCCGACCGCCAGGCGCGCGGCCGTCAGCGCGTCATGCAGGTGTTTGGGCAGCCGGCTCGACATACAGGGGCCGGCGTAACGCCTGCACCGCGCGCTGCAGGTAGGGGTTGCCGACCGGATGGTCTGTCATCACGTCGACCGGCCGGCCGAGCAGCGCTTCGAGTGCCTCGCTGAAGGCCACATAACGGGACGCCAGCGACACCTCGGGCTGCGGCGCGAAACGGGCGATGAAATCGTAGTCGTTGCATTGCGCATCGAAACGCCCGTCGGCCGCCGAGCCGAAGACGTCGAGCGCCACGATGCCAAACGAGCGGCACAGGGCGGCTATCGCATCGCGGTGGAACGTCAGCTGGGGTGCGAGCAATGCGGCCATCTGCGGGTTATCGGAAGCCGGACGGCGTTGCGCCAGCAGCACCTTGCCGGCCGGCGCAGAACGGCCGGCGCAAAGGTCCGCAAGTGGGGCTCGCTCCTGTCATCCGGGCGCCCCTGCGCCGGCCCGCGCCTGGTTCAGTGCCTGGTTCAGTGCGAGCAATCGGCGCAGGATCTCGTCGTCGGCCATGGTGGACGAGTAGTCCGCCCAGCCGTAGACGGCGGCCACGGCTGCATCGAGCGCCTGGTGGGCGTTCGCCAGCCACGCCGGGCGCTGGTTGTAAAGGTTCGTCAGCGTGCGCTGGGCGAGCTGCTTTTCGAAACCGGGCAGCGCGACGATGCGGTCCGGATACGGCGAAATGCTCATGCCCAGCGGCACGACTTCGGGCACGCGCTGCGTCCACTCGGGCGGGTTGAGCCAGGCGTCGCGCAGGGCCACCAGGCGGTGGGCGGCGATGGCGATGGATTCGGCATGCGGGCGCACCGCCGCCGGCAAGTCCGCCGGGATCCGCGCCGCATGGCTCCCTCTCCCGCTCGCGGGAGAGGGTTGGGGTGAGGGCGAGTTGCCGCCGCCCATTGCCTCGGTGCGCTGGTGCGCGGTGTCGGCGGGCGTCAGGCCGGCGGGGAAAGGGAAGGTTTCGAAGCAGGTGGTGGGGGTGTAGCGCGGGTCGTTACCTACACCCATCCAAGTGCACAAACGCAACGACCAGAGTTCGTGGAATCGGCTGTGCAGGATGCCGAAGGTGGTGTCGTCGGCGCGGGCGATGACGTCGAGCACGTTCATCGGTGTCGTCGGTGCTGCTCGCCATTGAAACGTGCGGTACTTGGCGACGATCGGAGTCACGATAAAGCGCGTCAACCCGGCCGTCGCTTCTCTCAGCTCGGGCCGGGGCCGTTCAAAGAGCCACCACTTGGTTCGCGTCCGTTCATTCCGGTCCATCGCACGGACTGGCGCGACATGCTTCAACGCATGTTCAAACGGGTCCTGGTAAAGCGCTGCGTCCGCTGCGTCAAGGCCCGTGAAGTCCACGACCCAAGTGTCGCTGCTGCGGCGGGCAACGTCGCTTGCGTTCACCCAAGGGCGAAGGACATCAGCGTTGGAACGGCCATTCGGATTGCCGCCCCTCTGGAGCCAGATTCGCGCGAGTTCTCCAGCGATGTCAAAGGATCCGTATTTCTTGACCCCTTCGAAGCACGCCCCAAGGTTCACAGCCAATGGGCGCGCTGCCGTCAGATTGGGGCCGCTCGGCCCACCTGGCGTCAAGTCGGCATTGATGTGTTCTACGTGCTTGCCATCCAAGCTGGCGCTGCGCAAGTAATCCCCAAACCCTACCAACGACACCCGCACCGCCGCCCCATCATTCACCCACGCCTCATCACTCCACGCCTCGAAGATGCGCGTCGTCTGGACAATGCGGTCGAGCACCACGCGGTTCTTGCCGCCGCGTATCGAATTCGTCGCCACCAACCCGGCCCGCTGCAACCGCCCGCCTTCGATGGCCGCCCGCGCCTGCTCGAACCAATAACACACCAGATCGGCGCCACCCGGAACCCGCCCTTTGTACGCCGCGCGCAGCCGCTCGGTGTAGCTGTCGCCCAGTTCGCCGCGCATCTTCTTGTCGCCGACGAACGGCGGATTCCCCACCACCACATCGGCGACCGGCCACCTGGCCGGCTGCCCGTCCACACCCAGCACCGCATCGCGCGTTTCGATGTGGTCCAGCGGCTCCAGCACCGGATTGAGCTTGAACGCATAACCGCGCTGGATGCGCCATTGCAGCTCGCCGATCCACACCGTCACACGCGCCAGTTCGGCGGCGTATTCGTTGAGTTCGATGCCCAGCACGTTGTGCGGGCCGGTCACGTCGTACTGGCGCTGCAGGCCCAGCGCCTCGGCTTCCAGGTTGACCTGGTGCTCGATGTCTTTCAGCGCCTTCAAGGCCAGGTACAAGAAGTTGCCGCTGCCGCAGGCCGGGTCGAGCACGCGGTAGGCTTTCAGGCGTTCGATGAAGCCGGTGAAAACCGCTTGCGCGTCGCGGTAGGCCTTGTCGGCGTGGCGTTTGCTCTTGCCCAGCGCCGCTTCGATCAACACCTTGCAGACGGCCCACTCGGCGCGCAGCGGCCGGCTCACCACCGGCTCGACCAGCCGGCCGATGGTGGTGGCGTCGGTGAAGTTGGCGCCGAGCTGGCTGCGCTTGGCCGGGTCCAGGCCGCGCTCGAACAAGGTGCCGAAGATGGTGGCGTCGATGGCGCTCCAGTTCAGGCTGCTGGCGGCCTTCAGCGCGGCCACGTCGGGCGCCGTCAACGGCGGCACGGCCACGGTCTGGAACAGGCCGCCGTTGAACCACGGAATGTCGTCGACGCCGAACGGGCCGCCGCCACGCATGGCTTCGAGCAACTGCTGCAACTGCACGCGCAGCCGCTCGGGCGTGGCCTGCAGGCCCACCAGCCGCTCGAACAAACGCGCGGGCAACAGGCCGACGTCTTCGGCGAAAAAGCTGAACACGCACTGGGTGAGGAAGTGGCTTACCGCGTCGGCCGGCACGCCCGCATCGCGCATCCGTTCGGCGGTGTCGGCGAAAGTGCTGGCCGCTTCTTCGGTGATCTGCCGGTTGCTGCGCTGCGGCTTGATGCGCTCGGGCTCGTTCCACAGCGCGCGCAGCAGGTGCTGCGCCTCGGGCCGCACGATGTCTTCGAGAAGCACCACATGGCGCTCGCTCGGCGTGCCGGTGAAGTGGCTGTGAATCTCGATGCGCTGGCGGTCGCTCACCACCAGCAGCGGCGGGTTGTCGAGCGGCAGCGCGTACATCATCAACTGGCGCAAGGCGCCGTCGAGGTTCTTGCCCGGCGCCTTGTATTCCCAGGCGAAGTGGTTGCGCAGCCAGACGTCGGCAAAGCCCTGGCCCGCGCCGGTGCGCGTGACGCCGCGCTCGAAGCAGTAGTTGTCGGCGTCGCCCGGCTCGGCCACGCCGAGCACGCGGCACAGGTCGATGAAATGGGCCTGGGCGCCCGCACGTTCGTTCAGTGCATGCGCCGGGCCGCCCGGGCCCCATTTGCGGATGAAGTCGGTGGCTTGCATGGATGGCGTATCGGCGGGGTTGGCAGTCCGGGCGTCGGGGGACGCATTTCAACATGCCGGCGACATGCGGGTTTGCGCGTCACGATGCCCATCACGCGAGGCCTGGGAGCGTTCGACATCAACGTGCGCGGAGCGGCCCGAACCGCCCGTCGTTCAGGCTGCGCTCAGGCCGCAGCCAGGCCGCTGATTCGCCCGGAGTCCAGTTCGGCCAGCAGCACACGCAACACTTCAGCTCTACTCGCGTCGCCGGCCGTGCTGTGGGCGTCGAGCAGCACATCGCGAATGTCGTCGGTGCTGACCAGTTCCATGTCCCAGTCGGGAAACAGCCGCTCGCGCACCTCTTCGGATTCACTCAGAGGGACCATGTCGGTATGGCGCGGATCAACTTTCAGCTTGGACATCAACAGCAAGACGTTGTCGCGCGGGCCCTCCAGCCACTGGAAAAATATACCGCTGCCGAACACCAGCAGTCCGGTGATGCCGTGCACCGGGTTCCAACGCCGCGCAGTCGCGAGAATGAGGGCCACGGTGGCGTCGTCCACATCGGGCGCGGCACGGCTGCAATAGACAGCGTTGTAGAGCAGCGGGAAGGTGTGGCCCGAGAGCGGCTCGTCGCTTTGGGTGGTGCGCATGGGGCGGCTCACTTCAGAAGATGGCACGCGAAACCTTCCGCGTGAAACAGGTTATGGAGGATAGCGCAGGCCCGTCGTGGCCAGTCGGCACGAGCCGCTGCGCCCGAAGCGGAATCAGCAGCCTGTCGAACCGCACGGTCAAAGCAGGCGCATGTGGCCGCCATGCGGCAGATCGCGTCTGATTTGCAGGCGCTGCCGACACGGCTCACACGGCCCCGGCGCGTCTCAGCGTCTCGAGCACCGGCCGGCGCAGCACCTCGCGCAGGCCCCACCAGCCCGCCGCCAGCGCCAGCAATGCACCGGCCGCCGCGCCCAGCAGCGGCACCCAGGGCGAGGGGTTCCAGCTGAATTCGAAGGCATAACGCGCCAGCGCCCAGCCCACCGCCATCGCCGCCAGGCTGGCCAGGAGGCCGGCCAGCGCGCCCACGCCCAGCAGTTCGGCACGCTGCACCTGGCCGAGCAGCCGGCCGCTCGCGCCCAGCGCCCGCATGATGCCGAACTCACGGGCGCGCGCCTCCCGGGTGGCGGTGATGGCCGCGAACAGCACCACCAGGCCCGCCAGCAGCGTGAAGCCGAAGAGGAATTCCACCGCGCGTATCACCTGGTCGAGCACCCGCTGCACCTGGCCGATCGACGCCGAAATGTCGACGTTGGTGATGTTCGGGAATTCTCGGCTGAGCCCGTTGTCGAAGCCTTTCGTCTCGGGCGCGCGGAACGCGCTGATGTAGCTGATCGGCACGCCTTCCAGCGTCGAGTTCGGGAACATGACGAAGAAGTTGACGCGCATCGAACCCCAGTCCACCTTGCGCAAGCTGGTGATGCGCCCTTCGCGCTGCTGGCCTGCGATGTCGAACCGCAGGGTGTCACCGAGCTTGACGCCCAGCGTGATGGCCAACCCATCTTCGACCGACAGGCCGCCCGCCTCTTCGGGCGTCCAGCGGCCACCTGAGAGCTGGTTGTGCGCCGGCATCGACGCACCGTGGCTGAGATTGAACTCACGGTCGGCAAGGCGCTGGGCGCGCTCATCGGTGAAGCTGGCCGAACTGACATCTTTGCCATTGATGGCGACCAGGCGGCCGCGGATCATCGGGTACCAGTCGTAATTCTTCACGCCGGCATCCAGCAGCGCCTTGCGGAAAGCTTCCCCCTGGTCGGGCTGCAGGTTGATGACGAAGCGGTTCGGCGCATCGGGCGGCGTGGCCTGGCGCCAGCTGCTGATGAGGTCGGTGCGCAGCAGCACGAGCAGCACCAGCGCCAGCAGGCCGACCGCCAGCGCCGACACCTGCAGCACCGCGAAGGCCGGCCGGGCAGCGATCTGCCGCGTCGCAAGCACCAGCCAGCGTGGCGCGCGGGTCTCGGGCACCGCGCGCTGCAGCAGCTTGACCGCGGCATACGACAGCACCGCGAAGACCGCGATGGCGACCGCGAAGCCGCCGATGGCGATGGCGCCCAGCTTGGGATCGGCCGACACGGCCATCAGCAGCGCCACGAAGCCGCCCGTGCCGGCCAGCAGGACGAGCAGCGAAGAGGCCTTCAGCGAGCCGACGTCTCTGCGTATGACGCGCAGCGGCGGCACCTGCGCCAGTTGCAGCACCGGCGGCAGCCCGAAGCCCAGCAGCAGCGTCATGCCCACGCCCACGCCCACCAGCGCCGGCAGCAGCCCGGGCGCCGGCAGCGTGGCCTGCACCAGACCGGCCAGCAGCCAGACGAAGACGTAGTGCACCGTGAAACCGATCAGCACGCCGGCCGCGCTGGCGAGCAGGCCGACGAAGCCGAACTCCAGCGTGTAGGCGCCTGCAATGCGTCGTTGCGACAGGCCCAGCACGCGCAGCATGGCGCAGTCATCGAGGTGGCGCGAGGCGAAGTCGCGTGCCGCGATGCCCACCGCCACCGCCGCCAGCAGCGCGGCGAGCAGCGCCACCAGGTTGAGGAACTTCTCGGCGCGGTCCAGCGTCTGCCGCATTTCGGGCCGACCGCTTTCCAGCGACTCGACGCGCACCCCGCGCAAAGGCGCCGTCTCGATGCGCTGCTCGGTCCAGCGCACGAACGTGCGCAGCGCCGCCTCACCGCGCTCCGGCGCGGCCACCGCCAGCCGGTAGCTCAGCCGGCTGGCCGGCTGCACCAGCCCGGTGGCGGCGAGGTCCGCATCGTTCAGCATGACGCGCGGCGCGAAGCTCATGAAGCCGGCACCACGGTCTGGCTCGATGACGATGATCTGGCTGATGCGCAGCGTGCTGTCGCCCAGCAGCAGGGGGTCGCCCGGCTTGAGCTGAAGGGCGTCGAGCACGGCGGCGTCGACCCACACCGTGCCGGGCTCGGGCGGCCCGGCCGAGGCCGACACCTCGGTGTCTGGCGAGCTGCGCAGTTGCAACTGGCCGCGCAGCGGGTAGCCCGCCGTCACCGCCTTCACCGCCACCAGCCGGCTGGCGCCGCCCTGCGCGTCAGGCGCCCGCGCCATGCTCGGGAACGAGGTGCTGCCGGCCACCCGCAGCCCCAGCTCAAGCGCCTTGGCCGCCAGCTCAGGCGGCGTGGGTTTGTCGCTGCCGACGATGGCGTCACCGCCCAGCAGCGCGCGCGCGTCCCGCGTCAGGCCGCTGTTCAGGCGGTCGGCGAAAAAGCCCACCGCCGTCAGCGCCGCCACCGCCAGCATCACCGCGAAGGCCAGCAGGCGCAGCTCACCGGCGCGAAAGTCGCGCCGTGTCTGGCGCCAGGCCAGAGAGGCGATGGAAGGCGGGCGCGATCGGGTGTCGGTCGGGGTGTCGGTCGGGGTGTCGGTCATGCTCCGCACGGTAACCGAATCGGCACGGCCAAGCCGGCGACGGGGCATGGCGGCCGCGACGAATCGGAACACAGCCCTCAAACCGGCTGAAGGTCAGCAGGTCGTGGCGGTGCTCCAATGACAGCATGAACACCCTGCCCACGCTCTTCATCTCCCACGGCTCTCCGATGACGGCGCTCGAGCCGCGAGAGGCCGGCGCCTTCATGCAGCGGTTGGGGCCGGCGATCGAAGCCACCTTCGGCCGGCCGAAGGCCATCCTCGCGATCTCCGCCCACAGCGTGACGCGCGCGCCGGTGCTGCTGGCAGCGGCACGGCACGAAGCCGTGTACGACTTCGGTGGCTTCGACCCGAAACTGCAGACGCTGCGCTACGACGCACCGGGTGCGCCGGCGCTCGCCACACGCGTCATGTCACTGCTGCAAGGCGCCGGCATCGAGGTCGACCGCAGCGAAGATGGCGGGCTCGACCACGGCATCTGGACGCCGCTGCGCTATATGTTTCCGGACGCCGGCATCCCCGTGCTGCCACTCGCCTGGCCGCCGTCCTGGAGCCCGGCGCGGCTGTTCGCCCTGGGCGCCGCGCTGGCGCCGCTGGCCGAGGAAGGTGTGCTGACCGTCGGCAGCGGCAGCATCACGCACAACCTGCGCATGGTGTTCGGCGGCATCCCGCCCGCCATCGACGCGCCGGAGATCGCCGAGAGCGCCGCCTTCCGCGGCTGGGTGCTCGAACGCAGCGCAGCCGCCGCGTGGCCGGCGCTGCTCGACTATCGGCAAAGTGCGCCGCACGCCGTGCTGATGCACCCGACCGACGAACACTGGCTGCCCTTCTACGTGGCGGCGGGCGCGGCGGGCACAGCCCCGGCCGGCCTGCGCCTGCACGACAGCCTGACCTTCGGCTGCCTGGCGATGGACGCCTATGCGTTCGGCCCGATGGCAGCGCGGTTGCAGAGTGCGCTTGAAAAAAGCGCAGCCGTCGTCTGAACCCGACCGGGGTTGAGCTCCAGCCCGTATCAGCCGCTGACGGACAGCCGCATGAGCCGCTCTTCGCCGTCGACCTTGCCCGTGTATTCGAAGCCGAGCTTTTCATAGAACGGCCCGGCGTGGCCGTCACGGTCGACGTGCGACAGGCCGACTGCCGCCACGCCCTGTCGGCGCGCTTCTTCGATCACCCATCGCATCGCCAGCGCGCCCAGGCCGCGGCGCTGGTGGCGGGCGTCGATCAGCAGGCGCCAGACATACAACTCGTCGGCCGGTTCCTTCTCGTCGAGCCGGGCGTCGTAAAGCAGCACCAGGCCGACCGGCTCTGCGCCGTCGAACAAGGCCAGCGCGCGCGCCTTCGGCTCATACGCGGCCTGCGCCAGCGAACGCGCCACGTCGGACACGAGTCGCCGTTGCCCCGGTGCCACCGCCAGGCCGAGCAAGGCATCGACGTGCGCCTGCACGACCTCGACGACGAGCAATTCAGGCGCTGCGGGCGCGACGGCAGCCACGCCCTGCAGCCGCATCTCGGCCGCCATCGCGTGCGCCTGCAGACCTTCCCCGCGGGCCAGTTCGGCGGCGATCGGGCCGAGCAACTGCGCGCCGGCCTCGCTGACCTCGATCAGGCTGCTGCGCTTCTGGAAATCGTAGACGCCCAGGGGTGACGAGAAGCGTGCGGTGCCCGACGTGGGCAGCACATGGTTCGGGCCGGCGCAGTAGTCGCCCAGGCTTTCGCTGGTGTACGCGCCGAGGAAGATGGCGCCGGCATGGCGCAGCAGCGGCTCCCAGCGCCGGGGCTCGCGCGCGCTGACCTCCAGGTGCTCGGGCGCGATGCGGTTGCTGATCTCGCAGGCCTCTTCCATCGAACGGGTGAGCACCAGGGCGCCGCGCCCTTCGAGCGACGCGCGGATGACGGCCTGGCGCGGCATGCCGGGCAGCAGGCGGTTCATGGCGGCGCGCACCTCGGCGATGTAGGCGGCGCTCGGGCAGAGCAGGATGCTCTGCGCGAGTTCATCGTGCTCGGCCTGGCTGAAGAGGTCCATCGCCACCCAGTCGGCCGGCGTGGTGCCGTCTGCCAGCACCAGGATCTCGCTCGGCCCGGCAATCATGTCGATGCCGACCTGGCCGAAGACGCGCCGCTTGGCGCTCGCCACATAGGCATTGCCCGGGCCGGTGATCTTGTCGACACGCGGAATGCTGGCCGTGCCGTAAGCCAGCGCCGCCACCGCCTGCGCACCGCCGACGGTGAAGACACGGTGCACGCCCGCCACATGCGCGGCGGCCAGCACCAGCGAGTTGCGCTGCCCGCGCGTTTCATTCGCGCCACCATCCCTGGGCGCAGGCGTCGGCACCACCATCACGATTTCGGCCACGCCTGCCACCTGCGCCGGAATCGCGTTCATCAGCACGCTCGACGGATAGGCGGCCTTGCCGCCGGGCACGTAGATGCCCACGCGGTCCAGCGGCGTGACCTTCTGGCCCAGACGCGTGCCGTCGGCGTCGCGGTATTCCCAGTTGCGGCCGTTGGCCTCGATCTGTCGATCGTGATACGCCCGCACGCGCGCCGCGGCTGACTGCAGCGCGCTGCGCTGGGCGGGTGTGATGGTCTCGAAGGCGGCGCGCAGTTCGTCGGCACCGATCTCGAGTTCGGCCACCGAAGCCGCCTGCACGCCGTCGAAGCGCGCGGTGTACTCCAGCACGGCGGCGTCGCCGCGCGCCCGCACATCGGCCACGATGCCGGCCACGCGGGTTTCGATGGCGGCGTCGGTCTCGGCCGACCAGTGCTGGAGGCGCTGGAATTCGGCCTCGAAATCGGGCGCTGCGGTGCTCAGGTCACGGATGGCCACGTTCATTTACTGCCCGCCTGACTTCACGGCGGCCTCGAAGGCGTCGATCAAGGCACGGATCGGCTCGCGCTTGAGCTTCAGCGAGGCCGGGTTGACCACCAGCCGCGAAGAGATGTCCATGATTTTCTCCACCTCCAGCAGGTGGTTGGCCTTCAGGGTGCTGCCGGTGGAGACGAGGTCGACGATGGCGTCGGCCAGCCCGGTGAGCGGCGCCAGTTCCATCGAGCCGTAGAGCTTGATGAGATCGACATGCATGCCCTTGCCGGCGAAGAACTGGCGCGCGATATAGGTGTACTTGGTGGCCACGCGGATGCGCGAGCCCTGGCGCATGGCGGCGGCGTAGTCGAAGTCCTCGCGCACCGCCACGCTCATGCGGCAGCGCGCGATGCGCAGATCCAGCGGCCGGTACAGGCCACCGGCGCCTCCGTCCGGGCCCTTGCCGTGTTCGAGCAGGATGTCCTGGCCCGCCACACCGAGGTCCGCACCACCATGCTGCACGTAGGTGGGCACGTCGCTGGCGCGCACCAG
>Ga0209181_10000920_pt1 | contig 52906 bp, 37 predicted proteins | sample MAT05_FD_187208 | JGI IMG/M metagenome (GOLD analysis project Ga0209181, IMG submission 187208) | Freshwater microbial communities from Lake Fryxell liftoff mats and glacier meltwater in Antarctica - MAT-05 (SPAdes) (version 2) | ecosystem: Environmental > Aquatic > Freshwater > Ice > Liftoff... | reverse complement strand
TTAGCCTTGCTGGCAGCGTTTGCATTTAAGTAATTAGGCCCAATTCGGGTATTTCGAAAAGATTGATTTTTAAAAACAATTGTCGGGAATTTTTGCATTGTCTGATTCCCTCAATCAAACTACCGAACCAAATTAATGGATTTACTTAACTAGCGCAAAAATACTGGAAATATTTTCAAGGCTTCTTCTTCCTAGTTCATCAATTTTGCCTATTATAGCTTTTATAATTTCAGATTTTTCTCTTTTGGAAGTGGTTGTTTGCTGGTAAGTTTTATTGTAAAAAAATACCCTTCTACTGCCATGAAATCTTGTATTCGCCAAAGATCCGGCAAGAAAAAAAATCAGTTATTGTTCCTTTCAAAACTATAGCAAACTGGCATTATGCCGGGAAATAAATATTAACTAAAAGCCTGCGCAAATAGCTTTTTAATTCAGGACTTTTTATAGGCAACTTTAGCTATTGGTCTTTTATACAACACCTTGTTGTATAACATGGAGAAATAAAAGTTTTATCGAATTGCTTAATGTTGGCGGCTTACTTTATATCCGCTTAGCATGTTCTTTTAATTTTTGTTTTTCAGCCGGAGTTAAATGCTCGAATCCTTTTTCACTTATTTTATCCAAAATTCTGTCAATTTCATGCTGCCGTTTGCTTTTTTCAAGATTGTATCGCTGGTCAATATTGTAGGCCTTTGGATGTGTTTTAAAAAACAGGTTGTCTACCAAAAGGTATTGAGGGCGTGTAACAATAATATAAATAAAGGCGATTGTAGGAACAGCAATAATTAAAATGGTCAAATAGTTATCAACGAAAGCATAAGGCTCCATTATAAGCGCAACCATCATTCCGATCAATGCGCCACCCAGGTGAGCTTCATGGCCTATATTTCCTTTGTTTGATTTGACTCCATAAATTGAGTATAACACATACAAGAGTCCATACAGCCAACCCGGGATTGTAAACGGTATAAAAAACATCCCGACACCCATGCCTGGGAATAATGCTATGGAGGCAAATATAATTCCACATACTGCCCCGGAGGCACCAACAGAATTATAGTCTCCATGATTTTTATGGAGCAACAATGTAAAGAGATTTCCGCCAACCAGGCTTGCCAGGTAAATGATCAAAAATTGCACCCCACCCAGGTAGCTTTCTATACTACCGCTGAAAAAAATCAGGCTCACCATATTGAAAATAAGATGGGTCCAGTTGACATGCAAAAATCCGGAGGTAATCAATCTTTTGTAGTCTTTATTGACCAGGATTTTGTCTACTCCAAATTTATAACCCTCAAAAAATTGCTCGTTTGTAAATCCTTTGTAAGAAATTAAAACATTTGCAGTTAGTATAATCAGTGCTATTGTGCCTGTGTCACTCATAAATATTTAGGTTTTTTTAGGATTGGTGTTAAGTTTTGCATTGCCAAAGGGCAGGGAATTTGATGCTACTCCTGCCCGGAATCGAAGGGAAATTGAAAATATAAATTACGTACAAAAGCTAAAATGAAACCGTCCTGCTCGAATCACAACTGACAGCGATATGCAGCCGATGTTCCAATGTCCAGACCTAACTTTGGATGCATTGTTAGCGGTCAGGCCTTTAGCAGGCTACATGAAGGCATCTATTTTATTTTGATTAATTTCTTCAAATAATGGAGTGTAAATAGAAATTATCTCTTCAAGATTGTCAGTCTTTTTTAATAATTCCAGTATCCTGTATCTGTCAATAAGAACAACATCGTAAATGTCTAAAGGGTTAAACCAAAGCAAAGAATTATCTCTATAGTTTCTTGGTATAAAATGGTATGTCAAATATCCATTATCAAATTGAATATATTTATCCCATTTCGATTTATGTGCATCAAATTCTTTATCAATCCAATCAGAAGTACCACAAGCACATTGTCCAAAAAAAACAGGTTGAGATGATTGATTATCTAAAAAATTAAATACCCCTACCCAATCCAATCCTCCGTCTCCAACATTATGAACTCCAGCATTTTCAATTGTAAAATTAGTCCTTTGGGTTACGTGTAGTCTATCACATAATTTAACAACCTTATCATAAAATCTACCTTTAAATAGTGAATCTTCGGAGCCACCAGAACCAAAAAAATGAGCCTCAGAAGATGCTGGAAGTAGTTGGCTAAATACCGGTCCGCATAACCGTTCAAAAAGATGCCCGATTTTATTAATACCAGATTTTGTAGCAAGTCTTAGCAGAGAAGAGCATAATAAAATTATATAAGTTTTATGAATAGCAGATAAGTGATCTCTTAAATGAATTTCATTCTTTGTGACAAAAAAGGGATAATCATCTCCATAATGCTTTTGTCTTGATTGTAATAATTCAAATATTGAACTGACTTTTGAAGATATTTTATCATTCAAAGCTGAATTATTTTGCGAATCATCAATAATTTCATCTTCAGCTATTGGAGTTGTATTTATTAAGTCGTCTAAAAGTTCAACAATTTCATCCTCTTCTGCAATGTCATGAATAGCAGTATTGGCGTCATTAGAATTTTCATCCAAAATCCTGTCAACTATTTGTTGTTCGGATGCATATGCTTCCTGCGATAGGAGGCATAAAAATTCTATATGGTCTGCCCAATGATTCGGGTCTGAATTAAGCTTAGGCAAACTTAAATTATTATAATTTATGTAAGCCATAGTTATATTTCTTCTTTTTCTCTTAGCCTTTTTGAAATATTACGACGTATTACGTCTGCTGATTCTATTATTTCCTCTGCAATATCTCTGTCTGATTTATTCGGACTACTGCTTCTATGTACAATTTTTTGAGCTTCAGTTAGATTTTGTAAGGCTTTAGTTAAATAAAGTCTTATGTTCTCATCAGTTATATCAGTCAGTTCTGATGCTTCTTTCAAACTTTTTTCACCTCGTAAAAAAGCCTCTCTAGCGTCTATATTTTGCATTACCTTATTTAAAACCCTTAGATTTCTATTATCTCCTATTCTTGTTTTACCGTTAGATAACTTCTCGTACAACCAAAAAGTAACTTCTCGTAATCTATCTTGGTTAATGCTTTCGAAAGGAGCATCAGATTCCATGTCAACCCCAATATAGCCCGATAATGCCGAATGCATTGTAATTGCATCAGTAATTAACGATAAGTCAAAATTTTCTTCGTCTAAGTCAGGTATATTATAATACTTTCTGCTTTGAATTAATTCAAATGCTTTATATCCAGTCAGCAGCCTTCTGACATATGGTGCTTTACTTCCAATTTCTCTTGCTAACTCTTTATAGACTTCATAACTTGTATTCTCCTTTTGTTGATACAAATGATTTAGGTATCTCGCCTTCGAAATAACTGGCCATTGCTTTATTCCTGTAACATGCCTAAATCCTAAATAGTTTTCGACTTCTTGCCTTTCAGAAACCACATATACCCAAACCTTTTTCGGAATATGATTTTTTTGTTGAGCTTCTTCTGCAAGTGATTGAACTGACTTTGGACTTATCGTTGCTAAATCTGGATTATTAAGCAGCTTGATTGCAGCCAGACGCCTATTACCTTCAATAACTATATAATTTTTCCCCTCAGAAATTGCAATAATTGGTTCACCTGGAAAAAATCCATTTTCTGCAATTGAGGCCATTAGATCAATCAAAGTTGCGTCCGAAAGCATCCAATTCAACACATCTCTATCATTTGCCACCCTTAATCTCTCAGGCAATCTTGGATTAAGTGGGTCAAGATGAAGATTGAGGATGTCAACTTCAATAAAATTCAGATTTGAAGCCATAATTTTTTTATTAAGATAATCATTTTATGCAAAAATAAGGTTATTGTCAAACCTAAGGCATGTTACCGTTTAGAGAGAAGAGAAACTAAGTAATTTTAGGTCAAACTGCTTAATTTATTTGGGGCCCAATGGCTTACCGTTAACATTTCTATTTAAGTAATCAGCCCCAACTTGCTTCTTACATAAAGACTGATTATTAACAACCACTAGATAAGCTTTTTGTATCATCGTGCTACGTCAATCAAACTACCAATTCAAATTAATTGATTTACTCAACCCATCCAAAAACATTCGGCATATTCTAAAGGGCTTCTTTCTTTGCCGTTGCCGCTTACCTAATCTTATCACTCAAATGCACAAGAACTTTACAACATAACCACCGCCAACACCAACACAAAAACAAAACTTGTAATACTCAGCACAATACTCATCAGCGAAAAACTGCGGTAGGTTTGTTGCATGCTCAATCCGCTGAACTGCGAAATTACCCAGAAGTAAGCGTCGTTGGCGTGGCAGATCATCATTGCACCGGATGCCGTAGCAGCAAGCAACAAAGACAAAGCCACCGGATCGTTAAAGCCTGCTACCACCGCTATTGGTGACAGTATGGAAGTGGCAATAATAATGGCCGATGTGGTGGAACCCTGCGCCGTTTTTAACAGTACACCAATTGAGTATGCTATCAACAAAAATGTATAAGATGAAAAACTTCCATTGTTCACCCAATGCCCTACCACATCTGCCAGCGGCGTATGCTTTAATACATTTCCAAATACACCACCGGCACCCACCAAAATAAGAATGGGGCCGGCATGACCGATCGCTTCTTTCATCCAGTTGTTGAACATGTTGGCTTCTTCTTTCTTCACCAGCAGCAAAGACAGCAACAGGCCACACAGCAAGGCCAGCACCGGGCTGCCAAAAAACAGCAACCCGCTCTTTAACTTTCCAGTCACCGGAATTAACTCCGCTGCAGAGCCGGCAGCTATCAGCAATACCGGTATGATCACCGGCAAAACACTTTTCCATAAGGCAGGCAACTGAAGTAGTTCTTCTTCCTGCACTTCCTCCATTTTTTCTTTCTTATTAATAGTTCCTATAAGCTTTGAAGCAAACAACCAGCACATAATAGTGGCAGGAATACTTATCAATAAACCCGTTATGATAACCGTTCCCAAATGTTGCCCCAGACCCAAATTGGCGGCCCCGGCTATTGAACCCGGATGTGGTGGCAGCAAGGTGTGGGTAATGTACAAGCCACCTGCAAGTCCGTTTACAATTGCGGTGTACGACTTCCTGCTTTCCCTGCTCAAAGGCCGGGTTAAGCCGTTTAAAATAATAAAGCCGCTGTCGCAAAAAATAGGGATGCCAACAACAGCGCCGATCACAGTAATTGCAAGCACCGGTTTATCCCGTCCTACAAAATGTATAATGGCATCAGCGATGCGTAATGTTGCCCTTGTTTTTTCGAGCACCGTTCCAATCAGCGTACCCAACACGACTACCAGCCCGATATGTGCCATCATATTACCAAAGCCCTCATTGGCGGTTTTCACAATTTCGCCCAAAGGCAGTCCCACCAATAAACCCGTACACAAAGCTGCTACCAGCAATGCTAAAAAGGGGTGCCATTTAAAACGGGCACATACCAGCACTATAAACAATATGGCAGCGGTGATAATGAGCAAAAGTGGAAGGCCTGTTATCATATTCAATTTGTTGGTTTATATAATTTATTGTTCACAAGTAGTAAATTAGTGACTTTTTAATTCGTTCCATAAAGATAAAAAGTATCCGCCGCGGCGGACGACGCCACCGAAGCTAAATACTAGTACTTATGCCTGGCTCATAAAAAAAAGCCAACTCACGGTGTTGTTCCTTGTGCAGTATATTACACTGGCCTATTGTTTCCTACGTTTACGCAGGTATGTGCTTATAAAATGTCTACCCTGGGAAGGCATGATAAAAAGACGTATCACCTGTTTGACCTCACCCCCAACCTCCGAAGGAAAGGGGAGCCTGACTCTGAAAATTCGAATTTGTTTTCGATCGGCTATCAGTTAGCTAACAATGCTGTATGTTTTATTTAGTCGCACTTTATTTAAGAACTAAAGATTAGTAAATATCCGTTAAGGCGTTAAGACGTTGAGTTATCAAAGAAATAAAAACGTCTGAACGTCTTAACGGCAAAACTAAAGCTATCGCAGTTGAAATGCACCCGGTTGAAAGACTACTACAGATCGTTAAATTGATTCTGCAATGGACACAGGGGAATCTTCGACCACTGCTTTGTACAAGGGGAAGTTGACTGCATTTTCACTTTTTGCAATTACCACCGTCGCCACGGTATTGCCGATTAAATTGGTGATGGCCCTGGCTTCGCTCATAAAGCGATCTACTCCGAGCAAGAGTGCCAATCCTTCCACCGGTATTACTTTGATGGCAGTTAAGGTGGAAGCCAACACGATGAATCCACTGCCTGTAACCCCGGCGGCTCCTTTGCTGGTGATCATTAAAATGCCGATGATGGTCAACTGCTGCCCGGTTGAAAGATCAATGCCAAATACCTGCGCCAGGAAAATAACACTCATGCTAAGATAGATGGCCGTACCATCCAAATTAAAACTGTAACCGGTAGGGATAATTAAACCAACCACGCTTTTATCGCAGCCGGCTGCCTCCAGTTTCAGCATGATGTTTGGCAAAGCGGGCTCACTGCTGCTGGCGCCCAGGGTGATCAGTAATTCTTCCTTTATGTACTTCAATAATCTCCATAAACTAAACCCGTTAAACCGGCAAATCAAATTCAATACGATTGCAACAAATAAAAAAACGGTGATGTAAAAACAAACCATCAGTTTGCCCAATACCACCAAACTGCCAAACCCAAACTGCCCGATGGTATAAGCCATGCCACCAAAAGCCCCGATCGGTGCCAGCCACATAATCATTTTCATGATGTTGAAAATCACTTTGCTGATTTTATCCAGTGTGGTTACCAGGCTATGTCCGTAAGTGCCTAAACTACTGAGTGCGGCGCCAAACAAAATACTGAAAAATAATATCTGCAATATATCCCCTTCAGCAAATGACTTGAAAATATTATTCGGGATAATATGCGTAAAAAACTCCACCCAGTTTAAGTCCTTTGCCTGGCTGGTGAATTTAGCCACTTTATCGCCCTGCAGGTGATCGATACTAACACCCGAACCTGGTTTTATAAAATGAGCGACCAGTACACCAATGATCAACGCAAGGGTAGTTACAATTTCGAAATACAGCAGCCCCTTGCCTCCTACCCTTCCTACTTTCTTCATATCCCCCGCACCTGCTATGCCTAACACGATGGTAAAGAAAATGATTGGTGCGATAATCATTTTGATGAGATCAATAAATTTTTCGCTGATTAGTTTACCGGTAGGCGCAAATGAAGGAAACAACCATCCTGCCAGTATGCCCAGTACAATACCAATGATTACCTGTATGTACAATGTTTTTAAATACTTCATACTGCCTGTACTATAGTTTATAGTAATTTTACCCCAATTTATAACTTAATTATGAGCCCGATAAAATCTTCTTTTATTCAAACCATGCGTTGGTTTGGCCCCAATGATCCTGTTAGCCTTGCCGATATTAAACAGGCCGGTTGTACCGGTATTGTTACCGCATTGCACCATATACCTAACGGAGAGGTATGGCCGCAGGACGAGATTCAGCAACGAAAGGAAATGATTGAAGCCGCTGGCCTGGAATGGACCGTGGTAGAAAGCGTGCCGGTACACGAAAATATTAAAACACAAGCCGGTAACTACCTGGAGTATATTCAAAACTACCAGCAAAGCCTGCGAAACCTTGCGGCCTGTAATATCCGCATCATTACCTATAATTTTATGCCGGTACTCGACTGGACCCGGACTGACCTTGCATACGAAACAGCAGATGGCAGTAAGGCATTGCGTTTTGAAAAAGCCGCCTTTATTGCTTTTGATACCTTATTGCTAAAACGGCCAAATGCATCAGCAGCATACACTACAGCCGAGCTGGACAATGCGAAAAAACGCCTTGACGGAATGAGCGCCGAAGAGATACATAACCTAGAAAGAAATATCATTGCCGGTCTGCCGGGCAGCGAGGAAAGTTTTACGCTTGAAAAATTTCAACTGGCTCTGGATGCATACAACGGTATTACTGCTGTACAATTAAAGCAACATCTCATCTATTTTCTGCAACAGGTAATACCGGTTTGCGATGAATTGGGTATACAAATGGTTATTCACCCGGATGATCCCCCCTATCCTATTTTGGGATTGCCAAGGGTATTGAGTACCGCTACCGATGTAAGGGATATTATCAGTGCCGTTCCATCGCTTAACAATGGGCTTTGCTTTTGTACCGGATCATTTGGCGTAAGGCCGGATAATGATTTACCGGCCATGGTAAAGGAATTTGCTAACCGCATCAATTTTGTACACCTCCGCAGCACCAAAAGAAATGAAGCCGGTGATTTTTATGAGGATAACCACCTGGAGGGTGACGTGGATATGTATGGCGTGGTAAAGGAACTGGTAGCGGTAATGCATAGCCGCAATACCTGTATCGCCATGCGGCCCGATCATGGGCACCAGATGCTGGACGACCTACGAAAGAAAACCAACCCGGGGTATAGTGGTATTGGCAGGTTGAGGGGGTTAGCGGAACTGCGGGGATTGGAACTGGGGGTACAAAGAATTTGGATGGAACAGAATGGTTAACTGTAGTAACAGGCCGCGGCTCAATGTCATTTAGTTATGCAAGCTATCTGAATTGCACCGCTCCTTTAGGGCGGTGATAACTGATGTTATTCTTTTTACCGGCTTTAGCCAAATTATTCTTTCGGCTAAAGCCGTTCTTTTTAGTACCCATTTTAATCCCGCCCTAAAGGACGGGGCAATTCAAATTTAATTCGTAGCAACTTCCTTCCGGTCTACTTCATAGCAACGTCTCCTCATAGGCCTTATGTGTCGGCCAGGGACGTTGCGTGCTACGGAGCGATATCACCACGCAACGTCCTCACCTCTGCCTAAGCTCGTTGAGAGACGTTGCTATGAAGAAGCTATCTGAATTGCACCGCTCCTTTAGGGCGGTGATAACTGATGTTATTCTTTTTACCGGCTTTAGCCAAATTATTCTTTCGGCTAAAGCCGTTCTTTTTAGTACCCATTTTAATCCCGCCCTAAAGGACGGGGCAATTCAAATTTAATTCGTAGCAACTTCCTTCCGGTCTACTTCATAGCAACGTCTCCTCATAGGCCTTATGTGTCGGCCAGGGACGTTGCGTGCTACGGAGCGATATCACCACGCAACGTCCTCACCTCTGCCTAAGCTCGTTGAGAGACGTTGCTATGAAGAAGATCCATTGCAGGAAGCGATTTATTCGTCTTCATTATTGACATACAATACGAAATCAATGAGCCAAAAAAGAAGTTCTGAAGTTACCACTAGTGTATTGACAATTTAATCGTGATGCATTTACTTCCGAAAAGAAAAGGCATTCAAATTGTCATTTGTTAATGCGTCATTGTCCCGTTAGCGACAAAATATCGGTAGTAATAAAATACAATATTGTCCTAAGTCCGCCGCGGCGGACTTTATTGAAATATAATGCTATTCCGGCTACCGATATTTAGTCTATATGGGACTTCAAAACACCCCCGAACTACCTGTTTTTATGTTTCAAGCTTCGTTATGATAATCCAAAAAATGTAACATAATTAATTTGTCAATACACCGGAATACCCTGCAACCTGTAAGGCCTTTTCGGCCTGCATTACATGGCGATTTATATGCGCTGTATAAAAAAGAAACGTGTCACCCAGTTTGAGCTGTATCACTGGCGCAATAGATATCGGAACCTTTGCCCTGGCTATGTCGATACTCCGGGAAAGGGTAATCAATTGCCCGAGCTTTTCCTGCTGGCTGATAAATTCTTCCATCACTTTTGCCAGGTTTAATTGTGCAGGTGGCCGGTGATTTTTTGGAGCTTTCATTTTCTTTGCGTTCCCTGTACTATCAGTCAACATCAGCTTGTAAAAATAGTTACCCAGCCAGCCGCTTGAAAAATATACTCCCGGATTGGTGTTGGCTGCCATTGCAATTGCTTTTTCTATTGCGGGTAAATAATATCTTCCGTAGCTGTTTAAATGCTCCAGGCATTGTACGCCACTCCATTTATTAAAACCGGGTTGGGCCGTAAAAAATTCAGCAGGCAGTTGCTGCCATTCAGTGATGGCTTTGTTGATATTTTGTTCTGACTGGGCAAAAATATCTTCTAATAAAGACTCCGCTAAATATTTCATGATTATATAATTTTTATTACACAAAATTGAAACATCAATACAAATTTATTCTTGGTAAATACCAAGATTTCAAACAACCATTATTTGAAACCAACTGTAATGATACTATTCAAGAGGTTAAATAGTAAACTTGCTTAACCTTCGTGGAAACAAATTGCGTTAATGCTTTGACCTTTTTACCTTATATAAATTGTAATCAGAATGCCAAACAAGGTAAAAAGGATTTGGTTTTTCAAAGAGATATTTTTTTACTAAGGTCAAAGAATAGCTGATTCTACTCCTTACATTCTACATTTAATTAAATTCTAACCTTTGCAAGTAACTTACTAAAATTAGTGGCATCCATACCAAGGTAATTGGCAATATACTTATGTGGAATTAATTGCAGCAGATGAGGGCTTCTTTTGAGTAGCGTACTAAATTTTTCTTCTGCTGTAAAACATTGTAATTCTATCATTCTCTCCAGCACACCTGCAAAGGCAAAATTGGTTGCCAGCCTGATCATCCGCTCTATTGCATGGTGTTCCTTCATTAACTGATCCAATTGAGAGAAGCTGGTTTTTAAAAATCTGGCAGGTGTTAAGGTTTCGGCAAAAAACCTGCTAGGGGTTTGTGTAAGAAAGCTATCGGCTACACCGGCAAAGGAGGGAGCATAGGTGAACACAATGGTAGCTTCTCTATCCAGTTCATCGTAGTAATATACTCTTTGTACGCCTTCAGATACGAAATAAAGATGTCGTTCTGTTTCTCCTGCCCGGGTAAGCAACACTTTCCTTTTGGTAGTTTCCGGCTGCCATATAGCCAAAAACGATGCTATCTCCTGCTGATTGAGTATTGCCAGGGAGGTAACAAATTTTTCCAATTCATAATAGGCCGGGAGCATAGCTTTATTATATTTAAAATCAAATGTATAGAAAAGAAATAAAGCGTTTTCAAAAGAACGGATTGAAACAAAAAGAAATGTTGAACGGGTTACAATGTTTAATAGAAAAGATGTGAACCCTATCATAATAAAGGATTCACATCATACCAACTTCTGTTATTTTCAATTAAGAGGTTATCACCTAATCCAATCTTTAATTATTTTCTATCCTGGTAAAGCTATTGGGATGAAGAACGATGGAAGGCAGTAGTAAATCTTTTACATAAGCAGCGCACAATTGAAAAGTATCATATTCCCTGAATTCTTTACTTAATTTCTCTACGTTTGCTTTATAGATTTTGTTGTTTAGTAACTCGTTCACTGCATTTTTTATTTGTTCCGCTTTGGGTAATTCTGTTTTTAAATTAACCCCCAGTTTAAAATAGCTAACCCGTGCATTGATCTCATTCTTCCTTTCATGAACCACGGCTACAACAAGTGGGAACCTGTTTTAATTCCGAGCATTACTCCCCCATAGCCGCCATTTGTGATTTATACATCTGCGTATGGCATTACATCTGCAAAAGGAATAAAATCTTCTATGATGATATTTTTATAAGGAAACCTTGATTGCAACATTTTCGTATTCGATCCACCGGTGGTTGCAATTACAAGTGTATCCGTGTCTTTAAATGCTTCCAGTGCTGGAACCAATATTTTCTCTACATCACGCTCTACCGTGCCCTGTGTTACCAGTACCACATTTTTTTGTACTGGTTCAGGCGACTATCAAAACACTCCGCTTTTTTTGCACCCGAGCTATAGGGTAATATCGGCCCGATGAACCGGATATTTTTACCCAAATCACTTCTTGTATATTCAAAGCCCTGTGTGCCACTTTGCAGGAGGATGGTTGAATTTTTAACCAACAGGTCAAACAAGGTAAGGTGATTGTGATCCACCCCATGCTTTTCCATCAACTTCCACATCACCTTATTTGAATTTTTAAACAATACTTCGTCTGCCAGGTAATGAAGTGCCTTTTGTTTAATTCTGCCAACGAATGATTGAGCGGGTGTAATGGCCAGGCCTGCGGGAGCAAGGTCCTTTGATTTTTCTGTTAAAGGGAATACACCAATACCAATCACAGGGATCTTCATTAAACTGGTAATAAATGGAATTGCTGTAAAAGCCACATCTGCTATTACAAGGTCGAATGGAAAATTGCGGTAAATATTGATGATGTCCTCATAGTACTCCGGTGCCCGTTCAACAAAGAAATGAATAATATCGTAGTTAAGTTTTTTCACCTGGCTTTTTATACCCTTGCGTTCCGGAAATATTTCATCTGCTGTATCGCCTGTTACTTCCAATCCTTTTTCAAATGGGTAGTAAGGTATCTTCAGCTTTTCGATTCTGTCTTAGTAAGCGGCCGAACTATACCAGCGCACATCATAGCCAATAGACTGCAGATGTTTAGCTATACCGGTGAGTGGGCTAAAATGCCCGTCGGCTGGTACTCAGGCAAAAAGGATTTTCTTTCCACCAGGCTTATTGATAAATGCATTTGATTCGGGCAGGTCAATTTTATCCGTTTGCATAACAATGTATTTTTGGATTGACTTTTAAAATTATCCGCAAGTTTACAAGCTGCATTTCAAAAAAGTGAGGGGATTGTATGAACTGACAAAGAGAATGAATGAATTGAATAAGGCATTTTTATTACCGCATTCCATGGGTATCTTAAAAGTTTATACGCCTGTATCAGACTACATTCCGTCGGCTTTTAAATGTATGCCATGAAGATTACCAACCGCACAGTGGTACGAATGACTCACTCATTAAAGTCTTGATAATAGCATGACATTTGAAGATCACATATAGTTAACATGCCAAATCAAAAAACCAAATAAAAAATAATCAGCGGAAGCAAAGAATATACTGTGTAGGGCAAACTAAGCAGACTGAGAACTGTAGCCGTTTTAAACGCAGGGCCTAAACTGCAGGAATTCTTTCCTGTTCGGGTTCCTTCATTCAGGATACTAATTCAATCAATAAAGCTTCTGTTTGTTGTAGTGTTTTTTTGTAGTATTTGTTCACCCATCCTGTGAAGCATAATAAAAATATATAACCAAAAGAAAACGAGTAAATCCAGAAATATTTACTATTTGTTATATCATTATTACCAAAAAGCTTTGATAACAAGACAATGGTTGTCACCAGCAGTACGTAGCTCAATGTTGCATTTATCCGCTGAAGTTTATGAAACCGTATTTTTTGAACTGCGAAATCTTTAAGCGTTTCGGCATAGGTCTTATTTACATCACCCTTCCTGCTAAACTGCCGGAGGCTAAGTACACTAATTGCAGATAGTGCTAACAAAAGTACTATGAATACAATGCCCACCCCTTGCAAAAAATGGGTGTCTAGCCTGCTGAATGTTAATATTACAAAGACAGCAGCAGCAATGCAAATAATCACTCCTGTAATCTCCGGGTAGGCTATTTTTTTAAAGCCCGGATAATATTTCGCCCGTGTAATTTTTTCAATTATTTCGGGGCTTAAGTGTTGCTGTTTATTTACCCGGCCGGATATATCCTCCCAGGTATTTTTTAAATCATCCAGTTCCATAATTATCCTTGTTTAGTAATTTGCTTTTTTAATTTTTCTTTAATCCTGTATATTTTTGTTCCCACATTCGTTTCTGAAATGCCTGTTATTTGAGCAATTTCTTCATAACTTTTGTCTTCCAAATAAAGTAGTATAATTCCCTTGTCAAGTAAGTTCAGTTGATTTAAATATTGCCTGAACACCTGCAGTTTCTCTTCAAATACCCTGTTATCTGTTTCCGGAAATTCCAACAACTGCTCCTCCAATGGAACCGTTACCACTTTTCTTTTGGCCCTTTTGATATGATAAATAGCCACATTCATTGCAACCCTGTACATCCAGGTGCTTAAGGCTGATTGTTGATTAAATGAATCGAAGGATTTCCAAAGCTGGTAAATGATTTCCTGCACTAAATCCTTCCTATCCTGTATATCATTCGTATAAACAGCCGCTACTTTGTAAATCAGGCCTTTGTTGTTTTCTATTGCTGATATAAATATTTCCTTTTTGTCCACGAATAATTACGGATTTTATTTCCAATGCTATATTAGTGTAACATACTTACATAAAGTCACACGTTAACTAAAAAAAAGTAGCAATTTATTTTTGTGTAGAGTTGTAGTACCATTGCAGGCAATTGATTCATGCTATCCGGCTAACAGCGCCATTACTATTTTCTATCAACCATATTCTCAGTTAAGTAAAGCTTTCTATCAATTCATACAGGTTAGCGTTTTGCAGACATTATTGCTGTATTAGTTTTGACATCAGTAAAACAGTTATGGCCTTAATCCAGAAACACAAATATTTGAAAGCTGGTTGAAAAAAAAAAGCTCAAAGTTTGAAAAATTATGGGTTAAGGAAGAAGTTGTACCGGCATAACAAAAGGGTACATTTCAATTCCTATAGTTCTCGCAAGTCGTTCTTTATTTAAGAACTAAATGATAAATAATGAGTAAATCGCCATTAAGTTGTTCAGTCGTTAAGTTATCAAATAAATAAAAACGTCTGAACGTCTTAACGGCAAAACTAAGTAACCGGACGATTCTGCGACAATTATATATACACCATTATTTGCTGACTGATAGCCAATCGAATAAAGTTTCTAATTTTCAGAGTCAGGCTCCCCTCTTCTTGGGAGAGGGGCTGGGGGTGAGGTCAAGTGCAGGTGCAAATAAGCCAACCTAAATACTACTACACGGTCAATTTATAAAAGTGTATACTGCTTTTGTTGCGCCGTCAGTACAGGATGATCCGATAGCCATCGGATTTGAAATGCACCCTAACAAGACGCATATCACTTAAAAGAGTATTCCCAATGTTAACTACCTTAAACCTAAATTACCGGACTATTTGCCAAAATATTATGCAGCATTTGAAAGTTGAGGTATCATTATCATATTAATTACTTTTTGTGAGCAGGTGATAATTTCTTTTCCAAAATGGGTTAAATAATATTTATAGCTTTTGCCAATTTTTTTTATGATCCCATGTACTCTTAATCTTTTCATTAACCTGCTTAATTGACTACTTGAATAGTTCACAAGATGTTTGGCGAGATCTTTACACCTGAAGCCATAGATATTAAAACTCGCCTCTTGCCAGTACGAGTATTATTTTTTTATCGGCTTTGCTAAAGAAGTTTAATCCTTTGTAGTTGCGATCTTCTACGGTTTTTGTTTCTGTTGCTTTCTCTAATTTTTTATGTCCGATTGTATTGTCTTCCATGGCAGAGATAAACGCAAGATAACGATTGTTGGAAGCTGCAACGATTTTTCGTAAAGGCTTGAGGCTATAAATGTTTTTTTCATCGATGCTTCTTTTTGTGTTGAAGAACTATCACGGTGTATTACCTCAGGGTAGTGTTTAAAAAAGTTACGTTATTGACTATGGTTTCAATTCGTAATATATGTGCAAACTTGTCGTACATTTTTATAGATACCTTACCCATACTATGTTTGATCCGACTGCCTTCTATGCGTACATGATAGTTGTTGCCTGTTTCACCTTCATACTTCCCATGCATTTTCTTTCCTAAAAAAGTAATGATGTTTTCAGGCTTTACACTGTGTATGGCCTTGGCTATAAGCTGGTCATAGAGCGGCTTTAAAGCTTCCTGTTTTTTAAATACTATGTCTGTTGAATATTCGCACTGCATGATGCTCCAATGATACTTTTGCTTAAAGACTTTGTAAACAGGACAGTATTTTTCTGCAAAGGCATTTAATCTTTTGTGCAGTTTTTCAATGGATAAATTATTGCTCATTTTTTGCGCTTTACCCCAGTCATCAATATTTATAAACGCATTGTCCATCATTTGGTAATCAATATTTTTCTTTGTAAGTTCAGTAACGAGCCATGCATGACCATTGAAAAATATCTGAAGCTTAAGGATAACCAGGTAGGCACACGCTTAAAGCAAAGACCTAACATTTCATCAATAAAATAAAAATAATAAGTGAGGCATTTACTCTGGTCGTATTTCAAAAATGTTTTGCGGGTTACTTTATCATGCCAGGGCTTGTAAGTAGTGCAGCCTTTCATCACTGAAAGGATATGCACCAGGCCGGGATGTGTGCCACGCTTTTTTAGCACAGCTTCAACAAGTGCTTCTTTACGTACATTACCTTTTCGTATAAATTCAATTGACAAACCTGCATCGGCAGCTAGCTTTTCTGCATTCATTTTTAGTATGTCCCGAAACGGTTCGGCAAACCTGGCATAGTCAAATATGCGGATGTTGTTTTGAAACAGGTAAGATGTTAAGTGACCGGCATTACTGAGTACCGGAAGTGTGCCTGTTAAAACTATGCGGTCGTAACAACAAAGTGTGCCGCTTATCTTTTCGCTATATCTTTGAGAAAGTAGTTCCATAAAGCTACATTACTAATTTTCCTGTCTGGGTTCCGGCTTGTCCGGCTTAGGATTTTATAGATAAACAATTTCATAGTAAATAGTTTTATACCTGTTGCCATCAAGAAAAACTTTTCCATTTAGCACCGGTACTTTTTCTAACGTTCGATTGCCGCTATGATCCAGCACATATACAACCGGATGTTGGTTTGTCTTTCTTTTAATATTGATTGCAACCTGCACCGGCTCAAGCAAAACCGGCGCTGTGCCCACATTCAATAACTCGGTAGTATCTTCATTCCATTCCATACCGGTATTTTTTGCCCTTGCCATCACTGTTGCTAATACCCTGCTACAGTTGCCAAAATCCCTATGCTTATCTAAATTGGTAATAAGTACAACGGCAAACTCATTATTTGTTTGAAGCTCTACCTCATTCAATTGATAAGGCGTTTTAGCAGGAAAACCCACCAGTCCTTTTGTGCCCGGCGCATTAATGGTAAAGCATCCTTTGCCGCTGTAGTTCCATACCAACTGCCCGGTTGCAGATGTAATTATTTTGCCAATGGTATCTATAAAACGGTAGTAATTATCCAGGCGTTTTTCTGAATGCGGATTATTAAAGCTCAGGGTTGTTTTACCCACGGCCAATAGCTGAGCAGGAACCTCCGCATCAAACCGCTTTATGTCTGCATGTTGAGTGGTTTTATCGGTTATGTTTACCCTGCCCTTTTTTAAATCATTGGTATCAATATTTCTGTTTAAGATGGTTTCACTTTCTTTAATATCGTTGTTATAAATCATACTGGCAAGCGCAGGGTATAATGCCAGTTGTGTAGGCGAGGTTACATTGTAAACGCCATGGCTTTGTATGGTGGATGTATAATGGTCATAATCCATCGCAAAAGCATACGATGCATCCCAACCCTGCAGGCCCATACCATACGCTGCAATAATGGGCGAACTTTCTGCCGTCCATTGGTTCGGGATCAATGCCATCCATTCAGAAATCTGGAAAGGCCTGTCGGCTACCTGTTGAAAGCCGGTGCTTAATAGACCAGACCCCGGCATACTTACCATTGCCTCATTATCTACTTTACCGGTAGTAAGCTGGTGACCGGTGCCGCCGCCGGAATAATTATGCCGGTCAATGGCACCAGCATTGTAATCGGCAAAGAGATTGTAAAAATGTGCAATGCCCGAACCTGCCTGCCAGCAACTGCCTACTATTACACCTTTGTACCCGGTAGCACGGATAGCCGCAGCAAAACGCTGGTAAAAATGCAGTTGGCTTTCATACAAAAATGTGGCCCGGTCGGCTACATGCATGGGCAGTGGTATGCCTTTTTTTTGCGCCTGCTCTGTTTCGTAACTAAAATATCCGTGGTTGGGTTTGGGGTAAATATTATTTTGTTCCAATGATTCTCCTTTGGGCAATCCTTGCTGTTTCCAGGCGGCCATTAAATTTTCCTGCGTGCCATATTTTTTTCTCAGCCAGTCGCTAAATTGCCGGCACAATAATTTTTTATACGTGGGTGTTTGTTTTAAAGTTTCTTCTATTGCACTCCAAAAAATATTGTCTTCATTTTGCAGTTCAATAAAATTGAGTGCCGGGTCATCGGCATATCGTAAACCGGTTAAGGGATTGATATGATTCAGCATGTTAACCGTGAGTTCAATATTCAATGCTTGTAAATCTTCTGCAAAATTTACAATGCCCGCCGTGCTGCCGTCTAAATGCGACCAGGGGAATTTGGTATCGGCCACTTCCCGGTAAGCCAGTACCCTTGCTGAGTCGGCAGGCAACAGGCGGTGGCCATAAATATGCGACCAGCTATAATAAATACCGGTGTTACGCAATTCGTTGCAGAAAAAATCAAAATTTTTCCATTTGGCGTTTGTGAGTTGTGTGGAATGTATGCCATCTGTAGCTTCCCAGGTAAACTTGTGAAACCTTACCGCATTAATACCATAACCGGCCATAAATTTTGTCCAGCGGGTAGCTTCTTCCTCCTTTACAAACGGACCATTGCTTGCAATATTTACGCCCCAGAATTTTGTTTTGGTGCCATCTTCAAATACAAAATCTTTTCCCTCGTATTGCAAAAAACCATGCCTGCCAGCGGGCTTATCCAGCCACTGACTCATATTGATAGCACTGGTTGTTTCGTTGGTGCCAGGCTTAAAAGCAAACCAGTTTTCATTTTGCTGTGCAAGCCCCATCATCGAAATCATACAGCAAAATATGGTACAGTTTTTTTTCATTCTATTTATTTAGGAGAAGTTATAAATTTTCACCTGGTGAGGGACATAGATTTTAATTTAGTTGCAATTATTTATTTTAACTAGCAAATTTACTTTGTATGTAGTCCAACAATTTCCGCAGGTGAATTGAAAAGAAACTTATTTTATTTAAAGTTGTAGCGCAATACAATCGCAATAAGGAAAACGTATTTCTTTTAAAAGCAAAGAGATAACGAAGCATCTAATGCTGACAACGCTAACATACAGTATCGTATCGAGTAAACCTTACTGCTCTATGCTGCATCAAAATAGTTGGAAATCATTGTAGGTTTATTATTTTCATTAATGAATCTGAAAATTCAAGTTTCCATGAAACGATGCCTTGCAGTTTTTCTATGTATTTTTTTGTCAGTTACCTTCGCTTTTTCTAAATCATCACAGTATTGGTTTACAAATTATACAACAGCCATTGCTGCTGCAGCAAAAGAAAATAAACCGATGCTTCTTTTCTTCCATGGCTCCGCCTGGTGTCAACCCTGCATCAAAAAGCAGCAGGAAGTATTCAGCGATAGCAGCTTTATTGATTTTGCCACCGGAAAACTTATTTTTTTGAATGTAGACTTTCTAAGTAAGCCCCCATTAACTGCCGAACAATTAAGACATAAGCAGGCTGTAAAAAAGCAATTTGGACTACCTGATGATTTTTCACAGGGCTATCCACAGGTAATAATTATTAATGCTGCAGGAAAAGTATTGCACCAGGAAAAAGGCTATGATGGAGAAGGTGCAAGGAAATTGATGGACATTATTAATAACATCAGCCAGCAAATGAAAAAATAATAACCTCATTCATTTACACTTTAATTACAAATATTTTATGCCACGATTTACAATTTCATTATCGCTGACGTGTATTTTTATCACCATTACAATTGCTTCCGCAGCACAAAATAAAATAACGCCATTAAAAGATATTGTAACCGACACAGCATTTAAAAACCCACCACTTTCTGCCAAACCAAAAGCACTGTGGCCCTGGGTAAATGGCAACTTTAGTTTATCACAAATTACTTACGAACTGGAGCAGGCCAAACAAAAAGGTATGAGTGGTTTTGATATTTGGGATGTGGGTGCTATGGTTGATAACGATAAAATATTGCCGGCCGGCCCGGCATTTTTAAGCGATGAATCGGTACAGGGAATTGCCTTTGCAGTAAAGGAAGCAGAGCGGTTGAATATGGAACTTGGCTTAATAACCTCCAGTAGCTGGAATGCAGGTGGGGCCTGGATTAAGCCAGCACATGCAGCAATGGGTTTATTTAATAAAGATACTGTTGTTACAGGTCCGGTGTTGTTTAATACCGCCATGCCTTTTCCGGTAGTTGCCCCCGGATCAAGGGATGTAAAATATAATTTAGTACCAAAAAATCCAGCAACAGGCTTACCCATTTTTTATAAAGATATTGCCACCATCGCCTACCAGTTGAATGATACTGGTGCAATAGCAGGCATTGAAAAAATAATAGTACTGAATAGTGCTACCAATGAAAAATTACAATGGCAGGTGCCAACGGGCAAGTGGCATATTGTGCGGTATGTATGTTTTCCTACGGGGCAGCAGTTGGCTACCGCAAGCCCTGCATCCAAAGGTTTTGTGCTTGACCATTTTAGTGCAGCAGCACAAGAGGCCAATATGAATTATGTAATTGATAGGATTAAAACAGGGTTGGGCAGTTTAAAAAATCGTTCGTTAAAATATTTATATGAGGATAGTTACGAAGTAAATTCAGGTGTGTGGACACCCCTGCTTGCAGAAGCTTTTCAACAAAAATATGGATACAGTTTATTACCCTACTTACCATTGCTGACTGGCGTGCCGTACACCAATAAAAATATAGCCAATCGTTTTCAGTTTGATTTCACAAAACTATTGTCCGACCTTATTATTACCAACCATTATGTAAAGGGCAGAGAAATGAGTGAGAAAGCAAGCCTGGGCTTTTATGCAGAAGCAGGTGGGCCAGGTCAGCCCATACACAATGTACCTTTTGAAGATTTAAAAGCCTTAGGTTCTTTAACGGTGCCAAGAGGTGAGTTTTGGAATAAGCATGGCGACCTGGACAAGTTACAAATTATAAAAGGCATTGCCAGTGCCGCACACATTTACAATCAACGGTATGTGGAGGCTGAAGCTTTTACTTCTGTATGGTTGTGGCAGGAAGGTCCTGCAGAACTAAAGCCGCTTGCAGACAGGGCCATGTGCGAAGGACTTAACCGGTTTGTCTATCACACTTTTCCGCATACACCACCAGCGTCGGGCAAACCGGGATGGGTATATAATTTCGGAACACTTATTAATACAACAAATGGTTGGTGGCCTAAATCAGAAGGCTTTCACCTATACCTGGGCAGGTGCAGTTATTTACTACAGCAGGGAAATTTTGTGGGTGATGTGGCTTTTTATTATGGCGACGAAGCGCCCAATTTCGTTTCTCCAAAACATGTACCAGCCACGCTTGGCCCTGGATATGATTATGATGCGGTAAACACCGATATAATATTGAACAGGATGACGGTAAAGAACAACCGTATTTATTTACCACACGGTCAATTCTACGAGGTGCTTGTGCTGCCACAGGATGAGAGAATAAATCCCCTCGTACTTAAAAAGCTGGAACAAATGGTAGCCGCAGGTGCAACCATCATCGGGCCAAAGCCAACACGTTCCTATGGTTTATGCAACCACACAGCCAACGATAGCCAGGTGGTATCCATAGCCAATACATTATGGGGAAAGGTAGACAGCAGCCGTGTGACATCACATAGTTATGGCAAAGGAAATGTAAGCTGGGGTAAAACCGTACGGGAAGTTTTAATGCAAAAAGGCATCACCCCGGATGTGCAATTTCAGGGCAAGCAAAATGATACAATCGATTATATCCATCGCCGCACCGCAGATGCAGATATTTATTTTATTCGAAACAAAAAGCGGGGTGCTATCTCTGGCACCTGCACTTTTCGCGTAAAGGGAAAGCAACCCGAATGGTGGAACGCAGAAACCGGTAAGACGGTTCAAATAACTTCATTCAGCATTGCTAAAGAGGGCATTACCATTCCTTTGAATTTAGCAGCAGAAGAATCTGCTTTCATTGTTTTTAAAAATGCGATAGCATTGCCGGCCAAACGTAAAGAAGCTATTGACGACAAGCAAGTAATTTATACCACTAAAGGACTTGTGCAAACGAATCAAAAAACATCAGGGCCCAATCCAGTCATTAATAACCCGTGGGAAGTACGTTTTGAGCATAAGGGAAATACACCTGTTGCAGATACAATGCAGCACCTTACTTCGTGGCATCTATCAGCGAATGCTGCAATTAAACATTTTTCTGGCCAGGCTGCCTATTATAACAGCTTTGAAATAGCTGCCGGAGATTTAAAGAAAGACGCTGTGCTTTTATTATCCCTTAATAAAGTAAGGGAAATTGCAGAAGTGTATCTTAATGGAAAAAGGCTTGGCCTGCATTGGCATCCTTCTCAAGTATTTGCGCTTACAGATGAATTGAAACCCGGTAAAAATTACCTGGTAATTGAAGTAGTTAACTCGATCAATAACACATTAATTGGAGACGCACAGAAGCCGAAAGAATTCAGGCAAATGCGAAGCAACATTACCCGGTTACCTAATGCCTGGCAAAAGCCATTTGCTGAAGCCAGTTTAATAGAAGCAGGATTAATAGGGCCGGTTACCTTGCAATGGACGTCGTTGGTGTATTAAGGCCAACGAAAAGTAACCATAAAGGTGATGTCCTTCCTGTTCAAATAAATAAGCATACTAAACCACAGTTGTCTTAAAAAAACAATTTACATTTAATGGCTCAACTGTCAAAGCTTTAATAACATATTCATCTAACGAACATCAGCTTGTATGAAAAATGAAACTTCACAAGGATCAAGAAGATCCTTTATTAGAAATACTTCCCTGGCAACGGCAGGTTTTTTTATTGTTCCGCGTCATGTATTAGGCCGGGGCTTTACCGCACCCAGCGATAAACTTAATATTGCCGGTATTGGCGTTGGTGGAAAGGGAGAAAGCGATTTGGAAGAAATTGCAAAAAGCCCTCATGTAAACATTATTGCGCTGTGCGATGTGGATGACCGCCAGGCTGTAAAATCAAGAGAACGTTTCCCCAAAGCAAAATACTACAAAGACTTCCGTGAAATGCTTGATAAGGAAAGGAAAAATATAGATGCCGTTTCAGTATCAACTCCGGATCATACCCATGCAGCCGCCGCTTTAATGGCTATGCGTATGGGCAAGCATGTGTATGTGCAAAAGCCATTAACCCATGATATTTATGAGGCACGTATATTGACGCAAGCCGCAAAGAAATATAAAGTGGTTACACAAATGGGCAATCAGGGTGCATCCAATGACGGCGTTCGAAAAATGCAGGAGTGGTATAATGCCGGACTAATTGGTGATGCTACAGATATTTATTGCTGGACCAACCGTCCCATATGGCCGCAAGGTTTTGGCAAGCCGGTAACGAAGGATGAAGTGCCGGCGGAATTAGATTGGAAACTATGGCTGGGCCCTAATGAGTGGGAGGAATATCATAAAGAATTTGTGCCTTTCAACTGGCGTGGTTATCACTCTTTTGGTACAGGTGCATTGGGCGATATGGGCTGTCATATCATTGACCCTGCATTTAAAACAGTGGGGTTAGGTTATCCATCAGAGGTAGAGTGTAGCGTGGTTAATTTATATGAAGAAATGTGGAATGCGTCTTATCATCCTGACAGTTTTCCCGCAGCTTCTGCTTTAAAATTAAAATTTCCTGGCAAAGGCGGCAAGCCCGATGTTTTGCTGCGTTGGATGGATGGAGGCCTTGTGCCTGAGCGGCCAGAAGAATTAGGCCCCGATGATGCTATGGGCGACTGGGGCGGAGGTGCTATAATAGTGGGCACAAAAGGAAAACTAATGTGTAGCACTTATGGCGAAAACCCTGTTTTATTGCCTCAGTCCCGTAATAAAAATATTACAGTAAAACAAACCATTGCCCGTGTGCCTGAAGGTCATTATGTGCAATGGGTTAATGCCTGCATTGCCGGATATGGAAAGAAAGAACTCAGTTCTTCTTTTGATTATGCAGGTCCTTTAACGGAGACTATTTTAATGGGCAACCTGGCTTTACAGGCATGGAACATCAAAGGTGCCAAAGGCGATTTTAATGGCAGAAAAAAATTAATGTGGGATGCAAAAAATATGAAGATTACCAATTTTGATGAAGCTAACCGGTTTGTAAAGCGGGAGTATAAAAACGGGTACACATTAGATCTGTAACCTAACCCGGTAAGGGTGCATTTCAAATTGTCGCATCGCCAGGTGGTTGGTGAGGACACCAACCACGGCCTGGCCTCGGTCGGTGTCCCCACCGACCGAAAACGGGAGCGACAATTTGGAATGCACCCGGGTAAGGTTTTCAAGTTTTTGAATAAAAAAAATCTGCCTTTCATTTCTATAAAACCATTAACATTATGTCTAAAACAAGGCGTCAATTTTTAGCCGATTCGACTAAACTTTTAGCTGCTACCGGCTTTGCCGGGTTCGTGCCTGCCGCTGCAGCTTCTACATTTGCAGCTACATCTAAAACATCTCCAAATGATAAAATTGTGCTGGGCCTTATTGGAGCAAAAAACCAGGGAATGTCAGATTTAAGACAGGCATTAAAACAGCCGGGCGTGGAGTGCGGTGCAGTGTGTGATATTGATGATGCCATATTAACAGAAAGAAGCGCTGAAATTAATAATATACAGGGAAAAGCTCCGGTAGAATATAAAGACTTTAGAAAGTTGCTGGAAAATAAAGACATTGATGCTGTAATTATTGGTACGCCCGATCATTGGCATTGCTACCAGATGATTGCTGCCTGTGAAGCTGGTAAAGATGTTTATGTGGAAAAGCCATTGGCAAACAGCATCAAGGAATGTGATTTAATGGTAGCCGCTGTTCGTAAGTATAATAAGGTAGTTCAGGTAGGACAGCAGCAGCGCAGTGGCGGTCATTGGCAATCTGCAATGCAGTTTATTAAGTCGGGCCAGTTAGGAGATTTGAGAAAAACACAGGTATGGGCCAATTTCAATTATGGTGCTGGTCAGCCTAAAGTACCCGATACACCGGTGCCGGCAGGCGTAGACTTTACTATGTGGCTTGGTCCTGCGCCAGAACGCAGTTTTAACAAAGCGAGGTTTCATGGATCGTGGCGCATGTTCTGGGATTACGGTGGAGGGCTCATGACAGACTGGGGAGTGCATTTGATGGATATGGCATTATGGGCAAAAGATATTACCACATTGCCTTTGTCTGTAGCTGCATCAGGAGGTAATTTTGCTTTTCCTGACAGGGCACATGAAACCTTTGATACTATGAGCGTTACTTATCAAATGCCCGATCATAACATTACCTGGGAACATGTGGCCGGTATCGAAAATGGCCCCTGGGGCCGTAACTACGGATTAGCATTTATAGGCAATGACGCAACCCTGGTAATTGACCGTTCTTCATGGGATCTATACCCGGAATCTTCAGGAGGTAAATATAAGGTGCCTGCTATGCCACGTCAAACAGGATATGACTCTCATGAAGCGCATCTTAAAAACTGGATAGAATGTTTGAAAACAAGGAAAGACCCTAATTGTACGATTGAGATGGGACGACTAACGGCAATTTATACACACATGGGTAACATCGCTTTGCGTTCAAACTCAAGATTGGTATGGAATGAAGGCACCAAGAACTTTGGAAACAATACCACTGCCAACGCACTCCTTGTACCTTCTTATCGTAAACCATGGACGCTACCTAAAATATAAGAGCTAATATGAAATCAAATGTATCACGCAGAGCGTTTGTTCAGCAGACGATGCTTGGAAGTCTGGGGTTACTTGCCGGCAATAGCTTATTGCAAGCCGAAGATGGAAGCAGGCAATTGAAAGAAATGGGTTTGATTTTAGGCGTTTTACAAAAAGAGTTGAAAGCGGATTGGGAAGGTACCTTGCGGCAAGTAGCTGCAATGGGCTATACATATTTGGAATTTGGTAATTACTATGGAGAAAGTGCAGCCTCTTTTAAACAGTTTTTAAAACAAGTTGGGTTAAAACCCCTGGCAGGCGGTAGTTCTATGGCCCAGATGAAAAAAGACGGGGTGCTGAATAAGATGATAGAAGAAGCTCATTTCTTTGAAAAAAAATACCTGGTTTGCTATTGGCCCTGGATGGATTCCGGCAACGATAAAAAACTGGATGATTTTAAAAAAGCTGCAGAAGACCTGAACAATCTCGGTGAGTTGTGTAATAAAAAAGGCATTCGCCTGGCAATGCACAATCATGATAAAGAATTTGTTCCGGTACAGGGCTACGAGTGGGGATATGAAGTTCTTTTAAAAGAAACCGATCCTGCCAAAGTAGTAATGCTGCTCGATTTATATTGGGTAACCAAGGGAGGTGGAGATCCTATTCGCTTATTAAAAAATTATCCTGATCGCTTTGAACTGTTTCATGTAAAAGACATGGATAAAACGCCGGAGAAATCTTTTACATGTCCCGGTTACGGCAGCATCGATTTTAAAAAAATTTTTGCACAAGCAAAGAAAACAAATATCAAACATTACATTGTAGAGATAGACGAGACAGCAAATCCCATCACCTGCATCCAGGATAGCATTTCGTACTTAAAAAAACTACGGTACTAATGTAATGTGCGAATGGTTAGATATTGGCCATTCACTATTGACCATTCACACTTAATATAAAACTAACTTTCAGTACCATAAAATTGTAAACATAATGCCTAAAACAAGACGTCAGTTTTTAGCCGATTCAACTAATTTTTTAGCGGCTGCCGGCTTTGTCGGTTTAGTGCCAGCAGCCGCAGCTTCTACATTTGCAGCTACATCTAAAAAATCACCAAATGATAAAATTGTGTTAGGCGTATTGGAGCAAAAGGCCAAGGGATGGCAAATTTACGCCAACAATTTTTTTACGAATATTGATTTGTTTTCTTTACAAAGGCATAGGATCTTTCTGGTAGAAATATTCTTCTTTCTCAAATTGCTTACTGCCATCACCAATCCATTTTGCCTGCCAATCGGTTGCCTGCAATAACGCAGTTTCAAAACTTGCAGCCGTAATCCATGTTGAAGTAATGTCATTTTTATCATACACTTTAACCCGCCAGTAATATTTAGTGAAAGCTTTTAATGGCTGTCCGTTGTACTCAATGTGAATATTTTCTGTTGAAATAATTTTACCTGTTTGTCAACAATTTCCTTTTAACAGCTTGCTGTTTTTTTCATTATCACTTACTAAAATTTCATAAGCTGTTTGAAACTGGTTTCGCTCTTTACTGCTAAAATCCCAGCTAAGGCGGGGCTTTACCACATCTATCCCTAAAGGGTTTTCAAGATATTCGCAGGTAAGGCGGGTGGGTTGTAATGCAGGTGCAGCCGGGCAATTGTTTACCAGCAAAAAAATAAAACATATTGTCCCAAAAAACTGAGTTTTCATCATTGGATTTTTAATAATAAATTTCTTATGTTAATAATTGCACGACGCCATTTGCCAACGTGTAAACTTGCTCGTTATACAGCACTAAGCAAGTTTCCGTGCCAGGCGAAAAAAAATAAACGCCTTCGTGATTCAGGTCTTTAACCCTATTTAAAAAAGAGGAAGTTCTGAAGTTTAAACAAGCCTGCTGTTATAATTTTCTACATCGCCTGATATTCTAAAATTAACTCCGGAATAAAATAGCGATGATTATTTATAGCTTTGGCAACACCCATGGTTTTCTATACACCGGTGTTATCAATGCATTTGCCGCAGCATTGTCACCAAAGTTGTTGGCGACTTCATTCCATACCAACCTCGATTGAGTTCGCAAAGCAATATTACCCATATGGGCATACAGGGCTACCAACCGCCCATTTTCGATTGTGCAGGCAGGGTCTTTTCTGGATTTGATACAGGCTAAAAAATCTTTCATGTGATCTTCATGCGAATCAATACCTGTTTTTTTCTCTACCGCAGTCGCCTTCATTTTTTTGTTCACGTCATCATACATTGGAAATAATTCCCAGGTATCTCTATCAATAACCAAAGTAGCATCGTTGCCTACAAAAGCCAGCCCATAAGCTCTGCCATAAGGCCCTTGCTGAACGCCTGCAGTATGTTGCCAGTTGATGGTAAAATCTTTCAACTGGTAGGTTACATCCATTGTATCGAAAGTTTCGTGGTCGTGTGTGGGAAAGGAAAAATTGCCACCGGCGGCCGAAACGGAAAGTGGACAGGTACTGATGTCTTTTGCCCACAAAGCCATGTCAAGTAAATGCACACCCCAGTCTGTCATCAATCCTCCGCCATAATCCCAAAACATGCGCCAGGAGCCATGAAACCTGTTTTCATTAAAACTACGCAACGGAGCCGGTCCAAGCCACTGTTCAAAATCCACACCGGCAGGCACCGCTGTATCAGGCACTTTTACCTTACCAATGCCATAATTAAAATTACCCCAGCTATTTACTTTTCTTAACTGGCCAATTTTTCCCTGCTTTATAAAATCAATGGCAGATTTAAAATGATTGCCACTGCGTTGTTGCTGCCCTACCTGCACTACCCTGTTATATTTCCTGGTAGCTTGCACCATTACGTCACATTCTGCAATACTGTTTGCCAAAGGTTTTTCTACATACACATCTTTGCCCATTTCACAGGCGTATACAAATGGCAAACAATGCCAATGATCGGGTGTGCCAATAATAACGGCATCAATATCCTTGTTCTCCAAAAGCTTTCTAAAGTCTTTATATCTTGTGGGCGCTGACCCCTGAATTTTTTCAACGTCCGCACTGCGCTTTGCCAAAATATTTTCATCCACATCACAGAGTCCGATGCATTCTACACCCGGTTGTTTCAATGCATTTTCCAGGTTTCCAAACCCCATATTTTTTGCCCCTATCAGTCCGATTTTAATTTTTTCGTTGGCAGATATTTTCTTTTTGGGATGAAAAGAAAAAAGGGGAACGGGTGCCAAAATCGCGGCTCCTGCCCCAAGTAGTATTTTACCATTGCTGTTCAAAAACTTTCTACGTGTGATAGTCATACAATTAAATTTTATGGAGTAAAGTTATTTTTAATATTAGGAGATTAGCTGATTATACTTTTAAAAGCAGTTCATGTTAATGTAGGCATCGCATGGTTATAACTGAAAAAGCGGCAGTTGGAACACAATTCTTTTACTTCGTACACATTTTATATGTCCTCATTCCAGACATATTCTGGCCTAAGATACTTATTTCAATTATAATAATCGTACGTTTCCATGCTGCAACTTAAAATTCGGTAATAAATACAGCTTTGTTACTTTTAGCGTTCAATTTAAGTGAGATTCTCATGAAATATGCGTAGTACTTTTTTACGGTTATGGATTTAACCTGATGGATCTAATTGGTAACAGCGCAACATTTGCCATTGTTTCAATTGTTTTTATTGCCCAGCTTTATTTAAGCAAATGGTGGATGCAATATCTTTCTTATGGGCCGTTTAAATGGTTTTGGCGCAGTCTACTTATTTTAAGTTGCAGCCATTTAGACGGGGAGGGCTTTAAAAACACATTTTAAAAATGCCTTCAGCTCCCTTTTTTCTTTTCTTTGTATTCAGATGGTGTCATTGCAAACTTTGATTTAAACACAGTAGAAAAATAGGCCTGCGAAGCAAACCCAACTTTATAGGACACTTCAGAAATTGTATGGTCTTCACTGGTTAATAAATATTTTGCTTTTTGCAGCCTAACAGTTAATATATAATCATTTACATTGTAGCCTATCAGTGCTTTTACTTTTCTGTATAACTGCACTCTTGAAATGCCGATTTTCCTGGCAATTTCATCAACAGAAAAATCTTCATTGGCAATATTATTTTCTACCAGTGAAGTAAATTCATTGATAAATTTTCTATCAATTTTGTTAGATGAATTGGATCTTGTTTCAGTTGGTAATTCGCTGGTATAATGTTCCCTTAAAACTGCCCTGTTTTTTAAAAGGTTTTTAATGGTTTCTTCCAAATATTCGAGGTTAAATGGTTTTACAATAAATGCATCAGCCTGTAATTTTATTCCTTCAATCTGTTCTGCTATACTTCCTTTTGCGGTTAGTAAAATAATTGGAATGTGAGAAGTACGGATATCTTTTTTAAGCCTTTCGGTAATTTGTAATCCACTCTGCCCTGGTAAAACAATATCACAAATAATGATATCGGGTACAATATCAAAGGCAAGTGTCCGGCCGCTTTCTCCATTTTCTGCTGTATGTATTTCATAACGATCTTCCAATCGTGTTTTCAAAAAGGACCTTAGATCATTATTGTCTTCAATTATTAAAATAGCATTTTCTTTAGGAGAATAGGCAGCTGTTTCTCTTTCTAACACTACGGGCTCTATACCGGTGGTATAGATTTTTATATCCTCGTAGGTATTAATTAATGAAGGTTCTTCTGATGATATTTCATCGGGTGTAAGATGAGCTTTCCCAATCGGCAGGCTTACTTCAAATGCAGTGCCCTTGTCCGTTTTACTTTTAACAATAATATTTCCATGGTGCAGATTAACCAGTTCCTTTGAAAGAGACAGTCCAAGGCCAGTGCCTTTAAAGGTACTGCTATGACTTTGGTAAAATAATTCAAATGCATGCGAAGCTTCTTCTTCCGTCATCCCTATACCTGTATCCTCTACTTTTAATAATATCATTTTTCCGTCTTCAGATTTATCAATTGTGATATTGATAGTCCCATTTTCATGGGTAAACTTAAATGCATTGGATAGGAGGTTGAACAGCACTTTATCCAGCATTGTAACATCAAACCAAATCATTTCTTCATTTATTTTAAAGATAGTATTATAAGAGATTGATTTTTTTCGGGCTATGCCATTGAATGTATTGGCAATTTCTGTTACAAATGGAATGATGTTATTTTCTGAAGCATTTAGTTTCATTTTACCCTGTTCCACTTTCCTGAAATCCATTAACTGGTTGATGATACGTAAAAGTCGAATAGCATTCCGCTGTATGAAATCGAGGTTATTTTTTATAGTAAAATGGAGTTTAGATGAGGATAAAATATCTTCTAATGGCCCCATGATTAAAGTTAAAGGCGTCCTTAATTCGTGAGAAATATTTGTAAAAAAATTGAACTTGGCATCTGTAGCTTCTTTTACTTTTGCCATTAATTCAATTAGTTGGTTTCGCTGAGCAGATATTTCTTCTTTTTGTATCTCCAGCTTTTTATTGATTTTTTTATTTTCCTGTAAATAGTAAAATAATATGCCGCCAAAAAATAATGCCAGGGCTAATGTTACAGATATGGCCAGAATAATATTTGTTTGGTTATTGGTAATGGCAATTTGTTCCTCAATCTTTTTTTGTCGCTTGTCAATATCCTCTTGCTGATCAAGTACTTTTTCATTTTGCATTTTCATGATTCTTACATTGGTAGAATCAATGATTGTTGTTGCAAGATCTGTTTCCTTATTGTAAGGCTTATTTTTAAGGATATTAATTGCGGTTTGAATGGCTTCCTTTCCGCCATTGGGGTATAATATCGTTGCTTTTAAAATTCCTTTTTCTACCAGGTCTATGCCATTGTTTATACCCGGCAGGCCATCTATCCCTATAATTTTTATTTTTTCTTTGAGGCCCAGGTTGTTAATCAGATTTGCGGCAGTAAACGCTACCCTGTCATCATGACAATATAGCAAATCGATATCATCATTTTTTTTTAGGTAGGCAGATAGCCCGTCAATAAGAGAATCCTTTTTGGTATCTAATATGCACCTCGCTTTTACCGAAAGTCCTGGCTGGGTTTTTATAAAATCCATAAACCCTTTATGACGGCCAATAGCTGCAGATGAACCTTGTAGTAAACCATTTACTTCTACAATATTTCCCTTGCCTTTTAAAAGTGCATTTACATAAGCACCTGCAGTAAAACCAACTTTATAATTACTGGCACCAATAAAAGCAGTATAATTGTTAGATACTATATTTCTATCAACAACAATTACCGGTACTCCATCTTTATAAACTTTGTCAATTGCAGGTGTAAGCGGTTCTGCTTCATTTGGAGAAACAATCAGTAAATCTATCTTATCTTCTATAAGTTCATCTATTTGTTTTACCTGTTTTACAGAATTAAGTTTTGCGTTTTTTATAATAAATTCAATCTCGGGATTAAACGAAAATTCTCTTTCCATTTCCTTTTGCATGTTTTGCCTCCAAACATCATTAGCACATTGTGAAAAACCTATCCGAAATTTTTTTTCGGATTTATTGGGCGTGCAGGAAAAAAAACAAGTTAATAGAAAGAATATAAAGAAAGATATATTTCTTTTTTTTAATCCAATCTTTTTTATATGATCATATTTTGGCGCCAATTCGGTAGACATATTAGCAAGTTGAGATAATTTTTTCAATCTGGGTTATTAAAATTGGTTCAATTTTTTAAATCTGTTTTTTTAAATCTTGAAATGCATTTTTGTTTAATACCCATACGGTATTAATTTATAAATACCTGTTACAAAATTGCATAATGGGTTTTTTATAGTTTTCCTTTAAATAATTAGACAACTGATAACCAATGGGTTAGGTTTAAGTTAGTGTAAATACAATTTTATAGTATATTGAAACGGTAACGAACATTAATCTATATGGCTTTCAGATACATTTGATTTTACAAACGAACCGCTGTATGAATAAAAGTAAACTATTTCAATGGTCAGTTGTGGCTGCCCTAGCCGGGTTCATTTTTGGATTTGACACTGTTGTAATCTCAGGTGCTAATTTACCTATCAAAGAATTATGGCATACATCGCCTTTATTTCATGGTTTCTTTATCATGTCTATGGCACTTTGGGGAACATTGGTTGGTTCTATATTTGGTGGCATACCAACAGAAAAATATGGCAGGAAGAAAGTTTTATTTTGGATAGGGATATTATTTGCACTGTCGGCATTTGGTTCTGCCCTCGCACAAGATCCTTACACGTTTTCATTTTTTCGTTTCATTGGCGGTATAGGAATTGGGGTTTCATCCGTGGTGGCACCAACCTATATATCTGAAATTTCAACACCGGCCACCAGAGGTAAGCTTGGAGCCATGTACCAATTCAATATTGTTTTTGGTATTTTGGTCGCTTTTCTTTCCAATTATTTTTTACAAGGTGTAGGTGGTATAAATGACTGGCGTTGGATGTTGGGCGTATTGGCAGTCCCTTCCATCATCTACACAATTATGGTAATGGGGGTACCGGAAAGCCCACGCTGGTTAGTTACTAAAAAGAATGACTTGGCAAAAGCTACAGAAACTTTAACGCTGATAGGTGTTAACAATCCTGCTGAAGAAATTGCCGCAATAATAAAAAGTAATCTGCTTGATTCTGAAAGCGGAAAACCAGTTTCCTTCTTTAGTTCTAAACACAAAGTAATTATCTCGCTGGCATTTTTCATTGCATTTTTTAACCAGATGTCTGGCATTAATTTCATTTTGTACTACGCACCAGAAATTCTTTCAAAAATTGGGTTAGGTGCAAAAGACTCTCTCCTTAATTCCATTGCCATTGGCGGTACCAATTTGGTTTTTACTTTTGTGGGCCTTTATCTTATTGACAGGCTGGGCAGAAGAAAATTATTAATGATTGGCTCGCTTGGCTATATAATAAGTCTTGTTATGGTGGCAGGTTGTTTTGCTGCTTATGCAAGCCCTGTGATGCTAATGGGGTTTTTATTGCTCTTTATTGCATCACATGCTATTGGGCAAGGTGCTGTTATCTGGGTTTTTATTTCAGAAATATTTCCCAATACTATAAGAGCCACCGGGCAATCATTTGGTGCCAGCGTTCATTGGGTATTTGCTGCCGTCATAACCCTCGTTACACCTGTCTTTCTGGATGAAAAAAATGGAATTTTCAAGGATAATCCCTGGCCTATATTTGGATTTTTTGCCTTGATGATGGTTTTACAACTTGTTTGGGTGATAACTAAAATGCCGGAAACAAAAGGTGTTTCATTGGAAGAACTGGAAGCAAAACTTTTAAAGTAAAAAGTTTTGACTTTTAAAATTAAAACTGATTTTTTTTATTTAGAATAAGGTTTGAATGCTATTAATTTTTTTTAACAATTAAAATTTCAATTATGAGAAAAGCGTTTTTCTTATTGCCACTTTTATTACTGGCAATGTTTTCATTCGCCCAACAAAAAACAATTGTAGGAACAGTTACCGGAAAGGATAACAAACCGCTATCTGGTGTTACTGTTCAATCAAAAAACAAAACAGCAGTTACGGATGCTTCCGGTAAGTATTCCATTGAAGCTGCAGATGGAGATATGCTAAGTTTTACCTATGTAGGTATGAAAACTGCAAGCTTAAAACTTGGTAAAGATTCTCAGACTTTATCTATTGTGTTGGAGGAAGGTGCAAATGAGTTAGAGCAAGTGGTAGTGGTAGGTTACACTTCTCAAAAGAAAAAAGATGTAACCGGTGCTGTGGCCGTGGTGGATTTAGCACCGGTTAAAAACAATAGTTCCGGCAATGTGATGCAGGCACTACAAGGCAGGGTAGCCGGGCTATATATTGAGAAAGATGGTTCACCCAATGGATCTAACGGCAGGATTCTTATAAGGGGTGCAAATACTTTAGGTAACAATGACCCGCTGTATGTTATTGATGGAGTGCCAACCACAAGGCCGGAAGTATTTCAGAATTTAGATCCGGCAACAATTGCCTCTGTTCAGGTTTTAAAAGATGCGTCAGCTTCTTCCATTTATGGTTCAAGGGCATCTAACGGTGTCATTATTGTTACCACAAAAAATGGCGGTAACACTGATGGCAAAGTAGCGTTTCAATTAAACAGCAGCATTTCCAGCCAATCAGAAAAATCAACCCGGTTTAAAATGCTCAACGCTGCAGACAGAGGCAGGGCATTGTGGCAAGCCTCTGTTAACGACAGGCAAAACCCAACTGCAGGTTATGGTGAAATATATACTTTTGATTGGAACAATAATTTTGATAACCCTGTATTAAACAGCGTAACACCGAAGCCTTTTGTTGGCGGCAACCAGAATACACCTGTAGGCAATACCGACTGGCAAACTGTGATGTACAAAACCGGGCTGGTAACAAATAACAGCCTTACCGCTTCAGTGGGTAATAAGAACTCTTCATTAGAAATTAATTTCGGGTACCTGAAAAATACAGGTATGCTAAAATTTACTGGCTACAACCGTTTGAGTGGCAGTATCAATGCTTTAACCAGAGCCTTTAATAACAAAGCCACTTTTGGAGTAAACGTGCGTATGGCTACCTCTAATGAGCTACTAGTCGCCACTGATTTAGGAGGTACTTCTACTACATCATTGGCTGTACTACTAGCACCCACTATTCCTGTTTATCAAAAAGATGGCGTTACCTATGCAGGTGCATCGGGCGGTGGCTACTCCGACAGAAACAATCCCCTGCACATGCAGGATCTAGCTAAGTGGAACAATACAAGCCGCCTAAGTACCTTTGGCAACGTTTTTATTGAAATTCAGCCTGTTAAAAATTTATTTTTAAAATCTAATTTTGGTGTAGATGATAACAGGTTTTTAAGGAAAGTGATTACGCCAACTTTTTCTGAAGGCGCATTTAACAGAACCACCAATAGTTTGGCGTTAAACCAAAATCATTTTACAAGCTTAACCTTTTCTAACACAATCCGATATAACTGGGATTTGAATGCTGATAATCATTTTAAAATTTTAGTGGGTACTGAATACATTAAAACAGATGTAGATTTTCAAAATGCCAGAAAAGAAGGGTATGCTATACAAACAGAAGATTATTTCACCCTTGATGCAGGTACTGGCAACACTATCCTTTCCGGAAACTCTACCGGTAACAGGTTGTTTTCGCAATTTGCCAGGTTAGACTATAACTATGCTGATAAATATCTTTTGGCAGTTACCGTTCGCAGGGATGGCTCTTCCCGTTTTGGTACAGAAAATCAGTATGGTATTTTCCCCGCCGTATCTGCAGGATGGAGGATTGACAAAGAGGATTTCATGAAAGACAGCAGAATTTTCAACGAGCTAAAAATAAGGGCAGGCTTTGGAAAAGTGGGTAACCAGCAAATTGGCGATTTAGCCCGTTTTGGTTTATTTGATACCAGGTATGGTACCGCATTGTCACAATTGGTCGGAGGCTTTTGGGAGCAATACATGAATATTGGCACTGCCTATTCTTTGTCTGGTGCTAACACTGGTACATTGCCATCGGGCTTTGTACAAACACAGGCAGCCAACGCAGCACTTAAATGGGAGGCTACAAGCGAAATCAATGTAGGTGTAGATTTTTCATTATTGAATAATAGAATTTATGGTTCATTTGATTACTTTTCAAGAAATACCACTGGCATATTGATTACGCCACCGGTAGCATCAGCGTTGGGTGAAGGACAAACCAAAGCTGTAAATGGTGCTTCAAAAAGTAATAAAGGCTGGGAGTTTGTCTTAGGTTACCGTGGCAAAGCGGCTAAAGATTTTAATTACAATGTACAGTTAAACCTAGCTCGCTTTAGGGATAAAATAACAGAACTGCCTGAAGAAGTGCGCCCTGCTTATGCTGGCAATTTGGTGAATACTATTATAGGCCATTCTCAATTTGATATTTTCGGCTACAAAACAGACGGGCTGTTTCAATCTCAGGCAGAAGTGGATAAAGCACCCACACAAATCGGCGCTACTCCAGGCAGGATACGCTATGTTGACGTAAATGGGGATAACAGAATTGATGATTTAGACAGAACATGGATTGGTACTACATTACCAGCAGTAGAATATGGGCTGAGGATAGATTTGAATTATAAAAAGTTTGATGTATCCATATTTGGTTCTGGTGTTGCTGGCAGAAAAGGATTTGATGCATATAATCTTATCAATAAGCTGATGAGGGCCACGGCGAATGTAGGCCCAGGTATTTTAAATGGCTGGACACCTACCAACACAAATACAGATATACCTGCGGCAACCCTTAAAGACAATAACAATGAAGGGCGTACTTCTGATTATTTTATTGTAAGTACTTCATATTTCAAAATACGTAACATTCAGATTGGTTATCGTATAACACCAAAATCTGTCTTTTCCGGGATACGTTTTTTTGCGATGGCTGATAACTTATTTGTGATAAAGAGTAATCAGTATTTGGGACCAGACCCGGAAAGAATAGACCTGGGTCCTATACCTATTCCAAGAACATTCACATTCGGTATTAACGCATCATTTTAAAGAACTTAAAAAATTTAATCAAAATGAAAAATTTAATCATAACTGCTTTTGTAACATCCTGGCTATTGTTTTTTAGCTCTTGTAAGAAAGCTTTAGACTATACACCAACAGGTGTTTTGTCTTCTACAGATTTAACTTCGCCTTCTGCGGTAGAAGGATTGGTAACAGCGGCGTATGCAGCCATTGGTAATGGCGATATGATTGGCCCAATTTACAGTAACTGGGCTTACGGAAGTGTACGCTCCGATGATGCCTACAAAGGCGGTGGCGGCACTGGCGATGTGGGGGATGTGGACGCACTTGAACATTACAACCTTGTAACACCTGACATGAACTTGTTTGTACCCCGTTCTTGGAAAAATTTGTTTAAATCTATTTCCAGAACCAACGTGGCACTCCATGCTGCAAACGCATTATCTGATGCAGATTTTCCAAAGAAAAAAATAAGGCAGGCTGAACTGCGCTTTTTAAGGGCACACAGCTATTTTTCCATGAAATTGTTGTATAAGAATATTCCTATTTTTGATGAAAATGCAACTGCAGAAAATATCCTCAATATTTCAAACGATTTGGAGAACGATGCTTCATGGAACAAGATAGCAGAAGACTTTCAGTTTGCTGTTGATAATTTGCCCACAACACAAACAGAATTGGCAAGGGCGAACAAATATTCAGCACAGGCTTACCTGGCAAAACTAAGATTATTTCAGGCATATAAGCAAGATGCCACTCACCGGGTAACTACTATAGACCAGGCAAGATTGCAGGAAGTTGTTACCCTTACCCAGGCAGTGATTGCATCTGGCAAGTATTCGCTAAGTACTGATATTGCAAATAACTTTTTACCTGAAACAGAGAATGGGCCTGAATCTATTTTTGCAATACAGTTTACTATCAACGATGGTACCACATCGGGCAGGCTGAGTTATGAGGATGGATTAAACTACCCTCACGGTGCACCTCAATATGGCTGTTGCGGTTTTCATGCACCCAGCCAAAACTTAGTGAATGCCCACACCACCGATGCAAATGGCTTGCCCAACTTTACTAATTTCAACAATAGTATAGCAGATTTATCTACAGCTACAGTGGACGTGCGTCTTGACCATACTGTGGGCATAGATGGGCATGTATATAAATATGACAATACAAAACTATTTAGTAATAGCTGGGTACGTGACCCTGGTGTATATGGCAGGTTTCATAGCATGCGTTTTCAGCAACTGGCTAATAGTTCTTCTTATTTTAAAAACGGCCCTTTCATGGGTACTGCAAAAAACTATGATATTCTCCGCTACGATGATATTTTATTGATGCAGGCTGAAGCATTTATTGAATTAGGGCAACAAGCAAATGCCTTGCCTTTGATAAATCAAATAAGGGCAAGGGCTGCTGCAAGCACGGGAAGGTTAAAAAAACTGGATGGCACATTTGCTTCTACTTATAAAACACTTCCATATCCAGCTACAGGGTGGACGCAAGCTTATGCCCGTCAGGCTTTGCAATGGGAAAGACGCTTAGAATTTGCAACCGAAGGACCAAGGTTTTTTGACTTGGTAAGATGGGGAATTGCTGAGCCAACTTTAAATGCCTATATCAACGTTGAAAAAAACAGGAGGACTTTTTTGATAACGGCTAAATTTACTGCAGGCAGAGATGAATACCTCCCGATTCCGCAATCAGAAATTACCTTTACCAATGGGTTGTATAAACAAAATCCAGGATATTAAGATCGCCTAAGAAGAAACTTTAATACCAGTGGTATTATTTTTTAACATGTAGGCTTCGTTTAGAAAAGGAGATAGCTGCTGCCCATTAAAAAAAGAATTATTTTTTAGTTTCATAAAATAGTTGAAACAGCTAATTTAAATGATGTATCAATATTGCTTCTATTTCGTAACACTATATTAAATAAACCTACAACATTATGAAACGATTGTTTGCAACCTTTTTGTTACTGTTCATTTTTCAGGCAACTATTGCGCAAAATAGTACACCTGCTATAAAAAATATCAGCACTTATTTTACTCCAGAAAAAAAATACCTAGTATTGCCTGTTAAAAACGGCGCTTCAAAACGAAATATTGAATTGTGGGTAGATGGTGTAAATGTCCGGTTCTTTGATATAGAGCTGGCGGAAAACAAACCCGACTGGTTTGCCTATTTACAAATCGAACAATGGAAAGGTAAACAGGTAGAATTACGGGTGGATAAAGTGGCAGTTGACTCAAAAGTATTTTCCCCGGTAAAGCAAAGCGATGCAGATACAAATGCCGCAATTTTGTATAAAGAAAAACTGCGGGGGCAGTTTCATTTCTCCCCCAAACGGGGATGGGCAAACGATCCAAATGGAATGGTATATTATAATGGCGAATACCATCTTTTTTTTCAGCATAATCCTTATGGACGTGGCTGGGGTAATATGACTTGGGGGCATGCTGTTAGCAAAGACCTGATTCATTGGAAGGAACTAGATGATGCCCTACACCCTGGCAAATTTGGTCCGGTATTCAGCGGCGGAGCCGTGGTAGATAAAGATAATACTAGTGGACTAAGCAAAGATGGAAAGCCGGCGATGGTAATGTTTCATACAGGTGCAAGAGCATGGGCACAATGCTTGAGCTGGAGTACCGATGGGCGCAGCTTTCAAACTATGGAACATGGAGTTGTGCCTCGTATCAATAAAGATAACCGGGATCCGAAAGTGATCTGGTATGAACCAACAAAAAAATGGGTGATGGTGGTGTATGTAGAACGAGGTGACAATGAACAGCACAGTATGCAGTTGCTTACTTCTCCGGATCTTATTAACTGGACAAAAGCAAGTGTGCTGTATGGAGGCATAGGTAATGACAAATACCTGTTTGAATGCCCTGAATTTTATGAGTTACCAGTAGAAGGTATGAACGGTATTAAAAAATGGGTGATCACTGGAGCCAATACTCAATACGCTATTGGTAGTTTTGACGGCACCACTTTTAAACCGGAAGCTGATAGATTACAAGGTCAATATGGCCGTGATTTTTATGCACCTCAAACATTCAGCAACGAACCTAATGGACGCCGCATAGAGATTGGCTGGTGGCGTGCCCGTACAGATTCTGGTGAGACCAGTTTTAATCATTCCTTTAGCATTCCGCTGGAGCATAAACTGGTGCAGGTACCGGAAGGTATTCGACTTACCAGAACACCAATAAAAGAGCTGGAGAGCCTAAGAATAAAAACGTATAACAAGGGCAACCTTTCTTTAAAAGAAAAAAGTAGCAATCCTTTAAAAGATATCAGCATTGAATTAGCGGAAATTCGTTTTGAAATAGAACCAGGTAAGGCAAAAGAAGTAGTCTTAGATGTAAGAGGTGTACCCGTTATCTACAATGTTACCAACCAGAATTTAACAGTGGATGGAGTAAAAGCGCCAGCTCCTTTGATAAATGGAAAACTTAATTTGATCATTTATGCTGACAGGATCGGTCTGGAGATATTCGCCAATAATGGGTTGCTGTTTATGCCTGTAAATATCAATCTGCCGGAGAGTAACAGGTCATTAGCATTGTCAGTAAAAGGCGGATCAGCGAAGGTTAATAATTTGAATGTGTATGAATTAAAAAATATTTGGGAATAAAGAAACTCAAGGCACAGGAAAATATAGGTGAAATGGGGATGGTAACTTACTTTAAAATAGATTTTTTTTCTCAATGCTTACACGAAGCAGGCAGTTAGTTTTGGTAATGACGGAGGAAGTTTCTACTTCCTCCTTATTTAATTTTATAAATCAATGAAAAAACAGGTTATTATATGAAAGAGAAAATAATAGCTATCCTGCTCTGTATTTTATTAACGAGGGGCATGGTAAAAGCACAAACAACAAGCCAGCAGGGCGGTGAGCAATACCGGCCACAAATTCATTTTTCGCCAAAGGCACATTGGATAAATGACCCTAACGGAATGGTATTTCATAAGGGCGTTTACCATTTGTTTTTTCAGTACTATCCTGATAGCTCAGTTTGGGGGCCAATGCACTGGGGGCATGCTACCAGCAAGGATTTGATACATTGGGTGGAGAAGCCAATTGCCATTTATCCGGATAGCCTGGGCTATATCTTTTCCGGAAGTGCAGTGGTGGATAAAAATAATACCACCGGCTTTGGTAAAAAAGGGCAGGCACCATTGGTTGCCATTTTTACTCACCACGATCCGGTGGGAGAAAAGGCCGGCAGCAATACTTTTCAAAACCAAAGCATTGCCTATAGTTTGGATGATGGTGATACATGGATAAAATATGCCGGTAACCCCGTATTAAAAAACCCTGGAATCACAGATTTTCGTGACCCTAAAGTAATGTGGTACCAGGCACAAAAGAAATGGATAATGACCTTGGCGACTAAGGACAGGGTTACTTTTTTTTCATCTCCTGATTTAAAAGAATGGACAAAAGAAAGTGAATTTGGGCAAGAGATTGGTGCACATGGAGGCGTGTGGGAATGCCCTGATTTATTTACATTGGAAGATGCTGGTAAAAAAGTTTGGGTACTCATTGTAAGTATTAACCCGGGTGGGCCAAATAAGGGTTCGGCAACACAATATTTTTTGGGTGATTTTGATGGCAAAACTTTTACACCATTTAGCACCGAGACCAAATGGATAGATTATGGTACGGATAATTACGCTGGTGTTACCTGGAGCAATACCGGCAACAGAAAAATATTTTTAGGCTGGATGAGTAACTGGCAATATGCAACCGTGGTACCTACCACCAACTGGAGAAACGCTATGACGTTGCCAAGAGAACTGCAACTAAAACATGTTGGCAGCAATTTGTTAATCGCTTCGCAACCGGTATCGGAATTGTCAGGTATTCAGGGAAAGCCCCTTGTAATAGAAAAATTAAAAATTTCAGATAGTCTGGATCTTTCCAGAAAAATTGGTGCCGTTAAAATCCCCTGCCGGCTTACTATAAGTATGGAAAAAGCCAGTGATTTTTCTTTATCTTTTTCCAATGATTTGGGAGAAGAATTATTGGTAGGCTACGATAAAAAATTGAACCAATATTTTATTGACAGAAGTAAATCCGGAAAAACCGATTTTGAAAAAGGCTTTGCTGCAAGACATACTGCGCCAAGGTTTACCAGCAAATCCAACATCAATATTTCATTGATATTAGATGTAAGTTCTGTAGAATTGTTTGATGATGATGGAGTAACAACAATGACAGAAATCTTTTTTCCCAATAAACCATATAGTAAAATACTTTTGCAGCAAGCCGGCAAAGCAGTTATAAAAAAACTGGAGTATATCAAATTAAGAAGTGTTTTGCAACAATAACAATGGCTTAATCTTCCTTCTTATTCAGAAACACATAAAAGTGTATGAAAAATATATTAAACGTACTCATTCTGTTGATTTTTATTTCAGCAACTACAGCTGCACAAAAGCCTGCAGCAATTATTCCTGAGTTTAATTTTTTTAAACTGGATAATACCTCATTCACCAATAAAAATCTTGAACAAGGCAAGCTGTTATTTTTTTGTTTTTTTCGACACAGAATGTGACCATTGCCAGCATGCAATAAAAGACATTAATGACCACTACACTGCGTTTAATAAAACAGCTGTTTATTTAATTACACAGGATGTAAAGGGTAAAGTAGATGTGTTTATGAATAAGTATGGTCAAAATTTGAGAGGCAAAAAAAATATCACCATTCTCCAGGATTTAAAGCTTGAATTTATCCGTAAGTTTACTCCCAAAAAATATACCGTCATGTTTTTGTATTCAGCAGATAAAAAGCTCATCTTATATGATGACATTGAGCAAAATTCACCTGACTTTTTACAAAAAATAAAAGTGCTTGCTAACCAATAATGCAGGGCTTAAAAACCGTTACGTCATTAAAAGCTTGCGGTTGGTTTAAAAAATAGCATCAAATATGCTGTAAATAAGTAGCCATCTCCACCTAGTATTGTTGTGCAATGGCGGTTGCTTCTATTTCAAAATTTTTCGTTTTACCTGCATAAATGATGGCTCTGCTGTCATTAACCAAGGCCGGTAACTGTGGAAATCTTACTTTTGTATTTTTATAAAATTTAAATTGCAAACCATATACATTTCATTAAAAAAACAAATACAATGATCAAACACAGATTTTTTCCAATTAAAACATCGTTATTGTGCTCCTCATTTTTTATTATGTTGGGTAGCATACAAGGGCAGGCTACCGCTCCTGAGATGAAGCCAGAAATGACTGAGTTTTATGAGCCGGTACCAGCCACAGTTACGCCAGGCAAGCCGGCAGCCAATGCTTTTATTACGGCACCATCAGATGCCATTGTTTTATTTGATGGAAAAGATCTTTCTAAATGGAAAAGTAAGGATGGTGGTGCAGCCAAATGGGATGTAAAGAACGGTGTGTTTACTGTAAAAAAAGGCACAGGCGACATCAGTACCGTACAGGAGTTCAATGATTTTCAATTGCACATTGAATGGTCTGCACCTGCAAACATAACAGGCTCCGGCCAGGCAAGAGGCAACAGCGGTATTTTTTTACAAGGCGTTTATGAACTTCAGGTGTTAGACAATTATAACAACAAAACGTATGTAAATGGCCAGGCTGGTAGCATCTACAAACAAACTGCACCGCTTAAAAATCCCTTGCGTGCCCCAGGCGATTGGAATGTGTATGATGTAATCTATACAGCTCCACGTTTTAAGGAAGACAGTACGGTATTTTCACCGGCTCGTGTAACTGTATTAATCAATGGCGTGGTAGTGCAGAACAATTTAACTATTACCGGAAATACGCCCTATATAGGCTTGCCAAAATATCAATTTCATGGAAAAGGCCCTATTAAGTTGCAGGATCATGGAGATCCGAGTGAACCTTTAAGTTTCCGCAATATTTGGATTAGGGAACTATAAGCACTTTATGAAGTGTGATTAATGAACAGCAAACGCATCATACCTGCAGAAAGCAACCCCTAACATCGGGTTGCTTTCTTATTAAATGATGTTGCATTACATTATGGTAAATTACCAGCAGGATTGCAACAAATGAAAAGCAATATCACCAAATTAACCAACGCCTGAACAACTGATTTTAAAAATGCCAATTTAATTGAAGCAGGATTGATAGGTCCAGTACAAATTAAGTGGGCAAAATATATTGTTGAATAAAAATGTGTTAATAAAGTTTTACAATGAAAAAAATATTCACCATTGGCTGTATGCAATTTCTTTTTATTTGCAATTGCCTTAGCCAAACTACCGGCACAAGGGTTAGGCAAAAAATAAATTTCAACAGCGATTGGAAATTTATACGAGGTGATAACCCTGCTTTTAAAAATGTAAATTTTATTGATAGTGCGTGGCGTAAATTGCATCTGCCGCACGATTGGATGATTGAAGGCCCATTTGACAAAACCAATCCCAGTGAAGCTTCAAGTGCTTATTTGCCGGGCGGCATTGGCTGGTACAGAAAAACATTTACACTTCCTGATTCTTTAAAATCAAAAAAAATATTTATTCAGTTTGATGGTATTTACATGAACTCCGACGTATGGATCAACGGTCAGTTTTTAGGTCGTTATCCCTATGGATATTCATTGATTGAATATGATTTAACCGGACTTGTAAAACCAGGCCAAACAAATGTAATGGCAGTAAGGGTTGATAATTCATTGGAGCCATCTGCCCGCTATTATGCAGGTGCCGGTATTTACAGGAACACCTGGTTGGTTATAACAGACGGTTTGCATTTTGATAATAAAAGCGGTGTATTTGTTACGGACAAAAATGTAAGTGAACAGGCTGCAACCATTGCGTGCAATTATAAAATTATTTCCAATGCTTTTCCAGAGAGTGAGTTTCATTGGTGGCGTGCCAATACAGCATTAAACAAGCGCATTACTAAACAGGTAACCATCACAACAACCGTTTTGGATGGTAAAGGAAATATAGTGGCGTCAAAAAAATCAATACAACCAATGGGTGATTATAAAGAAATCATCTTTACCGAAAACATTACCATCAATAAGCCAAAACTATGGAGCAGTAGCAATCCGGTATTATATCATTTAAAAAGCACCCTGGAATATGATGGTAAAATTGCAGATGATCAGGTTACAACCATTGGCATACGCAGTATAGCATTTACAAAAGAAAAAGGGATGTTGGTAAATGGCAGACAAGAGAAAATAAAAGGTGTTTGTTTGCACCAGGATGCAGGATCGCTTGGCAATGCAGTGCCGGATGGCGTTTGGCAATATCGCCTGCAAAAATTAAAAGACATGGGAGCGAATGCCATCCGTTGCAGTCACCATCCATTTTCACCGGAGTTCTATAGCATTTGCGACAGTATGGGTTTGTATGTAATGGACGAAGCATTTGATGAATGGAATAAAGGCTACGGATTTACCACCGAAAATACTGCCGGAAAAATGAAATATAGTTACCATTTATATTTTAACCAATGGGCAGAAACAGATTTGAGAGCCATGATACAGCGTGACCGGAATCACCCTAGTGTAATCATGTATAGCATCGGTAACGAAATACCCAATCAGCAAGCCTTTGATGGTGCATTACTGGCTGCTAAACTGCAAAATATTTGTCATGATGAAGACCCAACAAGACTGGTAACAGCGGGCTGCGATTTAATTGCCTTTGCCAATGCAAATGGCTTTTTAGATACCCTTGATATTGCAGGCTATAATTATGTTGCCCGGTTCACCGGAGAAAAAGTTTATGGTGGTGAGAAAGAAAAACATCCAAACCGATTATACCTAGGCACAGAAACTTATTTTGATGCCAACTATTGGCTTGCTGTAAGAGACAATGAGTATGTGATGGGTGACTTTATCTGGGCAGGTTTTGATTATCTCGGCGAGGGAATTGCATGGCCAAAACGAGGCTGGGATGCCTGCCTGATTGATATGGCCGGTGCAGAAAGGCCGGAATATTATTTACGCAAAAGTTATTGGAGCAGCCAACCCGTTGTACGCATAGCGGTGCAGACTGTTAAAAGCCCGGAGTCTGAATGGCACCCAAGGCCCACAGCATCTCACTGGAATTGGAAATGGAATGCATTGTTTCTCAACAACGTTTTTGTGTACAGCAATTGCGATGCGGTTGAGCTGCTAATGAACGATTCTTCCCTTGGAAAAAAAGCAGTGGATAAAAATTTATATTATGCCAAATGGGAAATCCCTTTTTACCCCGGAAAAATAAAAGCAGTTGGTTATAAAAATGGCAAAGCGGTTACCGAACATTTGTTGCAAACAGCTGGTGATGCAGCGGGTATAAAACTGGTTAGCAACAAACAAAGTTTACAGGCAAACGGAACTGATGTGGCAGTAATAGAAATAAATGTGGTAGATAAAAATGGAATCCCGGTATACGATCATCAACAGGAAATCGCTGTAACCATTGATGGGCCCGCAACATTAATTGGGCTTGATAATGGCGACCAACGAAATCATGACCAGTATAAAACATCTAGCAGGAAAACTTTCAATGGCCGTTTGCTGGCTACTGTTCAGGCTTCTGATAAAGCAGGAAAGGTAGTAGTTAAGTTTTCGGGAAAGGGCCTGCAAACCGGAGTGGTGGAAATAAGTATACGATAAAAGAACTAAGCAAAGGAATATGAAAAGAACAAATTTGATACTGATTCTTGTGATGCTGGCAACAACCATATTTGCCCAAAACCCCGATAAATCCTGGTGGACATTTACCTACCCCTCCCACCCTGCTACAGACAGTTGCTTATTAAACCTTCGTTACTTAAATGAAGACTTCGCAGGTCAGCATGGCTTTATACAATTAAGCGATGATGGCAATTCGTTTGTGCAGGGCAATGGAAAGCCTGTTCGTTTTTGGGCAAGCAATGGCGGCAACCTGGCAAGCGAAATGAATGATGAAAAATTAGACAGCCTTGCACAATTTTTAGCAAAGATGGGTGTAAATATCATCCGCTATCATGGCGCCATCAATCCCCATGGTGAGCGTACCAATTTAATGAATGCAGATACCAACGAAGTAAAAAACATCTGGCGTTGTGTAGCTGCAATGAAGCGGCAAGGGATTTACACCATCATCTCTCCTTTTTGGCCACACAATGGCCACATGGGTGGCGATGTACCAGCGGAATGGGGCATTGATGGTTACGGAGAAAAAGACGATTTGTGGGCTGTATTATACTTCAACGAAAAACTAAAAGCAGCTTATAAAAACTGGGTTAAATATTTATACACTACACCAAATCCCTATACCGGCGTGGCTTTAAAAGATGAGCCTGCTGTAGCCATTATACAAGTAGAAAATGAAGATGGCGTTTTTTTCTGGACCATGCAAGGCATAAAACCAGCCTTATCAAAAATGGTGAGTACGCAATTTGCACAATGGTTAAATGATAAATATGGTTCGTTGCAAACAGCAATGACCGCCTGGGGAAGCGATGCCGTATTAAAAGATGATGATGTGGCAAGGGAATTTGTAGGCTTGTATTCTATTTACGAAATGACGTTAGCACAAACAAACGGTAAAGAAAAAAGGATAAAAGACCAGACAGAATTTTATGCAAGAAAACAACGTGGCTTTTATGATGAAATGGTAAAGTATTACCGCTACGATTTGGGCTGCAAACAATTAACCAATGGCAACAACTGGCGCACTGCATCGCAAAGCCGGTTGCTGGATGCAGAAAGATGGAGCAACAGCGCAGCAGATGTTATAGCATCCAATAAATATTTTGACCCACAACATACCGGCCCCAATGATGGATGGAGAATAGACCCCGGCGATTTTTATGGAGCGCCCTCTGCATTAAAAAACCCGGCCGATTTGCCTTTCAATTTAAAACACATTAGCGGCCACCCGATGATGGTTACCGAAAGTGGTTGGAACCTGCCCAATAAATACCAGACGGAAGCTGCATTGCTGGTAGCTGTTTACAGCGGCCTTACAGGTTTGGATGCTTTTTTTTGGTTTATGCCATCCGCAATAAATTTTGATCGTGACCCGTACTTCAAATTTTTTGAGGTAGCGGGACAGCACCCACTAAGCAGGTGGAGCAATTCTACTCCCGGTCAGGTTGGCATGTTTCCGGCTAACGCACTATTGCACCGGCTAGGTTATGTAAAAGCAGCCACAGCAGTAAAAGAGCAGCGTACCTTAACGGGCATATTTAACCGGGATGTTCCAAAAATATTTGAAGAAAAATCTTTTGATCCCAACCGTGACTTTGAAAAAACCACAAAAGAAACAGATGACAAAGCTACCTTATCACCACTTACTTTTTTAACAGGCGGCGTTACCACTAGCTATGGCGGCAGTATAGACACCGTGCACGTTTTAGTCCCTGTAAATAAACTAATAAATAAAGCTGCACAGCAAGTAACAGCCACTACAGGTCAACAAAAACTGGATTATAAAAATGGCATTTTTACCCTCAATACGCCAAAAGCAAAAGCGGTAAGTGGGTTTCTAAATACGGTAAAAACATTTCAGTTAGGGGATGTTATCATTCAATCTCAAAATGAATATGCAACCCTTGAATTGGTGAGTATGGATGAAAAAGACATCAGCCAGTCAGCAAAAATATTATTACAGGCAGGCACTATTTTTCGCCCCAGCAATTGGGAGGAAACTGCAGCTGTTAAAGAGAAAGAAGGAAAAAAGATAAAAGGCTTTACCATAAAAAATACCGGCGCTATGCCCTGGCTGGGTATGCCTGCATTGGGTAGTGTGAGCATTAAAAACAACATTATAAAAAAAGCGATTCAATTAGATGCAGCGGGTTATGCGGTGAAAATATTGCCGCTACAAATTAAAAATGGCATAGCTACACTGGTGCTGCCAAAAGATGCGTATTATATTTTGCTGGTGAAGTGACTACTTCATTACAACATGATTGCAAATTGGATAATTGTCGTGGGTGCATGTAATGCTGTAAGAAAACTTCAGATTAAAGCAGTTACCGAAAAAAGGAAATTATGAAGTAAATTTGTTTATAAATTTTGAGCAATGAAGGCGAAATACATTAACCCATTTACTGACTTTGGTTTTAAAAAGATCTTTGGCGAAGAAGCAAGTAAGCCGATGCTTATTGACTTTTTAAACAGTTTATTGCCCGAGACCAACATTGTTGACCTTAGTTTTAAAGATAAAGAAAAGCTTGGTAAAAGAGAAGAAGACCGAAAAGCCGTTTATGATATTTATTGCCAAAATGCAAACGGAGAAAAAATAATTGTAGAACTTCAAAAAGCAAAACAAAAATACTTTAAAGACAGGACTATTTACTATTCTTCATTTCCAATTCAAGAGCAAGCAGAAAAAGGAGGCTGGAATTACGAATTGAAGGCAGTTTTTTGTATTGGAATTTTAAATTTTAAGTTTGATGAAGACAAGGACACACTTGGCGAAGTCATTCACACCGTTCAACTTAAAGACCAACATAACCAGCTTTTTTATGACAAGTTGAAGTTTGTGTATTTAGAAATGCCTCACTTTAATAAACAAGAAAAGGAAGTAGACACCCGGTTGGAAAAATGGTTGTACTTTATTAAGCATTTAGAAGATTTTCAAAGTATTCCAGAAATCTTCAGGGATGAAATCTTTGAACAGGCATTTGAGAAAGCTGAAATTGCTAACTTGAATGAACTGGAAAAAAATGAATATGAACAAAGTTTGAAAATATTCAGAGATTATAACAATACAATTGATACAGCTTTTGATGAAGGAAAAATTGAAGGAAAAATTGAAGGGAAAATTGAAGGGAAAATTGAGGTTGCTAAAACTTTAAAAGAGAATGGAGTAGCAACCGACATCATTATCAAATCGACAGGGCTTTCAAAAGAACAAATTGACAACCTTTAAGAGGTGTACTTCACTGTTAACTGGAAACCATCTAATACGGTGATTGATTTTTTGAGTAAAACTTCTTCTCTTAATCCTCGGGGTGGCATTCAATCAACCAATATATGTAGCTGTAGTTTGGTATGTACCCCCTGCGTTATTCCATATTTTATCAAGCAAAATAACCAATAGTTTTGAAAAGATAAAACCACTATTTAGTTAAATCATAGTCATTTGTTCACATGTACATACCGCCTTTACAATATGTACAGTGCAACAGGCTAAGCCAACTACAGTAACCCGATAACACACGTAAAGCTTAAAAGCATGCCGTTTACGCTAATCAAAAAAACCGTCCCATCTTTTTACGGGCTGTCTAATAAAATATCGTACACCCAGTACTTCATCATATTACTCTTGTTATGCAGCAGTGCTGTATATGCACAACCTGATACTAATAAAAATACATTACACGAAATAAAAACAAACGCACACACGCAGGAATGGGGCAAGGTCTTTTCATTAGATGGGAGTTGGGAAATAGCAGAAGGAGTAAAAAACCAGTTGCCCCTTGCCTTTGCTGCAACCACGCCGGTGCCAGGTTTGGTAACATCGGCGCAGCCCGCCTTTAAAAATGTGGGCGCAACAAAAGATATAGCTGCTGTGTACTGGTTCCGAAAAAAATTCAGGATAAACGAGCGTATACCTGCTGTCGCAAGATTGAAGATTTTTAAAGCCATGTTTGGCACCCATGTTTTTTTGAATGGAAAAGATGTAGGAGAAAATGCTATAAATTTTACACCGCTCTATTTTAACCTGCAGCCTTTTTTAAAAGGCAACAACCAGGAAAATGAACTGCTAATTTCCACTGGTGCAAGCATTGCTTCTGCGCCGGACGATGTGGTGACTGGCGGCGACCCGGAGCGGCACCGTTATCCACCGGGTATTTACGACCATGTACAAATTATTTTATCTGACGACCCGTTCATACTTCGCACACAAGTAGTACCGGATATTGCAGGGCAACAAATAACTGTTGCAATAGATGTTGCAGCAGAAAAAACAACTACAAAAAAAATGATATTGCAGGCATCCATTATTGAATGGGGCAGCAATAAGGTAGTGGCAAAAATCAACATAAGCATTGCTGCTGTTTTACCGGGTAAAGAAAACAAAACGGTGTTCACCATTGCCATGCCTCGTTGCAAACTATGGTCGCCAGATAGCCCCAATCTTTACGTATTGCAAATTTTGGATAAGCAGTACCGTTATGCCACCCGGTTTGGCATGCGTAGTTTTTCGGTGGATACCGCTTTTACCAACCGGGCAACCCTCAATAATAAAACCTGTTTTTTAAGAGGCCCCAACCTTGCAGCTCACCGTTTTTTTGAAGACACTGCCTGCAAACAACTACCCTGGGACAGTGCATGGGTACGCAAACTCTTCAGGAGCTTTACAGCCATGGAGATGAATGCAGCAAGAATATGCATTGGCCCGCCGCCTGAGCTGTGGTACGAAATAGCCGATGAAGAAGGCATGATGTTAATGGATGAATATGCAATATGGTATGCATATAACCCCGCAATTGGCAGCGTGAAAGAAGAAGCTGCGGACCCGTATAAAAGATGGAGTATCTGGCCCCAAAATTTAACTACCAAACAATTAATAAAAGAATACACAGCATGGATGCAGGAACGCTGGAACCATGCGAGTGTAATTGTTTGGGATGCACAAAATGAAACCTGGGCTCCACAAACAGGCGAGGCCATTAATGCCGTTCGTGGTCTTGATTTATCGCATCGTATATGGGACAATGGATGGTCGCCGCCCGCAAGCCCCACAGACATCAGGGAAGCACATCCATACTTTGAACGCTGGGTAGCAGGTACAGAAATGAAAACCGTGGAAGCGCTTAAAGAAAAACCTTTTACCACAGCGCAATTGGCCACTGCCACCAAACTGCCTTCCACCTTTTATTTACCTTTTCAATCTACTTATGGCATACCGCACAACTGGTACTGGAAGCAACCTTGCATCATCAATGAATATGCTTATTTGTGGCTGCACCGTAACGGCAAAGGCACTACGCTTACCAAAGATTATTACGATGCTGTGTTGGGTGCAAATGCCACTGCGGCAGAGCGGCAACATCTATATGCAAGAAACCTGGCCGCAGTAACAGAATATTGGCGGGCCGGCAGAAGCTGCTTCGGTGTGCTATATCCCTTTGGCATTGCAGGATCCATTGAAGGCGGCGCCACCAGCGATAATTTTATTGACATCCCTTCGCTGCTATTTGATGCCTCGTATAATAAATATGTGCCTGATGCATTTGCCGCACTTGGCGTGTGTGCCGAACTGTGGCAAACAGATTTTACCATCAATGGCTGGAGTGGCGCACAAGCTGAGTTTCCAGTGGCTGTCATTAACGACACAGAGTACTCATACAGCAGTTTTTTCACCGCAGTAGTAATGCAGGCAGACAGCACCTATAGCAGCAACACCTATCAATATTCCGTAGCGCCCTATGCAGTCAGCCGCCGTATGGTGAAAGTAGATTTACCTAAAACAGCAGGTAAGTACCACATCGTTATTAGCCTGCATGGCAGGGGAAATAAAGTAGTAAAAAGTTGGCGTGATGTGTTGCTGATTGCGGAAAAGTGATACGCATCGTGATTGCCGGGTATTGGTTCCATTTCCTTACTTTTTCAGCATAAACAAGTGAAATATTTTACATCATTAATTTTCAGTAAACAAAAAGGTATTACTATTCCTTTTTTCTTGTTGCGGATGGTGTTACGTTTACATTGTTAAATAAATTGTCAGTTTGATATTATTGACTTTGTATCCCGCTACCCATATTTAATGATAGAAGCAGTGTATCCATTCTACCAACCCCTTATTTGAATAGCCATTCCAAGCTATCATCTTTGCGTAATGCAAAATGAAAAAATAATTATGGCAGCGCAAATGCGCCAGCATATAGCAGCCTGCCAGGTAATTGGC
>Ga0209181_10000919_pt1 | contig 52909 bp, 43 predicted proteins | sample MAT05_FD_187208 | JGI IMG/M metagenome (GOLD analysis project Ga0209181, IMG submission 187208) | Freshwater microbial communities from Lake Fryxell liftoff mats and glacier meltwater in Antarctica - MAT-05 (SPAdes) (version 2) | ecosystem: Environmental > Aquatic > Freshwater > Ice > Liftoff... | reverse complement strand
CCGAGAACGCCACGATCGAGGGGGCGGGCTTATTGGACATCCGTCCGGGCGGCACCCTGGATTTCCTGGGAGGCGTCGGCTCGCGATTCCCGACCTTGTCCCGCCCCGTTCGGAATTCGGGAATGGTCCGCGTCAGCACCAACGTCACCCTCATTCTGGGAGGCATCACGGTATCGAACCGCCCCTCCGGCCGTTGGTGGATTGATTCTGGAAACCTGCGCTGGGGAGCAGGCGCGTCGCGGTTCGACAATGAGGGCGAGCTGATCAAGCGGGGAACCAACACAAGCACGGTCAACTTCATCGACCTGGATCAACGGGGGACCCTGCGCGTCGAGGAGGGTGAGCTCTCCATCGAATCCGGGTCCATTCTCTTCGACGTCGGCAGCACCAACTTGGGGGCCGGCGGCCTCCGCTTTTCTTCCGCTCGAGGAGTGGTGGCCAGTCGCCTCAACTTCGACCACGGCTTGATCGTGAACAATACCTCCCTGACCAACCATGTTGAGCAGACCTGGCCCCACCTCACCCAGGCCAATAGCAGCCTCGGAGGCCCCGGCGACATCACCGTCACCCGCCAGTGGATCGCTCAAGGTGGCACACTCGAGGGTACCGGCACGTTCCGGGTAGCCGAGGGAGCCCAAGGTTTGATCTCCAGCTCGCTCCTGCTGGAACGTACGCTGGAGTCCTCGGGCCACCTCCGACTCCAGACCAACTGCGTCGTCTATTTCGAAAGCGCCAACTTCCTGAACCGGGGCACCGTGGAAATTCCCGACATCGCCAGCTTCCGCTGGTACTCCACCTACGCGGGCGGCAATTTCGAGAACCGCGGCACCCTGACCAAGGCCGGCACTGGCTCCCTATGGATGGTCGGCGTGGGTCTTCGCAATCACGGCCGGGTGGAGATCACCGGCGGAACCCTGGATGTCTACAATGTCGGCGAAAACTCCGGACGCATCGACGTCGCTGCCGGAACCAAGGTCGACTTCGGAGCCGAAATGACCCACGCCGCCACCTCGTGGATTGGCGGTGCGGGCAGTGTGGAAATTTCGGGCGGCACCAACGATGTCCGTGGCGAACTTCAGCCTCGCGGCGGCTTCACCGTCAGCGGCGGTACCGTGACCGTTCACAACAGCTTCGATCGTCCCGTCGATGTGACCTTATCCAACGGCTCGCTGACCTTCGAGACGTCCCAGGAATTCCAGTCCCTGAGCCTGCGCGCGGGTGAACTGACCGGATCCCAAACCATCACCGTACGGGACACTTTCGACTGGCCCGGCGGCACGCTCTCCGGCCGCGCGCCTCTCATCCTCGACACCAACTCGCTAAGTCGTGTGCAAAGCGGATTCCTGGCGACCACGTTGGACAATCGGGGACGGATGGAGGTTGAGCCCAATTCCTACCTGCGCTTTGACGGGGGCACCTTGCTCAATCGCGGTGAACTCTCACTCATCGGCGCCGCCACATTCATCAGCCAGTTCCCGTCCACCAACCTCTTCCGCAACGATGGCTTGCTCCGCACCGGAACCAATGACGTCTCGTTCGCAGGATTGCCCGTCGAGCTCCATGGCACCCATCAACTTACCCCCATCACCTTCCGACTTGGACCCGGCACCAACTTCAGCCGACTCATCATGCCCGGCGGCGGAAGGCTTCAGTTCGAAGACGACTTCACCCAGAGCTCTGACAGTTCCCTCGGCGGCGACGGCACACTCGAGTTCAACGGGGGGCGCCACGAGGTCCTCGGCGCCTTTGAAAGTCGCGGCGATCTCCTGTTCGCCTCGGGCGATGTCCATATCCGCGCGCCCTTCACCAACACCGCCCGCACCACGCTCCGCGGCGGGACAGTCACCCTCGAAGCCGATACCAGCTTGCGGGATGTCACGCTCGACCACGGTACGCTCGGTGCCGGCAGTCGCCTCGCCATCACCCGGTCGCTCGCCTGGAACTCCGCCCTCATCGAAGGCCGAGGCTCCATTCGCACCGAACCCACCGCCTCCATTCGCATCAATGGCTTCGGCGACAAACGCCTCGCCACCACGTTCGAGGCCTTCGGCGATGTCGAGTTCAGCAACGATTCCCGTCTCTACCTCGTGGGAGGCACTTGGACGGTTCCCGCCAGCGTCACCAACGACTTCCTGGGCGCGAGCCAGATCCGGAACGTGGGCAACCCTCCCAGCGGACGCCTCCAGATCCTGGGTTCCCTGCGCAAATCCGGCACCGGTACCCTCGACATCAATGTCGTCCTCGACAACGCCGGTGCACTGCTCGTCGACGCCGGCATCGTCGACCTCAGAGGCGACACCCGTTTTTCGGGCCTGACTCGCATCACGAGCGGCGCTGAACTGCGATTCGGATCGGAAACCAACACCTGGTCCGGCGGCGCCCGCTTCGAGGGTTCCGGCACGCTCCGGTTCCCATCGTTCCAATCGGTTCTCCAACTCGAAACCCCGATCGACCTCGGCTCCCTGGCCGCCATCTTCAAAAACGGAACCCGTATTCAGGGCGAGTTCCCGCTCACGTCCGGCGCCGGCGGCTCCATCTCGTTCCGTGATGGCTCGTTCGAGATCGAAGGCTCATTGCGCGTCGAAAGCCAGATGACCGTCGCCGTGAACACGGTGGTGCGCATCGACGACGAACTCCGACTTGCCTCCAGTGCCACCCTTGACAACCAGGGCCGGCGCGACGGCCAGGACCGCAGCAACGTCCGCGTCCGCGCGTTCCCAAGACTGGGCGGAACCGTGCTCGGCGTCCTCCCCGACGCCGTGCCCGGACCGGCGCCGCTCGGTTTTCGCCCACGCCCTGGCGACGACCCGTCCAACCCATCACGACTCGCCAGTCCCCGCCTGGCTAATCCTTCAGGTGCCGAGTGGGTCCTGACCTGGGAACCTGGCCTCCCCACGCCCGGTCCCATCGAGATCAGCGAAGACCTGGTCCATTGGCGCCTCCTGGAACTAGACGCCGAAAACCTCGCCCGCGGCTACCTTGCCGTCCCGGTTGGGCCCGCCCCGGACCCAGGTCCGGCCAGCCAAAGAACCCTGTTCTTCCGTCAGCGCGAAATGGAATGGTAGAATGACGCAGGAAAACGGTCATCCGATCTCCGTGCGCATTCTGGTCGTTGAAGACGAATCCAAGGTCGCTGCCTTCATCGTCGAAGGCCTGCGCGAACAGGCGTACGCGGTCGATGTCGCCGTCGACGGCGAGGAAGGGATCTATCGCGCGCTTAACACGACCTACGATGTCATCCTCCTGGACGTGATGCTGCCCAAGCAGGACGGCTTCTCCGTGCTCGCCACGCTCCGAAACGCCGGCTGCCTGTCGCGCATTCTCATGCTCACCGCCCGCGATGCTGTCGCCGATCGCGTCGCTGGCCTTCACGGTGGCGCCGATGACTACCTCGCGAAGCCCTTCGACTTCGACGAACTGCTCGCCCGCATCACCGCCCTGCTCCGTCGGCCCGTCGCCTTCGTGCCGGACGAACTTCGATGCGCGGATCTCGTCGTGAACCGTCGCACACGCAGCGTCACCCGCGCGCAACGCCCCCTGGACATCTCCGGCAAACAGTTCGCCGTCCTCGAGTATCTGGTCCTTCGCCAGAGCGAGGTCGTCAACCGGTCCGACCTCGCCGAACACGTCTGGGACGAAGACTTCGATCCCGCCAGCAACGTGATCGACGTCACCCTCCACCATCTCCGCCAGAAACTGGACCGCGACTTTCCCCAGCGCCTGCTCCACACCGTCCGCGGCGTCGGTTACGTCATCAAAGCATGAACAAACTCCGCTGGTGGGTCACCCTCGGCGTTACCGCGGTCGTGGGCCTCAGCGTTTTTTCGTTCGCCGGTCGCTACCACCAGGTCACCGCCGAGTGGACGTCCCGCAACGCCATCGCCCTCGTCCAGGACAAGACCGTCCGCTTCGGCCGCTGGATCCAGATCGACGGTTCTACCGAAAATTTCCAAGCCTCCATCGGTTCCGCCCTCGCCGATCGTGCCGCCGGCGTGCACCTCGCCGTCCTCGATGCCAATGGCCACATCCTGTCCACTAACACCACCCCGGCCTTCCCGTTGCCCCACGTTTCCATCCCGTCGGATCACCTCACCAATCCCGCTTCCTGGCTCGAGCCGCACGCGGCCTGGGTTCGGGACGAGCAGAACCGTCGGTTCGCGGTCGCCTGGTTTCCGCTCGGCACCTCCCGCTGGCACACCTCCCCACCCCGGTACTGGAGCCTTGCCGCACTCTGGGAAGAAGAAGACCAACGCCGACTCGCCTCGCTCGGCTCGAGCATGTTCATCCGTACCCTCGGTCTGGCCCTCGCCTCCGGTGTCCTGACCTTCCTCTTGGTCGGGCTCTGGACCCGCTCGCTCGGCTCCGCCGCCGACGGCGCCGAACGTATCGCCCATGGCGATCTCGGACTGCAAAGTCTCGATATCCCGCGGTCCGACTCGGAGCTTCGCCGGTTGGTGCTCGCCTTCAATACCCTCATGGATCGCTTGCGCGGTCTTCACTCCGCCCAACAACGCTTCGTCGCCGACGCCGCCCACGAGCTCCGTACTCCCCTCACCATCCTGCGCGGCGAAGTCCAAGTCGCTCTCCGCAAGGAACGCGGCCCCGAGAAGTACCGCGCCGTGCTCGTGAGCAATCTCGAGGAAGTGATCCGCCTCTCCAACCTCGTCGAGGCACTTCTCACCCTGGCCCGGGTCGACGCCCATCAAAGGCCACCCACGCCAACGTCCGTGCCTGTGGTGCCGCTGTGCCAGGAAGTCAGCGCCAAGTTGATGCCGATCGCTGAGAAGAAGGATGTCCGCATCGTGGTGGAATGCCCGCCCAATACGGAACCAACGATCCTCGGCGACCCCGCCTCCCTGCATCGCATCGTTCTCAACCTCGTCGATAACGCCGTCCGCTACTCGTCACCCGACGACATAGTCCGGATCGTGATTAAACCCTGGGCTGCTGACCTCCGCCTTCAGATCATCGACGACGGCCCAGGCATCGCCGCGGAGCATCTTCCGCACATCTTCGATCGCTTCTACCGCGTGGAAAGCGCCCGCAATCGGGCGTCAGGCGGAGTGGGTCTGGGTCTGGCCATCGTCAAAGCCCTGACGGAGGCCGTCGGCGGCCGCATCACCGTCGCCAGCGAGGTCGGTCACGGCACGACGTTCACCCTGACCTTTCCCAAGAGTGACTGAGAGATCGAGCGGGTCGTCAGCGCCCTGCTCGAGTCCGCGCCCGCCTTGGCCCCTTGTCCCTCACAGGCCCTCGACGACACCTTCGCCGTAGTCCAGAGCACCCGGTACCCGTGGACAGGGATCGAGCTCGAACAGAAGCAGCGCGACTTGGTGACACTCGTCAACCAAGGGCTACCTTTCGCACTCGCCTATGCGGTCGTCGACGCCCCCAAGGCCCAGCACAATCCTTTCCGCGCGGTTTACGATTCGAAGCGTCGCAGCGTTTACCTGATGATCCAGCGCATCCAGCGCCATCCCTTCCTCGCCATCTTCGACGGCGCCGATCCCGCCGCGAGCACCGCCCTCCGCCTCACCAGCACCACCCCGCTCCAAGCTTTTTTCCTGCTCAACGAATTCGTCTACCTCGACTGAGACCATGAAACCCCTACGCACCAACCGCCGCGAAGTCCTCGTTCGTCGCCATCTCCGCCGGCTCGCCCTACGCCGGCACTCTGATCTTCAACAACGACTTCCTGCCGGCCGACCACCAGGGGGTGCGTGTCGTTCCACGCAAGGAACCCATCGCCAATCTGGGCGGCGTACCAACCCTGCCGATGTCCAGGAACTCGAACTCGGCCTCGCCGACGCCCTCAATCGACGTCACCTCGACGCCCGCGACCACGACAGCGAACTCGCCGCCCGCATCCGCACCTTCTAAACCACGTTCCACATGCAAACGGATGCCCGCGAGGTCTTCGATTTGTCACGGGAGAGCGACGCCACCCTTGAACTCTACGGGATGAAACGGGGACAGACCGATGGCTTCGGGTGGCCCTGCCTTGTCGCCCGCCGCCTGGTGGAACGTGGTGTCCGCTTCGTCGAACTCGTCGACGGCACCTCCAGCCACAACTGGGATCAGCACGGCGACATGGCGGAACACGCCAAACACGCGAAGAATATCGACCAACCAATCGCCGGCCTTCTGAAGGACCTCCGCCAGCGCGGCATGCTCGACGACACCCTGGTCGTCTGGACCACCGAGTTCGGGCGCACCCCAGGCGCCGATGGCGAAAAAGGCCGCGGTCATCACAGGCCTGTTTCTCATCGTGGCTTGCCGGCGGCGGAGCCAAGGGCGGCATCGCCTACGGAAGCACCGACGAACTGGGAGCGACCGTCGCTGAGAACCAGGTCCACGTGCACGACTTCCATACAACGCTCCTGCATCTGCTCGGCATGGACCACGAACGCCTGACGTTTCGCCACGGAGGACGCGACTACCGCCTCACCGACGTCCACGGCCATGTCGTTCGGGCGCTGATGGCCTATCCTTCGCCCGCATCCGCTTCGCCCGCCGGCACGTCGCCCGGCCGAAACTCCAGCAGGTCCCCGGGCTGACATTCCAGCACCCGACAGATCGCATTTAACGTGCTGAAACGAATCGCCTTCGCTCGGCCGGACTTCAGCACGGACAAGTTCGGAGGCGTGATGTCCACGGCCGCGGCAAGGTCGTTACAGGAATCACCGTGCCCCCGAAAACCGGGCCACAAATCGCCTCGGTCCGCGGCACGCCCCGGGGTGAAGGCTGCCAAGCAAGCCCCGGCCGCGATCAAACCCAGGGCGCGACGGAAAAGGTGCCCGCGCCTCATTGCTGATCCCGAGTGAGACAGGCGTTGTGGCTGGTCTGGTCGAATTCCTTCCCGAGATGGAAACCTGCCAGCGGCTCCCGAGGCCGGGCGATCCTCAGGAAATGGATGCCCGTCTGAGTCATGGCATATCAGACAAAGCCTTCGGCGTCTGCGGTCAGTTCCTGTTCCTTCTCATCCCGCGTCCGCAGGATCGCCTTCACCAGGGATCTCATCGCCCACCCCCTATCGCCACCTCCTGCAGCCCCGCAGGAATGAACACCTCCAGATCCCGGCGCTTGCCCTCGCTATCCTCCCCACCCGCGGCCACCAAATGCCGCGTACCCGCCGGAACAAGCCGGTGAAAGAAACGCGCATGCGCCAACTTGCCAACCACCGTCCATCCGCTCCCATCCGCCTCCAAGCGACACACGTCACCTTTCATGCCGCTGAAATAGATGATTCCGCCCTGGGCGATCGCCGAACACCCGAAGCCCTTCATTGGCCCTGGAGGCAGTTCCGGACCCTTCGACCATTTCCCGGTAGTCACCTCGTAAATGTCGACTTCGGACGAGGTGCTCCCTTCGGAATCGATGCCGCCCAGGCAGTAGAGACGGCCCCCGGTCCCTGTCATCGCCAAGGCACGGCGTCGAAAGGGCTGAGGGATGGCTTCCCATTTTGGCGAGGACACCGCGAGGTTGAGCGCCAACAACGCATCACGCCAAACGCCCTTCCCCGAACTCCCGGCAAGTGTCCAACCTCCGCCCACATACAGCGTATCGCCCAGTACCACGGCGTCGTGACTGGACCGGGGTTCGGGCATCGGAGGCATGGGTTCCCACACTCCCTTGCGGCTGTCGAATCGAGCGACCAGATCCTTCGAATGCAGGTCGGATTTTTCGCCCGGTGAGTTGCGGGCCGCCATGCCACCAATCCGGTAGACGTAGTGGCCGTGAGCCGCCAGCGGCATACCCTGAGCGGGTTCCGCCGCCGGCAGCGTCTCCCAGGTCGTACCTTCCGAAAGTTTTAGCCGATGAAACGCTCCGGAAACCATGGGCGCGGAATACTCGTGCCGCTCGCCCTTGTGGCCGCCCATCACATACAACCAGCCATCATGGGAAACGGCGCCAAAGCTGGTCACCGCCTCCGGCATCGGAGCCAGGATGGACGCGGGAGAAGGGGATTCCTGCATGGGTGTTTTCGGATCTGAAGCAAAGGCGCCCGACATGAGGACGCCAGTCAGCGCGATCGCGACTATTCGTCGATGGGTTTTCATGGTGAGTCAATTCGAGGCTCTCAAAACAAAGTCCGGCTCGCCGGGGCCGCGGTTGCACCAACGACGCATGTCCTGCAGCACAGGAAGAAGCACCCGCTACCACACCCCGAACCGCGTCAGTGGCACCGTATTCATGAGCGGAACCGTCGCGGCACGCCATTCGTCAGCAAGGTGCCCAAGACACACAGAGCCGTGCCCGATGGGTCCGGCTCGGCCTGGAACTGGCTCTACGTATCCAACGTGACCGAATCTAGAGTCAGGGTTGATCCATCGGATTCGAATGGGGCCTGGGCGCACAGCCATGCTGCTGCAACAAGACCTCGTTCTCAATGCGCACCCGGACGGGCCCATCAACAAAAAGGCCCCCGAGTGAACAGGGGCCTTGGGAAAATAAACTGGCGGCTACCTACTCTCGCGCAAGCTATACATGCACTACCATCGGCAACGCTGCGTTTGACGGCCGAGTTCGGGAAGGGATCGGGTCGGACCACAGCTTTACTGCCACCAGAAAAAATGTTGGAAAGAACCCTGGAAGGATTCCTTGAAAACTATACATGGAACAGCCTGGCAACTTCAGATTCGCCGTTTGAAATCGTCAAAAGACGATCAAGCCTCACGACATATTAGTATCAGTCCGCTGAGCGCCTTGCAGCGCTTGCACGCCTGACCTATCAACCGGGTAGTCTACCCGGAGTCTTTAGGGCCTTGCGGCCAGGGAAACCTTATCTTGGGATGGGCTTGGCACTTAGATGCTTTCAGCGCTTATCCCTTCCGCACATGGCTACGCAGCGATGCCCCTGACGGAACAACTGCCACACCAGAAGTGCGTCATTCCCGGTCCTCTCGTACTAAGGAATGAACCCCTCAAGTTTCCTCCGCCCACAGTGGATAAGGACCGAACTGTCTCACGACGTTCTGAACCCAGCTCGCGTACCGCTTTAACCGGCGAACAGCCGGACCCTTGGGACCTTCTCCAGCCCCAGGATGCGATGAGCCGACATCGAGGTGCCAAACCGGGCCGTCGATATGAACTCTTGGGCCCGATCAGCCTGTTATCCCTAGCGTACCTTTTGTCCGTTGAGCGATGGCAATTCCACATTAAACCATCGGATCATTTGGGCCTGCTTTCGCACCTGCTTGACTTGTTGGTCTCACAGTTAACCTGGCTTCTAGCCATACCCTCGTCGCACGGTTGCCAACCGTGCTGAGCCAAGCTTCGCGCTCCTCCGTTACGATTTGGGAGGAAGCCGCCCCAGCCAAACTGACCGGCAAGCACTGTCTCCCGTCTGGATGACAGATCGGGGTTAGAATCCTAATTAACAAAGAGTGGTGTTTCACATTGCGACTCCCCGTAAACCGAAGCTTACGGTTCAAAGTCTCCCACCTACGCTACGCATCATTAATCAGAACCCAATGCCAGCTTACAGTGAAGGTGCATAGGGTCTTTCCGTCCTACTGCGGGCATGCGGCATCTTCACCGCAATTACAGTTTCGCCGAGATCCTCTCCGAGACAGTCGTTCAGTCGTTACACGATTCGTGCAGGTCGGAACTTACCCGACAAGGAATTTCGCTACCTTAGGACCGTTATAGTTACGGCCGACATTCACGGGGACTTGGGCTCACCGCTTCGCCTTGCGGCTGACAGCTTACCTTGATCTTTCCGCATTGGTCACGTGTCACACCCTATACGTCGTCTTGACGACTTAGCAGAGTGCTGTGTTTTTGTTAAACAGTCGCTAAACGCAATTTACTGAGACCCACCGAAGTGGGCACCCCTTCTCCCGAAGTTACGGGGCTAATGTGCCGAGTTCCTTAGAGAGGTTTCTCTCGCGCGCCTTGGTGCACTTACACCCACCCACCTGTGTCGGTTTACGGTACGGGCGGCTAGGACACAACGACGGGCTTTTCTCGGCAGATTGTCCGGTGCTGCGCTTCGGCCAAAGCCTAGGCTCGGTCTTTCAATGACCCACGCACTTTTCTCTCTGCGTCACCCGTCGCCTAATTCCCAGCCGGTGCAGGAATATTGACCTGCTGTGCATCGGTTACGCCTTACGGCCTCACCTTAGCTCCCGACTAACCCTGGGAGGACGAACCTGCCCCAGGAAACCTTGGGTTTACGGCGACCGGAATTCTCATCCGGTTTATCGCTACTCGTGTCTGCATTCTCACTCGCCGGCCCTCCACCATTTCTTTCGAAACGGCTTTACAGGACCGGCAACGCTCTCCTACCGCCCCAACCCGTCGTAACGGATTGGGACCCGCAGCTTCGGTACGCCACTTATCGCCAATCATTTTCGGCGCGACATCGCTCGATGAGTCAGCTGTTACGCACTGTTTAAATGGTGGCTGCCTCTAAGCCAACATCCTCACTGTCTCAGCGACGTCACATCCTTTCCACTTAGCAGCGTTTAGGCACCTTAGCTGGCGGTCTGGGCTGTTACCCTCTCGACTATGAAGCTTATCCCTCACAGTCTGACTGCCGGAATATTGAGATCCAGGGAATTCGGAGTTTGATTGGTTTTGGTATCCTGGTGGGGACCCTAAGCCATCCAGTGCTCTACCTCCCTGGAGTACTTATCCGACGCTAGCCCTCAAGCTATTTCGGAGAGAACCAGCTATCACGGGGTTTGATTAGTCTTTCGCTCCTACACACAGTTCATCTCAGGATTTTTCAACATCCACGAGTTCGGTCCTCCACTGGGTGTTACCCCAGCTTCAACCTGACCATGTGTAGATCACCTCCGCTTCGGGTCTATTGCCGGCGACAAACGCGCTATTCGCACTCGCTTTCGCTGGGCCACCATCCCTTAAGGACTCAGGCAGCCGCCGACAATAACTCGCAGACTCATTATGCAAAAGGCAGGCGGTCACCCTTACGGGCTCCCACACATTGTAGGCACAGGGTTGCAGGATCTATTTCACTCCCCTATCAGGGGTTCTTTTCACCTTTCCCTCGCGGTACTTGTTCACTATCGGTCGCTAGTTGGTATTTAGCCTTATCCCGTGGTCGGGACAGATTCGCGCGGAGTTTCACGTGCACCGCACTACTTGGGATACCCCTAGGCTGCTTTGGATTTTCGCGCACCCGGCTGTCACGGTCTCTGGCTGACCTTTCCAGGCCATTACACTAATCCTCTACATGCCACATCAGGGTCCCGCAACCCCCCGGCAACAAGTTGCCGAGGTTTGGGCTCTTCCGCTTTCGCTCGCCACTACTTGCGGAATCACAGTCGTTTTCTTTTCCTGAGGTTACTGAGATGTTTCACTTCACCTCGTGTCGCTCCGACGGACTATGAATTCATCCGTAGGTAATCCCGCATAACCGGGACTGGGTTGCCCCATTCGGAAATCCGCGGATCATAGCCTGCTTGCGGCTCATCGCGGCTTATCGCAGCTTGCGGCGTCCTTCATCGCCCACTAGCGCCAAGGCATTCACCTTGTGCCCTTCGTAGCTTGATCAAAACCGGACTGTGGATTGCTCCACAGAACTCGGCGATTCTGTTACTGCCCTGCTGATTCCATGTATAGTTTTCAAAGAACCCACCCGTTTTCACGGGCAAATCTGGTGCGCCTGACTGGATTTGAACCAGTGACCCTGCGCTTATCAAGCGCATGCTCTGACCAACTGAGCTACAGGCGCGTTAGTAGAGACTGGTGGAGCTGAGGAGACTCGAACTCCTGACCTATAGCTTGCAAAGCTACCGCTCTACCAACTGAGCTACAGCCCCAGCTAGTCATCGCGTCATCGTCCTCCTCTGGAGGACTGGGCCCGCGCGTCCCAAAAACTGGTTTGTGCGATAGTGACATCGCCGGTGTGACCCGGCACGACCTCATTCCGTTTGACCGGAACGTGCTCCTTAGAAAGGAGGTGATCCAGCCGCAGGTTCCCCTACGGCTACCTTGTTACGACTTCATCCCAATCACCAGCCATACCTTCGGCGCCTGCCTCTTTGCAGTTGGCGCGGCGACTTCGGGTACAGCCGGCTTTCATGATGTGACGGGCGGTGTGTACAAGGCCTGGGAACGTATTCACGGCGCCGTAGCTGATGCGCCATTACTAGCGATTCCAGCTTCATGCCGGCGAGTTGCAGCCGACAATCTGAACTGGGCCCGGTTTTAAGGATTTGCTCCGCGTTGCCGCCTTGCTTCCCTTTGTACCGGGCATTGTAGTACGTGTGCAGCCCTGGCCGTAAGGGCCATACTGACTTGACGTCATCCCCACCTTCCTCCCCGTTTGGACGGGGCAGTCTGTCCAGAGTGCTCGAGACTCTCATCTCGGTGGCAACAGGACACAGGGGTTGCGCTCGTTGCGGGACTTAACCCAACATCTCACGACACGAGCTGACGACAGCCATGCAGCACCTGTGCAGACTTCCCTTGCGGGATCGTCACCCTTTCAGGCTTCTACCATCTGCATGTCAAGGCCAGGTAAGGTTCTTCGCGTTGCATCGAATTAAGCCACATACTCCACCGCTTGTGCAGGCCCCCGTCAATTTCTTTGAGTTTTAACCTTGCGGCCGTACTCCCCAGGCGGCGCATTTATCGCGTTAGCTACGCCACGGGCGGGGTCGATTCCGCCCACAGCAAATGCGCACCGTTTAGGGCCGGGACTACCAGGGTATCTAATCCTGTTTGCTCCCCCGGCTTTCGTGATTCAGTGTCAGGAATAGTCCAGAGACTCGCCTTCGCCACCGGTGTTCCTCTCGATATCTACGCATTTCACTGCTACACCGAGAATTCCAGTCTCCCCTCCTATCCTCTAGCGAATCAGTTTCGGGCGCACGCTCCGGGTTGAGCCCGGAGATTTCACACCCGACTTAATCCACCACCTACGCACCCTTTACGCCCAGTGAATCCGAACAACGCTTGGGACCTCTGTATTACCGCGGCTGCTGGCACAGAGTTAGCCGTCCCTTCCTCTTCTGCTACTATCAGACAACAACGTATTAGGTTGGCGCCTTTGTTCGCAAATGACAGGGGTTTACGAGCCGAAGCCCTTCATCCCCCACGCGGCGTCGCTCCATCAGGCTTTCGCCCATTGTGAAAAATTCTCGACTGCTGCCACCCGTAGGTGTCTGGACCGTGTCTCAGTTCCAGTGTGGCTGGTCGTCCTCTCAGACCAGCTACCCGTCTTAGCCTTGGTGGGCTTTTACCCCGCCAACTAGCTGATAGGCCGCGGGCTTATCGCGAAGCGCCAGGCCTTTCGGTCCCCGGCTTTACTCCTTGCGGAGCACATTAGGTATTAGCTCGTCTTTCAACGAGTTGTTCCCGACTTCGCGGCAAATGACCCACGTGTTACGCACCCTTACGCCACTCCTGCCGCAGAATATTGCTACCCTACGACAAACGTTCGACTTGCATGTCTTATCCACGCCGCCAGCGTTCGTTCTGAGCCAGAATCAAACTCTCCGTTATTTGTGAGTGATTCTTGTGGTTGTGATTAGCAACCAAGAACTGCTTAGCAAGGCCCACTCTTGCGAGTGAGCTCATTTATCATTGAAGATGCCTACTATCGCACAAACCAATTTTCAAAGAACGCTCAGGTATGAGACGACAAAACCTACCGGCCGTCAACTTGCGTCGAGGCCGACCAATTTTTTCATCTCAAACTGCGACCTAATCTTTTCGACTTACGTCGCGAACAACGAGGACAAATTGCCGGACCCACTCCGTTCCTGCAATAGCATTTTCTGGAATTCTTTAGGGCCTCCATCTTGATTCTCAGCAAGCCGCTGATTCAGAAAGGTTTGAGGCCGTTCAGGAAATTTCATTGTCCACACTTCAGCATGGCTCTCGTTCCTTTTCAGGAGCCGGGGTGGCATCCACATCCACTGCCACAACCCGCTTCCAGATCGGAGGCTTGCGGCACACGCCCGAGCTCTAAGGTCTTGGAAACAAACTTGTTAACCGATTCCTGCAGCGATTGAAAGGTCTCTTGCGCGTCCAAGAAGCCCCTGGCAACAGGGTTCTTCAGCAGTGAATCCCGGTCCTTCTCAAACACGGAAACCTCGTCGTCTCCCAGTTGCACCCCCTGCACCTGTTTGTGATGCAGGTGTTCTCCTTGTTCTGAAACTTTCGCGTATTGCGTGCGGGCGTCATCATTGATCATGAACTGGTCCACCTGGAGACGCATCGCTTCGAGTTGCGGTTCCGTCAGGATTGTGCGGCACAGATCTTCGAGTTTGGCCTGAATTGTCGGGGGAAGTGTTGTCATGGATCAGCTTGTTTTTGAGATGTCTGCCAGGGGTGATCTCAGCACACGTCCCGAAGGCGCGCAACTGGCCCCGTTTCCATCCTCGTCCCGGTTCCGTGGTTTTTTCTCCATGATTCGAACTCCGGGCACGGAGTGGTTGCTCGTCAAGCTTCGATCCCTTCGATCCATTTGCCTATGCACCCGCCTGTTTTCGCTGCTGCTACCAACCGCCAAACCTGGCATTTTTGGGCCTTCCCCCATGGCGATCGCCCATTTCTTCAGATGCCCCGATGCTCGTCTTGGACTTTGGGCGGGTTGGAGAACGACAGGCACGGTTCTCGCCCTTTTTCTGGGAGCGGTATTCGCAAGTCCCGGCGCGTGGGATGGTGGGATCATCTTTCTCGACCCGGCCAATCTTACTGATGCTCTCCGAGTGCTCGTTCCAGGTGCCATCACCGATCTTGCCATGACGTTTGTGATCTCGCGGTGGTCTTCTCCCTGATCCTTGAACAAGACGGTCTTTGGCCGGCACCTCCGGGCTTTGGGGGACAACGCCACGGCTGCGCGACTAGCGGCTCTTCCCATTGCGAGGATTCAGATTGCGGCTTACGCGTGGAGCGGACTGCTCGCGGGCATTGGGGGAATCCTTTTGGCGGCCCGGACCACAATCGGCGATCCGAACGCTGGGGTGGCCATGGAACTGGACGCCATCGCGGTCGTGGTGATCGGGGGCGCAAGCCTTCCCGGCGGCCGTGGCGGGATCTATGGGGCCCTCTGCGGGGCTCTCATCATCGGCATGGTTACCCACATTTTGGGCCTGCGGAACGTCGGTTCCAACGCCCAGCTCATGCTCAAGGCTGTGATCATTGTCCTCTCGGTGGCCGCACAGCGGACCCGCCCACGTTCTTAGACAAGCTGTTGCCGTGTTGACCGCCCTGTCGGCCCCAGTTCACGGATTTGGTCTGGTCAGATACCCTGGGACCAGCGTTCCCTTAGCTGGGCACCCCTGCAGGGGTGGAATGCGCCATCAACCGGCACGCCGGGGCTGTCTCCGTCCTCACCAATCACCTGCAGAACAAGATCATTCATGACGCGACGGCCAAATGGTTTCAGCCCCTCGCCATGGACCGCATGACCGAGGCACTGAAAGCCAACACCACCGGAATCGACGTGGTCTACGGACACAACGACCCCATGGCCGATGGCGCGTATCTTGCCGCTAAAGAATAGGGCCGAGAAAAGGAGATGGTGTTTGTCGGGGTCGACGGACTTCCCCACGAAGGAGTCCGGTTACGTGCAGGAAGGGGTTCTCGGCGTAACGCTCGAGTATCCGCTGTGCGTGGGCAGAGCCTTTGAAGTGGAGCTGCGACTCCTGAAGGAACCAGGATTCAAACCCGAAAAGGCTATCTGATGAAATCCCGGATCATCGTTCGCCCCTGATCCGGTCGAGGTCGTGGATCTGGATCATCGTCCGGGGACTGCAGCCACGGCCGCATCCATCGACACCACTCGCTCCTCGCGGGTGGTCAGATCACGGATTCTGACCCCTAGGGGGCCATCCGGAGAGGCTTCCATCCGAACGGTCTTGAGCGCACCCAGCTCGAGGGCGCGCTTAATCTGCTTATCGGCCTTGGTGGCGGTGAGAGGAAACTCCACCCCCCGCCCCGCCTCACGCAGTACTTGCACGAGCTTCAAGGATGGCCCCCGCAGGGTTTCGTCTTCGATGACGACGAAGACGTCGATGCCGCCCGTAAAGGCGGGAACCTTGCCACGCGACTTCATCAACTCAGCGAGAACCACGTCACCCATTCCGAAGCCAAGCCCAGGCAGGTCGACCTTTCCAGAGCTCACCAATTTGATGAGTTGATCATACCGTCCCCCTCCTGCGATCGCTCTGAACTCCCCTTTAGGATCAAAGGCCTCGAAGACGATTCCGGTGTAATAGGCCAACCCACGGATCACTCCATAATCAACTTTCACGAACCCCTCGAGGCCCCTTGCGGACAAGTTGTCGAGCACGGCCTTCAATTCGGGCTCCGGAAGGCTGGCTTGGATGAATGCCTGCACGTCCTCGAGGCGGATTCCGAGTTCCTCCAATCGCCCGGCGCTGACTTCGGGGCGTTCCCGCTCCAACTTGTCCACCACCTGGTAGAACGCGGCAGCTTTGGATTCATCTCCACCACGCCCCGAAAAAAACCGCTGCCATGCCTGTCGGCTGCTGAGGCGCACCACAAAATCGTCTGCTCCCAAGCCCAGAGCGCGGAGGGAGTCGATCAAAAGCGCGATAATCTCAGCGTCCGCGGCGACGTCGCTTTCGCCGAAGATGTCGGCGTTCAATTGAAAATGTTCCCGAAGCCGGCCCTTCTGCTGCTTCTCGTACCGGAAGAGCTGCGGGATCGAGAACCACTTGATGGGCTTCTTGTAAGCCCGCTCGGTGGTCGCCACCATGCGCGCGACGGTCGGGGTCATTTCTGGGCGAAGAGAGACATGCCGTTCGCCTTTATCCACGAAATTGAAGAGCTGTTGGACGATCTCGTCACCGCTCTTGATCGTGTACAGCTCCACGGGTTCCAACGGCGGTCCGTCGTATTCCCGAAATCCGTAACGGCGTGCGGTGGCCCGCCAGGCCGCGAAGATATGTTGACGAAGGTCTGCACTCCACGCGTCCTGGAGGGGCAGGGGTGTCGGGAAGAAGTCTCGAAATCCAGGAAGAGGCTGCATGTTGAAAGACAAGAGGTCCCTGGCGCACTCAATGGGCGCCAGAGCCGCCGCGAAGTTTTCTTGAGTTACCGCGCCTTAGCCCGCCGGAGGCGAGGTAAGGACATCGGGAGTGGCCGGTTGGGCTGATTCGATGCTGTCCGGCGAGAGTTTGAGCACCTCGTCGCGCATCTCCTTGCCGGGCTTGAACTTCACGACCGACCTCGGAGGGATTCGAACATCCTTCTCCGGGGCGTTGGGGTTGCGTCCAATTCGGGCTTTGCGGACTTTGACTTCGAAGACTCCGAAATTCCGCAATTCCACGGTCTTCCCGTGGCTGACGGCTTCGCGGATGATTTCCAGGGTCCGCTGCACGACTTTGGCCACGTCTTGCTGGACCAATCCGGTCTCGCTGCTGATGGCGACCACGATGTCGCGCTTGGTCATTGACATAGCGGGGGTGGGTGGGTGGGTGGGTACGTCTCAAACGTTGTTGACAAGGCTATAGTCGGTCCCCTTTACAGGGTCAAGCGAGCTATGACCCTCGAAACAAGCATCCTGCGACGCACTGCTTTCGGGTTTCTATCAATTTTCGCGGTCGCCATGGTCGTGTTTCTAGCTGAACGCGAGCCTCAAACTCTCGGCCATCCTCTTTCCTTCTGGCTGAGCCAACTGGATGGAACCGCGGCCCCGCGCCATCCGGAAACAGAGGCGGCACTGACCTCGCTGCGGCATGTCGCCTGGCCCGAGTTGCGACGACGTCTCATTGCCCGCGAAGGTTTCGGCCATCAATTCCTGGCCCGTCTTCGACGCCTCTCGCCTCGCTTCGCCCCGTCAACGGCTAGCGTCGAAGCCCACCGTCTTCAGGTGGTCCAATTTGCGGAAACCCTCGGTGAGCAGGCATCTCCGCTGATCCCAGAGCTTTCCCAGGCCTTCCGGATCACGCGACGATCGGAGACCCGCGAAGCCATCGGTAAAGCCTGGATTCAAATGGGCTCCGCTGCCGTTCCTGCCATCGGTGTCCTGGTCGTCGATCCTGATCCCACTGTTCGGGTGGATGCCCTGCACGCATTCGCGAGCGTTCTGGCCGAATCGGATCCGACCGTGTCTGCACGCTCAGACCTTGCCGTCCTGTTCACATCCCAACTCAGCGTCGCAGAGATCCCAGTCGTGCTCGCGGCAACCCGGGCACTGACCTTGCTGGCGGCCGACGCCACCCTGGCGGTTCCGATCCTCGTCCAGCATCTGACCCACCCCATACCCGCCGTGCGGGAGGCTACGGCCGTGGCGCTCGGGCGAATTGCCAACCGCGATGCCGTGTGCGTGGGTCCACTGACGAAATCCCTGTCTGATCCCGTCGATGGGGTCCGGTCCGCTTCTGCCAACGCTCTCGCCCAGTTTGGTCCGCTGGCGGCACCGGTGGTTCCCCAACTCGTCGACGCCTGGAACGTCGGCCCCGCACCGGTCGCCTTGGCTGCCATTCACGCCTTGGGAAGAATAGGACCGCGTGCGGCGTCCGCGGTTCCGGAACTGGCCTCTGAACTCGTCCAAGCCAGCCAATCCTCCATTCTGCGCTCCAGCGCGGCGACGGCTCTGGGCAGGATTGCTCGGCAGCCCAATGTGGCTGTCCCTGCCCTGATCGAGGCGACCGGGGACGCGGACCCAGGCATCCGGCAAAGCGCGGTTCGTGCGTTGGCTGCCTTTGGACCCGAGGCCGAGGCCGCAGTTCCTGCCCTCATCGCGGTCCTTACGGAGAGCTCAGAATCCATACGAATCCTGGCAGCGGAAGCCCTGGGACGCATCGGCCCGGGTGCGCGCTCGGCGGTTCCGTTCCTTGAAGCAGCACGCAACAACAATCAGTCCGTGATGAGTTCTCCGGTGCTCGTTGCCGTCGCCCGCATCCAGGGATCTGCATCCACTTCACCGACCGCAGGTTTGGGGGAATCCTCGCCTTAAGGACATTTCCCGGCTAAACCCCACGGGTGAGCTGGCTGTATCGCCACACCATCCGTCCGTGCCTGTTCCTCCAAGATTCCGAACGCATCCATAACCGGACCTTGGGCGCCTTGGGTCGGATCAGTCGGAACCGACTGCTCAAGGGGATGGTGCGGGTCTTGTTCGAAGCCCCACCGCTGCCGATCGAGGCGATGGGACTGCGATTTCCGAACCCGGTCGGATTGGCGGCCGGGATGGACAAGCTCGGCGAGGCTGTCCCGGTCTGGGAATCCCTCGGCTTCGGATTCAGCGAGTTGGGAGGCATCACGCGGCATGCCCAACCGGGAAACGACGCCCCCCGGATGTTCCGGATCATTCCCGACGAAGCGCTGATCAATCGCATGGGCTTCAACAATCCCGGTGCTGAAGCGTTTGCCAAAGCCCTCCATCAATGGAGGAACAGCGGTCACTGGCCCGGCCATCCGGTTGGCGTGAACCTGGGAAAATCCAAGATCACCCCGCTAGGTGAAGCCGCCGCCGACTACGCCCATTCATTTCGCATCCTGCGATCGCTCGCGGATTTCTTCGTCGTCAATGTCAGTTCGCCCAACACCCCCAACCTTCGGCAGCTGCAGGACCGGGCGGCCCTCGACGAAATTCTAGTGGCTCTCCAGGAAGTCCAGAACGAGACGGGCGACCGCACACCCATCCGGCCCATCCTGGTCAAAGTAGCGCCAGACCTGCCATTCGAAGCCCTCGACGAAATCGTGGAACTCGCTTTCTCGCGGAAGGTTGCTGGCATTGTGGCCACCAACACCACCCTTGCCCGACCGGTCAATTCCCGACCCGCGTCACGAAAACTCTACGCTGAAACCGGAGGAATGAGCGGACGCCCGCTGGCCCAGCGGAGCACCGAGATCATCCGCCATCTTTACCGACAGACCCAGGGGCGCATCCCCATCATTGGGGTCGGCGGCATCTTCACCGCCGAAGATGCCTGGGAAAAAATCACTGCCGGCGCATCCCTCGTCCAAGTCTATACAGGCATGGTGTATCGGGGACCTGGGATCGCTCGGGCCATCGTGGCAGGCCTGAGACGTCTCCTGGTCGCCGAGGGACACGCCAGCCTCGCGGCGGCGGTCGGCATCGCCCACCGGTCTCCCTAGCGCGGGCCACCTTCAGCGCTTCATGGCCAGATATCGGTCGTACCAGTCCGCGAACCGTCGGACGTCCCAAAGCATGGTCAGCCATCCGTGCTTTTGCCCCGGCCGAATCACGATCTCCACGGTCCGACCCAGTTCCTGCGCCCGCCGTTGAAATCGCTCCGACTGCTCGGGAGGTGTGAGGGTGTCGGCCCCGCCCTGAAAGATCAGCGTGGGGGGAAGGTTGGTGGTGATGTGGTACAACGGCGACATCTCGTGGCTGATCGGTTTCCAGATCGCCATGTTTGTGGACTGCGGACCAAACGCCTTGACGAAACTCTTGGGTGGTCCGCCGTCACCGGGGTTCTCCGTCGATGAACCCAGATCCACCAGATCGGTCACCGGGTAAAAGATTGCGACGGCTTGGACCGCACTGCTCTCGCGTTCGATGGGGTCCGATGAAGCTACCGGCCCCGGTCCACCCCGGGTGGCCAGCATCAAGCTCAGGTGTCCGCCGGCGCTTCCACCGCTCACTCCGAGGCGGTCCGGATCGATGGCATACTCCCTGCCATGGTGTCGGATGTATCGGATGGCCCGATGCATGTCCTCGACGATCTCCATCACCGTCGCCTCCGGCTGGGAGACATGGTAGACGGCGAACACGGTGTATCCGCGGCGCAGCAACGGTGCCGTCATCCAGGGCCGATAGGAATTCGTCGACGACCGCCATCCACCGCTGACGAGCAGAGCCACCCCCAAGCCGTTCGGCCGTGCCGGCCGCACCACATCGATTGTGAGATCCCGTCCATGTCGTTGCCCATACACCAAGCCATCGATGCGCGTGAACACGGGATGGAAGTACACCCATAACGCACCGGCGACCAACATCACCAAGGCAATCAGCGTCGCCAAAGCCAGCAACACCCGGCGCACCCAGATCCAGAGCTTCACCGGGGTAGGCAATCACGATTGGGGACACGTTCCAAGGTCTGAGGTCTGAGGGGGCGCCCAAGAACCCGCCTTGAACTCTCGGGCCGGAAACCTGAATGCTTCCGGCGCTTGTGACATCGCAACCGCCTCAACCCGTTCCGGCGGTCTCCAAAGCCCAGATCTTCGCCCGGCGCCTTTCGAGCACGGTCGTTCTCTGGACCATCGTCCTATGGACGATTTTTTCGGAGAACCACGCCATCACCAACTGGGTCTTTCTTGCACTGATGCTCAGCCTCGCCGTCCAGGGACTGCGTGAGTTCTACGACTTGGTCGAGAAACGGGGTCTCGTCTGCTTCCGATACTGGGGAATCCTCTCGGGTTCGACGCTGATGGTGAGCACGTTTCTTTATTTCTCCGGCGTGATCCCTCATGCCCACGCCCAGCTTGCCGCCAAAGCCAACGACTTCGAAATCGCCATCATCGTCATCTTCGTCCTTGGCCTGTGCATCCGCCGGTTCGTTTCCAAAACCGTCACCGACGGTCTCACCGCCATCTCGACCACCCTGTTCGGACTGATGTACGTGCCGTGGCTGCTGAATTTCATCCAAAAGATCGTCTTCCTCCCGGGCATCGACGGCCGCTACTACGTCCTCTACTTCATCCTGATCACGAAGCTCAGCGACGTCGGAGCCTACATCACGGGCTCCCTCATCGGCCGCCACAAGATGATCCCGCGGATCAGCCCCGGCAAAACCTGGGAGGGTTTCGGTGGCGCCATCGCCTTCTCCACCGGCGCCAGCCTGGTCTTCGCTCACTTCCTGGGCCACCGACTGGAAGGCATGACCGCGCTGCATGCCACTGTCCTTGGTGTGCTGCTCAGCGTCTCCGCCGTCGTCGGTGACCTCATCGAGTCCCTCTTCAAGCGGGAGGCGGGCACCAAGGATTCGGGCCGGATTTTTCCCGGCATCGGTGGCATTCTCGATCTGCTCGACAGTCTGCTGTTCAACGCCCCGTTGATGTACCTCTACCTCCGCCACGTCCTCGGCCACTGATTCTGGCAGTCTCGCGCAGGTTTGGCGTGAATTCCCATCGTAAGGGTTCATCCTCAGGGGCATGGAGAGCTTCGTTGGCGCGGACGCCATGCTCGCAGGCCATGAACCTGGGAAGATTTCGGTGGGTGGGACGCCAGGTTCGAAGGAAGGCGCGACGCCTGCCACTACCGACCCAAGGTTCATGGATTCCCAAGCCGCATTGGATGCCCTGCGATCCGAGGGCGATATCAATCTTTCTCCGCGGCGCCAAACCTGGGCGGGCGAGCACCTCGATGCCTCGGCCCGGAAGATCGTCGCCGAGGACGCCGACCTTTTCCTTCATCAGTCACTCTCCAGTCCCTGCCTGAATGCCCTCCAACGGTGTTCGGGCGCGACCCTCACCGACTGGCAAGGACGCGAACTCCTGGATTTTCACGGCAATAATGTCCACCAGGTTGGATTCGGGCACCCCCGGATTCTCGAAGCCATCACCCGACAACTTCAGGAATTAAGCTTCTGCCCTCGACGTTACACCTGCGTCCCTGCGGTCGAACTCGCCCGCGAATTGACCCGCCTCGCACCGGGTCGCCTGAAGCGGGTCCTGTTTTCCCCCGGGGGCACCTCCGCTATAGGCATGGCTCTCAAGCTGGCCCGTGCCGCGACCGGTCGCTTCAAGACCATCTCGATGTGGGAATCGTTCCATGGCGCATCCCTCGACTGCATTTCCATCGGCGGGGAAGGCATTTTCCGCCGCGGCATCGGCCCGCTCCTTCCGGGCTGTGAACACGTGCCTCCTCCCGACAATCGCCATTGTCCCTTCCGATGCGGCGCCGCATGCAATCTGGCCTGTGCCGACTACGTCGAGTACGTGCTGGAACGAGAAGGCGACGTGGCGGCTGTGATCGCCGAAACCGTGCGGTGCACGCCCTTTATTCCGCCGCTCGACTATTGGAAGCGCATTCGCGCCGCCTGCGATCGCCATGGAGCGCTTCTGATCCTCGACGAAATCCCGATCTGCCTTGGACGAACCGGGCGGATGTTCGCCTGCGAACACTACGACGTTGTCCCGGACATGTTGGTTCTCGGAAAAGGCCTCGGCGGCGGAGTCTTTCCCTTTGCCGCGTTGCTCGCCCGGGAAGATCTGAACAGTGCGCTCGCGCACGGCGCCCTCGGCCATTACACCCACGAAAAGAACCCCGTCGCCTGCGCCGCTGCCCTTGCCACCCTCCAGGTCGTTCAGGCGGAAGGCCTTCCAGCGCGGGCCCAGGAACTCGGCGCCTATCTGGTCGACCGCCTTCGCATGATTGCCCGTCGCCATCCCCTGGTCGTGGATGTTCGAGGGCTAGGACTCCTGGTGGGTGTCGAACTCGGGTACCACCGGAAGGGCCAGATCGTCCGGGCGACGGATGAGGCCGAACAAGTGATGTACCACTGTCTGTCCGGCGGACTGAATTTCAAGATCACCCAAGGCAACATCCTGACCCTCACTCCGGCGCTCACCATTTCCCGCGCCCAACTCGATCGAGCCATTGAGATCCTCGACGATGCTCTGTCGCGGGTTATCCCGTCGACCGTTCGGCCTGCTCCAACAATTGCCGGACTCGGTCACCATGGTGCCACAAGTACAACCAGTGATTGTCCGGCAGTTCCGTGATGGCCGCCCCCTCGGTGGCGTGTTCGCCCCACCTCAGAATCCGCTTATCCCGACTTCGACCGTGGCTCACCACGAGAGAAAGGCGGCCACGGAATAGCCCGGGCCGATAACTCGTGATCACCCGGCGATATCGACGGCCCGCAGCGGTCCAATACTCCTGGTCCGGTGCGTCCACGGAACGCCCGTCCCCCTGTCCCTCCGGGCCCTGTCGAGGCAGATCCTCGGGAACGGGAAGGCCTGGGCGCCATTGCAACGCCCGCCATCGTGCTGCCCAAGGTTTTCCGCTCCGTCGACGCCACGCCTCCCGAACCACGAAGCGCAGATATTCGAAGGCTCGGGGCCGGATACAGTCCGCCAGCAGGAGCAAGGGGACCGCTTCACCTGCCGCCTGAAGTTGAACGGCCGTTTCGAACGCGATATTGCCGCCCGTGCAATCGCCCAACAGGAAATACGGCCCCCTTGGCTGGACGGACCGGATTTCAGCGATGTAGTCGCGAGCCATTTCGTGGATGTCATCGTGCGGCGCGATCGCCCCATCCCAACCACGCATCCGCAGCCCGTAAACGGGGCGCCTTCCACCGAGCCATTTCTGGGCCAGGTAGGAATGAACGTACAATTCGCGATCTCCTCCGTTGCCGCCCGTAAAGACAAACAAGGCCGGACGCTCCACCTCCCCGAGATTGAGGGTCGTCAACGATTTCCAACCCGACGCCGGCTTCCGCGCCCGCTCTTCATTCACGGCACGCGCCACCGCCGCCGCCGTCGGTTTCTCAAAAAGGACCCTCAACGGCACCTCGACTCCCAGCAACCGCCGGACGCCCGCCATCCACTGGAGAGCCAGAAGCGAATGCCCGCCGGACTCGAAGAAATTATCCTCGGGGCCCAAATCCCCATCGCGGAGGAGTTCCCGCATCAAGTCCACCACCTGTCGCTCCGTCAGATTTCTGGGCTCCGATGCGAGTGCCGACCGGGTTGATCGTATCGGCACAGGGAGGGCTTTGCGGTCGAGCTTGCCGTTCGGTGTCAGGGGAAGCCGCTCCAGGACAACGATCGCCTCCGGAACAAACGCCGCCGGAAGTAAGCGGTGCAAATGCTCCGTGAGTTTCGACGGCAACCCACCATCTCTTCCCCGGGGCACCACGTATCCGACCAGGGCCTTCCGACCCGACTCGTCTTCACGCGCAACAACCACCGATGACTGCACGTCCGGATGGGATGCCAACGCCGAGGTCACCTCGTTCAACTCAATTCGGACCCCTCGGATCTTCACCTGAGAATCGGTGCGTCCCAGGATCTCCAGGACGCCGTCCGAACGAAATCGCCCCCGATCTCCCGTGAAATAAACCCGATCATCGGGACCCGGGCGAAACGGGTTAGGGACGAACTTGCGGGCGGTCTCCTCCGGCGCATTGGCGTAGCCGAGGGAGCAAAAGGGTGTACGCAGAACGATCTCCCCGGGTTCGCCAACGCCGCACAGTACCCCCGCCTCGTTGAGCACCCACGCTTGCGTTTGAGGCTGGGGATGTCCCACCGGCTGGATTCCCGGGTCTGGTACGTGCCCCACTTCGTGACAACACTTCGCCAGTGTCGTTTCGGTCGGCCCGTAAAGATTCAGGACCCTCGTCGCCGGACAAGCCGCCCGCCATCGAAGGACCATGGCCGGGGTCAAAGGCTCGCCCGCAAAAAAAGTAAGCCTCAACCTCGTCAGCGGCTTTGCTTCCGGTGCTTGTTGCAACCAAGCCTGAGCCAGAGACGGCACCGTATGCAGGAGTGTGATGCGCTCCTCCTCCAGCCATTCCATCAGTCGCCCCGCCAGATGTTCCTCCCCCGCCCCGGGCAGGCAGAGGATCGCCCCCGCGGTCAATGGGGTGAAGATGTCCCGCAACACGACGTCGAACGACAAACCCGTCAACTGCGCAGCCCGATCCTCCGGGCCAATTTCAAACGTCGTCCGCTGCCAGGCCAGGAAATGGCCCAATCCTTGATGATTTCCGAGCACGGCCTTGGGAACTCCGGTGGTCCCGGAAGTGAAAAAGAGGTAGGCGGCATCTCCGCACGGCTCCCGATCAGGAACTGCACCGCTTTCCCTTTCACCCTCGTCGCCCCAGGGTGTCACGCCATTCGCCGCGACCTCGATGATGGACACTCTCGGAAACCCCTCGGTCAACTCCTCCACGTCCCCTTTCCCATGCTCCGCCACGACGATCCATCCGGCGAACCTCGCCTCTTTCGTCATCACCCGTCGCCGGTCCAGGGGCAATAGGGGATCCAAGGTCAACAGCACACAACCCGCCCGCCATATCGCGATGATTCCCGCAATCAGACCGAACGATCTCGGCCCGGAAATCGCCACCACGTCCCCGGCGCGAAGACCGCGCCGGATAAGGCTCCTCGCAATCCGACCCGAAACCTCCTTCAATTCCCCGTAGGTCCATTCGTGACCTCGCTGTTCGATCGCCGTCCGTGCCGGTCTTTCCGACCACCGTTTCGCCAACTCCTCCGACACCGTCGAATACCGGGGCCGGTCCAGCACCCCAAGCGGATCCGGCAAGACCGTGGCGTCTTCCGGCAGAATCAGGGAGTGCGACATCACCAGCGCGTCCGGGTGGACCGTCGCCGCCTCGAGAAATTGCAGATACACCGCAAGCCACCGCCCAACCACCTCCTCACCGTACAAGACGGGATTGAACTCGCAGACGACTTCCGCCGCCGTCCCATCCTCCTGCACATAGAACGCGAGTTCGTGCGGGCTCCGATCCAGAAAGAGCCTCCTTTCCCGAACCTCGAAGTCACCACGACATCCCACGACTCGCTTCGGTAATTTGGTGAAACTGACGCGGGTTAATCCGATCCGATTCGGCGCCCGGGCCCCCTTCCACCCCGAGGCCAGCCTCGAGAACGGATATTCCTGGTGATTCACCGCTTCGGTAACGGTTCGATGCACCGTCCGCACCAGGTTCGAGAACGTCACGCCCGGCTCCACCACAACCCGCACGGCCGCCACATTGTTCAGAAACCCCACCACCCGCTCCGCTCCCGCCATGCTGCGCCCGAGGAACGTGGTTCCGATCACCAGTTCCGGGTCCCCGGTCCAACGGTGAAGGACTGCCGAGAAAGCTGCCAAAAGAGTTCTGAACACGCTGGAACCCTGCTCCCGGGCACAGGCACGGACCCGGTCCATCAGAGCCGAAGGGATGACGCGTGTCCGCGTCGATCCCGCACGATCCAAGACCGCGGGGCGCTCGCGTTGCCCCGGCAGTTCCGTCATCGCAGGCGCCTCGGGAAAGCACTGCCGCCAATACCGCTCCGCCTTCGCTCCAGCCTCGGACACCAGGAAATCCCGTTGCCACCTCGCCACGTCGGCAGGGGTTGCCGACACCGGCTCCACCGCGCCGCCAGCCAATCCCGTCACCAAATCCTGCAACAAAACCGGCCACGAAAAGCCATCCGTAACCATGTGGTGCGCCACCATCAAAACCCGATGCTCACCCCCGCTCACCCGTGCGACCCGAAAACCAAAGAGCGGACCCGCCGTCAGATCCAGACTGCCCCCCGCCAGAGTGTCGCCTTCCCGACGGCGCCAAGCCTCGATCTCGCCCGCGCCCCTTCCGCAAAGGTCCTGGTACTCGCAAGGAACCGACCCTCCGGGAGTCACCGTCGCTCGAGGTTCACCGTTTTCCTCGCAGAAATGCGTCCGCATCGACGGGTGGCGTTCGACCAACCGATCGAGGGCGAAACGGAATTTCGCCTCGTCCAGGGGACCGGAAATCGACACCTCCCAAAGCAGATTGTAGTGGCGGCTGTTGGGATCGAGACGGGTCTCGAACCACATGCCGGCCTGCGCCTGGGAAACAGGGAACGTCGCCTCCCATTTCCCGGCTGACGTCTTCGCTGCGGATGATCGCTGCACTCCCTCCATGGCTCTCTATCTCTGTCTGCCTGCCGACCGCGGGCAACTATGCGGCTTCACCCTTCCCCTGTCCAAAGGCAACTCCCCACCCCGCCATCCCTGGGTTGCCGTCCCACCCTGCCTTCACGCACCCTCGCGCGGTGAAGCGCATCGTCGTCGGCCTCCTCGGACTCGCGTTGTTTTCACTCTTGCCAGGAAACGCCGCCATCCCAACGGCGCCCGATGTTCCTTTTCCACAGGAAATCACCCTTCGACTTCCCATCCCTGAGGGCGCCCAACCGACCGAAAGTTCGCTCGCCGAGGTTTCTCCCCAAGGCGAACCAAGATTCCTCCTCGGGGACCGCTGGTACGGCGTGCGGCAGGAGAAGCTCGTTCCCCTCCCCGCCCTGGCAGCGGCCCAACCCTCCGAGTTCGTTTTCCCGGACCTCCAGGGTGAACCCATCCGCGTCAACATTCCCTGGCGCGAGGTGGTTCAAATTCTTCGCCAGGGACGGACCAACTGGATCGCCACCGCCAAAGATCCCTACCTCGTCACCGACGTCGGCGCCTCCACCGTAGGCTGGCCCAGTCGGTGGGAAGTGCGTCAACTCGCCATCGACACCGACGGCGCACTGCTCGTCGCCTCCAGCGCCGGTCTCTTCCGCCGAACGCACGAAGGATTCGCCCCGGTGCCCATTCAGGATGGGGCACGCCGAATGTGGGGAGCCGACCTGCGCGGTGTCGCCGTCGATTCGGCTCAGCGTCTCTGGATTGCCTGCCCCGCCGGGGTCGCCTGCCGCACCGGGCTGGTTTGGAAAATGTACGAGGGCAAAGATGGCCTTCCATACAACGATTTCACCGGCATCGCCGCCGGACCGCAGGGCGAGGTGTGGTTCGGCACCCGGCGCGGGGCCATCCGCTTCGATGGCTCCCACTGGGCGTATCGGCAGGGGCTTCGGTGGCTCCCGGATGATTTCGTCCAACGCATCGCCATCGATGCAGTCGGCAATGCGTGGTTGAGCACGGGCAAAGGCCTCGGCGCCATCCTACGCCGCTCCATGACCCTCGCCGAGAAGGCCGCGTTCTACGAAACCGAGGTCGAGCGCTACATCAAACGCACCCCTTTCGGGTACCTGTCCGAAGTCGGCCTTGCCGCGCCCGGCGATCGTTCCCAAATCACCTACTCCGACAGCGACAACGACGGCCTCTGGACCTCCATGTATGGCGCCGGCGAATGCTACGCTTACGCCGCCACCCGAAGACCCGAGTTCCAGAAACGCGCCCGCCAGGCCTTCGAAGCCCTGCGTTTCCTCCAAAAGGTCACGCAGGGCGGTCCCCACAGCCCGCCGAAAGGCTACGTTGCGCGAACCATCCGCCCCGTCGACTGGCCCAATCCCAACACCGGCCGACTCGAAGACGATCGCCGCACCCGCGCCAACGGCGATCGCCTCTGGAAAGTCTACGAACCCCGCTGGCCCAAAAGCGCCGACGGCCAGTGGTATTGGAAGAGCGACACCAGCTCCGATGAACTCGACGGCCACTATTTCTTCTACGCCCGCTACTACGATCTGGTGGCCGACGACGCCGAAAAGGAACGCGTCCGGGAAGTCGTCCGGGACCTCACGGATCATTTGGTGGAACATGATTTCTGCCTGGTGGACCACGACGGGACGCCCACCCGATGGGGGGTGTTTGGCCCCAAGAGCATAAACAACAACCCCCATTGGTGGGCGGAGCGCGGCCTCAATTCCCTGAGCATGCTCAGCTATCTGGCCGTCGCGGAGCACATGACCGGCGACCCCAAGTACGCCAAGGCCGCCCGCGACTTGATCGATCAGCACGGCTATGCCGCCAACGTCATGAACCCGAAAACCCAGAGCGGCGTGGGGTCGGGGAACCAGAGCGACGACGAAATGGCGTTCATGTGTTTCTACAACCTCCTCAGCTACTCGAAGGAAACCGCGTGGCGTTCCCGCTGGCTGTATGCGTTCTACGCGTACGCCGCCCTCGAACTGCCGGAGATGAACCCGTTCTTCAACTTCGCCTACGCCACCCACGGCATCGGAGCCACCTTCAGCAATCCATGGGGCGACTTTCCCATCAGCCCGTGGGAAGGCTGGCACGAGGACAGCCTGGCGACGCTTTATGGATTCCCTCTCGACCGGTGCGATTGGGGCCACCACAACAGCCACCGCCTGGATCTGGTTCTCCTCAAACCTCAAAACTCCTCGGATCTTTACGAGCCTCGTCGTTCCAGCCGTGGCCATCGCGTCAACGGCCGGGTCCTCCCGGTTGAGGAACGGCATTTCGGCCATTGGAACACCGACCCATGGCGACTGGACTACGGCGGTGACGGTCGCGAACTTGCCAGCGGCGCGGTCTTTCTCCTGCCCTACTACATGGGACTCCACCACGGGTTCATCGGGAAATAGCCGACTGGGTCCACAACCGTCGCCTGTCGCGGCCGGCATCTCCGGGGGTTGCGCCCACCCCGATTGCTCCCATCCTTGGGCCCATGTTGCGCGCCGCCTGCTGCCTGCTTGCCGTTCTACACCTGGCGGGCTGCGGCGACCGGCCCCGTCAGGTCCCAATACCCGCCTCAGTTTCCGCGTCCACCTTTGCCTTCACGAACTCGAGATCCTTCAACCCCATGTCCGACAAAGTGACCAAGACCGATGCCGAATGGCGCCAACTCCTCAGCCCGGAACAGTTCAACGTGCTCCGCAAACACGGGACCGAACGAGCGTTTACCGGACCGCTCTGGGAAACCAAGGAACCCGGAGTGTACCTGTGCGCCGCCTGCGGCCTGGAATTGTTCCGGTCCGATCACAAGTTCGATTCCGGCACCGGCTGGCCGAGTTACTGGAAGCCCGCCGTTCCTGAACACGTGAGCACCCAGGAGGATGGCGCCTTTTTCATGCGTCGAACCGAAGTCCATTGCGCCCGGTGCGAAGGACATCTCGGCCACATCTTTGATGATGGACCGGCTCCGACCGGCCTCCGCTATTGCATTAATTCCGCCTCACTCCGCTTCGAACCGACTCCGAAGCCGTAGCCTTCCTCACGCGACGACAGGCGCCGTGACCGCGCCCGACTCCGGCGTTTCCCAAATCCGGATCGGCTCGTAGAAGGTGTTCCGCTGCACTGGCTCGAAACCCGCCTCGCGGATCGCCTTGACCAACTCCGACTCCGTCCGCCCCTGCGGCGACGAAGCACCCGCCATGTGGAAGATGTGCTCTTCCAGGATCGTCCCGTGAAGGTCGTCGGCCCCATAGCTCAGTGCCACCTGCGACAACTTGGTTCCCAAGCCCACCCAATACGCCGTGATGTGGTCGAAATTATCGAGGAACAGCCGGCTCGCCGCGATCGTTCGAAGCGAGTCAAAACCGGTCGGCGCATGGTCGACAGGGATCCTGTTGTTGTCGGGTTGGTACGGGAGGGCGATGAAGCCCGTGAACCCATGGGTCTCGTCCTGAAGGTCCCGCAACCGCCGGAGGTGATCGATCCGGTCCGCACGCGTCTCCAGGTGGCCATAGAGCATGGTGCACGTGCTGCGCCCACCCATCTTGTGCCACGTCCGATGCACGTCCAGGTACTCCTCCGCCGATTCCTTGCCCCGGGCGATCTGACTGCGGACCTCCTTCCGAAAAATCTCGGCGCCACCGCCGGTCAAGGAGTCCAACCCGGCTGCCTTCAGTTCAGCGAGGGTCTCCGGCATGGGTTTCCTGGCCAGCCAGGCCAGATGCAGGATCTCAATCGCCGTGAAGCATTTCAGCTGCAGGCGGCCATCGAGAGCCTTCAGAGCCTTGAGAAAACCGACATAATAGGAAAACGGAAGGGACGGATGCAGTCCTCCCACGATGTGCAATTCCGTGATCCCCACGGCCAGAGCCTGGCGCGCCTTTTCAACCATCTGCTCCACCGAGAGCTCGAATCCGTCGGCATCACGCTTCTTCCGCGCGAAGGCGCAAAACTGGCAGCTGAGGATGCAGTAGTTGGAGTAGTTGATGTAGCGGTTGACGATGTAGCTGGCCCGGTTTCCGACCTTCCGCTGGCGCATGGCAGTGGCCAAAGCCCCCAACGCGTGCAGATCGGTGGTCTCCAGTAATCGCAGCCCGTCCGCCTCGGAAAGGCGTTCTCCCGCCATCACCCGCTCCGCCAGTTCCCTGAGTTCGCTTCGTTCCAACGCCAGATTCATGCGCGCGCTAAATCTGCCTCAACCCCCGCGCGGCGCAATGTTACAGCCCGCCTTCCTTCGGGTGACGGCATCGTAACCACCTTGTAACGGCAGGTTCGTTGAAGCATCCTGCTGACGATGATAGCCACGGTCCGAGTGATGCCAAAGATCCTGGTTGTCGACGATGAAGCGGACGCCGTCGAACTGATTTCCTTCAACCTCAAGCATGCCGGCTTCGACGTCATCACGGCCGCGGACGGTGCCGCAGCCCTCAAATCCGCGCGCCTGCAGGCACCGGATCTGATCCTCCTCGACGTCATGCTTCCCGAGGTGGACGGACTGGAAGTCTGCAAACTTCTGCGGCGCGATCCCGCCACCGCCAGCGTTCCCATCATCATGCTCACCGCCAAGGCGGCGGAAATCGATCGGGTCCTCGGACTCGAACTCGGCGCCGACGACTACGTCACCAAGCCCTTCAGTCCCCGCGAACTGGTTTTGCGCGTCCGCAAACTCGTCGAACGCCGGCAGCGACCGGAACAAAAGGCCGACAATTTCACCATCGGCGACCTCTCCCTCGATATTCCCCGCCACCTGGTCACCGTCGCAGGCAAGCGTATCGACCTGACCGCCACCGAGTTCAAACTGCTCACCACCCTCATGGAACGTCGTGGTCGCGTCCAATCCCGAGACCAACTCCTCCAGGACGTCTGGCAGTACGACAACGTCATCGACACCCGGACCGTCGACACCCACATGCGTCGTCTCCGCGAGAAACTCGGGCGCGCTGCCCGCTATCTCGACACCGTCCGGGGAGTCGGGTACCGCTTTGCCGAGGATTGAGGTCCGGTCCCTTCCTCCAGACCTCGCCTTGCCGTGTGGCCCTTCCTAGCGCTGACCGCTCTTGCCGCCCTCGCGGTAATCCTCTTCATCGGGAGGCGCCAAACGCGTGCCCTGCAGGCTCGCATCGCCGACCTCGACCACCGGCTCCTTGATTCGGACCTGAAGTTCCGCCGGGAACTTGAACAGGAACACGCCGGACGGGAGGTGATCTTCGATTGCATGATCGAAGGCCTGGTCGTCCTGGCGTCCAACGGCCGCATTCGCCTGATCAATCAGGCGGTGGAGCAACTCTTCCGGCTGAACGCAGAAGCCCGTGGACGCACCCTCCTGGAGGCTTTCCGAAGGCATGAACTCCAGGACCTCGCCACCCGCGCCAGCGCCCAAGGTCAGGCGCTCGGACTCGAACTCACCCTCGATGGCCCCCCCGCACGCTGCCTCGAAATCAACGCCACCGCCTTCCACGACACCGGGGACACCCAACGCGGGGTGATTCTCGTCTTCCACGATGTCACCCGGCTCAAAGAGCTGGAAGCGACCCGCCGCGAGTTCGTCGCCAACGTCAGCCATGAGCTCCGCACCCCGATCACGATCATCAAGGGCTACGTCGAAACCCTCCTCGATGGCGCCCGGAACGATCCCCATCTCGCCCTTAAATTTCTCCAAACCATCGAGAAACACACCAACCGCCTCACCTTCCTCATTGAAGACCTCCTGACCATCTCCCAACTTGAGGAAGGCCGAATCGTGGTGAATCGCCAGTGGTGCGATCTCCGGTCCCTCGTCACCCGGGTGCTCGAAGATTTCGCCTCCCGCGCCAGCGCCCGCAACATCACCCTCGCCAATCAGGTCCCCGAATCCCTGTCGCTCCACGCGGACCTCGACCGTCTCCAGCAGGTCCTCGTCAATCTCCTCGACAACGCCATCAAATACGGCCGCCCCGGCGGCCATGTTACCGTCGCCGCCCGCATCAGTGATTTCCGCGATCGGATCGAACTCTCCGTCATCGACGATGGCCCTGGCATTCCCAAGGAATTCATCCACCGGATTTTTGAGCGATTCTACCGGGTCGACACGGCGCGATCCCGCGAGCAGGGAGGCACTGGACTTGGTCTTTCCATCGTCAAACACATCATCCAGGCCCATGGCGGCGACGTCGCCGCCGAGAGCCAACCCGGCAAGGGGACCACGTTCAGCCTCACACTTCCCTGGGAACCTCCGTCGCCCCCCGCCTCCTAGACAAATCCCCCGGCCTGGCGCGTCCTTCAACTGGACATGCCCGCCAGTGACGATCTCGAACGTCTGTACGACGCCCACGCGCCATCGCTCTACGCGTTCGCCCTGACGCTCACCCACCGCGAGGCCGACAGTCGCGACCTGCTCCAGGATCTCTTCGTCAAACTCGCCCGGCAGCCCGACGTGCTGAACCGCGTCGACGACGAGCGCGCCTTCCTCCTGCGCTGGATCCGCAATGCCGCCGTCGACCTCTTCCGACGCCGCCAATCACGGGAACACCTCGGTGAAGCGCTCGCCGAACAGATCGCTTCGCCCTTTGCGCCCGCGGCGGATGCCGACGATCAAGCCTTCCGAGCTGCGTTGGCCGAGGCCTTGTTCGAACTCCCTGAGGAACAGCGGGCCATCGTGCAGCTGAAACTCTGGGAAGGCATGACCTTCGACGCCATTGCCCAGCTCCTGGAAATCCCCCTCAACACCGCCGCCAGCCGCTACCGCTACGGCCTAGACAAACTCCGCCACCGCCTGCGTCCCCTTTACGAGGAACTGCGATGAAACCTGACGAATTCGAAAAGGCGCTCGCCCGGATCCCGCTCCAGGCGCCGCCCCCCGCCTGGCGCGACGAGATCCTCGAGTCGGCTCGAAACGCGGCGATCCCCAGCCGGCCCCTTCGAATCGACGCCTCGCCGAGCCTGCGCAGCCTCCTTGAGGCGGTGTTCCGACGGCTCGCCACCCCATGGACTGCCCTCGCCACGGTCGCCGCCAGTGCGGTGCTCTTGAACGCCACAGCCCAATTCATCGCGGCCGACGGCCGTTCGACCCGCCCGACGGCTTTGGGCGCAGACGGCCCGAGCTTCGCGGACATCGTTCGGAACCATCGCTCGGAAGTCCTGGCGCTGTTGAACCCCGATGAATCCGATTCTGAGACGCCCATTCCGGCGAACTCTCCGATCCCACAACCCGCCGGCAAACCTCGTTCCCAAGTCCAGCCGGCCGGTGGACGCAATCCGGAACAACCCATCCCAAGCAACGCTTGAAACCAGAAGGTCTCTCCATGAACGACTCCATCACCCAATTCCTTCTCCACGCGCCCTCCAGGCGCTGGTTCAGCTCACCGCTGCATCGGCACTCAACACCCACCGATCAGCCGCTGCCGTGGCGGGCGGTTTTCGCCCACGCCCTGTACATCGCCTGCTTGGTGGGTCTGAGTCTCGGCGTCATCGTCCGCTTCGGCGCCGGACGCTGGTACGCCGCTCCTTTCATCCTTCCAGGAGCCTACGGGTTCTTGATCGGATTCCTCTGGGCCACCCTGGTTCGCGTGGCCTGGAATCGTCGTGCCGATGCCCTGCGCAGGCTCGCCAACGCCGGCCAACGAGTCTCGGAACCCGTTCCGTTGCAGGGCGTTCGCCGACTCCTTCCCGCCGTCTTTGTGCTGCTGTTCTTCACCATCGCCTTAGCGCTCTGCGTCAGCCTGGAGAATTTCCGGGGAAGCCTGGCCTTGCGCTCGTTCCACAACGACCTACTCGCCCGCGGCGAACCCATCCGACTGGAGGAGATCATACCTCCACCCATTCCGGACGAGCAGAACCTCGCGGCGATTCCCCTGCTGAAGCCGTTACTGGAGTACAGCGAAGGACCGGACGGACTTCGCCCGGCCGACACCAACGGGCAGGCACGCGCCAAGGGCATCCGAACAGAAGTCTCGAAACCGACTTTCATGGCCTTTGCATCCCAGCAGGGCCGCAAGGAATCCAATTATGCCAAGGGACAGCGTACCGATCTGGCTCTGTGGCAGGCCTATTATTGGAGTCTAACGAACAGCCTCCCGCATCCGCTCTCACCCACGCTCAGTCCGGGCCAGACCGTTCTCGAGGTCATTGATCGACACAGCGCCGAACTTCGCGAACTGCGGGAAGGCGCCCAAAGCCGTCCCTTTGCGCGGTTTCCGGTTCGCTACGACCAACTCTCCACCATGCCGCTTGATCACCTCGGGGCTCTCAAGACCATCGCCCTCACCCTGAGCCTGCGTGCCTCCGCGCTTCTCGCTGAGAATCAGCCCGAGGAAGCGTTGGACGACATCCTTCTCGCCCAGCGTCTCGCCGACTCCATTCGTGACGAACCGGTTCTCATCAGTCAGTTGGTTCGAATGAGCATCGCGTCGGCCACGCTTCAGCCCGTCTGGGAGGGCTGCCTAGACCATCGATGGACCGCTGAAACGCTGATGCGCCTTCAACAGATGCTCGCGACCCGAGATTCCTTTGAGTCCATCAAGACGGGACTGCGCGGGGAACGGGTCCTGGTGTCCACCGATGCGGATCGAATCGCCCGGAACGGCATTCCACCGGAAGCCGGGGGCCCACTTGATTCTGCCGAGTACAGGATGATTCTGCGCTGGATGCCCCGGGGATGGATTCGCCTCGGCCAAGTCGCTCATGGCCGTTACGTCCTGGCGATCAACGAGGCCTTGTCCACTGCCCGCAACCACACCGATCTCCCACCGAAAGGCACCCTCCTCGCCCGGTACATCGACCCAAAATCGGCATTCACCATTCTCGCGGCCCTCTCCGCCCCCGGCCTTGCGGACAACTCGCTCGATCGCGCCTTCGAACAGGAAACGTGGCGCCGCCTGGCGTTGGTTGGCCTCGCCCTCGAACGCTACCGCCTTGCCGAAGGCCAGTACCCGGAACAACTCAGCGCTCTCGCCCCAGGCTATCTGGAGTCGATCCCCAGCGACATCATGGACGGCCAACCGCTCCGCTACTCCAGGATCGATGCCGGTGACTTCCACCTCTACTCGGTCGGGAAAAATCATCGGGACGACGGCGCCCTACGCCCCCCGCGAAAACCTGCAGGTGCCGCCAAGAACAAGGAATATCCAGGCGACTGGATCTGGCGTTAAACCTCCCGACGCCCAGGATATCGGGCATCTCAAGGCAGAACGAAGAACCGGGCCTTTCGACCCGGTTTCTTGTTGCTCGCGCTTGATTGCGGCCGAAAAACCAACCTTCCTGCAGCGCGCCGTGTCGTCACCGAGTTACCGGCGCTGACGCCAGGCACGAAATCCGACGAATCCCAGCAGACCCAGACCGACGCCCAGGGCGGTATGGCTCAGCTCCGGCACCTGCGTGTAGTTGAAGGTAATGTCATCCGTGGCAAAAACTCCGTTGGCAGGGTGAAACAGACTTGCCGTATTGGGGCTCCACGGAGACAGCCTGTAATTGTCCGCGTTGGCAGCAAATTGAGGCCCGAGGTCGATGATCGAACCCGAGTCGTCCAGCCTGAGTTTAAAATTTGTCGACGCGTTCACACCTTTGGAGAAGGTCGTCGAGGTGGGACCCGCCCCGGGAATCGACGAAAAGGTCACCGTGAACGTCAGAAGGCTATCGATGGCGTTTTCGCTGTCAGACCCCGGAAGTACGACCGCTGTGTCGTAGGAAAACGATCCGGAAACGACCGTGGTGCCGACAGTAGTCCCGCCGAGCGAGAACTGAACGATTGCCCCCTGAGCACTCCAAGCCGAGAGGCCCACCGCGATAAAGACAGCCAATTTTTGACGCATATTCAAAGCTCTGGTTTTCGGATTCACCATCGGAAGGCAGCCCAAGTTCGGACTAATAATCTTCCGCACGCGGGGAGAGCTAATCATTCCCGCCTGCGCCGTGACAAGCTGCCAGACTCAACCGAGCATAAGCATTTTAGCTACGTTAATTCCGATACTCGGCGACTCAAGCCGGGCAGCGATCCTCCTAGCTGTCGGTCATGGACTGCAATCGATGCGCTTCGCGCTCCCATTCCTCGTGCAAGGCCGGCAGCCGGACATGCAGATGCTGGAGCTCGCGATTCACGGCGGTGGCTCGCCCCGGAGTGTTGTACGTCTCAGGATGTTCCAACTCCACAACCAGTTGCTTCTCTTGGATTTCCAGGCTCGCGATCTCTACCTCCAGAGCCTTGACCTGCCGCTGCAATTCCCGGCGATCCTTGCCACGAGCCTGCCGGCCTTCGGCGTCCTGCCGCTTTTGGTCCTTCCGCGAAACCGCCGAACTTTCGCCTCCACCCGAAACCACTGGAGCAGTCGGCGCCTTGGCGGGGCGTTCCGCGACCCGGCCATCTGTCAAACCATGCCCGGTGCTGGTCAATCCATCCCGCGCCGCCTGACGGGTCTTTTCCAGATAGTAGTCGTAGCCGCCCTTGTAGTGCGTCAGCTGTCCCGCCCGCACATGGACCACGTGGGTGGCGATGGCGCGGATGAAATGCACGTCATGGCTGATGAAAATCAGGGTTCCCTCATACTGCCGCAGCGCCTCGACCAGGGCATCCACGCTGGCCAGGTCGAGGTGGGTGGTCGGCTCGTCCATCAGCAGGAGGTTCGGAGGATCGAGCAGCAACTTTACCAACGCCAACCGGCTTTTCTCCCCGCCGCTCAACACACCCACCCGCTTGAAAACGTCGTCCCCACGAAACAGAAAACTCCCCAGCACGGTCCGTACGAAGGTCTCCGTGACCCGCTGCGGAGTGTCGTACCCCTCCTCCAAAACCGTGCGTTCCGGCTTGAGGGTGTCCAGACGGTACTGGGCGAAGTATCCGGCGCGCACGTTGTGCCCCAGGCTCATTTCGCCGTTCTCAGGCTTAAGCACGCCCGCCAGCAGCTTCAACAACGTGGACTTCCCCGCCCCGTTCGGTCCGACCAGGACGATCCGCTGTCCCCGCTCCGCTTCGAAGTCCAACCCCTCGTAGATCTTCAGGTCGCCGTAACCAAACTTCACCCCGGAGAGTCGGATCGAGCGCAAGCCGCCCCTTTCCGGCTGCGGAAATCGAAATTCACCCATCGCCGCATCCGACCCCGAAACTTCCACCATTTCCTCACGCAGACGCTCGATGAGTTTCATCTTGCTCTGCGCCTGAGCGGCTTTGGTGTTCTTGGCCCGGAACCGGTCGACGAAGTCCTGCAACTGGTCGATACGCCGCTGTTGGGCCTTCGCCGATGCCGCCAGGGCGGCCTCGGTCACCTCCCGTTGCTCCAGGTAGCTGTCGTAGTTGCCCGTGTACTTGAAAAGACGGCCCTGCCGAAGTTCCACCGTGTGCGTGCTCAGCTGATTGAGAAACTCCCGATCATGCGAAATCAGAAGGACGGCGCCAGGGTAGGATTTCAGGTAGCTTTGGACCCAGAGCAAGGCTTCGAGATCGAGGTGGTTCGTCGGTTCGTCGAGCATCAGGAGGTCGGGCTCCGACACAAGAAGCTTCGCCAGATGGGCGCGCATCACCCACCCACCGCTCAGTTTACGGGCCGGCCGGTCATAGTCCGACTCCCGAAACGCCAACCCCGACAGGATTCGTTTCGCGCGCGCAATGGTCTCGCCGTCCACCGACACATGGACGTCCTCATCTTCCGCCGGCACGGAGGCACCCTGCCCCAGCGCCAGGTCGAGAACCGTCACATCCCCCACCGGGGCGCTTTCCTGCGGCAGAATCCCGACCCGCGCTCCCCGCACGAAGGAAATCGTCCCCTCATCTTCCGTCTCCTGGCCCAGCAGGATCCGGAACAGGGTCGACTTGCCGGCTCCGTTCGGACCCACGAGGCCCACCCGATCGCCGGACACAATAGCCAGCGCGGCCTCCGAGAAAAGAGTCCGCCCCCCAAAAGATTTTGATAGACCGCTGAACGTCAGCATGCGCGGACAGGATTGCGGGGTTCGTCCCGGGACTCAACGACGAGAAGCAGATTCCGCTAGCAACCTCCTTCGCACTCAGAAGGGATCGCCCTATACAGGTCACTCCTTCCGCCCAGTCAACACACCACAATGAACCAACGTCGAAACGATCGGCTGGGGAGTCAGTCCGGCACCCTGCAACCACTCCCGGTATTCAGCGGAACTGTAGGCTCGCCCCTCGGACAATGCGAACAACAGCCCGGAATAGAGCGCCACCGGCAATGGACCATCCATCGCGTCGTTGAGGAAGACATCATGGATCAGCACGCATCCTCCCTTTGACAAACTCCCGGCGGCACGTTCCACCAATCGTCTGCAATCCGGCACATCCCAGTCATGCAGGACATTGGAAAACAGGACGGCATCGGCTTTCGGGTAGGGATCCTCCAGCAGGTTGGCCGGATGGAAGGTGACCCGCCCTCGGACCTTCCATTCTTCGGCACATTCCTCCGCCACTTTCAACACTTCGGGCCGATCCAGTATGATGGCCTGCAACTCCGGATGGGTGCGGAGAAGGGCGTAGGAGTAGATGCCCGACCCACCGCCGACATCGAGCAACACCCGGGCTTCAGGTAGACGGACCCGTGCCCCCAGGTAGGGCGCCACGTTTCGGGCCCGCCCCGCCAGACACAGGGTCGAATCCCGAGCCGAGGCTTCCGCATCCAACGCGGACGGAACCCCATCCCGGAAGGTGTGCGTTGTGCCCGGATCCCCTGCCGTATGGGTGTTCGCGCCACTCGGACGGTTGGTCCGCAGGCGCTCCACCATCGTCAGGACACTGGGATTGTTTGCCCCCAAACCCAGATACCCACTCACGTCATAGGCGCCCCCGGGCACCAGGTGCTCCCGCGCCACCGGAGCCAGGACCAACCGCCCCGTCGCATCCGCGTCCACCATCCCCATCGCGCGCAAGGCGGTCATCAAGACCACGAAGGGGCGATCCTGGACCGCGAGTCGGATCTTCAATTCTCCAGCGGTCAGTGGCCCCGCGGCAAGGTGGCGAAAGACACCCAGGTGCGAGACGGCAGCCGTTAAAAGTTCCGTGGCATGAATGCTGCGGAAGTAGTCGAAGATCGGGGTCGGGTCCGTCTCGGGAAAGCTCAATTCCATGCGTGGGGCTCCTTGCACGGCACTCTAACCAGGACGGTTCCCCCAACGATACGGGAAATGTCATGCCGCGCGTCCATCATGAGCCCTTTCCCCCCGAATGTGTCCGGCATCCCTCCCACCCGTGCCTACCCTCCCGGACGCGTCGCGCAAGGATCCGTGACCCCGGAAGGCGCGCCCCGTAGCGTCGGGGCGTGTTGGAACGGCCCCACCTTCTGCTCCCCCTCGCCAGCAGCATCATCTATGTTCTGGGAGCTCTGCTCGTCCGTCGTGCCGCCGATCTTGGTGCCGGCCTTTGGCGGACCACCTTTGTCGCCAACACCCTCTCCGCGGTGCTGTTCCTTCCCCTCAAACTCCTGGGCGGCCCCGGCCAACCCATGGCGCTTTGGTGGCAGCCCGCCCTGCTCGCCGCCCTCTTGGTGCTCGGCCAAACCCTCGGCTTTCTCGCGCTCACCCGTGGTGATGTCACCGTCGCGACCCCGGTTCTAGGCTTCAAGACGATCCTGGTCGCCATTCTCACCCCCCTGCTGCTCGGACTCCCCCTCCCGTCTCACCTCTGGTGGGCCGCAAGTCTGAGCACGGCGGGCATTGCTCTCCTGCACCTCACCGGGGCCCGTCACACGCGACGCCTCGGAATCAGCGTCACCGCCGCCTCCGGTGCTGCCGTCGCTTTCGCCCTCTTCGACGTTCTCATCCAACGCTGGTCGCCCGCTTGGGGCGCCGGCCAGCTCATTCCTTTCGTCATGGGCCTCGGCGCGCTGTTCTCATTGTCCTTCGTCCCCTTTTTCCGGGAACCCTTGTGGAAAATCCCGCCCGGCAGCTGGATGCCGCTGCTCGGCGGTTCGGCCTGCATTTCCGCTCAAGGAATTCTCCTGATCACCGCCGTTGGAGTCTTTGGCGACGCCACCGCCATTAACGTGGTCTATGCGGCGCGAAGCCTCTGGATGGTGCTCGCCGTCTGGACCATCGGCCATTGGTTCCACAACCCGGAGCATCAGCTGGGCCCCCGAATTCTCGGCGGCCGTCTCGCCGGCGCCACCCTCATGACGACCGCCATCGTTCTGGTTCTCCTCTGACGGGTCCACCCGCACCGGCCTTCCCGCGTTGAAACCGACCGTTCTCCAAGCCGCCGCCTCACGCGACTTGTTCCAATCCGGTTGGCAGGCATATTTCCCTCACCATTCAAGCCGCGCCATTGCTTATGTCCCATGTTCGCCGTGTTCTTCGTCCCACCTTGGCCGGCATTGCCGCCGTGGTCTGGCTGGCCTCATCACCTGCCGCCTCGGCCAAAGATTCCGTTGATTTCCTCCGGGACGTCCGACCGATCCTCTCGGCCCACTGCTTCAAGTGCCACGGACCCGACGCCAATACCCGGAAGGGTGGCCTGCGCCTGGATCGGCGCGACGAGGCCCTGAAGCCCGCAAAATCCAAGGCCCGAGCCATCGTTCCGGAGCATCCCGGCCAATCGTCACTGATCGATCGGGTCGACAGCGGGGATCCCGATGAAATTATGCCTCCGCCGTCCACCAAGAACCCGCTGACGGCCACCCAGAAAGAAACCCTCCGCCGTTGGATTGCCGAGGGCGCCGAATACCGTCCTCATTGGTCCTTCGTCGCGCCTCATCAACCACCCGTCCCGATGGTTCCTGAAGAGGACCCCACGGTTCCGGTCACGATGAATCCAATCGATGCCTTCGTCCGGACCCGCCTCGTACCAACCGGACTCCGACCCTCGCCTGAAGCCGACCAGGCAACCCTCGTCCGCCGCGTTTACCTGGATTTGATTGGTTTGCTCCCAACTCCGGAAGAAGCGGACGCGTTCGTGAGCGACTCGAATTCAAACGCCTACGAACGCTTGGTTGACCGGTTGTTGGCCTCAAAACACTACGGCGAGCGCTGGGCCCGCCGGTGGATGGACCTCGCCCGGTATGCCGACACCAACGGCTACGAAAAGGATCGCCCACGCTCGATGTGGCCTTGGCGCGATTGGCTGATCCAAGCGCTCAACGACGACCTGCCCTTCGACCGTTTCACCGTCGAACAGATCGCGGGCGACATGCTCCCGGATGCCACATTGGCCCAAAAAGTCGCCACCGGTTTCCACCGGAACACGATGATCAATGAAGAAGGCGGAGTGGACCCCCTCGAGTTCCGCTTTCACTCGATGGTGGACCGGGTTCACACCACGGCGACGACCTGGCTTGGGCTCACGATGTCCTGCGCCCAATGCCATACCCATAAATACGACCCGATCGAGCATGGTGAGTACTACCAATTCATGGCGTTCCTAGACAACGCGGACGAACCTGTCATGGACGTTCCCGAAGCGGCCAAGCAAGCGAAACGCCGCGAGATTGAACGTAAGCTCACCGAATGGCAGGCCGACCTGCCGAATCGGTTTCCGATCCCGGAGGAGACCCTGTACGTCACTCCCCCCGCCAGCCAGGCCACCACAGAAGCCGGCTCCCGCCCGGTCGGACTTCCGGATGGTTCGTACCGGTTCTCGGGGCCGGCCTCCGACAAAGACACCTACACCTTCGAGTTCGAGACCGACCTCAAGCGCGTCACCTCCCTGAACCTGGATGTTCTGGCGGACGACGACCTGCCCAGCAAGGGCCCCGGCCGGACGCCGCACGGCAATTTCGTGCTCAGCGAGATCCAGATTCTCGCGGCGCCGGCTGGTTCGCCAGCTTCGACTACCCTGACCAACGTCAGCATCGCTTCCGCAACCGCCGACTTTTCCCAGGCAGGTTTTCCGGTCGAGCATGCGTTCGACGGGAAGAGCGACACGGGATGGGCCATCTCCGGGCAAGGAGCCTGGAACATCAATCGCCGGGCCACCTTCCGCCTGGCAACGACTGTGGGCTATCCGGAAGGAACTCGTTTTTTGGTTCGCCTCGTTCAGCAGCACGGCGGCCAACACCTGATCGGCCGCGTTCGCCTTTCCTTGGGGGTCGACAAGGCCGGGGTTGAGCCCACGGATGCGCGTCGCCAGGAACTCTTCACTCGAAGTTTCCAGCGTTGGCAAAACCGCCAGGCGGACCTTGCCCGCAACTGGGTCCCGCTCCGCCCGAAATCCGCCACCAGCCTGGTCCCGGTGTTGACCGTGCAACCGGACGACTCCGTCTTCGTCAGCAGCGATCAGACCAAGAGCGACACGTACCAGTTGAACTTCCAATCGGACCTAAAAGGAATCACTGCGATCCGACTGGAAGTCATTCCGGATGAACGTCTTCCCAAGGGAGGACCCGGCCGTGTCTATTTCGAGGGACCGTTTGGAGATTTCTACCTCTCGACCTTCTCACTCCAGTCCGGCGATAAGCCCATCGCTCTCACCCGCCCGGCCCAAAGCTTCGCCAGTGGCGGGAACACCGCCGCCAAGGCGCTGGACGACGACCCGCAATCCGGGTGGGCCATCGATGGCGGCCAAGGTCGGCGTCACGTGGCCGTTTTCCATTTGGAAACACCGCTTGCCGATGCCACCGACCTAAGGTTGTCGATGCTCTTCGAGCGGTATTACCCCGCGGGCCTTGGGCGGTTCCGTGTGTCGGTCACCACCGATCCCCGCGGTGCGGAAGCCATCCCCCTGACCGACGATCTGCAAGTGGCGTTGCGCAAGCCCCCGGGCAGCCGGTCCGCCTCCGAACGCCAGGGCCTGATCGACGCTTTTGTGAGTGACGCCCCTGAACTGGCTGCCGAACGCGACGGCATGGAGAAACTGGGTCGGGAAATGCCGGCATTCCCCACCACCCTCGTCCTGCAGGAACGGCCGGTTGACAATCCACGCACCACCCGCATCCGGACACGCGGCGAGTTCCTCCAACCGGCCGGGGCGGTCACCGCGGGATTGCCTGCCTTTCTGGGAGTCGGAGCCGGAGATCCACCCACTAACCGCCTCCAATTCGCGCAATGGCTCGTCTCCCCATCCAACCCCCTGACGGCACGGGTGGTGATGAATCGGCATTGGTCGGCTTTCTTTGGTCGTGGCCTCGTGCGAACGACCGAAGATTTTGGATTCCAGGGAGATCTGCCTTCCCATCCGGAGTTGCTCGATTGGCTCGCAGTCGAGTTCATGAAGCGGGGCTGGTCCCAGAAGGCCATGCACCGGCTCATCGTGCTCAGCGCCACCTACCGCCAATCCTCCCGCGTTTCCCCGACCCAACTTGAGAAGGATCCGCAAAACATCCTGCTTGCCCGCGGTCCGCGAATCCGGCTGGAAGGCGAGATCGTCCGGGACGCGGTGCTCAGCGCGAGTGGGCTTCTCTCAGCCAAACTCGGCGGTCCCAGCGTTTTCCCGCCCCAGCTGGCCAGCATCACACGCGAAGGGACCTATGGTCCTCTGGATTGGAAGGTCAGCCAGGGCGAAGACCGTTACCGGCGCGGTCTCTACACCTTTGCCAAGCGCACCGCACCCTACGCCACCTTCCAGACATTTGACGCGCCCAGCGGCGAAGCTTGCGTCGCCCGGCGGGAAATCTCCAACACCCCGCTCCAGTCCCTCACCTTGCTCAACGACGAGGTCTTCCTGGAAGCCGCCCAAGCCCTGGGCCGAAAAGCCTCCAGCCTGGCGGGCGGCGACACCATCGCCGCAGTCTACTTGTTCCGTCGAATCCTGACCCGCCCTCCACAGCCCGCCGAACTGGAGCAGATCCTTGCCTTCCTGAAATCCCAGCGGGAACGGCTCGCCCACGGCTCCCTCCGTGCCGATGACCTCGCGGGTCCCGGGGAAGATTCTCCGAGCGAGCGTGCCGCGTGGACCGCCGTGGCACGTGCTCTGTTCAACCTGGACGAAACCGTCACCCGCGGCTGATCCCCAGCCACTGCGCCCATCAACCGCCCTCGTCATAGCCCTTCCCCTTCCCCCGTGAAAACCTACCCGTCCACCTCCCAACCCGTTTCCCGCCGTTGGTTCCTGCGCGACTGCGGCGTCGGTCTCGGCAAGATCGCCGCCGCTGGCTTATTGACCGAATCCTTCACGCGTCGCCTGCTCGCCGTCCCCGCCAACGCGGCGGCTGCCCAGAACCCGCTCGCTCCCCGCGCCACTCACTTCCCCGGCAAAGCCAAGGCCGTGATCCACCTGTTCATGGCCGGCGCCCCCAGCCAGCTGGACCTGTTCGACAACAAACCCGAACTCGCCAAGCTCGAAGGCAAACCCCTCCCTCCGTCGGTGATCATGGGCCAGCGGTACGCCTTCATCCGCCCCGACGCCGCCGTGCTCGGACCCCGGTTCAAGTTCGCCAAGCACGGGCAGGCCGGCACCGAACTCTCCGAAGTCCTTCCGCATCTTGGCTCCGTCGTCGACGACATCTGCCTGATCCGCTCCTGCAAGACGGATCAATTCAACCACGCTCCCGCCCAGGTCTTCTTCAACACAGGCTTCAGCCAGCCGGGGCGTCCCAGCCTGGGTTCCTGGGTGACGTATGGCCTGGGCAGCGAAACCCAGGATCTTCCCGCCTTCGTCGTCATGTCGACCGGCGCCGGCATCAGCGGCGGCGCCGCCAACTGGTCCAGCGGGTTCCTCCCCACCTACTTCTCCGGCGTCCGTTTTCGTAATTCCGGAGACCCCATTCTCAATGTCTCCAACCCCAAGGGCGTCGACGCCCAACTCCAGCGCGAAACCCTCGACCTCATTGGCAATCTGAACCGGCAACAGCTTGAGATCATCGGCGATCCCGAGATCGAAACCCGGATCCGCAGTTATGAAATGGCGTCGCGCCTCCAATCCTCGGCGCCCGACCTGATGGATCTCCGCCAGGAAAGTCCCGCCACTCTCAAACTCTACGGCTGCGACCCCGACAAAGCCTCGTTTGCCCGGGCCTGCCTGCTCGCCCGACGCATGGTCGAGCGCGGTGTGCGCTTTATTAACATCTACCACGAAGGCTGGGACGCCCACTCCGACGTCGTGGGAAACCTGAAGGGCAACTGCGGCGCCACCGACCAAGCCAGTGCGGCCCTCGTGAAGGACTTGAAACAACGCGGCATGCTCGACTCCACGCTCGTCGTCTGGGGCGGCGAATTCGGCCGGACCCCCATGGTCGAGAGCAATGCGGCCCTCGGCCGCAGCCTGGGACGCGATCATCACCCTCAGGCCTATACCATGTGGCTCGCCGGAGGCGGCATCCGACCCGGCCTTACCTACGGCACCACCGATGAACTCGGTTTTCACATCGCCGATAAACCCGTCCACGTCCACGACCTCCAAGCCACCATCCTCCACTGCCTTGGAATGGACCACGAACGCCTTACTTATGCCTACCAGGGCCGCGATTTCAGGCTGACCGACGTTCACGGACATGTCGTCCACGACATTTTAAGCTAGGAGAAGTCGCTAGGGAAACTGCTCGCCAGATTTAAGAGAATCCTTTATGTCTCTGGGCTTATGCGGGAGACGCTGTTGACGTTGCTTGAGGCCGGTGCCTGCGGTGCCCCCGAGAGTCGCGCGCTGCTCGATATTGATGAACGCTACATTTCTTATAAATCACTTCTTCAGAATGTATTAGAGCGTGCCAGCATTTTGTCCAGGTACGGTATCCGGCGGGGCGATCGCGTGGCTTGGATCATGCCCAGTGGGCCGGAATCCGCGCTCGCCTTCCTCGCGATCAGCACCGTCGCTACCGCTGTCCCGATCCGGTCCACCGCTTCGTTCGAAGAAGTGCGCACCCGTCTGGAATTCACCAGGGCTCGAGCTGCCGTTATCCTAAACGATTTGGCGTTCGAAGCCACTGGAGCCGCCGAAAGCCTTCACCTTCCCATTGTCCGCCTCCCTGCGTTTACTGACCTACCCGAAGCCACCCGTTCTCTTTCGACGGCTTCAACTGCCCCGGCGCATGCCTCGTACTGGGTTCGCCCGCAACCCGACGACGTCGCCCTTATTCTTACGTCGTCCGACCAGGCCACCCATCCCAGCCAAGTCCCGCTAACGCATCGCAATTTGGTGAGTGCCGCCCGGAATGTGGCGGCGTCGCTCGATCTGCAGCCCACCGACTGCTGCCTCAACGTGGTCCCGTTCGGCAGCATGCATGGGCTGATCGGTTGCCTGATCGCCTCGTTGATCCGGCAGTCCTCGGTGATCTGCTCGCCCGGCTTCAGTGCCACCCGTTTGGGGCCGTGGATTGTCGAACTGAAGCCGACCTGGATTTCAGCCGTCCCCGCGATGTACCAGGCGTGGACCGACCAACTGCTCACCACCCGGGAACGCCTTCCCCAACACGCGCTTCGGTTCGTCCGCACCTGTTCGACGGCGATGTTGCCCCGCTTGCAGAAGGAAATTGAAAACGCGCTACAGGTGCCTGTTATCGAGGCGTATAGCGTGTCCGAAGCCGGCCATCAAATCTCAAGCAACCCACTCCCCCCGCGCCTGCGTAAGCCCGGGTCGGTCGGCATGCCCACCGGCACGAAGGTGGTCATCATGGATGATTCCGGAGGTTTTCTTCCCGCCGGGCAGACCGGTGAAATCGTCGTGCAAGGCGATGGCGTTACCCCCGGCTGTACGGGGAATCCAGAGTTCCATCGGCGAGCCTTCGTCCAAGGGTGGTACCGAACCGGGGATCTCGGACGCCTGGACGACGACGGCTACCTGTTTCTCTCGGGCCGATCCCAGGACGTGATTCACCGTGGAGGCGATCGCATCATCCCTCGCGACGTCGAAACCGTGCTCCTGTCGCATCCAGGTGTCGCTGAAGCCACCTGCTTCCCGCGCCCTCACCCCACTCTCGGGGAGGACCTGGTCGCCGTCGTCGTCCTACGGGAAGGAGCCGCCAGCACGGAAAACGGCATTCGCACCTTCGCGTTCGATCGTCTCGCTCCCCCCAAGGTCCCCAGTCGAATCCTGATAATGGATCAACTTCCCAATGGGCCCTCCGGCAAGGTGCAGCGACAAACCTTGGCGCAGCGCCTGGCCCATCTTTTCCGCGCCCGCCCGCTTCGTCCGCGCGACGGCATCGAAAGCCTCGTCGCCGACATCTGGACCGACGTCCTGGAGACGACCGAAGTCGGCGTGAACGACAATTTTTTCAGCTTGGGCGGTGATTCAGTTCGGGCCGCGCGGATCGTCTCGCGCCTCAACGATCTCTTCCAACTTGCCCTCCCCATGACGACCCTCTTCCGCCACCCCACGGTGGGCCAGTTCACCGACGAGCTGAAACGATTGGCCCACCCCACCCTGCTGGAGACCATCTCGGAAAATGTTCGCGATCTCGAAGCTCTTTCCCAACAGGACGTCCGGGATCTCCTGGCTTCGTCGCCCCGGCGCGAACGGGCCTAACCGACCGGATGCCGTCGGGGAGGCGCAGGGAGGCGGGAACACCGATCGATTCCGAGTCCGGAGGTCCACCGGCAGCGCATCCGGGAATTGGCGCTGCGCTTCTCCTTTCCCGGCCCGGCCGAGCTGCCCGCCCGGCTCGACGGCGTTCTCGGAATCGGGTTCACGGCCCCACCGCCGGGCTGGAGGCCATCGATGGGATTTCGCGAGCCTACCGATTGGAGTCGTACCATCTATTCCACGCCATGCGTGGCGCCTTCGAAGCCGAACTTGGTCACCACGGCGAGGCAATGCTCCTCTTCCGGAAGGCCGAAACGCTGGCAACGCTTCCTTCCGAGCGCTGCTTCCTCGCCCGCCGGATTCAGGAATGTGCGGCGAAGCAGATTCAATAAGCGGAATTGTCTGCGAATAGCAGAAAGGACACTATCCCTTCCGTGTTTACGCGGATCCAAACTCGGTCGTTCCGGTGCCTGAAATCAGTGGATCAGCGGCTCGGGCGGTTTCGGGCCCTTGTTGGCCCCAACGCGAGTGGCAAGACCACCTTTCTGGACGTGATCGGGTTCCTGGCGGACCTAATGAGGGCGCGCGGCGACGTCCTTGAGGCTGTCCGTCTAAGAACCAGCAACTTCAGCAACCTCGTCTGGATGGGGACTCCCGGGAGTTTTGACATTGCGGTGGAGGCGCATATTCCAAGCACGATTCTCGAAAAGCTTCCCGAGGAGCGTCAGGAACTCGTCGAGGTACGATATGAGCTTACGGTCGGATACGACCCGGATTTTGACGAGATTGGATTAGACCACGAAACCCTCTGGTTGAAGAACGCCCAGGAGGAAATTCCGCCCGTCCAGCGGGAGTTTTTCCCTGCGACAAAATCGGATACAGGCAATCTCAAGACGCGTCCCGGGAAGGGGAAGAGGTCTCTCTTGAGTAAGAAACCGGGCGGAAACGATAACTACTACCCAGAAGGTCGCGATTCCTACACTCCATCGTTCAAATTGGGACGTGGACGGGCGGCTTTGGCGAACATACCCGCAGATGAGGCTGCATTTCCCGTAAGCACCTGGTTCAGGGGCCTCCTGGAGACAGGGGTTCAGCCCTTCGTCCTCAATAGTCAGTTAATGCGGCAATCCAGCCCGCCTGGATTGGGTCGAAGATTTCAACCCAATGGCTCCAATCTTCCCTGGGTGGTGGCTGAGCTGCGGAAAGACGCGAAGCGATTCCAAAGTTGGCTGGAGCACGTGCGCACGGCCTTGCCTGACATTCGCGACGTAGAATCGGTCGAGCGGGACGAGGATAAGCATCGCTACCTCGTGATTGTGTATGCCAACGGGGCCCGGGTGCCGTCCTGGCTCGCCTCAGATGGAACACTTCGGTTGCTTACTCTGACAATACCGGCGTATCTTCCTAACTTAGGCGGCACATTCCTGATTGAGGAACCCGAAAACGGAATTCATCCAAGCGCCATCGAATCCGTCATTCAGTCGCTTTCCTCGATCTACACCGGCCAAGTCCTAGTCGCCACACACAGCCCGATCGCATTGAACATGATTAATCCGTGCGATGTCCTTTGTTTCGCGAAAGACGAACAAGGAGCCACGGATATAGTCTCGGGTGACCAACACCCGGCACTCCAAGAGTGGCGAAAAGGAGAACCGGATTTGGGCGTTCTCTTTGCCACGGGAATCCTGAGCTGACCCGGGAGATGAACGATCTTTTCCTCTTGGTGGCGGACAAGAATGCAAGGTTTGCCATGGAAGGAGCGCTTCGACGCCCGAAAGCACTAGGAATCCATCCGATCACCTACCAGTTTCGGGTCCATTCAGGGCGAGATGGTGGAGCCAGGAAATCAGGCCCGGACATCCTTAGATTGGAGCGGAAGCGCTTCCGTCATGGCCTGCTGGTTCTAGACTTCGAAGGTAGCGGCACCTCCTGTTCCAGCGGCCTTGAGTTGGAGGAAGAACTTGACGACCGGGTTCTCTCTCTCTGGGGTCGCGGCGCGAAGGCGATCGTCATTGAGCCCGAGTTGGACGTCTGGATCTGGGGTTCGGATCACGCCATTGAGCAAGAGATTGGATGGCCACCAGGGTGCGGTATCCGGAATTGGATACGTCAACAGGGATTCGCAATTGCCACAAACAACAAACCCGTGCGGCCAAAAGAGGCATTGGAGGCGGCAATGCACCAGTGCGGACTGCCACGTTCATCGGCCACCTACCAACGGATTGCTGAGAGTATCAGCCTTCGTCGCTGCACGGACGACGCCTTCCTTCGACTAAGAACTACCCTCCAGACTTGGTTCCCCCAGCAAATTGCCACCAACCCGGGAACACCCGACTAGATACCGCTTTAACTCGGGTTCATTTCAAAGACCAACGAGTACCGGAATGGGTTACCACTCCCCCGACCTCAGATACTCGTCGATCGCTCGCGCGGCCTTACGGCCGGCGCCCATGGCCAGAATCACCGTCGCGCCACCCGACACAATGTCCCCTCCCGCGAACACACCCCGCTTGCTCGTCCTCAAACGCTCGGCATCCGCCACGATATAACCGTGGCGGGTGGTCGCCAGATCCGGGGTCGTCGACTGCACCAAGGGATTGCCGCGATTCCCGATCGCAATGATGGCCACGTGGATCGGCAGGAGGGTTTCCGAGCCCGGCACCGGCACCGGGCTGCGCCGACCCGACTTGTCTGGCTCACCCAGTTCCATCTGCTGAATCACGACGCCGGTCAGCCAACCCTTATCGTCCCCCTGGAATTCGACTGGGTTGGTCAGCATCCTGAACTGCACGCCTTCGTCGCGCGCGTGATGCGCCTCCTCGGCGCGTGCCGGCATTTCGGCCTCCGACCGCCGGTACAGAATGGTCGCAGTCCGAGCCCCCAGCCTCAGCGCCGTCCTTACTGCATCCATCGCGGTGTTTCCGCCGCCAAAGACTGCCACGTCCTTGCCACGGCAATCGTAGATCGGATTGTCGTACGCGGGGAACTCGTTGGCCTTCATCAGATTAACCCGCGTCAGGAACTCGTTGGCCGAGTAGACCCCGCACAAGTGCTCACCAGGGATGTTCAGGAACATCGGCAGCCCGGCGCCGGTCGCCACAAATACCGCGTCGTAGCCTTCCTCCCCCAACAGTTCGTCCACCGTCACCGTCCGGCCCACCACCACGTTGGTTCGGAAATCCACGCCCATCCGCCGCAGGTTCTCCACTTCCTCACCCACGATCTGTTTCGGCAGCCTGAACTCCGGAATGCCGTACATCAGGACGCCGCCGATCTCGTGGAGCGCCTCCAGAACGGTCACGTCATGTCCCTTCAACGTCAGGTCGCCCGCACAACTCAAACCCGCCGGCCCGCTGCCGATGATCGCCACCTTCTTCCCGGTCAGCGCCGCGCGTGCGGGCAGACCCACCTTGCCCACCTTCCGCTCGTAGTCGGCCACGAAACGTTCCAGATATCCGATCGCGACCGGTTCGCCACGGTTCCCGAGCACGCAGGCGCCCTCGCATTGCTTTTCCTGGGGACAGACACGCCCTGTCACCGCGGGCAGCACATTGTCTTCCCGGATCTTGGCCGCCGCTCCGAGGTAGTCCCCGGCCACCACCAGATCGATGAAGTCGCGGACCTTCACGCCCACCGGGCAGGCCGTGAAACAGTGCTGGCTCTTGCACGAGAGACAGCGAAGCGCTTCCTGCTGCGCGATCGCACCGTCGAGGCCGCGGTTCACTTCCAGAAAGTGATGCGCGCGATCCGTCGCCGGCTCTTCCGGCATCGACTGCCGGTGGATCTTCATCCGTTGCTTGAGGGGCAAGGGGTTGTTCATGGGGCTCGTTGGGGCTCGAGAAAAGAGTTCGTACAGGGGTCAAACCATCGAAGGTGCCAGTGGGATGGACAGCGCCACAGCGTTGGCGCGTACGGTGGAGACCCATCGTCGGTTCACGCTCCCCCCTTCCACACGCCGGCCAGTTCGGGAACGCGTTGAACAAACCGGCAATCCCCGCCACCGGCACACTCCGCCTTGGCCAGATTCGGATCGGGAACCGCCTTCGACGGCTTCA
>Ga0209181_10000918_pt1 | contig 52928 bp, 51 predicted proteins | sample MAT05_FD_187208 | JGI IMG/M metagenome (GOLD analysis project Ga0209181, IMG submission 187208) | Freshwater microbial communities from Lake Fryxell liftoff mats and glacier meltwater in Antarctica - MAT-05 (SPAdes) (version 2) | ecosystem: Environmental > Aquatic > Freshwater > Ice > Liftoff... | reverse complement strand
TGCCAACAGCTATGACCAATGGACAGGCCAAGGGATTGTAAGAAATAAGCTTGTTCCAGATCAGGCAGGTGCATAGAAGACAGTTACTTAATATTGTTTAAATAGTTTTTTATTTCCTCCAGTTCTTCTTTTGAAGCTTTGTGATTTCCAAGTGCCTGCATCACAAGCTGCGCTGACGAGCCAGAAAATAGCGAGTCGATTATTTTATTTAGGAAGAGGTTCTGTGTATTTTCTTTGCTTACTGCCGGTTGGTAGATATGTGTTTTGCTGCTGCTGTTCCGGGTAACCAAACCTTTTTCAAACATTATCTGCATCAGCTTCAACGTGGTAGTATAGCCAGCGTCCTTTGTTTTTAGCAATTCTTCGTGAACATCCCTTACTGTAGCTGAATTTTTTGTCCATAAAACCTGCAATATTTCCAGTTCACTCTCGGTTGGTTTATTTTTTTTATTTAATATCATAATACGATATGTTTCGTAAAGCAATGTATGAATTATTTCGTAATGCGGGAAACCTTTCATAAAAATTTTAAGCTAAAATCACTCTTTAAAATCAACGATTATACAGTAATAATCAAATTGGCATTAGACAAATGAGTGGCTTACGTGGAGGGAATTGTCAATTTATCCGTAAACAATCAACTTATTTTCGGTTAAATTTCTTTTAATTGCTTCAAATAGATGATTGCTCTTTCCTCAATTGGGCAGTAGTTTTGCTACTTCCGTCATGGCTCCAGCCGGGTGGATTGATAAAATATTTGATGGCAGTGATAAGGGATCCGGACGAATATGCTTTTTTAAAGAGTTCGCCCCAGGTTTTAAAAGCAATGATACCTGGGTTAAATGATTCGATATTTTTGGTTAATCCGTACACCGGTCTTTCTTCTTCTTTTTTGAAACTCCCGAAAATTCTGTCCCAAATAATCAGAATGCCTGCATGATTTTTATCAAGGTATTTTAGATCACTTCCATGATGAACCCGATGATGAGAAGGTGTATTGAAGACAAATTCGAACGCTTTTGGAAGGTGGTGAATACTTTCGGTATGTATCCAAAACTGGTAGATTAAACTGATTTGCTGCATAAATAATATCCATATTGGATGAAATCCAACCAGCGGCATCCATGCCCAAAATAGAAAAGCACCGGTTAAATTTCCTGTCCAGGTTTGTCGCAAAGCAGCCGCCAGATTATAATGTTTGGAAGAGTGGTGTACAACATGACTTGCCCAAAAATAGTTAACCTGGTGGCTAACCCGGTGAAACCAGTAATAAGAAAAATCATCCGAAAAAAACAACAACAGCCAGAACCACCACCTGGAGATATCCAATTCAAATAATCTGAACTGGTAGATAAAAGTAAACAGACCAAAGATCAGGGCCTTGGTGAAAAAACCGCTTATTACATTGCCTATTCCCAGTCCCAAACTACCAAAAGTATCTTTGGTTTCGTATAAATGCTTATGCTCCCTGTAAGAAAACCATGCTTCTAAAGAAAGAAGCAATACAAAAAAAGGAATCGCATAATATAGAATAAGAGGTGGCAATGGCAAACGATTTAGGACTGAAATTACTATAATTATCCAAAAGGCATTTTAAATTGATAAGATTTATTCAAAATAGTCAAAGCTAATAAAGGAATGCCAGCTTTTTCGTAGGCATTTTTAGTTGAAGTACACTTGTGCAAAGTTGGTAACCCTTATTCAGTTTTATGTGAAATCCAAAAATGCTTTGTCTGCTTTTTATCGATGATTTTAAAAATGTAGCTATTTAGTTTATTTACAGTCATTTTTAGTACTACAGAGCTGGTATTTGCCAGCGAAACATCTCGGGCCCTTTTTAAGAATGTGATGAGAATGGTAAACTGAATTTACAATTATTGAAGAAGATGAAGTATCGTCTATGTTACTGACTACAAGCAAAAAAGCCCGGAACGAATCCGGGCCTTCAATGAAATTGGTTTTATTTAGATTCTATGGAAAAGTTTGACAGTGGATATTGGTGACTGAAAGTTAGATTAAATATTTTGAAAAGTCATGTTTACTTTTTACTCAATTTTATTTTATCACTATCAATCTATTTTTTATGGTTGCGGTTGTTCAATGACACCTTTACCAGCACTCATTTCTGTCAATGTTTTCAACTGTGCTTTTCGGTTAGCATCAATCTTGTCATGATGAATCACAGCAAGGGTAGGGGCAATTACCAAACTAACAATGCTCATTAATTTAATCAGTATATTCATAGATGGGCCAGAAGTATCTTTAAAAGGATCTCCAACAGTATCACCTGTTACAGAAGCTTTGTGTGGTTCAGATTTTTTATAAAACATTTCGCCATTGATCTCCACACCTTTCTCAAAAGATTTTTTTGCATTATCCCATGCACCACCCGCATTATTCTGAAACATTCCCATCAACACACCACTAACAGTAGCACCTGCCAGAAATCCACCTAATACTTCCGGGCCAAAAATAAAGCCGATAATAATAGGAGATAATAAAGCAATTGCACCAGGCAACATCATTTTTTTAAGGGAGGCTTCTGTTGAAATAGCTACACATTTATCATACTCTGGTTTACCGGTTCCTTCCATAATACCAGGAATGGTACGGAACTGTCGACGAACTTCTTCTACCATAGCCATGGCGGCTTCTCCAACCGCACGAATCGCCAATGAAGAGAATATAAATGGAATCATACCGCCTACAAACAAACCAGCCAACACATCTGCTCGGTAAATATCGATGCCATCAATACCTGCTATTCCTACAAAGGCAGCAAATAATGCCAATGCAGTTAATGCTGCAGACGCAATGGCAAAGCCTTTACCACTTGCTGCGGTCGTATTTCCCACAGCATCTAAAATATCAGTTTTTTCTCTTACTTCTTTTGGTAATTCACTCATTTCTGCGATTCCACCTGCATTGTCAGCAATGGGGCCAAAGGCATCAATTGCCAATTGCATGGCAGTAGTAGCCATCATACCGGCAGCAGCTATTGCTACTCCATATAATCCTGCACAGGCATACGATCCATAAATACCTGAAGCTAAAACAAGAATTGGTAACAAGGTACTTTCCATACCCACTGCCAAACCGCCAATGATATTGGTAGCGTGACCTGTAGCACTTTGGCGTATGATACTCATCACAGGGCGTTTGCCCATTGCCGTGTAGTATTCAGTAATAATACTCATTAATGCACCAACTGCCAAACCCACCATGATGGCACCAAATACTCCATTTTTAGTAAAGGGAATGTTACGTAAAACCATCTGATCCGGCATCAAATAATTTACTAAAAAGTAACAACCTATAGCCGTTAAAACCATGCTTCCCCAATTGCCCATATTTAAAGCAGTTTGTACTTTATGTGTGCTTAAACCTTCATTATCACTGATGCGTACAAAGAATGTTCCTATTATAGAAAGTATAATTCCCATGGCCGCAATAAGCATTGGCAATAAAATAGGAGCCATGCCTGAAAAGTGATCAGATGCTTTTGCAAGTTCTGTAGTAAGCGTTTCTCTACCCAATACCATAGTTGCTAAAACGGTAGCAACATAACTGCCGAAAAGATCGGCACCCATACCTGCTACATCACCCACATTATCTCCTACGTTATCTGCTATAGTAGCCGGGTTACGGGGATCATCTTCAGGAATACCCGCTTCTACTTTACCCACTAAATCCGCACCCACGTCTGCAGCCTTTGTATAAATACCTCCCCCTACACGGGCAAATAATGCAATTGATTCTGCACCGAGACTAAAGCCGGTTAGTATTTCAATTGCTTTTTCAAGGGCCAGTTTATATTCTTCAGAACCAGCGGCAGCGCCCGATACAAACAATGTATAAAGTATGATGAATAAACTGCCAAGTCCTAAAACAGCAAGGCCTGCAACCCCCATGCCCATTACACTTCCGCCAGTAAATGAAACCTGTAAGGCTTTGCTTAAACTTGTTCTCGCAGCCTGCGCAGTGCGAACATTCGCTTTAGTAGCTACTTTCATTCCAATGAAACCTGCAAGGGCACTAAAAAATGCACCTAGTACAAATGCTACTGCAATACTCCAATGGCTGTTGGCATTGCTATAGCCCATCGCACCCAATAACAATGCACCGATGATAACAAAATAGGTAAGAATTTTATACTCAGCCTTTAAAAAAGCCATAGCACCTTCAGCGATATAGGTGCTGATTTCTCTCATTCGTTCGTTGCCGGCATCTTGTTTTGACACCCAAGCAAACTTTACAAAAGTGTACAACAAGCCTACAATGCCCATTGCCGGAATAACATAGATCAATTTGTCCATAAATAGTCGTTCTAATTTTTTGGATGCCAAAAATAGTGTAATTGGTGCAATTACAGCCAGAATCTGTTAATTTATTGCTAACGCCAACTGCAATGCGATGATGTTGCGATATTTCTACAAGCCACTGTGCTAATAAATGATTTTTTCAGCTTATTGATGAAGAGATATTTTTTGGTGTGCAAGATTTACATTTTAGTACTTCGTCTTTGATAGTCTTTAGCAGCGGATGCTTTGTTCATCAAATAACAAATGAACTTATAGATTTTCTGAAATTGACAGATGGCTGTTCTGGAAAATTGCCTGCTATATATTATTGTAAAGCTAAAAAGGCTGCTACCGGGAAGGTGGAGTCATATATCCTATTGGCAATAGCGTGAAAAAGGGATCATAAGTTTCCTTACAATCCCTTTCCTATTATAAAATCATTCTTTTAAATATCAATTGCTTCGCCGTACGCCGCAGCAGTTGCTTCTTTCAGCCCTTCGCTCATGGTAGGGTGAGGGTGAACGGTGTTCAAAATTTCATGACCAGTTGTTTCCAGTTTACGGGCCGCCACTGCTTCCGCAATATTTTCTGTCACGTTCATTCCAATCATGTGGCAACCGAGAAATTCGCCGTATTTGGCATCGTAAATTACTTTTACAAAACCTTCGGTAGCACCTGCAGCACTTGCTTTACCACTTGCCATGAAAGGAAACTTACCCACTTTCACTTCATAGCCTGCATCTTTAGCCGCTTTTTCAGTATAACCAACTGAAGCAATCTCTGGTGTGGAATAAGTACAGCCTGGTATATTATTGTAATCAATTGGTTCCGGATGATGACCGCTTAAATGCTCTGCTGCGTTGATACCTTCTTTGGAAGCAACGTGTGCTAAAGCCTGGCCCGGAGTACAATCACCAATTGCATAGATACCGGGTACGTTCGTTTGTCCGTTGGCGTCAACTATTATTTTACCTTTTTCTGTTTTAATGCCCAACGCTTCCAATCCAATATTTTCAATATTTGCCAATACGCCTACCGCACTTAACAAAATATCTGCTTCTAAAATAACCTCACCTGTAGCTGTTTTTATTGTTGCTTTTACACCTTCGCCACTCGTATCCACACTTACTACTTCACTACTGGTCATGATAGTAATACCTTGCTTTTTGAATTGTTTTTCCAATTCTTTGCTGATATCTTCATCTTCAACCGGTACAATTCTTGGCATAAATTCTACGATGGTCACTTTAGTACCCATGCTGTTGTAGAAATAAGCAAACTCGGATCCGATTGCTCCACTACCACAAACGATCATACTTTTTGGTTGTGATGCCAATACCATTGCCTTCCGATAACCAACTATTTTTACATCATCTATCGGCATGCTCGGCAATTCACGAACCCTGCCGCCTGTGGCGATAATGATATTTTTAGCTTCCTGTATTTGTTTGGTACCATCTGCCGCAGTTACTTCTATTTTACCAGGTGCAACCAATTTGCCAAACCCCATAATCACATCAATCTTATTTTTTTTCATCAGGAATTGTACACCCTTACTCATTTTATCTGCAACTCCACGGCTACGTTTAATAACACCTTCGAAATTGGTACTAAGTTCACCAATATTGATTCCGTAATCAGTTGCGTGCTTTGCGTACTCATAAACCTGTGCACTTTTAAGCAACGCTTTTGTTGGAATACATCCCCAGTTGAGACATACACCACCCAGACTTTCTTTTTCAATGATTGCAACTTTTTTACCTAACTGACTTGCCCTGATTGCAGCCGGATAGCCGCCCGGACCACTGCCTAACACAATTACGTCGTATGCCATGATTTGTTTTATTTGTTGATTAGATGATTGATTGATCAATACTTTTAATGCAATGATTCACTCCTTTTACGTTGCCAAAATTAGTTCGAAATGGGGGATTAGCCAAAAGGTAATTTTATCCTTTTTGCAAATGCGTTTATACTACTTTGGTGAATGATATTTTTAATTGAATAGTTGACACTTAAATGTTCTAAGCTTCGGCACTAGCTTTTTCCATGGCATCTCTTTTTTCTGCAATCGATCGCAGCGATTTAATGCTGACATTCAATTCGAACCCAATTAGCAGCACGAGTGAATTGATGTAAATAAGTGCCATAAAGACGATGATTGTTCCTATTGAGCCATACAAGGCATTGTACTTTCCAAAAGTATTTACAAAATAAGAAAAACCATAAGTGGCTAAAATGCTTAAAAATGCACCCAGTATCGTACCTGGAGAAACCAGCTTCCATCGCTTTTCTACAGCAGGTGCATACTTATATATGAATGCGATGGAATAGTAAACTAGTGCTACTATGAATATCCAGCGCACATAGTAAATGATATCCCGAAGCAATTCACTTTTTATCCCAATCCATTTTAAAACAGCCCCCTGCGTAATCAATAAAATAAGACAACCCAATACCAGCAGAAAAATCAAAGCAGTCAGCTTGATAGACATCCAGCGATTGTGAAAATCATTTCTCTTTTCAAACCCAATATAGTTTTTATTAAATGAACGCATCAGTCCCATCATGGCGTTGGATGCAAAATACAATGCGAGTAAAAGACCGAAAGACAATAATCCAATTTTTGAATCATCCAAAAAAGAATCTACAAATTTGATAAGGTATTCATTGTGTACTTTGGCAGGAATAACATCGAAAATTAAATTATGTAATTCCTTTTTCATACTTTTTTTAGAGATAAAAGGAAGATGCGGTATCAATGTAAATAAAAATAAAAACGAGGGGGGGATGGCCATGATGAAGTTATAGGCAATCGCCGAAGCTCGTTCCGTTAAACCAACGGTTTTTACCTGCCTAAAGAAAAAAATGATGACATCATACAATGGAACTCCTTCAAAACCCGGCAGGTATAGATGCTTGCTTTTTCGTAAAACAAATGATACAGGAGGATTGGTTATTATAATACGTTCCAGTCTCGTCATTCATCAATTTTTTGGAAAAGCGTTTATTGATAGAAGTTATTGGGAAGCTGCGTTTAAATAATTTAACGTGCAGCATTCAAATCTACCGATTAACAAAATAACATACAAATGGATTAATTGGCTGCTTTTTCAACCATTAAACTATCCAACGCCCGTTGGTATTCTTTTGCATACTTCATATGTTCTGTATAATTAGACGCAAAGTTTGAATAACCATTCAAATCGGGTTTTGCAACAAAAAACAGGTAGGAGGTACTAGGCGCATTCAATACCGCATCGATGGTTTTTGAAGACGGAGTGCAAATGGGGCCGGGCGGAAGTCCTGAATTTTGATACGTGTTATAAGGAGATTGAAATTGCAGGTGTTTGAAATAAATTCTTTTTAATCCAAAATTTCTCATGGCAAATTTAACGGTTGGGTCAGCCGCCAATCTCATACCTGTTTCGAGCCTGTTGAGGTAAACACTTGCAATTTTTCCTTTGTCCGAGTCTTTATTTGTTTCCTCTTCTACAATGCTTGCCAACGTATAAGCTTGTGCTGGCGTTAGGTTTAGCCCGGTGGCTTTTTTTCTACGTTCCTCATTCCAAAAGATTTCCTGTGCATCATACAATTTTTTAAAAATGCCTCTGGCTGATGTATTCCACAAGATGTTATAAGTATTAGGAATAATGGCGGTCATTACAATATTGGTATCCAATCCGTATTTTTTTAGTGAATCGGGATTATTTAATAAATTTAAAAATGTTGCTGAATCACATTCAAAATTGGAACCTATCTTTTTAGCAAGATCTTCTTTGGTACGCAGTTTATTGATCACCAGTCTTACAGGTGTTTGCCGCCCGGATCGAAGTTTTCTTATGATTGTGTAAATGCTTTCACCTTTTTCAATTACATATTTGCCGGCTTTTACTTTTTGATCGTATCCCAGTTGTTTGGCCACCATCTTAAATGTACCCGGATTTTTAAGGATGTCTTCGGTGGTAAGCCCCTCCATCACATCATTAAAAGAATTACCTGTTTTTATGTAAAAGCTCTTTTTGCTTTCAGTAAAATTGGTATTGCTACCGAATAAACGCCAGCCAACAAAAGCACTGGTAAGTAAGAGGAGTAAGACGATTATCCGAACTGTTTTTTTCATGAAGCCTGATTAAATATTCATTGATAAAATTATAACAAAAAACCTCGTCCTAAACAGACGAGGTTCAAAATTTATTATAAAAAAGTTGATAATTATTTTGGGGTATCCGGCACTTTAATGGCTCCCGGTAATGGTACCGTATTTTGTTGCTGTGGAGCAGTTACCGGAGCTTTGTTAATCAAGTCATCATTTTTGGAAGAACCTCCAGCAGTAGCCGGTATAAATATTGGTGAAATGATACATAAGATACCAACAATTCCTGCAAATAACCAAGTGCCTTTTTCAAGTACATCTGTGGTTTGTTTAACACCCATCAACTGGTTGCTAAATCCACCCAAACTACCTGATAATCCACCACCTTTTGGGTTTTGTACCAATACAATAACACCCAGGATAATAGACGCTATAATAACTAAGATTCCGAATACAATTAACATATCAATGTTCTTTTAGTTGATCAATTTTGGCTGCAAAGTAAGCACTTTTGGAACTATCAAGCAAACTTAATTTTTTATACACTTCAATGGCTTTTTTTGCCTTGCCTTGTTGTAGTAATACATCTGCCATCGACTCTGTTACAACTTCCTGTTGCTTATTTGAATTTTCAGCCAGTTTTTGAACCGTTATTTCAGCCTGACCATTTTGTCGGGCTTGTTGATCACTGTGAATTTTCTTCATCGTTTTCAACCATTCGGTAAAGCTTTTTAACTGTTTGCCCAATTTATCTGTTGGCTGAATTTCGCCACTTAGCTTGATACCAAGACTGGCAAAATAATCAGTAGCATGAAGTGGTTCAAAACTGATGGTGTCTTCTGTGGTGGAAGATGTATCGATATTTAACCTGAAATTGAGCGGTGCCATTTCTTCTTTGTCGCTTGAAATATCCTCTTCGGTTTCAGCTTCGTTTACCAGCGGACTGTCAGCATCATTAAAATGTCCTGAATGAACTGTTGTTTTTATTTCAGGTGCTGTTTCTCTGTATACTATTTCATCACCTTCCATTTGAGCTTCATTTTCTTCATTTACAGGGCTATCTTCAGTATCCATTTGTGCTTCTTCAACTAGCTGTTCTATTTCAATTTCTTTTACTTCATTTTGCGCTTCATTTTCTTCGTTAACCGGGATATCTTCCTCATGTATCAATTCTTTTTCAACGATTTGTTCTATCTCAACCTCGTTTACTTCATTTTGAGATTTATTTTCATCGTTAACCAGACTGTCTTCAGCAGGTATTGATGCGTCCTCAACAATCTGTTCTATTTCAACTTCTTTTACTTCATTGTTAACCAGACTGTCTTCAGCAGGTATTGATGCTTCCTCAACAATCTGTTCTATTTCAACTTCTTTTACTTCATCGTTAACCAGACTGTCTTCAGCAGGCATTGACACTTCCTCAACAATCTGTTCTATTTCAACTTCTTTTACTTCATCGTTAACCAGACTGTCTTCAGCAGGCATTGATACTTCCTCAACAATCTGTTCTATTTCAACTTCTTTTACGTCATGTTCAATTTCTTTGACCGCTATTTCTTCAAGCTCGTTTGGAGTTGAAGCAACTTCAATAGCCGGTTCTGTGGCTTGATAGATAATAACGAGGTCTTCCGGCTCCTGAAATGCTGCCTCTTGTTCAAATGAATTGATTGCAGAAAGCTCATTTTCGTTTGTTGTTTCCGCAGGTGCTTCAAATTCCGGATAAGTCTTAGCTGTACTTTCTGCCAATACAACTTCATTGTTATGGGTAACAATTGAATTGCTTAATTCGGCCGGGTTGCGGTCGTATTCATCCAATTGAAATTTTAACCAATGAGGGTTATTAAATAAAACGGATGTTTTAGCCACCTGTTGAGCATAGGCGGTTGATTCCTTATCAGCCTGTAACAACAAAAAATATTGGGCAGGTGAAAAATAGGGATGCTCCTTTGTTACTTGTTCAAGAAAATTACGGATGTCTTCATCTGAAAACTTCCGGTTAAATATTGATTCAAAAAGTAAATTTCTATTACCCATACACCCTCCATTATTTTAAATATGCGGAATACTAATTATTAAATTTCGCCAAAATTACCAGTTAGAAAATATTTTATTGAATATTCCGTCCACTATATTTTTGGTGATCTCTGGAAATAGGGCTGCTTGCGCCTGTTCCAATGTTTGGGTTGCTGGAAAATCAAAATTATTGGATAAGTCAGTTTCGAAGTTTTTCTTTTCATCCAATGTGTTTTTAAATATTAAATGAAATGAAACGGATAGCCTGTTGGTGCTTGCATTGTTGGCCGAAATACCACTGGTACTCACATTGTAGTCTGAAACATATCCACTGATATCATAGTGAGCATTGTCATCATTGGTTTGCCTGAGGCGGGTTGTGTTGATTATTTTTTGTTTCATCTTTTCAGTTAATTGCGGACTCAATTGTGGATTTACATACCTCGACTTATTTTCAAAATAATTTACCCGAAAGGTTTTTATTTCCTCCGGAATAGGAGAGGTGTCTTTAAAGGAATATTTGCAAGTTGCAAAATTGAAAACAGTCATTATTAGTAAACAGCTCACCAATAAGTACAAACGATGTCTTAAATGGCCGTTATCCACTATTGACAATTCAATTGGTAGCGGATCGCCATTCACTGTTTTCGGGTGCATCCCAAATTTTCGCTCCTGATTTCGGTCGGTGAGGACACCGACCGAGGCTCGGCCGTGGTCGGTGTCCTCACCGACCACTTGCTCTTGCGACAATCTGGGGTACACCCCTATTTTCTTAGTCTTCAATATCATATTCTTTCAGTTTTCTATAAAGTGTACGTTCGCTGATTCCAAGATCTGAGGAAGCATCTTTTCTTTTTCCCTTGTGTTTTTTTAACGCTTTTATAATCAGTTCTTTTTCCTTATCCATGATGCTCAGTGATTCTTCAATGGCTTCATGGTGATGAATGTCTTCTCCCTTTTGATTGATAAAAACAGGTTGGCTGCCCTGCCCGTGCCCGTAGGTATTGGATGAAGCGGATGGTTTATGTTCGGGCATCATACTACCATCCATATTATTATTGTTATTGTACATGGGAATATTTTGGCTCATCCCAGGATTTTGTAAAATTTCGAAGAACATTTTTTTGAGCTCATTTACATCTTTCTTCATGTCAAAAAACAGCTTGTACAAAATTTCTCTTTCGTTCGCAAATTCCTGCTGGCTGAGTGCCGCTTTACCACCAACCAGCACGGGCAAACGATTGAAATTATTCTCCGGTAAAAAACTCGTTAATTCTTTTGCTGTAATATTTTTTTCCTTGGATAATACGGAAATTTGTTCTGCAATGTTCTTCAATTCTCTCACATTGCCGGGCCATGTATAACTCATTAACAAAGATTTGGCGTCCTCCTCCAGTTGAATGGGGGCGCCTTTGTACCTGTCTGAAAAATCAGCCGCAAATTTGCGAAACAACAATGGGATGTCTTCTTTTCTGTCCCTTAACGAAGGAACCCTTATGGGGACGGTATTTAAGCGATAATAAAGATCTTCTCTGAATTTACCGGATTGTGTTCTATCGAATAATTCTTTGTTGGTTGCAGCAATTACTCTTACATCTGTCTTTTGTACTTTACTACTTCCTACACGTATATATTCTCCTGCTTCCAGCACACGTAGCAAACGTGCCTGTGTGCCTAGCGGTAGTTCACCAATTTCATCCAAAAAAATAGTGCCACCATTCACCGTTTCAAAATAACCTTTCCGGCTATCCAGTGCGCCGGTAAAGGATCCTTTTTCGTGACCAAATAACTCAGAGTCAATGGTACCTTCGGGGATTGCACCACAGTTTACAGCTATAAACGGGTTATGTTTTCTGGCACTAAGGGCATGAATGATTTGGGAAAAAACTTCCTTACCTACACCACTTTCACCGTTGATTAATACACTGAGATCTGTGTTCGCAACCTGTGTGGCTACATTCAACGCATGGTTGAGTGCTAAAGAATTACCAATGATTCCAAACCGGTTTTTTATTGATTGTAAATCCATAATGTCGTCGTTGCTGATGCACCAGGAAGGGTAACCTCAGGCGTTTTAATTGAGTCCTTTTTCCAAGTTGGGAAATCGGAATTGTTATTGATATAATTTAAATTCAACAGTTTTATTTTTCAAAGAAAAGATTATCCCGAAAGTTAATATTCTTACGATATATTGTCTCCGCATTCCCTTTGTTTGTGGAATGAAACTTTTCTATTTCACGGGTGTTCCCAATAAAGTTCCGGCGGTGCAACTGTCAATTTTTACCATTACGTAATCCCCCTTTTTATAATCCCCTTTTGGAAAAACCACCACCTTATTTTGACCGCTTCTTCCCTGCAGGTCATCGGTTGTTTTTTTGGAGAAACCTTCTACAAGCACTTCAAAAGTTTTACTTACATCTTTTTGCATGCTTTGCAATGAATGAATGCGGTGCAGATCAACCATTTCCTGCAATCTTCTCTTTTTGATTTCTTCCGGAATATCATCTTTGAACCTTCGTGCAGCAAGGGTTCCGGGGCGTTCACTATAAAAATACATATAGGCCAGATCGTATTTACAATACTCCATCAAGCTCAACGATTCCTGGTGATCTTCTTCAGTTTCTGTACAAAAGCCTGTAATCATGTCGGTGGATACACCACAGTTGGGAATAATTTCCCGAATGCGGTTTACTTTGGCGATGTACCATTCTCTCGTGTAGGTGCGATTCATCAACTGCAATACACGACTGCTGCCGCTTTGCACCGGCAGGTGAATATAATTGCAGATGTTTTCATACTTAGCGATGGTGAATAATACTTCATCTGTAATATCTTTCGGATGCGAAGTGCTAAACCGTACTCTCAGCAAAGGCGAAATGAGCGCCACTTTCTCAAGTAATTCTGCAAAGGTTACTGCTTCCTTATAATTTCCTCCTGTGGCTTGAGTAGGGGAGTCAATCCAATGATAGCTGTCAACATTTTGGCCCAGTAAGGTGACTTCCCGATAACCGTTTTCAAAAAGGTCGTTGCATTCCTCCAAAATACTGTTGGCATCCCTGCTTCTTTCCCGGCCTCTCGTAAATGGCACCACGCAAAAAGAACACATATTATTACAGCCTCTCATGATACTTACAAAAGCATTCACTCCATTGCTGTTTAAACGGATGGGCGCTATGTCGGCATAGGTTTCATCCCGGCTCAACAATACATTTACTGCTTTCTGCCCGGTTTCAGCTTCTTCAATCAAGCCGGGTAAAGTGCGGTACGAATCTGGGCCCACTACCAGGTCTACCAGTTTTTCTTCCTGTAAAAACTTTTCTTTCAATCGCTCAGCCATGCAGCCCAAAACGCCTACCAATAAACCGGGATTGCTTTTCTTGAGTTTGCGAAATTCTGTAAGTCTTTTGCGAACGGTTGCTTCAGCTTTTTCACGGATAGAGCAGGTATTTAAAAAAATAAGATCCGCTTCTTCGGTGTTTTTGGTGGCAGCAAATCCGTTGGTGTTTAATATAGAAGCTACCACTTCGCTATCTGCAAAATTCATTGCACAGCCGTAGCTTTCGATGTAAAAGCGTTTTTTTAATGCATTGTTTTCCAGCACCAATGGGGCAAATGCCTCACCTTGTCTTGCCTCATCATGTGTTTTTATATCTTCAGTAATAATCGTATTCATGTAAAAAATTAGTTGGCAAAAATAGGTAATTAGTTTGTTATTGTGTCAGATTGGCAGCGAAAAGAAGATGAGTTAAATGTGAATGATTATCAACTAAGTGAAAATTTCATTTATTGAAATTGGGTAGGGCGAATCAGTTGGTAAAATGATTGTGAAAAAGATGTAAATGAAATTATTTTAAAAAATTTCAAAGGCTGCATAAGCAGCATGGTTCAAATTGTTTTTCTTTTGTTGTTGAAGAAAGTCAACAATGGGAACAGCGGTTGGTATTACGGGAGGCTTAAAATAAAAGATTCCATAGCATCCAACCTGAGTCATGTGCTATGGAATCCCCTTTTGTTTACAATCAATTTTTTTGAGCTGCTGTTGTTGTTGTTTTTTGAGCTGCTTTTCTATCAAAAAAAATCATTTTAACTGCAATGATGATCATCAGGACCGCAAATATTTTTTTTACGGTTTCCTGCGGCAGACTGAGCGATATTTTACTACCAAAAAAACTACCTGCCACAAACCCAATGGCCAGCAGCCCAACTATTTTAGGATCTACATGCCCTTGTTTATGATAAGCCAACACAGCTAAAATGCCAACAGGCAACAAAATGAGTCCGAGTGAAGTACCCTGGGCAGCATGTTGCGACATTCCTAAAAAATATACCAATGCTGGCACAATGACCAGTCCGCCACCGATACCCACCAATCCGCTGAGCATACCAGCAGCAATGCCAATCAGTATTACAATCAATATTGTTTGTGTCTCCATATTTTTCTTTTTTACAATCATTCCCTGTTTGGATACTTTCTTCTGTAATAACTAATGGCATCCTGGATAATTTCAAAGGCTGTTTGTTTATCCTGAAACTCATCAATGATTACTTCTTTATTTTCAAGTACCTTATAATTTTCGAAGTAATTTCTCAAAACATTAATAAAGTGCGTGGGTAAATCCTTCAAACTGGTGAAATGGTTTACAGTAGGGTCGTTTGTGGCAACGGCTATGATTTTATCATCTTTTTCTCCGTTGTCAATCATTTGCATATTACCAATTACGGTTGCCTGAACCATGCACAAGGGCTGTATGCTTTCGCTGCACATTACCAAAATGTCCAGTGCATCGCCATCATGCCCAAGTGTTTGCGGAATAAAACCATAGTTGATTGGATAGTGAAACGAAGAGTGTATAACCCTGTCTAATATTAATAGTCCGGTCTCTTTATCAACCTCGTATTTGGCCTTTGATCCCTGCGGGATTTCAATGAGGGCATTTACTATTTCCGGCTGATGATCTCCGAAGTGGGCGCCATGCCATGGGTGAAGTACATACATAATGGTATAATATTTATTGTTTTAATTTAATTGAAGATTTACCCATTCGTTACCAGGTTTGCTAATTTGAATCCCATCCAAACTGCTGTTATCCCTAACAGTAAACTCGCAATACTGTATAGCAGCATTACCATTGGTTTGCCGTTTTCCAATAATTCAAAGTTCTCTAACGAAAAGGCTGAAAAAGTAGTGAAGCCGCCGCAGATACCTGTTGCTAAAAATAATTTCCAGTTGTGGCTAAACGCCTCATTTTTTAGACTGAAAGCCACTACCATGCCGATGATGAAACTACCGCTGGCATTGATTAATAAGGTGGCTGCCGGAAAAAATTTATGACCAATCAGGAAACTGCAACCGTACCGTAACATGCTGCCCAATGCACCTCCCAATCCAATCAATAAATAATTTCGAATCACATTTTTTAATTTAAAGGTTGCCCGAAAAAGTATATTTCAAATCTACCAGCCATTGACCATCGACCCTTACCATTTTTAGCTTATTGCTTTTATCCTTCTTAAACGAATTGGAATAGTTTACGATACTCACAGAATCACTCACCGGACTTATTTCATTGATAATGATATCTGCGTTTTTATAATTTTCTAATTCTGCAGCACTTTTTGATTCAAACTCTTTTTTAAAAAGATCGAAATATTGTTGGTTCGTTTCTTCTTTCAGCACAAAGGTTTCAGCCTCTTTAAAATTATTCTCCAATAAATCTTTTATAAAAGCTTCTGCCACCCCAATGTCAGAATTAGGGATTTTTTTTTTGCTATTGCAGGCAGAGAGGGTAATTGCGCAAATTAACCCAAATAGTAATGTACGTTTCATAGTTAAAGTTAAACATCTTTGCTATATACAACATAAAAAAGCATCCTGTATTGCAGGATGCTTAAAAAAATTGAAGAATTTTATCAATTATTTTTTGATGTGTCTTTTAATTTTTCGATTTCCTTCATTGCTTCCTGCATTACAGTTTTCAATGAATCTTTATTCATTTTATTAAACTCTTCCATACCCTTGCTGATGGCACCTTTTAAACTATCCATGTTCATAGATTTCATGGCTTCCATCGAATCATGCTCATTAGTGCCGGCATTTTTCATACCTGTTGAAAGTAAAGAAATCTTCCAAACGCCTTCTTCTTTTAACAAACTGAAAGGACGGTTTTCGGTTTTACCATCCACAACAAATGCTACGTTTACAGTTGCATTGTTGCCATCAATTTTTTCATCCTTTATTTCAATTTGGGCATTGGCTGCTTTGTCTTTAAATTCTTTCGCCATTTTATCCTTCATTTCCTGCGAGCCTTTGGGATCAAATTGCGCCATCATATTTTCGCCTATTTCTATCAGGCTAACATCTGATTTGGTGATATGCTTTTTTATCTCAGCCATATCACCTTTTTTAGATGCTTCAATGAAAGCAGCTACAGCGCCTTTTGGCGAACCGGAACCGGCATTTTTACAACTATACAATACTGCAATTAGACAAATGCAGGCGAGTATTCTTTTCATGATGTTGATTTTATTGTTTTTTGAATTACCTGCGTTCATTGGTGGTGTCAAATTCTTTATCCTTGTCGTATGCTCTTATGATTGCCTTCACCAGTTTATGGCGAACCACATCTTCCTCATCCAGTTCGATGTGTGCAATGCCCTCTACATTTTTTAAGATGCGCAACGCTTTATCAATACCACTACGCATATTTTTCGGTAAATCTATTTGCGTAGGATCCCCTGTGATGATGGCTTTGGCATTGGCTCCAATACGGGTTAAAAACATTTTCAACTGCCCGTCATTGGTATTTTGTGCTTCATCCAAAATGATAAAGGCATTGTCCAGTGTGCGGCCCCGCATGTAGGCGAGTGGTGCAATTTCAATGATTCGGGTGGTCATGTAATAGCCGAGTTTGTCGGCAGGAATCATATCATCCAATGCATCATACAAGGGGCGTAAATACGGATCAATTTTTTCTTTCAGATCGCCTGGTAAAAAACCAAGATTTTCACCGGCCTCTACCGCAGGTCTTGTTAAAATGATCTTCTTGACCGTTTTTGCTTTCAGTGCCCTTACTGCCAATGCAACAGCGGTATAGGTTTTGCCCGTGCCTGCCGGCCCGATAGCGAAGACAATGTCATTTTTGTCAACTGCCGTTACCATTCGTTTTTGGTTGGCAGTGCGTGCCCTGACTGTTTTTCCATTGGGGCCAAATACCAATACATCGTTGGGATTGCGATCCACAAAATTATCAACCACCTGCTGATCATCACCTCCTAAAATTTGTTCAAAATAATTTTCACTCATGTGTCCATTCCGTTCAATGTATTGAACGATCAGGTTAATTTTTTCCTTGGCATCTACAATCTGTTCGGGTGCCCCGCTCAGTTTTACTTGTGTGCCACGACTAAGGATTTTTAAAAGGGGAAATTTTTTCTTAAGAATGTCAAGTTTACCGTTATTAACGCCAAAGAATTCAATTGGGTTAACGGTTTGAAGGTTAATAATTGTTTCTGTCAAAGTACGTTTGGTTTAATGTTAACTGAAAAATTGTTTGATTTTTTTTGCCTTGTCTTCCATTTCAAATTTAACGAATTGCACTTGAAACAACGCTCTATTATTTATACACATAATGTTAAAAAGAAAAAAAATAATGTATTCATAACGCAGCTAATACGTCCATTATTAAGCTTGTTGTTCAAAGATTTCCCTCTTTCTTTTATCTATGGATGGGTGTTTTTTACTGAGTATTATTGAATGAAAAATACAACGAAAAAGTCTGTTTTAATGCCAGCGCTTTACCAATGTAACTGCTATTTTCTGCATCCGCTCTGGCGTTGCTTAAAATGATGGTGATATTGGTTTGCACACTTTCTCGTGCTGTATATGTGGCAGTCTATTTTAGTACAAAGGGCGTAGTTTCTTTTCTTTTGATAGGCTGATTATTCGCTGTAATATTTTGATACGAGTTGTAATAATTTATCCTGAGTAAGATGGGTTGCGATGGCGCCATTTACCTGCAATATTTCTGCAGATACCGTATGCGCCGTTCTCAGGCTGTTCAGGTTATCGTTGCCATTGTATTTGGAAAAAATAAATCCGGAAACAGAACCATCCCCGGCGCCTGTGCAATCCAGTACATTTGCTTCCGGGGCTGATAATTGTAAGGTTTCATTTTTCTTGTACAATGCTGAACCAGCTTTGCCTTTATGCAACAAAATGTTTTGTACGCCCCTGCCCAACAATTCCTTTATCTGTTCTTCGGTAGTAGTTGCTTCTTCGCTACACAAAACCGGAAGCTCGTCTTCATTCGGCGTAATCAGGTAAAGTCCATCAAAATTTGCTACTGCAATTTTTTTAGCTGGTGGCACAGAACCCGGTTCAATGATTAACCGGATAGCATGCTGGTTAGTAAATTGTACTAACCAATTAATGGTGCTGACGCTTAGATTAGCATCTACCAAAATATAATTGGCTGTTTTTAATAAAGCCTCATGCGTTTGCAGATAATCCGGGGTTATCAAATACAAAGCTGCATTGGTAAGCAGCGCAGTAAACATAGATCCATCATGGTTGATGATGGCTGTGTATTTTCCGGTTGGTACTGCAGCCGTGATAGAAGAATCAAGCAGGATACCTGCATCAGCGCATATTTTTTTTAACCATTCGCCGTCGGCATCATTTCCAAAAACGGAAATAAGTTGAACCGGAATATTGATAAGTGATAACTGGTGTGCAATATTTCTGCTTACGCCGCCTGCACTGCGGGTTACAGTTACTTCATTGGTGGTGTGCATCAGCATCGGATCAGTGGCGTGAAATAAATCATCTACCAGGGCTGCACCTATACATATTACTGGATTTGGCATTTTGCAAAAGTAAGGAAATACAAGCATCCTTTAAAACAGGCGAAAATGAAAATCATGCGGTTGCAATTTTTATAGAAATGCGGGTATATTTTTTTATATTTCACCAAACAGGAAGATTAAATTGCGAATACAAAAAACGATTTCTTTTTTGAAAAAAATCCCGGGAGGCTAGTTAAAAATAGTAACAAAAAAGATTATAGGTACCGGGAGATTTATATTGTAAAAAAATGGAAAGGTACTCACCCTAAAACAATTTTTGATTGTTTGCATGCAAGACATCGATTACGAAACTGGAATTAACAAAGCACTTGTGTATTACTATTTTGAATAGAAGGAGAAATTGATTTGGGTTATTAATATCCTTGTATTTTTAAATTAGCTTTAGCATCAATAAATATTTCAGCATGAAAACATTTGCAGATAAGGTAATGGCATTTAATAAGAAGGTTGATTTTAAAGGGGATTTACCGGCTGGCGTTCATATCATGAATCCGTATAAAGACGACAAGGCGATTCTTCCTTTGTCTGGTGTTTTTTACAAAAAATATTACGATGATATGCATCCACGCCATCTAATTTTAGGCATCAATCCCGGCAGGTTTGGAGGAGGCGTGACGGGTGTTCCATTTACCGATACCAAAAGACTGATCGACAAATGTCATATTCCCTATTCGGGAAAGCCAACACATGAACCATCCTCGGTGTATGTTTATGAAATGATAGATGCGTATGGCGGAACGGAAAAATTCTACCAAAATTTTTATATCAACTCCGTTTGTCCATTGGGATTCACATCTGAAGGCAGCAATGGTAAAGAAATCAATTACAATTATTATGATAGCAAAGAACTGACAAATGCGGTGTATGATTTTATCATAAAAAGCATTCAACAACAAATCCGTTTAGGCATTGAAACTGATGTCTGCTTTTGTTTTGGGAATGGTAAAAATGAAAAATTTCTCCGGCAGTTGAATGAAAAGGAAAATTTTTTTAAAAAGGTAATTGCCCTCGAACACCCAAGGTTTATCATGCAGTACAAATCAAAGTTGAAGCAGTTTTATATTGATAAATATTTAGCCGCTTTTAGTGAAGTGGGCAAATAAAAAGCCACCTGATTAAAGGTGGCTTTTACAAAGAGTTATTAATATTATTTGGTTTCCAGTAATTTAAAGAACTGGTCAAGCTGTGGCAAAATTACTATTCTTGTTCTGCGGTTTGAAGCTCTTCCTTCTGGAGTGCTGTTGTCGGCTACAGGCTTGTATTCACTGCGTCCGGATGCAGCCATGCGTGTAGGATCCAGGCCATATTGTTTGTCTAAAATACGAACGATGGAGGTTGCTCTTTTCACACTTAAATCCCAGTTATCAAGTAGCACTAAACTTTTGAAGGCCAGGCTATCGGTATGTCCTTCCACCATAAATTCAATGTCAGGCTGGTTTTTCAGTACCATCGCAACTTTGCCCAGCACTATTTTGGCTCTGTCGGTAACGTCAAAACTTCCGCTTTTAAATAATAGTTTATCAGAGATGTCAATGTAAACTACGCCCTTATCTACCTTAATGTTGATGTCCTGGTCATCAAGGTTTCCAATTGCACCTTTTAGGTTGGTAACCAACGCAAGGTTCAGGGAATCCTTGCGGTTAAGTGCGGACTGTAATCCTTGAATATAGGCATCTTTGGAGCCAATATTGTCAAGTGATTTTTTTATACTTTCTGCTTGCGAACCGGAAATTACCGATAGATTTTCCAGTTGCTTCAAAGCCATATTGTTATTTTCTTTCAGGTAATCGATTTGTTTTTTCAGGCCTTCTACTTCTGATTCCAATACCGCTTTTCTGCGAGCATTCTCTGCATTCAGGTCATCACAGTTTTTTAAATCATCCTGCAGTTTTGTTTGTTCAGCCTGTAATTGAACATAGCGAAGTTGTTCGCCTTTCAATACTTTTTTACTAACACAGGAGCTAAGGAAAAATGCTGCTGCAATTCCAAAAAGAATAAAGTTTTTTAATTTCATACGATTGATTTTAATTTTCATCGCAAAGTTATTTGAATACATTTTAAAACCGCTGCAAGAATGGTGTTATATGTTAAAATACTGGTTAAAATTTGGAGATAAAGTATTGATGAACAATAATGTAAATCAAATTATTTTAGTTCAATTCGTTGTTGGACGTTGGCAAATTCGCAAAAGGTACCAATAGAAATAGTTTCATAAGTTTTTTGCCCGCTATTTCCTCTGAACATGAAAGCCTGTTTAAAAAGAAAATTAGTCTGGTAGCTAGCTGTGTTTAGTCTTGCCTTTTTCTTCGTTTCAATGGTGTTTAAAATTTTAATTAAGATTGAATTCATCTCCGGCGGTCAGAATATCCAATTGAACATTTCGTATATTAACGATACCGGCATTTGCCTTGATGCCATTTTTTTGCTTGCCAGGTAATCTAAGCCGGATGACCTGGCTTACACCCGTTACCTTTATTTTGTTGCCATTAACGATGATGGCTGTGCCTTCATCAATACCAATGCAAGTGTAGGAGGGAAATTCTTCCAATACCGCCAGCAGCCGATTGTAACGGCTTCTTGCAATAAAATGCTGATCAATGATGGCAGTGTTTATCAAACCCAATCCTTCTTTTATTTCTACCATATGATGCGCTATCTTTTTGAAGGATCCTGATACTACACTATCGGCTGAATATTCATTTCCGGTTATCATTTCTTTACTCATTACGGCTGCTCCTGCACTAGTGCCTGCAATGGTTGATCCATTGGCATAAGCAGCTTTAATTGCCTGATGAACCGGCGTATTCAAAACAATTTGCATAAACTTGTTTTGATCACCACCTGTAATAAAAACCAGTTTCGCTTTTTGCAATGAATCCAGCCAGTTTTTAGCATGAACGCTTTCTCTTGTAAAATTGAGTTGGGCAATTTTGTTGGAACACACTTTTATAAAATCTTTTTGTATATAATAAAAGGAAGTATCAGGCTCTTCGCTCGACATGGGAAGTACTACGATATAATCACCCGGCTTTAATTGAGCAGTTGCTACCAGCGTTTTCATTAACTCGGTTGAGCGGCTGCCACCCCCAATGATAAAAAGTTTTCCTTTGTTTAAAGCACCCTTTCCTGTTTGTGCAATGGATGACATGGATATCAATAAAAATACAGCGGTAAAAAAGCGGAGTTTATTTTTCATGCGATGAATATAGTTAATTGAGTTAAAATAGCGATCGCATGAGCCGGTTTTTTATTTCAATGGATGTTTTGTTATGTAACTATTTATAAATAATCCGAAAGCCTTAAAGCAGTTAGCTTATAGGAAGGATAGTTATAAAAAACGATCCCCTCCGGGGAACCGGAGGGGATATCTTTAACCCTTAAAACAACCAACATGAATCATGTTGATAACTATTACAACATTTTATACGCAATAAGGTTGAAAAAGGTTTGCTTAAAAAATAAAAAATTCTGTTAAAGGCTGAACTATTTCCTTAATTAGGTTAACGCAATGTCAATCACCTGTTGCATGGTTTTTACATAATGAAATTTTGTTCCTTTAATAAACAAAGGATTGATATCCTGTACATCCTTTTCATTTTGCCAGCACATGATAATTTCTTTTAATCCGGCACGTTTGGCAGCAAGTACTTTCTCCTTAATACCGCCCACTGGCAACACCTGCCCACGCAACGTTATTTCCCCGGTCATGGCAAGATAAGGCTTAATCTTTCTGCCGGTAAATGCACTCGCCAAAGCTGTCATCATCGTGATTCCAGCACTTGGTCCATCCTTTGGTGTTGCACCCTCAGGTACGTGAATGTGAATATTCTTTTTGTTAAACATTTCAGGATCGATATTCAGCTTTTTTGCATTTACCTGCAGCCAGGTATAGGCAGTGGTAGCACTTTCTTTCATCACATTGCCCAGGTTACCGGTCATTTTTAATTCTCCTTTGCCATCACTTAAACTGATTTCTATAAAAAGAATATCACCACCTACATAGGTCCAGGCAAGTCCAACGGCCACGCCTGCCATGTTAGCTATTTTATACATTTCATTGCTAAATCTTGGCTTACCCAAAATTTTTTCTACGTCTACCTGCGTAAGCGTTGGCTTTAATTTGTTTTTGGTAGCATACTGTTTGGCAAGGTTACGCATAATAGCTGCCAGTTGTCGGTCCAAATCCCTTACTCCGCTTTCTCTTGTATAATCCTCAATTATTTTTTCAAGCACCTTATCACTCACCTTTACCAAAACATCTTTTAAACCATGCGCTTCCTGCTGTTTTGGTAACAAATGCTGGCGGGCAATTTCAATTTTTTCTTCCACGGCATAACCGCTCAGGTCAATAATTTCCAAACGGTCTCTCAATGCCGGTTGTATATTATTGATGTTATTTGCGGTTGCAATAAATAGCACCTTGCTCAGATCATATTCTAGTTCAAGATAGTTATCGTAAAATGTATTGTTCTGTTCCGGATCCAGCACTTCCAGTAGTGCAGACGATGGATCTCCCCGGTGGTCATTGCCTACTTTATCAATTTCATCCAGTATCATTACCGGGTTGCTGCTTTTTATTTTGCGGATCGATTGTATGATTCTTCCCGGCATGGCTCCAATATAAGTTTTGCGGTGGCCTCGAATTTCGCTCTCGTCATGCAAGCCGCCAAGACTCACCCTCACATATTTGCGGGCGATGGCATGGGCAATACTTTTACCCAAACTCGTTTTACCAATACCCGGAGGGCCAACAAAACATAAAATCGGACTCTTCATATCGCCCTTTAATTTTAACACTGCCAGGTATTCCAATATGCGCTCTTTTATTTTGTGCATACCATAATGGTCATGATCCAGTATTTTCTTCGCTTTTTTTAAGTCGTAGGAATCAGGCGTGTAATCTTCCCACGGCAGATCAAGCATCAGGTCAAGATGATTGTACACAATGGAATAGTCGGGTGTGCTGGGGTGCATGCGTTCCAGCTTTTCTGCACCTTTGTGAAACATTTCCATGGCTTGCTTGGGCCATTTTTTGCCCTCCGCTTTTTTCAGCATTTCTTTTACTTCTGCCACATTATCGCCACCCAACTCTTCTTTGATGGCTTTCATTTGTTGTTGCAGAAAATATTCTCTTTGCTGTTTGTCCAGCTCAGCACGGGTTTTATTGGTTACTTTGTTTTTAAGTTCTGTGTATTGCAGCTCTGTCTGCATTAGGTTCATCAGCAATTCCGCCCTTGCTTTAATATTGTTGATAACCAGCAACCGCTGTTTATCCTTGATATCGCTGTTTAAATTGCTGCTTACAAAATGAATGAGGAAGGCAGGGTTTTCTATATTCTTTAAAATAATCGCCGCCTCGCTTGGCAGGTTGGGCGAAATTTGCACAATTTGTCCTGCCAGATCCTTAATACTGCCCACCATCGCATTAAAATCATTGTCGTCTTTTAGCACCTCCTCCTCAAGGGTATGAATTTTGGCTTTAAAATAAGGGTCTTCACTGGTGATTTCATCTATCTTAAATCTTCTTTTTCCCTGGATGATGATTGTAGTGCCCCCATCCGGCATCTTAATCAATTTGGCAATTTTGGCAATTGTTCCAATTTCTTCCAAATCGCTTAAGGTGGGTTCTTCCACCGTACTGTCTTTTTGCGCTATCACACCTATCAATTTGTCAGCCTTGTAAGCATCATTTACCGCCTTTATACTCTTATCTCTCCCTACCGTTATGGGTAACACCACGCCAGGAAAAAGGACCGTGTTGCGTAAAGGAAGCAGGGGTAATTCGGCTGGAATCGTTAGTGTGTCTGCATCATCGCTGTCGTCTTCATTTAATGGAATGATGGGCATAAACTCCATTTCTTCTTCTGGTCCCTGGAAATAGTTGGTTCTATTCATAATTTGTTTTAAGTAGTCAAAATGTCAAAACTTTTGATTTTATTCGTTGGTTTTATGTGGATGTCTATATTGACAACATTAGTGCCGAAAGAAAAATTTTGTTAGATGCTCTCTAACTGTGCAATGTTTTATATGAACATAAGATTTCTGTCTCTTTTTATTATCAATCAGAAAAAAATATAAAAATACCGAACCAGTTTTTACTTTTTATAGAATCAGGCTGGCAATATCAAAGAAAAAGTTCTGGAAATCATTGTTTCGGTTCATGAAAATATTATTGATTTTGCTTTAGATCATGTGCTGCAATGTATGTAAACTTGCAAGTATTGCTGAATTTATTTTTTTACAGCAATAGCTTGCAGCCTGAATTGTAGCACTTATTTTTGCAGGCTATGTATATTGAATGCACTGATAAAGAGTTGCTGATATTTAAAAAGATTGCAGAAGCTGCGCAATCCCTGCAGGTGCCTTGTTACCTGATTGGGGGATTTGTACGGGATACCATTATTGGCAGACCCACCAAGGACATGGATATTGTTTGTCTGGGCAATGGGATTGAACTCGCCCATGCTGTAGCACAAAAATTTACACCCCGGCCATCCGTTAGCTTCTTTAAAAACTTTGGAACGGCTCAAATTAAAGTAGCTGGTATTGAAATAGAATTTGTGGGTGCCAGAAAAGAAAGTTACAACTATGATAGCAGAAAACCGATGGTTGAAACCGGTACATTGGAAGATGATCAAAACAGGCGGGATTTTACCATTAACGCCCTTGCGATCAGTCTCAATGAAAATGATTATGGAGCTTTAATAGATCCGTTCAACGGGATCAATGACATTCAAAATAAAATCCTGCAAACCCCATTGGACCCATCGCTTACATTTAGCGACGATCCATTGCGTATGATGCGGGCGATTCGTTTTTCTTCTCAATTAAATTACACCATTGAAGAAACAACGTTTGAGGCCATCACTAAAAATGTAAACCGCATCAAAATTGTCAGCAGTGAACGCATTGCAGACGAACTGAATAAGATTTTACTTTGTAAAAAGCCATCCATTGGTTTTGATCTGTTGTACAAAAGCGGAATGCTTAAAATAATTTTTCCGCAAATGGTAGATTTGGCCGGTGCTGAATACATCGACGGGAAAGGACATAAGGATAACTTCTATCATACATTGCAGGTAGTGGACAATATTTGTGAAAACACAGATGATCTCTGGCTTCGATGGGCGGCAGTATTGCATGATATTGCCAAGCCTGCTACAAAGAAATTTGAAGAAGGGCATGGCTGGACTTTTCACGGGCACGAGGTATTGGGAGGAAGAATGGTGCCTAAAATTTTTGGCCAGTTGAAATTGCCGCAAAATGAAAAAATGAAATTTGTTCGGAAGTTGGTGGAGATGCATTTGCGCCCAATTGGTTTAACAAGGGAGAACATTACGGATTCGGCCATCCGCAGATTATTATTTGATGCGGGTGAAGATTTTGATGCACTGATGACGCTGTGTAATGCAGATATAACATCTAAAAACAAGCAAAAAGTAAAGCGTTACCTGGAGAATTTTGAAATGGTGCGCAAGCGTTGTGCTGAGGTAGAAGCAAGCGACCAGTTGCGCAACTGGCAACCGCCCATTACCGGTGAAATGATTATGGAGCGATTCAATCTGCCGCCTGGCCGCATTATTGGCGATTTAAAAAACGCAATACGAGATGCGATTCTTGATGGACATATTCCAAATAACTACGATGCAGCAGTTGAATTTATGTTGGCCAAGGCAAAAGAATTAGGGTTGTAAATTGATCAAGGATTAAAAGATTCCTGATGGTAGTAGCTTTTAAAGTTTTAATTGAATGAGCATTCAAATGGCAACATCTTAATTTTGAAAACGCTGTTGAAAATTGAGAAATGAGGTCTCATTCCGTTGTCATTTATCAATTACACTTTATATTTATCATTTCTTATTACTAATTTCGTTGTATGGCTATTTTAAAATTCAGGGTTTATTGGGAAGATGATGAAAGCATCTATAGAGATGTGGTTATCAAGCACACGCATAATTTTGCGGATCTGCATTACTGTATTTTAAAAAGTTATGAGTTCGACAGTAAGCACAAGGCTACTTTTTATCGCAGTAATGACACCTGGCTAAGAGGTAGGGAAATTTCGTTGGAAAAATATGAAGAAAAATCCTACAAAGTGGATCCACTGATAATGGGTGATGTAACCATGGGCTCTGAAATAAAAGATCCCAATCAGAAGTTCATTTATGTGTATGATTTTAATAAGTTGTGGACATTTATGGTGGAGCTGATCAATGTAGACAAAGAAGAGAATAAAAAAATCACCTATCCATCTTGTATCAGAACAGAGGGAATTGCACCATCACAATATGGTACCAAAGGTCTGGTAGATAGCCGCCTTGCAGAGGTAGAAGAAAAATATGATCTTAACAGCGCAGCATTGCTAATGGGGTTTAGCGAAGAAGATGAAGACGGCAATGCCACCGAATCTGAAGAAGGCGCAACCGATGAAGAAGCTGCTGGAGAGTTTTAGTTGAATATATTTTAGAAAACGGTTTAATTGATAATGATTGAATGAATAGTCTGATTATTATTTTAACCCGTTTTCCCATGATGGCTAATAACACCGGGTTCAATTGAAATGACTTACTGTTGGTTCAAGATATCATCCGTTAAGTAAAATACAGTTCAACAATTACTGCGACATTAATATTGGATTACTAATTACACCGAAAGCATCCTCAATTATCCATTAAATCATTTTTCATTAAAAAGACATGTATTGTTATCGTTGGCCCCACCGCAGCAGGTAAAACTGCACTCGCCATTCAATTAGCCCAACAATACGATACCAATATTATTTCTGCGGATAGTCGTCAGTGTTTTGAGGAATTAAACATTGGTGTTGCCAAACCAACTCCTGAAGAATTAGCGGCAGTCCATCACTATTTTATCAATTCTCATTCGGTTCAAGACACTGTAAATGCTGGCATGTTTGAACACTACGCACTGGAGAAAGTACAAGAGATTTTCAACCAGCGTGATACAGCGATAATGGTAGGAGGAACAGGCCTCTATGTAAAATCGTTTTGTTACAGCATGGATGAAGTGCCGGCAATTTTGCCAGGAATAAGGGACAAGATCACAGCAAACTTTCAGTCTAAAGGTCTGGATTGGTTGCAGCAGGAAGTAAGCTTACAGGATCCGGTTTACTTTACGTCGGGTGAAATTCAAAATCCTCAAAGACTCATGCGTGCGCTTGAAGTTAGGCTTTCAACAGGCAAATCAATTGTTGATTTTCAAACGCAGAAAAAAGCAGAACGTGATTTTAATATCATTCAAATAGGATTGGAGTTGCCAAGAGAAAAACTCTATCAACGAATTAACCTGCGGGTAGATAGCATGATCAGTGCCGGCCTAACAAAAGAAGTTGAATCGCTGCAATCTTTGCAACACCTGAACGCCCTGCAAACAGTAGGTTACAGGGAGTTATTTGATCATTTTAAAGGGAAAAGTTCTTTGGCCGAAGCGATTGAGGCCATTAAGATAAATACCCGTCATTATGCCAAGCGTCAAATGACCTGGTTTAAAAAAGATGGAGCTATTCATTGGTGTGCTCCGGATATTAACCAGGTGATGCAGCTTATAAAAAATGCCGGATAAAATCCGGCATCATTCAATTATTTTCATTTTGTGGAGTGATTGCTGTACTCTTAGAATTTAAACCCAACACTTGCTACAATATTTCCACGATTGTTGTTAATGCTGGCGAATGTATTGGCCCTGTCTTCTAAACGATAAGGGAAATTTACATCCTTGCTCATGGCGTAGATATAAGTCAGATCAATAAAAATTCCCTTATGGCGATAGCCTAAGCCTCCACTTACAAGGGCTCTGCGTGCTTTCAATTCTTTATCCTTGTAGGGATTAGTATAGTAGGCAAAACCCAACCGTGTCATAATGGTATTGAATTTCAATTCGCCGCCCAACCTAAAGTTAAAATTACCTTTATACTGATCCTTTATTACATTATTTAGGCCCTTATAATACGTCTTTTCATCAGCAGTTGGAACCTCGTTGGCACTGTAAAAATTAGATCCTCTATGATTCACATATTCAATATCTGCAGTAATAAAACCTTTTTGTTTTCTTACGTCCTCAATTTCTCTCAATACATAACTACCGCTCACCATCACTTTTAAAGGAGTCAGCATACTGTATTTACTTTCGCCCGGCTGGCCATTGGTAAAGGTTTGGGAGGTTACGTTGTGTACCCCTTCATGATTTTCTGTGTTTGCATTCAAAGAGGAAGTTCTCAAATCTTTTAAAGAAGCCATGTAAGTAGGAGTGTGCAGCGCAAGACCTAACCGAATGCGCTCAACTGGTTTAAACATGATACCAATTTTCGCATTCAATCCCACCCCTTTGGTAGAATAATCATCGGTATAAGTAAATGAATCAAATCCATTTAGTTTATTGGATGAGGTGTCACTTTCTGTAAAAGTAGTGCTATTTGAATAGTTCATGATCGGGATTCCAACACTGAAGCCAAATTGAAATTTATCTTTTTTATTAATGGCATATCCTAAAGCTACTTCATACAAGCCCCCTTTTGTATTAATAGTACTTTGCTGGCGAAGCGCCTGTCCAGCATCTAAAATATTTTCTGGTAAACCTCTCACCTGAACACCTCCGTTTACTCGAAAGGTATCAACGAGGTACGTGAAAAGGGCCGGGCCAGCTCCGTAAGCAAACTGCGGGAGATTCATCGCATCATTTATTTCAAGCCCACTTTTAGCTACTTGTTCTGCCCACTGTTCGCTATAAGAACTAAAGTTATTCAAGCCATTGTATTGAACACTATTATTGTAGTTAGCTGTTTGCGTAAAAGCTATGCTAAATGCCTGGCTGCTGGTTGCATCATACCTGAATGGCGAACCAAAGACAAGGCCGATTGGACCTAAAGCGAAATTGTTTTTTTTGTTTTTATTTTGAGTATCCCTGAAATTTGTTTTATTCGAATTCATAAAAAATCCGGGTGTAAAAACAAACTCACCTGTTTTATAATTTCCCAATCCTGCAGGGTTTACGAAAATAGAATTGATATCACCACCAAGCGAACCCATCGCACCGCCAATTGCAAGACTACGGGCAGTTCCGTTTTGTGGGAAAAAAGATTGACGCAGTGCATCCTCCGGTATTTGGGCAGCAAGGATTGTACTGATGAATAATGCTGGCAAGAGTAAATATTTTTTCATGACAATAGTATTTAAGGGTGACGGCAGTTATAGCCTGCCGTCACCTAATAATGAATTGGTTAAAGTCTTAGTCAGATTAATTTCCACCACCTCTTGGGGGTCTTGAAACAGCACCGCTGCCAGATGAAGAACTACTGCCTGAAGAAGAGCTGCTGCTTGAAGGTGTGTATGAACGTGTATTATTATTGGAGCTATTATTAGAATTATTATTGGATGAAGAATTACTCCTCGAATTACTATTGCTATAATTTGAATTATTGTTGTTAGACGGTGCAATGATCTGGCGAAGTACATTGCCTACTGCGCTGCCTTTATTGGTAGTACTATAATTTCTAACCGGTGCGTTACCCGTTTTTGTGTTGGTCGGTGTTCTCACCGAACCGCTCGTATTATATCCTCCTAAATTGGCAATCCTGGGTGTTGTGTTTTTTGGATTGGCAGGTGTGGTAAAAACAGTGCTGTAAACCGGGTGAGGCCAGTAGTAAGGATTGTAATAATACCCTTGATTAAATCCATAATTAAAAGGGTTGTACCTGAAATCGTTGAATCCATAGTTAAAACCATAGTTAAATGAATTAAACCGGAAATCATTATCAAGGTTTCTCCAGCGAGGATCATTTATTCCAAACCGAATGTTTCTGTCCTCGTGTGAATAATTTTTCACTTCATCCCTTTGTTGCTGAACTTCCTGTTTTTCCTCACCATAAGTTCTTACAGGTGAAAAATATACGTCGTCCGGCGTTTGACCCGATTTGTAAAGAGTAGTGCAACTGCCAAAAGCAGCCACAGAAAGAGCGAGGAGTATAAGTTTTGTGTTCATGATAATTTGTTTAAAATTATTATAGGATGAAGTTACTACTTTTGTGCCGTTTAAGGCAACATTATTAAAGTTCCAAATTCTTTGCCACTCTACGCAAAGTTTAAATTTTTGCTGTTAAAGTGATGCTAAAACAAATTAAAAATGCTGCTATATAAAACTGACTATCAATCGTTCATTCATATAGGGAAGGTTACACGCCCGTTTTTGTGGAGGTTAATATTGAAAGCCGAAGCGTATTATTAAACCAATTATAAATTAAAATTAGCCCCTGTAGGGGTTTGGGTATGAGCAAAGAAATAACAAGCATGAAGGAAGATTATTCCCAATGGTATAATGACCTGGTGATTAAAGCCGGATTGGCAGATTATAGTGCAGTGCGAGGCTGCATGGTAATTAAACCCTACGGTTATGCGCTTTGGGAAAATATGCAGGCGCAACTGGATAAAATGTTTAAGGAAACCGGGCACCAGAATGCCTACTTTCCCTTGTTTGTGCCAAAGAGTCTTTTTGAAGCAGAGGAGAAGAATGCCGAGGGATTTGCAAAGGAATGCGCCATTGTAACGCATTATCGTTTAAAAGCCGATCCGGTTAATAAAGGAAAGTTGATGGTGGATCCGGAGGCAAAACTGGAAGAGGAGTTGGTGGTTCGCCCAACAAGTGAAGCAATTATTTGGAATACCTATAAAGGGTGGATACAATCATATCGTGACCTGCCTTTGCTAATCAATCAGTGGGCCAATGTAGTTCGGTGGGAAATGCGTACCAGGTTGTTCCTGCGTACTACTGAATTTTTGTGGCAGGAAGGCCATACCGCCCATGCTACCAAACAGGAAGCTGTAGACGAAACCGTGCAGATGCTAAATGTGTATGCTGATTTTGCCGAAAACTTTATGGCAATGCCAGTTATTAAAGGAGTAAAATCGGCCAATGAGCGTTTTGCCGGAGCCGTAGATACCTATTGTATTGAAGCGTTGATGCAGGACGGCAAAGCATTGCAGGCGGGTACCTCTCATTTCCTCGGACAAAATTTTGCCAAGGCATTTGATGTTAAATTTTCTGATAAAAACAACAAGCTCGATTATGTATGGGCCACCAGTTGGGGCGTAAGTACCCGCCTGATTGGCGCTCTGGTGATGGCGCATAGCGATGACCAGGGTTTAGTACTTCCTCCAAAATTAGCTCCCATACAGGTGGTGATTGTTCCTATTTTTAAAGGAGAGGAACAAAAACAACTCATTGATGATAAGGTGAAAGTGGTGATGCAGGAGTTGAAGGCAGCGGGTATTTCCGTTAAATACGATGACAATGACAATAACCGGCCCGGATGGAAATTTGCAGAATATGAAATGAAGGGTGTTCCCGTTCGCATCGCCATTGGCGCAAGAGACCTCGCCAATAATGTAGTAGAAGTTGCCAGAAGGGATACAAAAGAAAAAATGAGTTTCAGCATCGATGGTTTGAGCCATCGAATCATCGATCTGTTGGATGAAATACAAACCGCCATTTTTAATAAAGCCAAAAATTTCAGAGAAGAGCGAATTACAAAAGCGGATAGTTGGGATGAGTTTGTTAAACTGCTGGATGAAAAGCCAGGCTTTATTGCAGCACATTGGGACGGGACCGGAGAAACGGAAGATAAAATTAAGGAACTAACCAAGGCTACTATACGCTGTATTCCTTTGGAGAATGAAAAGGAAGAAGGCAAATGTATTTTAACCGGCAACACAAGTTCGCAGCGGGTTTTGTTTGCACGTGCTTATTAATGGATTGCTGATTTTTTGAAGGTTTATTTTAATGAGATGGTGCAGACCGGCGAATTTAAAATCTGCTACTTATTGATATATCATATTTTTATGTCTGATGCCTGGTTTTCTTTGGTTCAACATGTTTAGTAGAAACCGATATCCAGTTAACGGATCGTTGATTTTCTAATAATATTTTTGGGTATCAATAGCCAGCCATCAGGCATTATTCAATCAGCCATTGTAAGGAGCTTGAACATCAAAATATTTTGACTTGTTTACATCCATTTTCTTATATGTAGTAAATTGGCTGGAAAAACACCAGTTGCCCTGCCCGTGGAAGTATTTTCTGCACATCAACTGTCCGGGGTGCGGACTACAACGGAGTTTGGTGGAATTGCTAAAAGGTAATCTGTTGGAGAGCGTTCGATGGCATCCGGTTACCATTCCTTTGTTATCCTTCTTTTTATTTTCTGCATTGCATTTAATATTTAAATTTAAAAAAGGTAACTCAATCATCGTTTATAGTTATATATTTATTGCATTGATTACGCTGATCAATTATTTATTCAACATCTTAACCCACTATTAATTCAACTTTCTCATGGAACAAAAAGATTTACTTTCCTCTGTACCCGGTCAAAACATACAGCAAAACCTTCCCAATGCAACCACCGCACTGGTATTGGGTATCATTTCAATCGTTGGTGCATTCTGTTATGGAATTGTGGGGTTAATATGTGGGGTAATTGGTCTGGTGCTGGCAAACAAAGACAGAAAACTATATAGAGAATCTCCGGAATTTTATTCACAGGCCAGCTATGGCACCTCCAATGCAGGCAGAATCTGCTCTATCATCGGTTTGATAATATCGGCGCTTATCATCATTCTGGTGGTATTGGTATTGGTATTTTTTGGGCTGGCTTCCACTCAGTTTTTTAGTTAAGTTGCAACTGAAAAACAGCGATCGTTTTAAAACGCAGTTTGGCGGGCATCGTTTAGAATTTTTGGAGCAATGAGTACTTTCATGTTATTTATTTTTAACCATAAAACAGCACAATGGAAAACGAAATAAACCTTATTGAGACAGATTTGATTGTTGATAGCACAATTAGTTCACACCTAAAGGAAACTGCCGTATGGGGTAAGTTTTTGGGAATAATCGGGTTCATTTACAGTGGATTTATTGTGCTGGGGGCCATTTTTGCGGCATCAATGTTTGCAAAATTGACTGGCAATGCTACCGGTAGCAGTAGTGGCTTATTTGCAGGCGGAATGGTTGGTGTTGTTTATCTAGGTCTTGCGGGAGTTATATTTTTTATGTCGATGTATTTATACAGATTTGCAAAAAATATACAGTTGGCTTTAAAAACAAACGATCAGGAATCACTCGTTACATCCTTTAAAAACCTGAAAGTTTATTTTCGCTTTGCCGGGATTATAACAGTGGTCGCTTTAATAATTACCGTGTTGGGTATTATGGGATTGATGCTTGCAACTGCTTTTAGCCGGGGATAACACCACTTTCAAATGAAAAGGGCGGCTCTGCTGAATGATAAAAGATGTAGTAACAATTGGCAGTTGGGAGTCTATTCTTTTGTAGCAAGGTAATTGTAATCTTCCATTATTTTTTCGAGGAAATCCATTGCATACATATTGGTAGATACTTTTAATACATCTTGCACTTTTTGCGCAATGCGGTTACACATCTCAAAACTATCTGACTTTTTTGCCTGGCTCAGCACGTTTTTAATGGTATTGATGTCACGGTCACTCAATCGCATTACCTCTGGAAATTTTACCTGGTAATCGGTTTGTGCCACGTGCATGAATATGGTATCATCTACCGTTAACTTAGAAGCCGTTTCCACCACTACTGTTCCTGCCACAAGATCGCCCAGCCGCTGGCTTTTAGGCGATGCTGAAATAATAATGATAGAAGTAATGCCACCAATCAGCAGCCACACCACCCCGTACATATTGCCCCAAAACAAGAAAAATATAATGAAGGCCCATTCATAAAAACGCATGAACCACCGCAGCGCATATTGCCCCAAAGTGGGTTCTCCGCCATCCAGGCTCACTACTTTAATTTTAAATATTTTTTTTCCAATCGTTTGCCCGTTCATCCAAAGCTCCGATAACATGGTGTACGAAAGCATCGGAATGACCAGCACAATTAGTACAAATCCATAGCTGCCCTGGCCCATTTTAAAGCCTCCAAATAATAAATAAAACATACTGAACATATACAGAACAAGAATTGTAAAATCGATCATATAGCCCAATAGTCGTTTATGAAATGCGGCAATTTCAAACTCAATGTCGATATTAAAGGGGGTAGAAATCTGGATTTCAGGCATAGTACAAATTAGGTGATTATTATTAAAAGTATCAATTTTTTGGGTGCATCCCAAATCCAATAGCTATCTGATTTCACATGCACCCTTTTTTTAGTGTCTTCTTAATTACCGGTAAGCCTATTAATCTTTGATAGCATCTTTACAACAAAAGGCATCTAAAAAATGTTTGGTTACCATCAGTTGGGTTGCGACGATTATAAAAACAACCTTTTTTGCAACATCAAAATTTCTAATTATACAATCGCATTTTTTGCGAACAAAATTTGCTACTTTTAACAAATGCGTGAAGGAATGTTCATTAAAAAAAATGTTGATAAATGGAATCAGTATCAGCATAATCCAACCAACGACCCCGATGAAACTGCAGAACGTTTTATTACGCTGGTGGATGATCTTTCTTATGCAAAAACATTTTACCCCCGCAGTAAAGTAACCCGCTGGATCAACAGCATTGCCGCCAATATTTACCAAAGCATTTATAAAAATAAAAAGGAAAAATATTCCCGGGTATTTACTTTTTGGAAGTACGAATTGCCTTTGTTGTTTAAAAAATACCATCGGTTATTACTGTTCACCTTTTTATTATTTTCATTGTTTGTAGCCATTGGCGTTTTTAGTTCGGTAAAGGATGAAAGCTTTATCCGGGGCGTGTTGGGAGACCGATATGTAGACATGACAGAAGACAATATTGCAAAAGGCGATCCTTTCGGTGTGTACAAAAGCGAAAATCCATTTACCATGTTTGTACAGATTGCCATGAATAATACGTTTGTTTCATTGTTGATGGTTATGGGGGGCATATTGGTGGGATTTGGGACTATTTATGCCATGTGGCAAAATGGATTGATGCTGGGGTGTTTTCAATATATGTTCTTTGCTAAAGGGTTGGGATTGCAATCAATATTGGTGATTTGGGTACATGGCACTTTGGAGATACTTTCTATTGTTATAGCCGCAACCGCAGGCCTGGTAATTACCCAGGGCATTCTTTTTCCGGGTACTTTTTCGAGGATAGATTCTCTTAAACATGGGGTAAAAGATGCGTTGAAAATAATGATCGTACTGGTGCCGGTTTTTATTCTGGCCTCTTTTTTTGAAAGCTATGTTACCCATTTAATGAGTAATACATTTGATGCCCATAAAAACAGTGGACTACCGGTGTGGGGTAGTGTCGTCATTCTATCTAGTTCCCTTTTATTTATTGTGTGGTATTTTGTTATTTATCCAATCCGCTTACACAAAAATGGTTATCAAATTCAAAAGGATGGGGTACTAAAAATACCGGTAACTAAAGTATGATTTTTTACAGAACCGTCATATCAATCCTTGCAATATTGTGTTGTTCATTTTGTGCCGTGGCGCACGATAACAATTACGTGTACCAGGATACTGCCATTTTGCAAAAAGATTCAATAGAGGCTGCTACCAGAGCCATCGAATTGGCACGGGAAGACGCGGGCACTGCTGACTTAGCCGAAACAGATGATTATGATGACTATCTTGCTGATACCCTACTAAAGAACAATCAACTCTCCATTGATCCGGATTCTATCCAGACTTTAAGAAATTCCAGGTCGTTTGCTTATTCAAAAAATCTGGATTCATTGCTACTGGCTTACCAACAGGCACATGAAAAGGAGGAGGACCATCCCAAAAGCAGGTCTTTACTGGAACGTTTTTTTTCATCAGAAATAACCAAATATTTTTTCTGGATGCTGGCTGCAGTTTTTGTTGCATTCGTTCTTTATAAGTTATTTTTTACAGAAGGATTTTTTCAACGCTCTTATGCTAAATCCAATGTTACACCGCTTGAAGATGAATCCAATGAGTTATCCAAAACTGCTGACTATGCAAAACTGGTAGCCCTTGCAGTTAGCAAAGGCGATTATCGCCTGGCAGTTCGATATCATTATCTTCAAACGCTTCAAAAACTTTCCTTAAAAGGATTGATACAGTTTGCGTCGGATAAAACCAATTATGAATATGTTAGAGAATTGTCGGGCAAATCATTCAAAAATGATTTTGCAGCATTAACCCTTAATTACGAATATGTATGGTATGGCGAGTTTGAAGTAGACGAGATGATTTTTAATACCATTCAAAATAAATTCAATCAGTTTAACAACGAGGTATAACAGCTTGATAAAAAAGATTACATATTGTATTTGCATTGTACTTGCTACTGTACTTTTCGAATCCTGCGGGTTCGGAAAAGAGGAGCTTCCACCGTTGAATGAAACCTACAGCCAGAAAGATAAAAATCCCTTTGGAACATTTGTTTTGCATGAGCAGTTGCAGCATTTGTATTATCACAACAACCTGCGTCCTGTTAAAAGCAATTTTGAAACCACCTGGCAAACTATTTCAGATACCGCCTCTGTTTACATCAATATCAGCAAGCATCTTTCTTTATCAGCAGCCGATATTACAGCGATGCTTGCTTATGTTGACAATGGGAATAGCCTCTTTATATCCAGCAATTTTATTGACGAACATTTACTGGATACGCTGGGGTGCGAAGTACTAACCAATCATTACCGCCAATCTTTTGGTGAAATGAAAAAGACTTCGGTAAATCTAAGCAGCCAGGTTTACAATGATTCTGCTGCCTATCAATATTTTTATGTTCCGTTTTACAATCATTTTATAAAAAGGGATACACTTTATTCCAGGGGGCTGGGCAGCAATTCATGGGGTACAAATTATATAGTGGTATTTTATGGCAAAGGCCGTTTTTATCTTCATACTGATCCGAGGGCCTTGAGTAATTATTTTTTATTGCAAAAAGATAACTACAAATATTTTCAGCAGGTATTTTCGTTTACGCCCGACATACCTCAACATGTTTATTGGGATGATTATTATAATAGAAAAAATCACCCAAAAGATCAAGCCGGGAATAAAACCGGGCTTGCTGTTTTATTGCAATACCCTGCCATGGCCTGGGCTTTCTGGCTGCTGATGTTATTGTTTGGTTTGTACATCCTGTTTGGTGGTAAGCGCAGACAGCGGATTATAGACCCCATTGCTCCCAATGCCAATACCACAGTGGCTTTTACAGAAACAATCGGTCGTCTTTACCTGCAGCAAAAAGACAATCACAATATTGCCAACAAACTGATTACCTATTTGCTGGAGCATATCCGCAATCAATATTTCTTGAACACCAGTCAAATCAATGATGAGTTTATCAGTGCCCTTAGCCGTAAAAGTAACAATTCGAAAGAAGGTACCGAGAGGCTGTTTAAACGAATCAATACCATACACCAGTCTATGGAAGTAAGTGATCAGCAGTTGTTATTATTGAATCAGCAAATTGAAAATTTTTATAAAAATAAACTATAATGGAAGAAAGTATTTTTCAGCAACGCATCGATCTTTCCGGACTTAACCATAGTATGGATAGCATAAGAAGCGAAATTGGTAAAGTGATTATTGGTCAGCATAAAATGCTCGACCTGTTAATGATTGGTTTGTTATGCGATGGACATATTTTAATTGAAGGTGTACCCGGTGTTGCAAAAACGTTAACTGCCAAGCTCATGGCAAAGGTGATTGATGTAGATTTTTCGAGGATTCAATTTACACCCGATCTAATGCCGAGCGATGTGGTGGGCACATCTGTTTTTAATCCCAAGGAAGGCGATTTTTATTTTAAGCCCGGACCTGTTTTCAGCAATATCATTTTGATTGACGAGATAAACCGTGCGCCTGCAAAAACCCAGGCCGCCTTGTTTGAGGTGATGGAGGAACGGCAGGTAACCGTTGACGGTATTACGCATGAAATGCGTTTCCCCTTTATCATATTGGCAACGCAAAATCCGGTAGAGCAGGAGGGTACTTACCGCCTGCCGGAAGCTCAACTGGACCGTTTTATTTTTAAAATTGATGTTCAATATCCTTCACTTGAAGAAGAGATTGGTATACTCAATAACCAGCATGGACGCACGCAGGCACAGTTACTATACGAAGTAGTTAAGATTATATCGCCCATGGATATTAATAATTTCAGGTCCACAATTCAGTCGGTGATCATTGAACCAAGGCTGGTAGAATACATTGCTAAAATTGTGATAGAAACCCGTAATAATCCCGCTTTGTATTTGGGAGCTTCGCCGAGGGCTTCACTGGCAATACTAAGGGCGTCAAAAGCCAATGCAGCCATCAAGGGACGTGATTTTGTTACACCTGAAGATATTAAGGAGATGGCCACGCCGGTGCTAAGGCATCGCATCATTCTTACTCCCGAAAAGGAGATGGAAGGCATTTCACCAGATGAATTGATTGATAGTATTTTGAAAGCGATTGAAGTGCCGAGGTAAAGAAACGGTACACTAAATGACACAAAGGAAAGGCCCCTTAATCCCCTAAGGGGAAAAGCCCCCTAAATCCCCCGAAGGGGAAAAGCCCCCTAAATCTCCGAAGGGGGGACTTTGAAAGACTCCGATGAAGCAGGTCTTTTGTGGAATAGTGGGAAATGATAATTTTAAAAATGGAATTGATTCAATGAAGATAAAAGAAACTGCAAAGATGCAGCCCCCTAAATCCTCCGAAGGGGGACTTTGAAAGACTCCGATGAAGCAGGTCTTTTGTGGAATAGTGGGAAATGATAATTTTAAAAATGGAACTGATTCAATGAAGATAAAAGAAACATCAAATTCGCAGACACCAAAATTCCTCCTTGGGGGATTGAGGGGGCTCTATTTACCCAACCGGTTTTACCTGCTGTTGGGGATTTGTATTGTTTTATTTATCACCGCTTTTTTTGTGCCTGCCTTATTGATACTTCCAACAACGCTTGTTTATTTGTTGCTGGCATTAATGATAGCAGATTATATTTTTCTTTTCTTGCTGAGTAAGCCACCGCTGGCAAACAGAATTACGGCAGAGCGCTTTAGTAATGGTGACGAAAATAAAGTAATGTTACAGGTTACCAATACCATGCGTTTTGAAGTGGAGATGGAAATCATAGACGAATTACCAGTGCAATTTCAAAAGCGGGACCTTGTTTTTAAACATCGGTTTAAACCCGGACAGGTAAAAAAAATCGGCTATAGTTTGCGGCCTGCCGAAAGAGGTGAATATTATTTCGGTGACATTATTTTATACACGAGATCAATGCTTGGGCTGGTGATGCAACGGCACAATGTGGATGCGGCAGCAACCGTATCTGTATTTCCGTCTTTTATGCAATTACGCAAATATGAATTGCTTTCTCAAACAACGATACAATCGGAGCATGGCAATAAACGGATGCGCAAGATTGGCCACAGCATGGAGTTTGAGCAGATAAAGGAATATGTAAGGGGCGATGATATCCGCACCATTAACTGGAAAGCTACCGCACGAAAGTCATCGCTGATGGTAAACAATTACACCGATGAAAAAAGCCAGCAGGTGTATTGCATCATTGATAAAGGGCGTTTGATGAAAATGCCTTTTTCCAACCTGAGTCTGCTGGATTATGCCATTAACAGCACCCTTGTTTTGAGCAATGTTTGTTTGCAAAAACAAGATCGGGTAGGGCTGATTACTTTTGATAATAAAATGGGCACCATGCTGGCGGCTGACAGAAAGCCGATACAGCAGGCGAATATGTTGCAGCTATTGTACAACCAGGAAACTTCCTTTTTAGAAAGTGATTATGAGATGCTCTACATGCAATTAAGGGCCAGAATCAAGCAACGAAGTTTAATGATTTTGTTTACCAATTTTGAATCGGTATCTGGTTTAAAACGTCAGTTGAATTTTTTACGATCTATTGCAAAGCACCATTTGTTGATGGTGGTATTTTTCGAAAATACAGAGCTTAAACAACTGTCGTCTATTGAAGCCGCCAACCTGGAAGAAGTATATGCTAAAACAATTGCTGAAAAATTTGCCTACGAAAAAAGACTCATTGTAAAAGAACTCTCCAAATATGGAATACTTTCCATTTTAACAGCACCCGAAAATCTCACCATCAACGCCATTAACAAATACCTCGAGTTAAAGGCGAGGCAGGCTATTTAGTTGATGGTTGATGGTTGATGGTTTGTGAGTTTGATGAGGTTATGCTGTTGGTTAGTTGTAAAAATTAATTGTTGCATCTTCGTTTTTATCCAAGTCAGATTTCCCATTTTAATTTGTTATCAATTATCAACGAACAAGTAACTATTAACAAACAGCGATCAACGAACCATCAACATTCAACCATCAACCTTTATTACCTTTACTAAAAAATAATTGTGGCTCGTAAACAGACCTATTATTCCAAACACATCAATCAATTAATTGCGGCGGGCGAGGCTCCGATAAAGAAGGAGCGTACCGAAAGAATCCCGATTGATCCTGCCATACAATTACCCTATGCGGAGGGCAAGGTGTTGCTAATAGATAAGCCGCTGCACTGGACATCGTTTGATGTGGTGCGAAAGATGAGGGGCATTTTGCAGATTAAAAAAATCGGGCATGCGGGTACACTGGATCCGCTTGCAACTGGTCTGCTTATTGTTTGTACCGGTAAGTTTACCAAAAAGATAAACGAGTACATGGCGCAGGAAAAAGAATATACCGGTCATATTACTTTAGGTGCTGTTACACCCACCTACGATTTAGAGAGTTTACCTGTTGATGAAAAAGAATTTTCCTTTTTTACGGATGAAATGATATATGCTGCAGCGGCACAATTTACCGGTACCATTGACCAGTTTCCTCCCGTTTATTCGGCCATTAAAAAAGAAGGTGTGGCATTGTACGAACTTGCCCGAAGAGGAGTGGATGTAGAATTGGAGGCAAGAAAGATTACCATTCACCAATTTGAGATTACCAATATTGAATTACCAGTTGTAAGCTTTAAAGTAGTATGCTCCACCGGAACGTACATACGCAGTCTGGCAAATGATTTTGGCGCTGCATTGGGATGCGGTGGCTATTTAAGTAATTTAAGAAGAACGCGGATTGGAGTATTTGAAACTGCCGATGCGATGTCGATGGAGCAGTTTGAAGAAAGTATCAAACCCACCACCTGACAGTAGTTTATTTTGAGAATCAGGTTGACACTAAGTTCTTTAAAAGGTATTTAATTCAATAATATTTTTTAAATGGCTTTTTGAAATGATTTTAATCCTTGCTTTATAAATTTTACGCATTTGCTAATCGCCTGAAATTGTCATCTGTTGAATATTCGGGGACCAGTTTGCATAACTCGTCTTTAGTGATAGCTTTAAAAAGGATAACTCAACCCAATGGTAAAGTTGAAATTCTCATAGCGCCAAATTCGGTTTCTATAGATGGTTGAGCCCGGACTAATCGGGTCACCTTTTTTAAATAAATTGTTGAAAGTTATATTTGGTATCTGCCAGCCGTCATTTTTTGCAATATCGGGTCGTTTAAACCGAAAACCTAAATCAAACCTCAAAAGGAAATAATTAAAATCAAATCTAAAACCGGTGCCAGCGGTTACGCCTAACTGTTTGTACAAACGGTTGAAATTAAACTGCAGGGTATCGGTGCCGCCGCCAGGTCTGGTGTTCTTAAAATTCCATACATTGCCGGCATCCACAAAAAAAGCCCCTCTTAGTATCAGCGAGTTGGGGATGATTTGTGCAATATCATAGCGGTACTCTCCATTCAATTCCAACCTGATATCTCCGGTACGGTCATTTAAGGTACGTGAATTATAGGGTGCCAATGTCTTAGATCCGGGGCCAATTCCACGGATGGGCCAGCCTCTCATACTGTTTGCACCTCCTGAAAAATATTGCTTGAAAAAGGGGAGTGTGGTATCGCCTTTTCCTATTGGGATGCCCACACCTGCAGAGGAACGGAACGTGACGGATGATTTTGCTTTCTGCACGGTGTAAGTGTATTCTACATCCGTTTTTATAAACTGTCGGAGCAGGTTATTGAAAGTACTTAACCGGCCAAGCAGTAGCCCGGACTCTTCAATATTCCACCTGAAAAACCGTTGATGATTTAATTTTTTTGGATTGATATAAGTAGAAGTATATCCGTAGTTGAGTACCCCGATTACCAACGCCGTATTGAATGAATAGCGCAGGAAAGGGTTTAACGAAAGTGTTTTTTTAAAGCTATCGGATTGGTTATAGAGGTAGGAGTATTCAATATTTAAAAACTTAAAAAGATTTTTTCTGTTGGGATGTTTGACACTGGTAAATTCATTACCGAATGTGGCGGTGGCGGATAACTGGTTGAATAGATCAATTCTGTTGGTGAATGCTGGTATTAAATTAATGAAAGTATGTTGCGAAACCAGTTTCTTATTGGCGTAAAATAAATTGATTGGGCCCAGCAGCTTGGGAAAAGAAATGGTATTGGTATAACTCAATTCATTGGAGTTAATTTTCCTGTTCGACCCTCCCTGGGCATTTAAATTTAATTCAATCCCGGCCCGGATTGCATGGGTCATTTTGGTGCCGGTTCTGGCAACATTCCTGTTTTGTAAAGATACATTGGTAGAAAGCCCCAACAAGTTGCCTGCATTGGCAATACTGGCGCTGTTGGTATTGCTGTTGGCAGAATAACTTGCTTCAATACCTGCTTCAAATCCATATTTTTTGGCAGGCAATAATTGCACAATCATATTCACTTTTCCAAGGCTATCCTTTAATTCGTCTATTTGAATATTGGTATTTTGCCACACACCCAATTTCGAAAAATTACTGATCGTTTTTGCATAATTTTCCTGACTGTACACTTGTCCTTTCGCCATGGCCATGTTTCCAACCAGTAAACCGTTTTTTACAATTTTTTTGTGGTAACGAATAATAAAGCCACTTCTGGTAGTATCTGTATAGTAAGGGGCTTTATTGTTTACATCCTCCTGGGTAAAGTCGGGATAAATAACAATGGTGTTGATATAGTATTTTGTAAGCGACAATGAATCGGCAGCAGGGTTCAGTACCATGGCCAGTTTGATGGTGGGCTTGTCTCGTTTTTGATTGGCTTCCTCCAATAACAACAAACTTTCAAATGGATTGTCTGATACGTTTGTTAATGCAGCGATGGTAGAATCACCACGAAGTTTAAGATTATCAGAAGTGAATTTATAATATCCATTGTTTCTATACAATTCAACCAGCCTGCTCGTTTCGCCCAATATGTCGGCCTTTGTAACGGGATTTCCTTCTACTAAAAAAGATTTCGGCCTGGTGTCCAAAGCCAACTGCTGAAGCTCTGGTTGTTTTAATCGGTAACTCATGGTATCAATCACAGTAGGATTTCCCGCATCGATCATATACTTTACATACACCCGTTCCTGCTTTTCCCGTTTCACATATAACCAGCCAATTTTCAGGGCAGTGTATTTTACGGTATCCACTTTCACAGAATCTTTTGCCTGGTAATAACCAAGGTGCAGCAAAGAGCCTTTCATGTTTTTTGAAGAGATGGCCGTATAGGCGCTATCGTAAGCTGGTGGCTTTACAATTACATGCCGCAAAAAGAGAAAGTCACGTACGATCACTTTTGCGCTGTCATCTAATTGGCTATATAATTTTTGCTTCAGCGAATTTTTTTGATCTTTGGTAAATTTTCCCCCGGTTACCTCAATGGTATTGCTAAACAAAATGGGTTTATTTTTTTGGTACTCTTTTGGTACGGTGCAGGAAGAAAGTATGAGGGAAAAGAAAAGTAACTTTTTCAGATATTTCAACACGTTTATTTTATCAGTCACACTAAACAATATAAAAAAATTTAAGAAATTATGTTAAGCAAAACATATACCAAATATATCCAAAGTTTACACCATAAAAAATTCAGAGATGCCGAAAATGTTTTCATCGCCGAAGGTAGTAAAGTAGTGATGGAGTTATTGACTTCTTCCAAAATTGTTTGTGAACACATTTTGGGAAAAGCAGACTGGCTCAATGAACATGAACACGCCATCAGAAGCCATTACAAAGGCCCAATGGAAATAGTAGAAGATTTTGAGCTGGAAAAAATATCCGCCTTAAGTACGCCCAACCAGGTATTGGGCATTTTTAAAAAACTGAAACAAGGTTCCGTGAATGTGGTAGGGCAACTATCTCTTGCATTGGATACCATACAGGATCCTGGTAACCTGGGCACCATCATCCGCACAGCAGACTGGTTTGGTGTTACCAACATCATTTGTTCAGATAACTGTGCGGATATTTACAATCCCAAAGTTGTGCAAAGCACGATGGGTAGCTTTGGAAGAGTAGAAGTGGTGTACACCAACCTGGTTGAATTTTTGAATCGAAATAGCAGTATTCCAATCTATGCAGCGGCACTCAACGGCAAAAGCGTGGATGAATTAAAGGGGATCAAAGAAGGAATCCTATTAATTGGTAACGAATCAAAAGGGATCAGTGCAGCAATCATGCAACTGGCCACTGAAAAAATTACCATCCCTAAGTTTGGAGTGGCAGAATCATTGAATGCAGCGGTAGCAACCGGGATCATATTATCACATATACGGTAAAGAGGGTGGTTACCATTATGCAGTAAATAAATAGTTGTTTATTTCCAGTAAAGCCTGTATTCCTTTACTGGTAAAGGTTTAAGTGAATGTGCAATAATTGGTTCAGTAAATCATTATCTAAACTGGATTGCCTTTACCGGTTGAATTTTCTTAACAAGCATAGTTGGGATAATGAGGGTGGCAAAGCAAATTCCCAATGTAATTACATCCACTAAAAGAACCTGCCACCAAATCACTTCCGCATGAGCTGCACGCATATAATAGGCTTCTTCATCCAGTTTAATGAAACCGGTTTTTTCCTGCACCCAGCAAATAAGCAGGCCGAGGATGGTGCCTAGTATAATACCGGTTATGGCGATGAGTGCGGTATTATATAAAAATATTTTTTGAACATCCCAATCGCTGGCGCCAATGGCTTTCAGAATGCCGGTCATTTTAGTTCTTTCCAGTACAATGATCAGCAGACAGGTTACCAGGTTTACGATTGCCACTACCATCATGATGCCAACCAATATCAGTTTGATGTCATTCTGTAATCCGAGCCAGTCAAAAATGTTTGGATAAATTTCTTTGATAGTTTTACTGTTCCAACCGGTTGGCGTTTCTTCCTTTATGAGTTGGGCTATGGTATCCACTTGTTTATAATCCTTTAAAAATATTTCGTAGCCACCAATCTGACCAGGTTGCCAATCGTTAAACCGCCGGATCAGGTTGATATCGCATATACCAAATTGCTTGTCATATTCGTCAATGGACGTTTTAAAAAGGCCAGCAATTTTTAATTTCCTTGCCCGCTTGCTGCCATCCTGCTGTATAAAAAATGCCAGCAGCGTGTCATTCACTTTCACATTTAGCTGGTTGGCTATGTATATTGAAACATTTATTTCTTTACTGTATCCACTATCTGTAAAGGATACCCATTTGCCTTCTTGTAAAAATGGATCAAGCCGGGTGTAATCGAACGAAGAATCAATTCCTTTAACGAGGATGCTTTCAATATCTGTTCCATAGGTGAGGATGACCGATTTGGTAGCATATCGTTCAACTGATTTTACGCCGGGTATTTTGCGAATGATATTTTCTACAGTATCATTTTTTGTTATTGGGTATTCTTCTGCAATGCTTACCCTGCTCTCTATATCCTGCTGCACCCGGATATGTCCCCAAAAGCTAAACACTTTATTGCTGATTACTTGCTGAAATCCATTTACAAAACTCAACGCAACAATCATCACTGCCACACTGATGGCAGTAGCCCCAATAGCCAGCCGGATAATAAAACGGGAAAAAGTATTTTCTTTATTGAAAGCAATTCTTTTTGCAATAAAAGCGGAAATATTCAATCGGCATAATTTTAGTATCTTTCAAAAGTAAATATTTTCATCGCTACATGCATCTTTTAAAATCTTTTCTACCAGCCACGTATATATTGCTGATGTCATTTGCTTCGCTTGCGCAAACAAATCCTGAGGCTATTTATAAAAGCAATATTAAATCGGTACGCTTTCATATTTATGGCGATCAGGAAGCATTGCCGGTTTATAAACTCAATAGCAGTGATCGTTTGGAGCTGCATTTTGATGATTTGGATGCCAATGTAAAAAGCTATTTTTACACCTACCAGTTGTGTGATTATGATTGGAAACCCGTTCGCTTAAGTCCTTTTGATTATATCAAAGGCTTTACCCAGTTGCGTATTTCAAATTATCGCTATTCATCCATCGCCTTTACCCGATACACACATTACCAGGCAATTTTACCCGAGACTAACAGTCTGCCTACCCGCAGTGGAAATTATTTGCTAAAAGTTTTTGTGGATGGCGATACTTCTAAACTGGCTTTCACAAGGGCATTGCTGGTTTTGGATCCCAAGTCATCTATTATGGCGCAATTCATTCAACCTTTTACGCCCCAGTTTTTTAAAACACACCAGCGGTTAAAATTTACAGTCAACCTTACAGGCTTAAATGCATTTAGTGCCAACCAGCAGGTGAAAGTAGTAGTGTTACAAAACAATCGTTGGGATAATGCACAGGGAAACCTGCCGCCCACCTTTGTAAGGGGCAGTGCGCTTGAATACAATACAGAGGATCATTTTGTTTTTCCGGCTGGTAAGGAATGGCGCTGGCTCGACCTTAGAAGCTTGCGCCTTCAAAGTGAACGGGTAGAGAAGGCCGATTATTTAAAGAATGCCACCAAGGTATATGTGAAGCCGGATATCGACCGGACCAATCAAAAATATGTGTACTTCCAGGATCTGAATGGGTTATACCTGGCAACAACGTATGAATCTATCAATCCATATTGGCAGGGTGATTATGCAACAGTGCAGTTTAGTTATGTAACACCAGACAGGGCTGAGTATCCCGGAAAAAATTTATACCTGTTTGGACAATTGACAGATTATAAATTAAATGAAGCTGCCAAAATGCAGTTCAACGCTGAAAAAGGACAATATGAAACGATGCAGTTTTTAAAACAGGGTTACTACAGTTACGGATACATGCTGGTAGATAAAAATGATCCGAAACAGAAAACAGAGCTGGAGGGTAATTATTGGGAAACCGAAAATAGCTATACGATTTTAGTGTATTATAAATCATTTACAGATCAGTCGGACCAGTTGATTGGCGTTTCAAAACTAAATACCCGAAGCGACCGGCCAGGGTTTAGTTTTTAACTACCAATAATTTTTTTTATCAAATGAATGATAAAAAATCAGCAGTACAAAAGGTTATCTCAATAGTGACCTGCAGCGAATATTTTAAAATCGTATTTGCCAGTTGTTGTGAATAATCATCTTTTGGTATGTTTGGAAATTAGGTTGAAATGCTTCTTCAGCTTGCTTTCTGTAGAATATTGAATTGATCAATGAAAAGAGTTTGTAGTGTAATTTTATTTTTTCATTAGAAAAATAAAATTTTATGGAGGCTTTTAAAATCGCTGCCTTATATTTGCACCGGCAAGTCTTATACGGCCAGCTCCTGTTGAACTCCCCCAGGACCGGAAGGTAGCAAGGGTAAATGGTTGAGCGGTGCGATGTAAGTAACTTGCCATTTTTATGTCCGGTATTTTCTGATTACCCAAATCTTCTTAGTTTCAATTACGGCTTCTTTTCTTTTTCGATTTCCCGTTGTTATTGATTTCGTTCATAATTTCATCCGACGTTTTCAACCGCTCATTATCCGGCTTTTTCTTGATATAAATATCAAATTGCTTGCAGAGTGACGGGTTGCTACGTAGTATTACTTTTATATTTATGCTGTCGTCTTTAAAATTAGGGTCTACCCATAAACTGTTGCCCTTAAAGGTGCCGGCGGAGGCTTGAAAAATTAAATGGGTACTATCAAGGGGCAAATAGCTTCCATTGGATAAAAGGCCATCAATGTTGATATAATTGAATGTGCCTTTCTTTAAGCTGTCTGTGTATAAATTAACGTAAATGTTTTCAATCTTTTGTGCCTGTGCTGTTGCAGCAGATGAAATGAGCAAAATAAGTATCAATTTTTTCAAGCTGTAAGTTTTTTAAACAAATGAAAATATTGTGCCAAAGCAGCAGGTGCAAACGGTGGCAGTAAGAATTGGATTTTATTTATGACTGCTATCCAACAGGTGCTCGTATTTATGATTTCTTATCTTCCCGGAATTCATCGGTAAAATGCTCCCTATGTTTTGGTGCTGCAAATTTGGTTGCGTTGTATGCTGTTGAATTTCCTTTAGGTATAGACAAGGATTTCCATGGATCATCGCAAATCATTTTTGCAATAAACACCATCTGTCCAATATGATAAGGATAATGTGCCAGTTGGCGGTTGATGGCTTCTAACACGGTATGCCCCATATTTCGGATAAAGATTTCTTTGTCAAGATCTGCTGTGGTCAATGGTTCTATCGCATCAAAAAGACATTTCCATCCTTCGTTCCATTTGTCCATCAGTTCTTCTTTGCTATGCAGGTCGTTGTCAAACTCTGCCTCTCTGTTGCGCCATTCTTTTTCGCCATCAGTGGTTAAAAAATTGGTCCAGCGGGAAAGCATATTTCCCCAAAGATGTTTTACAATGGAGGCAATACTGTTACTTTCGGGATTATACTGCCAGAATAATTTTTCCGCCGGTAATTGTGCCATGGCTTTTTCACCCAGCATTTTATAATACTCCAATTGTTTTTTTACACTTTCCAGGTAATCGTTGGTCATTGCTGCAAGTTTTATTTAATCAATAGAGTGTTTTTTTTCACCCCGGAATTGGTAATTACCACCGGCCTTATCAAACTTTTTTTATCAAAATACATTTTGTCGATACAAGTCACTCTTGAGTTGCCATCCGTTTCAGTCAATGGTCTGCGGTGATAAATAATATACCAGTCATCGGTTGCAGGAACGTTGATCACGGAATGATGACCGGCTCCTGTTGCAATGGCCGGACACTGTTGCAATATCTTAATGATTTTTTAAATAGCCAAAAGGGAGAATCTGCTATTGCTTATGCTAATCAGTAATCGGGTCCTGTCAAACCACCTTCCGACCACATGAAATAATATTTATCATGCCTTATAAATATCATCTGCCCTTCCAAATATCCTTCCGGGGTATTCTTCTTTAAATTGGGCCCATTATCAAAAGGTATAAAACCGGTAAAATCATTGTTGAGACGGGCAATATTGCAGTGCCTCCGTCCGCCACACAACAAGTAATATTTGTCATCGGCATCTTTAAAAACAAACTGGTCGATGGGCTGTGCGCCATTGTAAAATTTATCTATCAGTGGCTTACCTAAATAATCTCTAAACGGTCCTCCGGGATGATCGGACACTGCAACGCCGATACCGCCTTTCTCCTGGTCATTTTGAATATCGTTGGCACCAAAAAAGAAAAAGTATTAATTGTCTTTTTTAATAACTGACGGAGCCCACATGGCTCGGTTGGCCCATTTAATGTTAGCAGTGTCTGTGATGTGTTGATGTTTTGTCCAGGTTACCAAATCGGGCGAAGAAAACGCATCAAAATAAACCTGTTGATTGTAAGGTGCAGAGTAGGTGGGGTAAATCCAGTAATGGTTATCAAATACGGCTCCCTCAGGATCGGCATACCAGCCCGGAAAAACAGGATTGCCTGATTTGTTTTCGGATGATTTTATTTGAGCAACAACATTGCAGACAATCATTAGTGCAATGCAAAATAGCAAATTTATTTTTTTCATTTTTCAGGTTGTCAGTGTATTAATATGATTGATTGACCGGGTTAAATTATTTCTTACAAATATACTGTTACCAAAAGTACTGGCACGATGTATGACCAGCTTTTTAGATTCTTTGTGTTCAAAAATAACGATACCTTCCTGCAATTTAAAACGCAGCGATGCTACGGGACGTATTTTAAATTTCCTCACAGCGCTGCCTGCATGGTCAACAGCCGCTCACAATTAGTAGTATGGTTCTTTAGGGTTGGCAACCTTTCGTTTCTTTTAAACCCACCTTTTTTGAAAGTTACCCATGCCATGTTGCAGGTAGTCAATATTTATTTCTACCCTACATTTGCAGTATGGAAAAATTAAGTGAAAAAAAGCGATTTATCCAAGACGCAGACATCGAATTGGATAACCTCGGCGAAGGTATTAGCAGGAAAATAATTGCGTATGATGAAAGCCTGATGCTCGTAAAAGTGATTTTTGAAAAGGGATCGGTTGGGGCAGTTCACCAACATTACCATACCCAGATTTCTTATGTAGAAAAAGGGGCTTTTGAAGTAAATATAGATGGTGAAAAAAGAGTATTGGGAATCGGTAGTTCATTTTATGTACCACCCAACACACCCCATGGAGTTTACTGCCTTGAAGAAGGTGTATTGCTGGATATGTTTTCTCCATTGCGGGAAGATTTCATAAAGTGATTTGCTTTGTTTTCAGGATATCTTTTCACACCAAGCTCCAAATTCGTTCTTGCCGTTAAGTAATACCGTTTCTCCGATCATCGGCATAATGACAAACTAATTTTTTATCTTCCCAAATGCAGCAACTGCTTTTATCGGATCGTCCCAGGCATGATTGGCCAATGAAAATTTAGCCCAGTGTACTGGAAGCAATGTAGTTGCTTTTAAATCGCCTGCTGTCGCAATGATCTCTTCCGGCATCATGTGGATGTACTTCCAGCTCTTGTCATACTGTTCACATTCCAGTATAGCAAGGGCAAATGGGCCATATTTATTTCCAATGGCTGCAAAATGAGTGTCATAGCCACTATTTCCTCCCAGAAATATTTTCATGGTAGGCGTTTTTAAAACAAAGGACATCCACAAAGCTGTATTTCTTTTGAAATCCCTGTCGGAAAAATGTCGGGCAGGGGTAAAGTTTATAGTAAAGCCATCGTCCAATATAACTTCATCTTCCCAGTCTCTCTCAACCAACTGGTTGGGATGAAAACCCCCATGCTGTAGTTGTTGGCCGGTACCAAGCCCACAAATGATTTTATTAATCTCTGGTTTTAATTGTTTGATGGTTGCGTAATCCAAATGATCCCAGTGGTTGTGCGAAATAAAAAGATAATCTATCTCGGGTATGTCGGCAGTGGTATAAATGTCACTGCCTTTAAAACTGCGAATAGCCCCCTTAATCGGGCTTACGGCACCACTTAACACGGGATATACTAAAATTTTCTTGCCATCTATGTGGATGAAATAAGAAGAATGTCCAAACCACACCAACACATCCTGATCTGCGGAAAGGGTTAGCAGATTGGTTTTTTTGAGGGGATTGTTTCAATAGGCTTACCACGTTTGCGTTTGGAAAAGATAAACTCCTTTAAAACGGCACAATAATTTACGCTTTCTGTACGGTCGGGCGTGTGGCTTAGATTTTGAAATTTGCCTCTTTAAAGTTGGAAGATTTTTTAATCCGATCCAGTCTTTCTCCTGAGGGCGTTTTACCAAACATATCCTGTTGTATAAATAAAATTACAAACAGGATAAAGGCAAGAAAAACATATACAATGATCATGAATAGGTGGTTTGATAGGTTGATTCATTATCAACTAAAATGTTAGAAATTGTGTTCACAGAGTATCTTTTTAATTTAAGAAGTGGTTATTAAATGTGCTCAATAGGATGGCTTT
>Ga0209181_10000917_pt1 | contig 52991 bp, 36 predicted proteins | sample MAT05_FD_187208 | JGI IMG/M metagenome (GOLD analysis project Ga0209181, IMG submission 187208) | Freshwater microbial communities from Lake Fryxell liftoff mats and glacier meltwater in Antarctica - MAT-05 (SPAdes) (version 2) | ecosystem: Environmental > Aquatic > Freshwater > Ice > Liftoff... | reverse complement strand
CCAGGCGGTGGCCGCCTTCCCGCAGATGACGATGCCGGGCAACAACGTGAAAGAGATGGTGGCCTTCGTCAACGAATCGGGCTTCGGCGCCATCGGCACGCCCGACATGGTCAACAAGCAGATCGACCGGCTCTGGCAGCAAAGCAACGGCGGCTTCGGCGCCTACCTGATGCTGGCCCACAACTGGGCCAATTTCGACGCCACGCGCAAAAGTTACGACCTGGTCGCCCGCCACGTGTTCCCGCAGTGGCAGGGGCAGCGCTCGACGCAGCACTCGGCCGATCGCGCTCGCGCAGCGCGGCCTGAGTTGGCCGCAGTCCACAGCGCAGCGGTGGAAGCTGCCACCCAACGTTTTGCCGCCGAGACCGCCGCCCGCGCGCACTGACGTCTCTGAGGCGCCGCCCGGCGCCGGGCGGAATGCCCACCGATGGCTTTCACGCGTTGCTCGAAACGACACTGTGGGGCTGCAGGGTCTCAAGCGGCCCGCTGCGGCTCCATCGCCCAGCGTGAGGCCTACCGTGTGGGACCCTCGTCGGGGTGCGTGAGGCGGGATGGTTTGGAGTGCACATGGACCGGCAGATAGGCACCCGTCGCCGACGTCGTCTGCTGGCCGAGACTTCCTGTTCGCGGTGAACGCCGACGGCAGCCATTCGGGCCGGCGCAGGCTGAACGGCAGGTCTTCAAGGCGACGAGCTTGACGTCTCCTGATTAGCAAGGAACCCCAGGCGCCCGTACCGCAGCCAGCGGACACACCTACTCTGCAGCAATCGGGCCACGCTGGTTGCCGCAGACTCGATGTGGGCCTTGGTTAGCCGACAGGCTAGGCGCGAGTCGCCTTGCGCACACCTGATTGGCAAGAAACCTCAGGCGTCCGATCCGCAGCCAGCGGACACGGCGGAGCCGCAAGGATGGCGCGCAACATCTCCTTCATGTGGTACCTGCGGTTGCAGCGGAACTGAAACTCTGCCAAGTATCGCGGTGCGTTCTTGGCGAACTGGAACGTGTGGTGAGTGCCAGCGATGGCTGATCTCGAGGTTGCCGAGCATGATGTTGACGGCTTGGAACTCCGGATGCTTCGCGCTTGCGCTGCCGCCTCCGGTGACGATGCGGTCATGCACGCCGGCGTCGGCTGCCGGGAGCCGACCACGACAACCCATTCGAAAGAACGCAAACGGGTATCGGTGCCTCAACTCAATGCCGCAACCCTGGCCGCTGCGCCGGCGCCCGAAGCCACAGCGCTGCCAGCGTGGCCGGTGACAGCGGCTGTCCGCTGGCCAGGGCCAGCGTGCAGCGCCGCTCAAGTTCTCCCAGCGGTTCAGCGCCGTCGGAATCCGGTTGCGACTCGTCGGCGGCGTGGCTGGCCGCTAATCCGTCCCATTGGCAGTCGAGGATGGTGAACGGTACGCCCAGCGCGCTGGCCACCTCGCGCAGGCCGTCGCGCTGCCAGCGGTACAGGCATGCGGCGTCGACGATGGTGGGGAAACCGGCGCTCAGCGACAAGGCTGCCGTCTTGCACAGGTGTTCGAAGGTGAGCATCTGGGCGACCGTATCGTCGCGCGGACGGGCCTGCGCCGAACCTTCCGCCGCAGGCTTGCAGGGCGGCGCCGCAAGCGCCTGGTGCGGCAAAAGCGGCTGGCCGCTGAGCCGCCGCAGTTCGACCGCCGAGCAGATGCGTATGGCGCCCGCACGTTCCAGCAGCATGCCTGCCGCGTAACTCTTGCCGGCGCCCGCCAGCCCGTGGGTGATCAGCAGGCGAGGGTCGGCGCCGTGCGCCAGACGCAGCGCCAGCGCCAGATGCTCAGCGACGCCGACCAGATCGCCAGACACCGTGGCAGGCGTGCCCGGAGGCAGGTCGGCCGCCCGTTGCAGGGCACACAACACCAGGTGAAAGCGCAGCACATTCAGTCCGGCGTAGTCACCGCTGAGTTCCAGATAGCGGTTGAGGAAAACGAACGCCAGGTCGCGTCGGCCACGCACCATCAGGTCGACCACCATGCCCGCAACGTCGCCGAACACGTCGATCCAGCGCCGGGCCGGGTCGTGCTCGACGCCGGTAAAGACACGCGCCTCGTCGTCGTGCACCGCCACGTATTCCAGGCGCAGGTCGCCATGGCCTTCGCGCACATGGCCGCTGGCCAGCCGGCTGCGCAGCCGGCCCGCGAGCAGCGTGGACTGCATGCGCAGCCAGCGCTCCAGCCGTCGCCAGGTCTCGGGCGGAGCCACAGCGTCCAGCCTGGCCAGCGCCGCCTGCATGCCGGCAAGCAGCGTGTCGGGCCGGCCGATGGCCATGCCGGGCCTGGCGGTGGCCGCCGCGCGGTGAAAGCGTTCGACGAACCCGGCCAGCCGCACCACGTGCGCGGGTTCCAGCGTGCCGCGCGCCAGGCGCAGGCTGCCCAGCGAGGCCGGCGACACACGGTCCATCGCCACCGCATAGCCGAGCACCGCGCCACTGCCGCTGAAGCGCGGTGACTCGGCCGGCCCGCGAATCGCCAGTACCTCCTGCTGGCCCGCGCCCTCCAGGCGCCGGTTCAGCCTGACCTCTTCTTCACAGTGGCGGCGCTGCGCTGCCGGGCCGTTGCCGTCGATGTCGCCGTCCAGGTCGTGCCCGTGCACAGGCTTGCCCACCTTGTACGCCAGGCTGTCGGCCAGCAGAAACCATGAGTGCGGCGTCTCGATCAACTGGACCTGCCGGCCATCGCGCCACAGACCCCGGCCCAGCAGCGCCACACACTCGGCCGCGCCTTCGAGAGTGGAGGGCAGGGGAGTTGCGCGCGCCATCCTGGCAGCTTGCCGGCTGGCACGGGCGGACGCTTGAGCATCCGCAAGGCGCCCGCGGTTGCCTTGCGGGTCAGGCTATCGCGGCAGCGTGAGCACCTGTTCCACCTGGCGCAGCAACTGTTGCCCGGCGTCCAGGATGTGCCGCACCATCTGGCGCTGTTCGGCGCCTTCCAGTGGCGCGCTGCTGTCGAGCAGCAGTTCAGAAAATCCGTTGATCGCGTTCAGCGGCGTGCGCAGTTCTTGGCTGAAGCGTGCCGGCAGTTCGGAGCGCAGGTGTTCCTTTTCCCTCAGCAGGTGCAGTTCGCGCTCGGCGGCCTCGCTGCGCCTGAGCGCGCTGAGGTCGATGAGCGCCATCAGCAAGCTGCTCCCGCCGGGGTCGGCGCGCACCTCCAGCCGCAAGGAGAGCGCGGCGTCGTGGTGCAGCGTGACCTCGCAGGTGGCGACGCCTGGCCGTGTGCCGCCGCGGCGTCCAGGGCGGCGCGCAGCATGGGCCGGCTGGCGTCGGCGACGCAACTGGCGATCGTCCTGCCCACCTGGCCGGCCGGCGTGCCGCCGAGCAAGGTGGCGGCCATCAGGTTGGCGGTCTCGATGCAGCCCTCACGATCCAGCGTCACATAACCCACCGTCGCGTGGTCGAACAGGTCGGCATAACAGCGCAGCGCCGAGACTTCGTCGGCGCATGCACCGCGCAACTCTTCGTTCTGCATCGCCAGTTCAAGCTCGCGTACCTAGAGTTCATGCAGCATGCGTCCGGTGCGCGCCGCATGCTGCTCGGCATCGCTGCGGATGCCGTTGCTGGCCGGGGTCGGCCTGCGCGGCGCCAGCCGGCGCACGGCACCGTCGCGCAGCAGGCGCTGGTCGTCAATGTCCATCCGAGATGTGTCGGCTGGCGGATGGTCTTTTTCCAGCATTCGTTGCACTTCAGTCCGTTCTGACCAGGGCCACCGCAGCGCGCTGCACGTTGACGTCTTCATGAGCGTGCATTGAAGGCCGGGAATGCAAGGCCAAGCGGTGGTCGACGCGAAACCGCAAGGTGATGCGCTTTCGCTCGGCGCAGCATCGATTTCAGAAGACCCAGGTCGTCGGCAATGACGCCGGCAGCCACCATTGTCGAAACGCCGGGAACTCTGGGCCTGTCATGCCGCCATCTGCAGTGCGGGCTGCTGCTGCGCGGCGCGCTCGCGCAAGCTACCGCGCCAAGTGCCGCGGGTCAGGCGCTGCAGTTCATGCAGAGCCACCGTATCGGTAATTTCGATGTCGCGATGAGAGACAGCGATGTAGCCGGACTGCGAGAGCGCGGTCAGTGCGCGGCTCACCGTTTCATGCGCCACGCCCAGGTAGCTGGCGATGTCGCGCCGCGTCATGCGCAGACGGAAACGGCGGTCCGAGTGGCCCATGGCGGTCTGCCGCTGCGCCAAGTGCAGCAGGAAGCGCGCCACGCGCACCTCGGAACTGGCGGCCGACATCAGGTACTGGGTGTCGCTGCGATGCATGAGCTCGGCCCCGGCCGCGTGCAGCAACAGGTGCTCGAGCGCGCTGACCCGGTGGCCGGCAGCCACCAGTTCGCGAAAAGGCATCACCGCCACCATGGAATCTTCCAGCGCGATGGCGGTGCTGGTGTAGCGGCCCTGGTACAGGCCGTCGAGGCCGACGCTGTCACCCCTTATCGCGAAGCCGAGTACCTGCTCATAACCTTCCAGATCGGTCTGCACCGACTTGAAACTGCCCGCGCTGACGAAGTACAGGTGTTCGAAAGCCTGGCCTTCGTGGGCCAGCACGGTGTCGGCGCGCAGGCGCCTCATCGAAAAGAAGACCGCGTCGGTCTCCGCGCTGGCGTGATCTTGCAACCCGACCCAGCGCAGCACGTCAGACGCGCTGCAACGCGCTGTGAAGGGTGCGGCCGCTCGCGAGCGGCGGGCGGAAGGGGTGTCGGAGAACGGGATCGGGCTGGCGGCGGTTGGCATGGACAGGATCCTTGGAGGTCAGGTGGGTCGGAACTGCTCGCTGATCTGTAGCTTGGCCGAAGCTGCCTGCCGTTGCCATCAGCGCATCGACCTGCGTGATGTGGGACAACAAGCCATGACGCCTTCCTCTTTTCCTACCCCGCACTAGGAATTTTCCTAACGCAGGCTCGCGCAGTGCCGGGCCGCTCGTTGCGCCGCCGCTGCAGTTTGATGCGTATCAAGCCGGACACGGCCGCTGGCGCCTGCCTGCCGCCGCGCTGGCGTAGATTCCGTGTGAATGCCGCGCTCCCGGCTTGGCCGCCGGTTCCCAGTCGAGTTTGCTCACGATGGATCCTTATCACGCGTTATTGGTCGCGCCGTCGCTGTTGCTGGCGGCGGTGGCAGGGTGGTTGCTGTTCGTCCGCCACAGGGCGTTGCTGGCCAGGCATGCGTTGGCCGCCGCCAACGAGGCCGAGCGCGACCGGCTGCTGGCGGTGCTCGACTCTGTGCCAGACGCCGTGCTTTCGGTTGACGCCGCGCAGCGCATCGTGCTGTTCAACCCGGCTGCCGAGCGGCTGCTCGGCTGCACGGCCGCCATGGCGCTGGGCAGCGAGATGTCGCGTTTCATCCCCGATGAGTCTCGAACTCGCCACGCCAGCGCCTTCGAGGGCTACATCCACGGCCACGCTGGCCGGCCAGCGCGCCCGCTGCACCGCGAGGTGGTGGCGCTGCGGGCCGACGGCAGCCGCGTGGCGGTGGAGGCCTCGGTGTCGGCCACGCCGGCCAGCACGGGCGCCGGGCCCAGGCTCTACTCGGTGGTGCTGCGCGACCTTTCCCAACGCAAGGCGGTGCAGGATGAGGTGCGGCGCATCCAGGAGCGCTATCGCAGCGTGGTCGAGCAGTCGCCCGATGCGATCTGGCTGGCCGAAGGCGGGCGCATCGTGCTGGCCAACCGCGCCGCCGTGTCGCTGGTGGGTGGGGCCAGCGTCGGCGATTTGATCGGCCGCCGGATCGAGGAATTCGTGCCGACGATGGCTGCGGCGCCGGACGCGGGTGACGTCTTTGAAGCCGTCGTGATGGGCGTGACCGAGCACCGGCTGCGGCGCATCGACGGCCAGCCGCGTGATGTGGAAATGTCGACCGCGCAGGTGCCTGACCACGGCAGGATGTCGCTGCAGGTGGTGATGCGCGACATCGGCGAGCGCAAGCGGCTGGAGCGGCTGGCGACAGAGCGCGAGCGGCTGCTCGGCCGCGTCGTGCGCATCGCGCAGACCGTGCCGGGCGTCATCCTCGAGTGGGTTCGCCAACCTGACGGCCGCACGGCGCTGCCCTTCGCCAGCGCAATGTTCGAAAGCCTGTTCGGCATGCCGGCCGCCGCCCTGGCCGATGACGCCACCCCGGTGTTCGACGCCATTCATGCCGACGACCGCGCCGGGTTCATGGCGTCGCTCGAGCAGTCTGCGGCCGCGATGTCGGCGTGCCGGCACGAGTGGCGGCACATGCACCCGCTGCTGGGCGAGCGCTGGCTCGAGTGTCGTGCGATGCCGCGCCGCGAGGCCGACGGCTCGCTGATCTGGAACGCCTTCGTGATGGACGTCACCGAGCGCAAGGAGGCAGAGCAGGCGATTGCCGAACATCGTGCCCGCCTGCTTGACGCCGAGCGCATGGCGCGGTTCGGCCACTTCAGCCTGGACCTTGGCAGCGGTGGCTGGACGCTTTCGGAGTCACTTTGCCTTCTGCTGGGCCGTGCGCCGGCCGGTGTGCTGTCGTACCAGGAAGGGCTGGTACTGGTGCACCCCGAGGACCGCGCCGGCCTCGTCGCCCACGTGCGGCGCGACGTGCTCGAAGCCCGGCTGCCGCTCGACCACATTTACCGCATGCTGCGCGCCGACAACGGCCAGGCGCGCTGGATGCACGGCCTGGGAGCGTTGCAAAACGACGCCCAAGGACAGCCGCTGCGCGTGCTGGGCACCGTGCAGGACGTCACCGAGAGCAGGCTGGCCACCGAGCGGCTGAAGCAGTCTCAGGAAGAGTTGCGCCGCCTGTCGGCCAGCCTGAACACCGCGCGTGAGGAAGAACGACGCCACTTCTCGCGCGAACTGCACGACGAACTGGGCCAGCGCCTGCAGGCCATCAAACTGGAACTGTCTTCGATGCTGGCCACCAACCCTGACGACGTGGCGTTGGCCGAACGTGTGCGCGCCTTGTTGCGCAGCGTGGACGTGACGGTGGCCGCGACACGGCGCATCGCGGCCGACCTGCGGCCGGCAATGCTCGACGACCTCGGCCTCGGTGCGGCCATCGAGTGGCTGGCGCACGACTGGGCGGCGCGGGCCCGGCTCGACATTCACCTCGACATCGAGCCGCTCGACGACGTGCTGACCGGTGCGGCGGCCACGGCCGTCTACCGCATCGTGCAGGAAGGCCTGACCAACGTGACGCGCCATGCGCGCGCCCACAGCGTACTGATCGGCATGCGCCGGCATGGCACGGAGGTGGTGGTGGCGGTGGAGGACGACGGTTTCGGCCTGGCGCCGGGCGACACCGACAAGCGCAGTTCGCACGGCCTGGTGGGCATTCGCGAACGCGCCCGGCTGCTCGGTGGCGGGGCAACGATCAGCAGCGCGCCCGGCGGCGGCTGCCGGCTCGAAGTGCGCCTGCCGGCCGAAGTTGTCGACAGCAATTTCAGTGATTTCGGGGAGACGGGATGAGCAAACGACACTTCGGTCTGAAGAACGGTTTGTTTCCGCCGCGCGGGACGGGGCGGCACGCCGGAATGCGCGGCACGAAGGTGCGCCGATGAGCATGATTCCGACCCTGATCATCAAGATCGTGCTGGCCGACGACCACCCGCTGGTGCGCGAGGGCCTGCGCCGCGTGCTCGGTGCCGCCAGTGACATCGACGTGCTGGCCGAGGCGAACGACGGCCACCAGTTGCTGGAACTGCTGCGCCAGCACCCGGTGGACGTGGCGGTGGTCGACCTCTCGATGCCGGGGCTGAGCGGCATGGAACTGATCCGCCGCATCAAGAGCGAGTACCCGCAGGTGGCGGTGCTGGTGCTGACCATGCACGCCGAGGAGCAGTACGCGCTGCGCGCCTTCCGGTCCGGCGCCAACGGCTATCTGACCAAGGACAGCGCGGCCGAGGAACTGGTGCCGGCTGTGCGCAAGGTGGCCGGTGGCGGCGGTTACGTGACGCCGGCGATGGCCGAGCGGCTGGCCATCGGGCTCAATGGCCTGCGCTCGGCGGCGCCGCACACGTTGCTCAGCGACCGTGAATTCCAGGTGCTGCGGCAGATCGTCGCCGGCCGCCGGCTGACCGAGATCGCCGAGGAACTGCACCTGTCGGTGAAGACGGTCAGCACGCACAAGGCGCGCATCATGGAGAAGATGCATCTCGACAGTACCGCGGCACTCATCCGCTACGGTCTGGAGCAGCGCCTGTTCGACGATGCTGGGGGAGAGCATTCTTCTGCTTGAGAGCTACTTTAGCCCGTGGAAGGGGAAGAATACCGGGATCGCCAGCAGGGCCACGGCCTGGAACACCAGCGCCACCGGCAGCCCGGCGCGCACGAAGTCGCCCAGCGTGTAGCGGCCGGGTGACATCACCATCAGGTTGGTCTGGTAGCCGTAGGGCGTGACGAAGCTGCAACTGGCGCCGTACAGCACCGCCATCACGAAGGGCATGGGCGACAGGCCGAGATTGGCCGCCACGCCCACGGCCACCGGGAAGGCCAGCGCGGCGGCGGCGTTGTTGCTCATCAGTTCGGTCAGGATCCAGGTCACCACCAGCACGATGGCCAGCGCCCAGTAGGGGCCGAAATTCTCGGCGCCGGTCAGCAGCGCACCGGCCATCAGGTCGGCCACCCTGGTGCTGATCATCACCTCGGAAATGATCAGGGCGCAGGCGATGATCGTGATCAGCTCATAGGGCATGTTGCGCCGCAGGTCGCCCACCTTGGCGAAGCCGAGCAGCATGAAGGCCGCCAGCAGCACCATCAGGCCCTTCAGGAAGTCGACCATGCCGAAGGCCGACAGCGCAATGGCCACGACGAAGCCGGCCATCGCGATCAGTCCCTTGCGCGGATCGACGAACTTCTGCACCTCGCGCCGCGAAACGATGACGAAGTTGCGCGACAGGTTGTTGCGCTTGTCGAAGTCCTTGCCGACCACCAGCACCAGGGTGTCGCCCACTTCCAGCGGGATGTTGGCGATCTGGCCGGCCAGCCGCTCGCTGCCTCGGCGCACCGCGATCACCGCGGCATCGAACTGCGAACGGAAGTCGACTTCCTTGATGCTGCGCCGCGCCAGCGTGGAGTTCGCCGCGACCACCACTTCCACCAGATTGTCGATCGGCAGGTTGTAGTGCTGGCCGTGGGTCTTCAGGCCGTCGAACTGCACCAGCAGATCGAGCCGGGTGATGTCGCCGGTGAAGACGAGCAGGTCGTCGGCCTGGAGGATCTGGTCGGGCTCGACCGGCGCGATGACCTGGCCCCTGCGAACGATCTCGGTCAGGAACAGGTGCGCCAGGCTGCGCAGGCCACCGGCCTCGACGCTCTGGCCGACCAGCTTCGAGCCTGCGGTGACGGTGGCCTCCAGGAAGTAGTCGGACACCTCTTCGTCGGTGGGCGGCATCTCCTTCAGGATGCTCGGGAAGCTGAGCAGCATCACGATGCCGCAGGCCACCACGATCAGGATGCCGACCGGAAAGAGGTCGAAGATGTGCAGCCCGGGCAGGCCGCGGCCGACCATCAGGCTGTTCATCAGCAGGTTCGTGGAGGTTCCCACCAGCGTCAGGATGCCGCCCAGTGATGCGGCGTAGCACATCGGCATCAGCAGGCGTGACGGCGAGTGGCGCCGGCTCAGGCGCAGCGGGCCGAGCAGCGAGGCCACCACCGCCGTGTTGTTCAGGACAGCCGAATAGGCCACCGTCGACAGGTACAGCTTGGCCAGCGCCCAGCGGTAGGGCCCGGCAATCAGACGGTCGGCCACCATTTCGAGCAAGCGCGACTTGTCGAGCACCACAGTCAGCAGCAGCAGCACCACGACCGTCACCAAGCCGTTGTTGGTGAACTGCTTCAGGCTCGTCTCGACGCTGATGAAGTCGAGCAGCACGAAGGCGAACGAGACGCCGGCGAACACTGCGGCCGGCGACCGCCGGCCGCGGATCAGTTCGAAGATCAGGTAGGCCAGCCCGACCAGGACGATGGCCTGCTGAACCGTCATGCGTCGATCAGCCGCAGCGCTCGCAGTTTGGCGACGACGGCGTCGGCTGCCTGCTCGGGGCTGAGTTCGGTGGTGTCGACGCGCAACTCGGGCGCTTCCGGCGCTTCGTACGGCGAATCGATGCCGGTGAAGTTGGCCAGCTCGCCGCGCCTGGCCTTGCCGTACAGGCCCTTGACGTCACGGCTCTCGGCCACCGCCAGCGGGGTGTCGACGTGGATCTCGATGAACTCGCCTTCGACCAGCAGGCCGCGCGCCAACGCGCGCTCGGCACGGAACGGGCTGATGAAGGCGGTGATCACGATCAGGCCGGCGTCGACCATCAGCGCGGCCACCTCGGCCACGCGGCGGATGTTCTCCACGCGGTCGGCCTCGGTGAAGCCGAGGTCCTTGTTGAGGCCGTGGCGCACGTTGTCGCCGTCGAGCAGGTAGGAGTGGCGGCCGAGCGCGTGCAGTTTTTTCTCGACCAGGTTGGCGATCGTGCTCTTGCCGGCGCCCGACAGGCCGGTGAACCACAGCACCACCGGCTTCTGGCCATTGAGCCGGGCGCGCGCCGCCTTGTCCACGTCCACGTGCTGGTGATGAATGTTCTGCGAGCGGCGCAGCGCAAAGTGCAGCATTCCGGCGCCGACCGTGTTGTTGCTCATGCGGTCGACGAGGATGAAGCCGCCGGTATCGCGGTTGGCCGTGTAGGCGTCGAAGGCCACGGCGCGGTCGAGCGAGACGTTGCAGACGCCGATCTCGTTGAGCTCCAGCTTCTTCGCCGCCAGGTGCTCCATCGTGTTGACGTTGACCTTGTACTTCGGCTCGGCCACCGTGGCGCTGACGGTGCGCGTGCCGATCTTCATCAGGTACGGCCGGCCGGGCAGCAGCGGCTCTTCTGACATCCAGACCAGGCTGCACTCGAATTGGTCGGCCACCTCGGCCGGCGCGGTGGCCGCCGAGATGACGTCGCCACGCGAGATGTCGACCTCGTCTTCCAGCGTCAGCGTGACCGACTGGCCGGCCACCGCCAACGCCAGATCGCCGTCGAGGCTGACGATGCGCGCGACGCGGCTTTCACGGCCCGAAGGCTGCACGCGGATGCGGTCGCCGGGCTTCACGCTGCCGCTGGCAATGAGCCCGCAGAAACCGCGGAAGTCGAGGTTGGGCCGGTTCACCCACTGCACCGGCAGGCGCAGGGGAAGCGCCTGCAATCGGGATTCGTCGATCTCGCAGGTTTCCAGGAAACCCATCAGCGTGGGGCCGCTGTACCAGGGCGTGCGTTCGCTGGCGGCAGTCATGTTGTCGCCCTTCAGTCCCGACAGCGGGATGGAGGTGATGTCGGCCAGGCCGATCTGCGCGGCGAACTCGCGGTACTGGGCGTCGATGCGGTCGAAGACCTCCTGCGAGAAGTCGACCAGGTCCATCTTGTTGATCGCCAGCACCACCTTGCGGATGCCGATCAGGTGCACCAGGAAGCTGTGGCGCCGGGTCTGCGTCAGCACGCCCTTGCGGGCGTCGATCAGGATCACCGCGACGTCGGCGGTGGAAGCGCCGGTGATCATGTTGCGCGTGTACTGCTCGTGGCCGGGCGTGTCGGCAACGATGAACTTGCGCAGGTCGGTGCTGAAGAAGCGGTAGGCGACGTCGATCGTGATGCCCTGCTCGCGCTCGGCCGACAGGCCGTCGACGAGCAGCGCGAAGTCGATGTCGCCGCCCTGCGTGCCCCACTTCTTCGAGTCGGCTTCGATGGCGGCAAGCTGGTCCTCGAAGAGCATCTTCGAGTCGTACAGCAGGCGGCCGATCACCGTGCTCTTGCCGTCGTCCACCGAGCCGCAGGTGATGAAGCGCAGCAGGCTCTTCTTCTCGTGCAGATGCAGGTACTGCTGGATGTCTGTCGCGATGAGGTCTGAGACGTGTGCCATGTCAGAAATACCCTTCCTGCTTCTTTTTCTCCATCGACGCGGCGGCATCGTGGTCGATCATGCGGCCCTGGCGCTCGGAGGTGCGGGTCAACAGCATCTCCTGGATGATGTCGGTCAGCGTGTCGGCTTCGGACTCGACGGCGCCGGAAAGCGGGTAACAGCCGAGCGTGCGGAAGCGCACCTTCTTCATCATCGGCACCTCGCCGGTGCGCATTGGCATGCGTTCGTCGTCGACCATGATCAGCGTGCCGTCACGGTCGACCACCGGGCGCACGGCCGCGAAGTACAGCGGCACGATCGGGATGTTTTCCAGGTGGATGTACTGCCAGATGTCGAGCTCGGTCCAGTTGCTGATCGGGAACACGCGGATCGACTCGCCCTTGTGCTTGCGGCCGTTGTAGAGGTGCCAGAGTTCGGGCCGCTGGCTCTTCGGGTCCCAGCGGTGCTGCGCGCTGCGAAACGAGAAGATGCGCTCCTTGGCGCGTGACTTTTCCTCGTCGCGCCGCGCACCGCCGAAGGCGACGTCGAAGCCGTGCTGGTCAAGCGCCTGCTTCAGGCCCTGCGTCTTCCACATGTCGGTGTGGACCTGCGAACCGTGATCGAAAGGGTTGATGCCCAGCGCCTTGGCTTCGGGGTTCTGGTGCACCAGCAGTTCCATCCCCATCTCGCGCGCTGTGCGTTCCCGCATCTCGTACATATCGCGGAATTTCCAGGTTGTATCGACATGCAACAGTGGAAACGGCGGCGGCGCCGGATAGAAGGCTTTTTTCGCCAAGTGCAGCATGCAGGCGCTGTCCTTGCCGATCGAATACATCATCACCGGCTTGTCGGCCTCGGCCACCACCTCCCGAAGGATGTGGATGCTTTCGGCTTCCAGGCGTTGCAGGTGGGTCAGGCGGAGGGCGTCGTTCATATGTAATGGGCTGGACTGGGACTCGCACCGGAGTTAGCAACGAGCGTGCCCGAAGGCGAAACAGTATCGCCCAAGATGGGGTGCCTTTGACGGGCCCGTGCCTTGCTACAGTCCGGTCCGAAGGAGATTTCCGTGAACCAGACACGATTGAACGACCCCGCTTTGCTCGCTGCAGTGGTGGTCATCGCACGCGCCGCTGCTGACGTGATCCTCGAGGTCTACGCGACCGACTTCACGGTGCGCGGCAAGGAAGACGCCTCACCCGTGACCGAGGCCGACGAACGCGCCGAGGCCGTCATCCTTGCGGGCCTGCAGGCGCTGGCGCCCGAGGTCACGGTGGTGGCCGAGGAAGCGGTGGCGGCAGGTGCTAACCCGGTGGTGGGCGAGTGGTTCTGGCTCGTCGACCCGCTCGACGGCACCAAGGAGTTCATCAGCCGCAACGGCGAGTTCACCGTCAACATCGCGCTCGTGCACGACGGCGTGCCGGTGCTCGGCGTGGTGCTGGCACCGGCGCTGGGCCGACTCTTCGTCGGCGTGCACGGTCAGGGTGCATGGCTCGAGGACGGCGCCGGCCGGCGGCCGATCCACTGCCGTGCCGTGCCGGCCGAGGGCCTGACCGTGGTGGCCAGTCGCTCACATGGTGATGCTGTCGCACTCGATGCCTTCCTGGCCGGCCGCAAGGTGGCGGACACCACCAACGCAGGTTCGTCTCTCAAGCTGTGCCTTGTGGCGGCCGGCGAGGCCGACCTTTACCCGCGCCTGGGCCGCACGATGGAATGGGACATCGCCGCCGGCCATGCCGTACTGCTGGCCGCCGGCGGCCAGGTCAGCGACCTGGCCGGAAAGCCGCTGCACTACGGCAAGCCCGGTTTCGACAACCCGCACTTCGCGGCGTCAGGCGGCGTCTGACGAGGCCGCCGGACGGGCTTACCGTCCGATAGTTAACGCTGCCGGGCGCTGGCATGGTGCCTGCTTGTCACGGTGGCCGCTTAAACTCGGAGGCCAGACAGGGTATTGCCTGCAGATCGGGGTCTACCCGACATCAGAACTCGTCTTGAAAAACCGAATGGACACCAACCACATCGTCTTCATCGTCATGGACAGTTGTCGTCACGACAGTTTCATGACCGCTAAGACGCCGAACATCGACCGCCTGGGTGACGCTGAAAAGCGCTATTCCTATGCCTCGTGGACGGCGCCGTCGCACTATGCCTTCACGATGGGCATGATGCCGCACCTGAGCCCGAAGAACGTCTACGCGTCCGAGGTCTACAAGGACGAGTACATGCTGTGGAAACAGCGCACCGGTTCGGACGCCGTGTCCTTCAAGGACTTCTTGCCGGAGTTGTCGCTGCCCCGCGTGCTGGCCAAGCTCGGCTACCGCACGGTGGCCAAGGTGTCGATGCCGGTGTTGAACAAGTACACGCCGATCAGCAAGCATTTCGACGAATACAAGCTGATGGACAACCACAACAACTTCGCCGGCATGGTGGCGGAGATGGAGTTCCCCGAGGACGAGCCGCACTACTACTTCCTGAACCTCGGCGAGACGCACTACCCGTACATGCTGTCGGCCGAGAACCTGCCGCATGTGTCTGGCGTGCACGGCGTGCTGAAGGCGATGGGCAACGAGGCCGAGGTGGCCAGCACCCACGCCCAGTCATTCGACCCCGTGCTGATGAAACGTCTGCACGAACAGCAGGTGAAGTGCGTCGAGTACATCGACGGCCTGATCGGCACGCTGATGGCCAAGGCGCCGTCGAACACCTGGTTCATCGTCACCGCCGACCATGGCGAACTGTTCGGCGAAGACGGCTACTTCGGCCACGGGCCCATCATGCACGAGAAGTGTTTCGAGGTGCCCTTCGTCGAAGGCAAGATCGCCTGATCGTCGATTCGACATCCCGACGATGACGGCGCCCCTGTTCCTGCTGGCTCCCCCGAGGTCTTACACCTCGCTGGTCAACGCCATGCTGGGCCAGCATCCGCAGGCTTTCGGGTTGCCCGAACTGTGCCTGTTCAACGTCGAGACGCTGGTCGACCTGTGGACCGGCGTGGAAGGCGAAAACGCCGAACGCGGCGCGATGGCGCGGCACGGCCTGCTGCGCGCGGTGGCCGAGATCTACGCCGGCGAGCAGAGTTCTGCCACCATCAACATGGCGCGGTCCTGGGCTTCGGCGCGCGAGATGTGGAGCACCGGGCGTGTCTTCCAGGAGATCGTCGCCAAGATCCACCCGCTGGTGGCGGTCGAAAAGAGCCCGTCTTATGCGATCAGCATCGTGCGCATGCGCGGCCTGCTGAAAGCCTTTCCGGACGCGCGCTTCCTGCATCTGGTGCGCCACCCGGTGGCGCAGAGCAAGTCGGTGATGGCCATCAATGACGGCGCTTTCACGATGAAGGTGAATGCCTTCGAGATCGGCGAAGACAGCGCGATGATGGAGCCGCAGATCGCCTGGCACGACGTCAACCTGAACATCATGGACTTCCTGGCCGAAGTGCCTGCCGCGCAGCAACTGCGCATGCGCGGCGAGGACATCATGGCCGACCCGCAGCGCCATCTCGGGGACATCGCACGCTGGGCCGGCTTGCGTGACGATGCCCAGGCCATCGACGCCATGATGCACCCCGAGCGGTCGCCCTTCGCCTGCTTCGGCCCGATCAGTGCGATGTTCGGGAACGACCCCAACTTCCTCGCCGGCCCGACCTTCCGCCCGCACAAGCCAAAGATTCCGCCGCTGAACAAGCCCGTGCCCTGGCGCAAGGACGGCCGCGGCCTGTACCCCGAGGTCATCTCGCTGGCCAATGAATACGGATATGTCTGAAGCCTTCCGCACCGTGATCCAGGTCCGCTCATGAACGAGCCGACGACCCCTGAGCAGCCCGCACCGACCGTCGTGTCCGCCGCGAGCCAGCCCGTGGTGGCCGAGCGCGCCTACCTGTCGCCCGCGCCGATCGACCCGAAGACCGGCCGGCCCGACCACACCCAGCTGAAACCGCACCAGGCCGCGTTGCGGCAGGCGGTGGTCGATGCCTTCAATGCCAAGAAGGCGCGCAAGTTTCTGCAGAAACATGTGCACCACATCAGCACCAACCGCGAACTTGCCGAGGGCATCAAGTTCCTGTTCGACGAACACGGCCGGCCGCCGCCGAATGCACCGCTGGAAGACATCGTCGAAGAGCGGAAGAAGATCGAATACGAAATCCTCTGGGTCGAAGGGGTGCTTCTCGAACTGCGCCACCGGCTGATCAAGGTCAAGGAAGTCGAAGACTACGCGCTGGAGATGCTGTCGCGTGCATCACCGGAAGACTGACCGGAGGCTGCATGCACCAATCCGACCCGAACCGGCTCCGCCGGCTGATCCGCGGCGCCCCGCTTTCCGGTCTGGCCGCGGCCGTGCTGGCACTGTTGTCGGCCTGCGCCCAGGGCCCTGAATACCAGCGGCCTGAAGTGACCGTGCCCGCCGCCTGGCGCGCACCGCAGATCGACGCCGCCGACGTCGTCAACACCGCCTGGTGGGAGACCTTCGGCGACGCCGACCTGAACCGCTTGATCCAGGACGTGCTCGACGCCAACCAGGACCTGCAGATCGCCACCTTGCGCATCGAGGAATTCGACGCCCGGCTGCAGATCAGCCGGGCCGCGCTGACGCCGCAACTGGGGGCTTCCGGTGAGGTGAAGCGTGTGCGTTACAGCGAGCAGCGCGCCGTGCCGCTGCCGCTGGGCACCGATGTCATCAGCAACTCGTACGAAGGCAGCTTCAACCTGAGCTGGGAGCTCGACATCTGGGGCCGCGTGCAGCGCAGCAACGAAGCCGCGCGCGCTGAACTGATGTCGCGTGAGGAAGTGCGGCGCGGCGTCATGTTGACGGTGGCCACTGCGGCGGCCAGCAGCTACATGCAACTGCTGGGGCTGGACGACCAGCTGGCGATCATGCGGCTGAACCTGAAGAACCGCCAGGAGGCGCTGGCACTGATCGACACCAAGTACCAGGGCGGCTCGGCTTCAAAGCTGGACGTGGCGCGAGCCCGCGTGGCGGCCGAGGAGATCGAGACCATCCTGCCCGAACTCGAGCGCCAGGTGGCGGTGCTCGAAGGCGGTGTCTCGGCGCTGCTGGCGCGCCCGCCCGGCCCGGTGCCGCGCGGCAAGTGGCAGGCGCTGAAGCTGCCCGACGTGCCGCAGGGCGTACCCTCCGACCTGCTGGCGCGCCGCCCCGACGTGCTGGCTGCCGAGCAGGACCTGGTGGCGGCCAATGCGCGCATCGGCGTGGCCAAGGCGCAGTATTTCCCGCGCCTGTCGCTGACCGCGATGCTCGGCCTGTCGAGCAAGGAAGCCAACCAGTGGGCGCAGCGGCCGTCGATGTTCGGCGACATCGGCCCGAGCATGCTGGCCACCATTTTCGACGGCGGCCGCATCGCCGGTGACGTGCGGCAGACCGAGGCCATGCAGAAGCAGGCCGTGCTGCGCTACCGCCAGACCGTGACGGTGGCGATGAAGGAAGTCGAGGATGCGCTCATTTCACGCAGCAAGGCGACCGAGCAGACCGCGCTGCTTGGCCGTCAGCTGGTCTCGCGGCGCGAGGTCTCGGAACTGACCCGCATGCGCTTCGACGGCGGCCGCTCCGACCTGAAAGACGTGCTCGATGCTGAACTGCAGCAGCTCACCACCGAGCAGCAGCAGTCGAACAGCCGGCGCGACCAGGTCGTTGCCCTGATCGCCGTCTACAAGGCGATGGGCGGCGGCTGGATGGCCGACCAGGACCAGCGCCGCGCCATGGCCGCAGCCAGCATGGCCGCAGCATCCGCACCCAAACAAGAGACTTCGGAATGACCGAGCAAACCAAGAAGATCGTCCTGCCCGCCTACCTGCTGCGGCGCTGCGAGGCCTTCCGCATCGCCAAGGGCGAAGAGCAAACCTATCTCGTGCGCGACAAGCTGCACGGCAAGACCTTCGATTTCGAGCCCTGGCAGTTTTTCATACTCGAAGTGCTGCCCGGCTGCGAGACGCTGGAAAAGCTGCAGTCGGTGTTCCGCGACCGTTTCGACCGCGAACTCTCCAAGCAGAACGTCGACGAACTGTTTGCATCGATTGCCGACAACAAGCTGTTCGACGAGTCTGCCCTCAAGCACCCGCTGCTGGCGCCCTTCGCGCGCCGTACCTATGACGTGGTGGACGGCAAGGCCGTGTTGCGGCCGCACAGCGATGCGGTGGCTGCCGCAGCAGCGGCAGCGCCGGCGCCTCCCCCCGCGCTTGCGCCTGCGCCGCCGGCCGACGAGGACAAGGACCTGCTTCCCGGCGTGCAGGATGCCATAGGCCTGGACGAACGTGCCGCCAAACGCATGCTGCCGCTGTTCGACCCGCGGCCGCTGCTGCGCCTGCTGGCGCCGGTGGTCTCGCCACTGCGTTATCTGGCCTACGCGCTGCCGGTGCTGCTGGTGATCGCCACGGTGCTGGTGTTCAAGAATTCGCACCTGCTGGTGGCTGACCTGCAGGCGCTGCACGCCGGACTGAGCCTGCTGGAACGTGTGCTGTTCGTGCTGATCACCGTCAACGTGCTGTCCACGCTGTCCACCGCTTTCGTCGCCCATTCCTTCCGGGTTTCGGTCGACCGCATCGGCATCACGCTGTTTCTCGGTTTCATTCCGCGTTTCGTGACCCGCATGCGCGGCACTGAACAACTGAGCCGGCGTGAACGGCTCTGGCTGCACGGCAGCAACCTGATCCTGCGCCTGATGGTGTTCAGCGTGGCCGTGCTGCTCTGGTACAACACGCGCGACTTGCAAAGCGGGCTGCCGCAGTTCGCGCTGATGCTGGTGCTGACGGTGGGCGCGAGCTTGCTGCTCGAGGCCGGCAACCCACTGGCCAAGGGCAGCGCCTACTTCCTGCTTTGCGCTTACCTGAACGAGCCGCACCTGCGTGGCAAGGCCTACAAGGCGCTGATGAACAAGATGAAGGCCGGCGTCTACCAGTCGGCCGACAGCACGGTGCTGGCGCTCTATGCGCTGGCCACCGTCACCTACATCGTCTTCATCGTGCTCTTCATGACCTTCGGCCTGGGTCAGTGGCTGCTCGGCCACCTCGACCTCGGCGGCCTGGCGCTGTTGCTGTCCGCCGGCTTTGCGGGTTATCTGCTGTGGCGCAACTATGTCGGCCTGAAGAAGTTCGGCGACACCTATGAACGCACGATGCAGTTCGACCGCTGGCGCAAGCGCACGCTACTCGCCGAAGGTCAGGCCGAGGGCGAAGTGGTCACCGCCAGGCCGAGTTACTGGCGCCGCGCCCTGCTGATCTGCCTGCCGCTGCTGCTGCTGCTGCCATACCAGTACGAGACGAGTGGCAGTTTCTCGATCTTTCCAGTCCGCAAGCAGGTGCTCTCGACCGACACCCCAGGGCTGATCGCGGAGGTCTACTTCGACGGCGGCGAGGTCGTCAAGAAGGGCACCGTGCTGGCGCGCCTGGCGGACGATGACCTGCAGGCGCAGGTCAAGGTGATCGAGGCCCGGATCGAGGAACAGAAATCAGTCATCGCCGACCTGAAGGGCAAGCCGAAGCCCGAGGAGGTCAAGGTGGCCCTGCAGGTGCTGGAAGTGGCGCGCAGCAACGAGTCTTTCAGCCGCGACAAGGTGCCGCGCATCGAGAAGCTCTTCCGTGCCGGCGCGGTGTCGTTCGAGGAGTTCGACAGCGCGCGCAAGGACTATCAGACCGATGTAGCCCAGGTGGCCGAGAAACAGGCCGCGCTCGACCTTGCCAAGGTCGGCGCCTCGTCCGACATGCTGGCGGCCGCCGCCTCCAAGCTCGCCGCCCTGCAGGAAGAGCGTGCGGCGGCGGCCGCGAAGGCCGGGCGCGCCGTGCTGCGCATGCCTTTTGACGGCAAGATCCTCACTCTGCACCTGAAAGACCGCACCAACAGCTACCTCGACAAGGGTCAGCCTTTCGCGTCGATCGAAGACGCCAGCCAGGTCACGGCAGAAATCGAGATCACCGAGTCCGACGTGCAGTACGTCAAGCTGGGTTCCCGCGTGCGGGCTCGGCCGGTGGCCTTCTTCAACCGCGAAATCGAAGGAAAGGTCACGCTCATCGACGGCAACGTGACGCAGAAGTCCTTCGGCAACGTGGTCAAAGTGATTGCTACCATCGACAATCAGGATGGTTCGCTGAAGACCGGCATGACCGGCCAAGCGAAGATCGACGGCGTCAGGATTCCCGTCTGGGAAGCCTTCTCGCAGGCCGTGGTGCGCTTCGTGAAGGTGCAGATGTGGTCGTGGATCCCGTGAACGTTGCACATGGAGTGTGGGAAATGAAGAGTTTCAAAGTGTTTTGGCGGCGATTGGGCTTGGCCGCCGTTCTGGCGCTCGGTTTCGGAACTGGCGGCGTTTCCCACGCACAGGCCACGATTGCTGCGTCGCCGACCAGCATCAGCGGTACCGCAGAACGTCTGATTTCCTACCGTCACCAGAACCACATGTGGCAGACGCCTGACGGCGCCACTCATCTGCTGGCCAACATCGGTGTGCAACCCGGTGGCGGCAGCCTGCGCATGTACACATCGGTGGACAACGGTGTGACCTGGGTCGCCGGACTTTTGCTGGCGGGCACCGACGACACGGCGACATCCGACGGTTTCGTGGTTGGCAACAGTCTCTTCGTCACCTACTCGACGGCGAGGGGCGGCATCGGCTTCGCCCAGCTGGCCTATGACCCCGTGGCGAATGGCTGGACTCTGACCTCCACCGAGTCGGCCTTCCAGTCCACCAGCGTGCTGGCGATCAACCCCGCCATGGCCCGAGACTCCGCAGGGCGCTACTGGTTGGCCTTTACCAGCCAGCAGCGTTCCACGGGCATGAACAGCATCAGGATGCTGCGCCGTTCCAGCGCCACTTCAGGCTGGGTGAACACCGGCTTCACTTTTGGCGTCGTCGACAACCTTTCGATCGAACGCAGCGCACGCCCGGTGGTCGTTGCCGGCGGCGTCGCCATGGTCTACACGGTGCACAAAGAGACTTTCTGGGCCCGCCGGACCGACAGCGCGCCCTTGAATCAGCCCTGGACTACGAGCCTGATCTATACGAACCTGGGCACCGACACCGACCCTTTCGGCAGCCACTACAGCGTGGCGGTCGATACCCAGAACAACGTGCATCTGGCCATGGTCGACGGCGGCAAGTTGCTGTACTTGCGGCTGCGTTCGGGTGCCACCGCATGGACCAAACGAACTATGACTGGCGCCGTCAAGGCGAACTACGTGCAGGCTTCCACCTCCGCCGGCAGTGTGGTGCTGGTGACCAACGCCAATTCGCTCTTGTGGGTGTACCAGAGCATCGACGCAGGCAATACCTGGCGCAAGACTCACATACTGACGCACGACGCCGGAACCGACACCATTTCCTACGACCGGCCACGCATGGAGATTCCAACCGACTCGCTGAGCCCGATTCCCCTGGTGCAACAGTACACCGACGGCACGCAGGAGCGGGCCCTGGGCTTCCAGGTGCCGGTGGTTCGGTGACGCATTTGCGTTGACATTCAGCCCGCGAAGCCATCGGTTCGGCGGGCCTCGGCCATCTGCGCTGCTGAAGCGGGCATTGCCGTCCGGCCGCTCATTCGGAGTTGTCTCCGACACCGTCAGGTTCGACCCGGTGGCTTTTCGCATCAGCGACGCGGCAGGTCTGCAGCGAAAGCGAAATTGCAGGCAGACCTCACGAAACGCGACACTGAACTTGGCCCGCCATTTGCTAAAGTCTTTTGTAAACAGGTGGTGATCGAACAGTCCTGCACCAGACAGGGCTCCTTCGCTTCGAAATGTCGGTCGTTCTTGCCCCACCGTGGTTCCAGTGGCGCACCGGTGGCAGGCACAGCCAGGGGGGGTTGGACAGTGCAGAGACTCGTGTTTCCTGTCAAGGACGCCTGCGGTCGGACACACGGTGTTTCAATTGAAGGTCCCCTTTGCCGGAGCACTCTGCCGGCGGCCCTGGATTCGCATGGCACTTCAGAAAACGCTATCCCGGTGGGCAGGCCTTTCCTGCCGGCGGTCATTCGTGGCAAGCGGCAGTGAGCAGCCCTCATACCGGCCGAAAGCCGTGTTGCTGGCGCCCCTTCGGGGCTTGCGTCACAGCGCTGCTGCGGCACCCTCGGCATTCTGCAGCCCCCCATTCAGAGGGTTCAGTCCTGTCATTCTCGCGGGTTAGAGTTCTCCGCTTGGTCAAGTCACCCAATGCCCATCGCCATGCTTCAGTCCTTGCAAGACATACCTGAATTCATCAAGTTCGTTTTCACGCCGGCCGGCCTGGGTGATGTGGCGCTGGCCATCGCCGCGTCGCGCGCCGGTGCCGTGGGCGTCTGCAACACCGAACTCGAGTCCGATCCGGTCCGTGCCTGCGCCGCCATCGAGCGACTGGCCCGGCATGCGCAGGGACACTTCGGCGTCAAGCTCGACCGCCTCGACGATACCGTGCTGGCCTGCCTGCCTGAGCAGGTGGTGCATGGTCTGCGCTGGCTGATCGTCGACGAGGCGCTGGTGGCTGCCGGGCAGCATTGGTGGGCGCCGCTGCGCCAGGCCGGTGTGCAACTGCTGGCCGAGGTGGTGAACCCGGGCTGGACCGGCGCGGCGCTCGACGCCAAGGTCGACGGCCTGCTGATCAAGGGCAACGAGTCCGGCGGCTTCGTCGGGGAAAACTCCAGCTTCATCCTGGTCCAGAAGTGGCGCGGCCGCACCACGCTGCCGATGTTCCTGCGCGGCGGGCTGACGCCGCATGTGGCGGCGGCCTGCAGTGCGGTGGGCCTGCGCGGTGGCGTGCTCGACTCGCAACTGCTGCTGATGGACGAGGTACGGCTGCCCGAGACGCTGCGCAAGCTGATCGGCAACCTGGCAGGCAGCGAAACGGTGGCTGTCGGGCAGGGCGAACAAGGCGAGTATTTCCGCCTGCTGGTGCGCCCCAGCCTGACCTTGGCGCGCCGCTTCGTCAACGAGGCTGACGGCCTGGGCCTGGCCGCATTGCGCCCGTTGGTCGACGGCAAGGTGTTGTGGAACGAGCCAGCCGCCGCGCTGCTGCCTGTCGGCCAGGATGTCGCTTTTGCCGCCGTCTGGCGCCAGCGCTATGGCACCCTGGTAGCGGTTCTGAAAGCCATCGACGACGCGGTTTCCGGCCACATCCCTATCGCGGCCGCAAACCCGCCGCTCGCCGAAGGCGCGCCGCTGGCTCAGGCCCTGGGCTTGCGCTACCCGATCGTGCAGGGCCCGATGACGCGGGTGTCCGACACCGCGGCGTTCGCGCTGGCGGTGGCCGAAGGCGGCGCCCTGCCGATGGTCGCTTTTGCGTTGCTCAAGGGGCAGGCGCTCGACAGGCTCCTTGGTGAAACCGCGGCACTGCTCGGCGACCGCCCCTGGGGCATCGGCCTGCTCGGCTTTGCCCCGCAGTCGCTGCTCGACGAACAACTCGCCATCGCGGCACGTTTCAAGCCGAGCCACGCCATCATCGCGGGCGGCCGGCCCGACCAGGCCGTGCAGCTCGAATCTGCCGGCGTGCCCACCTTCCTGCACGTGCCGGCGGCCAGCCTGATCGCCGGTTTCATGCAGGAAGGCGCGCGCCGCTTCATCTTCGAGGGCCGCGAGTGCGGTGGCCACATCGGGCCGTTGTCGAGCTTCGTGCTCTGGAGCTCGATGGTCGATCGCCTGCTGGTCGAACTTGCCACTGGCAAGGTGCCTGCGGCGGAGCTGGAACTGCTGTTCGCCGGCGGCATTCACGACGCAGTGTCTTCCGCGATGTTGCAGGTGCTGGTGGCGCCTCTGGTGACGGCGGGCGCAAGGGTCGGCATCTTGATGGGCAGCGCCTACCTGTTCACGAATGAAATCGTCGTCAGCGGCTCGATCGTGCCGCAGTTCCAGCAGGAAGTGCTGGAGTGCGAGCGCACGGTCAACCTCGAATCAGGCCCCGGCCACGCCAGCCGCTGCGCCTACACGCCGTTCGCGCGCGACTTCTTCCGCCAGCGGTTTGAACTGCGCGAGCGCGGGGTGCCTGCCGACGAAGGCCGGCGTGTGCTCGACGACCTGATCCTCGGCCGCCTGCGCATCGCCTCCAAGGGCAGCAAGCGTGATGGGCTGAACGCCGAAATCCGCACCATGGAAGCCGCGCAGCAGCGCGAAGAAGGCATGTACATGCTGGGCCAGGTGGCCACGCTGCGCGACAGCGTCACCAGCATTCACAGCCTGCACCACGAGGTGTCGGGCGGGGCCGCCGAACTGCTGGCCAGCCACCTCGACGCGCCCGATTCGGCGGTGGCCGCGGCAACGCAGGCCGCAGACGTCGCCATCGTCGGCATCGCGACTGTTTTGCCGAAAGCCGGCGACGTCCGCGAGTACTGGGAAAACATCCTCGCCAGGGTGAACGCGATCACCGAGATCCCGGCGCAGCGCTGGGACTGGCGCCTGTACTTCGACGCCGACCGCCAGGCGAAGGACAAGATCTACTCGAAGTGGGGCGGCTTCCTCGACGACCTCGCCTTCGACCCCATGCAGTACGGCATGCCGCCGAAGGCTATCGAGTCGGTCGATCCGATGCAGCTGATGGGCCTTGAAGTGGCCTGGCGCACGCTGGTCGATTCCGGCTATCACCAGAAGGCCTTCGACCGCGAAAGGGCCTCGGTGATCCTGGGCGCCAGCGGCGGTGCGGGCGACTATGGCCTGATGTATGGGCTGCGCTCGGAGCTGCCGCGTTTCAGCGGCGAATTGCCCGCCCAAGTGGCCGCGCGGCTGCCGCAGTGGACCGAGGACTCCTTCGCGGGCATCCTGCCCAATGTGGTGGCCGGACGCATCGCCAACCGGTTGAACTTCGGCGGCCTGAACGTGGCGGTCGACGCCGCCTGCGGCTCGTCGCTGGCGGCCATCTATGGCGCCGTCAACGAACTGACGTCCGGCCGCAGCGACTTCGTCATCGCCGGCGGTGTCGACACCGCGCAGAGCCCCTTCGGCTTCCTGTGCTTCAGCAAGACGCAGGCGCTGTCGCCGCGCGGACAGTGTTCCACCTTCGACGTCAGCGGGGACGGCATCGTCATCAGCGAAGGCATCGCGATGGTGGCGCTCAAGCGCCTGGCCGACGCCGAACGCGACGGTGACCGCATCTACGCCGTCATCAAGGGTGTGGGCGCCAGCAGTGACGGCAACGCCAAGGGGCTGACCGCGCCGCTGCCGGCCGGCCAGTTGCGCGCCATGCGCCGCGCGTACGGAATGGCAGGTTTCGGGCCGTCTACCGTCGGCCTGTTCGAGGCCCACGGCACCGGCACCGTGGCCGGCGATACCGCCGAGCTCGAAAGCACCACGCGGCTGATGCGCGAAGAGGGCGCACCACCGCGCTCGGCCGTCATCGGCTCGGTGAAGACCAACATCGGCCACACCAAGGCCACGGCTGGCGTGGCCGGCCTGGTGAAGGCGGCGCTGGCGCTGCACCACCACGTGCTGCCGCCCCACCGCAACGTCATTCAGCCCAACGCCGTGCTGGCAGACCCGGCCGCGCCGCTTTACCTGGTCGAAGAAGCCACACCGTGGATCGCCGATGGCGAGGTGCCGCGGCGCGCCGCCTGCAGCGCCTTCGGCTTCGGCGGCACCAACTTCCACGTCGTGATGGAGGAGTACCAGGGCGAGTACCGTGACTGGCTGCGCCCACCGGCAAGCGACGGCTGGTCCGCCGAGTTGCTGGTCTGGAGCGAAAGCGACCGCGGCGCGCTGCTGGCCCGGCTCGACGCGCTGCAGGCCCAGTTGCCGGCTGCGCAGACCCTGCTGCTGCGTGACCTGGCTGCCAGCCTGGCCACGCGCCCGACCGCGCGTGGCGCGACACTGGCCATCGTCGCCAGGAACGTGGACGACCTGCAGGCCAAGCTGGCCGCTGGGCTGGCGTTCCTGCGTGGTGAATCGCCGTCCCTGCCGCCGGGCGTGTTCCATGGCACAGCCACCGCGCCGGCCGGCAAGCTGGCGGTACTGTTCCCGGGTCAGGGTTCGCAATACACCGGCATGGCGCGCGAAGCTGCGCTGCACTTCGAACCTGTCTCCGAGGCATTGGCCAAGGCCGACGCCGAGTTGCGCGAGCCGTTCGCCGCCCGCTTCGGCGCCGGTGCCAAGTTGTCGCAGTTCATCTTCCCGCGTGGCGCCTATGGCGACGCCGGCAAGCTGAAGGCGCGCCAGCAACTTACCCGCACCGACGTCGCGCAGCCCGCGCTGGGTGCGGCGGAAGCCGGCCTGTTCGGCTTCATGGGCACGCTGGGGCTGGCGCCCGACATGCTGGCAGGCCACAGCTATGGCGAGTTCGTGGCCTTGCACGCGGCAGGCGCCATCGACTTCGGAGACCTGATGCAGATTTCGGCCGCACGTGGCCGTTTCATCGTCGACTCTGCCGCCGCAGCGGGTGCCGAACTCGGCACCATGGCCGCAGTCAACGCGCCGCGCAAGGTGGTTGAAGACGCCATCGCCGATATCGACGGCGTCATCATCGCCAACCACAACGCGCCTCTGCAGAGCATCATTTCCGGCACCCGCGCGGCGGTGGCCGCGGCCTCGGCCAAGCTGGTGACGGCCGGCGTCGAGGTCAGCGAGATTCCGGTTGCTGCGGCTTTTCATTCCAGCCTGGTCAAGCCGGCGCAGCAGGCGCTGGCCGAATTGATCGAAGCCACGCCGTGGGCCGCCACGCAGGTGGCGGTCTACTCGAACACGACGGCCCGCCCGCATGCCGCCGACGTGGCACGTGTGAAGCGCCAGATGGCCGAGCACCTGGTGCGGCCGGTCGAGTGGGTGGCCGAGATCGAGGCCATGCACAAGGACGGCGCGCGCATCTTCGTCGAGGTCGGACCGAAGGCTGTTCTGTCGCGCCTGTGCACCCGCATCCTCGAAGGCCAGCCGCACGTGGCGATCGCCATCGACGACGGCAGCGGCCTGCCCGGCCTGCTCGGCGGCCTGGCGCAACTGCTGTGCGCAGGTGTGGCCCTGAACCTGGCGCCGCTGTATGCGCGGCGCGATTGCCGCGTCAAGGACCCGGCGGCACTGGTGCCGATGCTGCGCGTCACGCCAGTGGCCAAACACGCCTGGATGCTGAACGGCAGCAGCGCGCGCCGCGCCGCCGAGCCTTCGCGCCAGGTCGGCATCACGCTGGATCAGTTTCAGGCCAGCGTGCCCGTCTTGCCACCTGCGGCGCAGCCAGCGCCATCGCAGCTGGCGGCGTCCCCGACGCCGGCAGCCGGTCCGGTCCCGATGGCCGTGCGCGCCGCGCCGGTGCAGCCGTATCCCTCAACAACCTCACGTGTGTGGAACAGGAGTCGACCCATGGATGAACGACGAATGGCACCCGGCATGGCGGACTCATCCGTCATGTCCGAGTATTTCGCGACGATGCGCCAGTTCCTGGAGACCCAGGAACGTGTGATGTCGTCGTTCCTTGGTGATTCACCGATGCCGGCGAGGCCGGCCATGCGCCCGGCCGCCACCATGGCGCTGCCGCGTGTCGCCGAGGTGCAGCGTCCGCTGCCGCCGATGGCCGCACCGGCGCCGGCTGTGATGTCGGTGGTGGTGCCGGTTGCGATGCCGGCGGCTGCTCCGGTGATGGCCGCCCCGGCGCCATTGGCGGTGCTGTCGGTGGTGGTGAAGGCCGCTGCGCCGGCTCCGGCCGCCAAGGCAGCCGAGCCCGCCGCACCGGCCGCCGCGCCGATGGCTGCTGCGGCCGGCGCCTTGCCGACGCGTGATGCCCTGGTCAACACCCTTCTCGGCATCGTCGAGGAAAAGACCGGTTACCCGCGCGACATGGTCGGCCTCGACCAGAACCTGGAAGCCGATCTCGGCATCGACTCGATCAAGCGCATCGAGGTCGTCGGCGCGCTGCTGCAGGGTCTGCCTGCCGAGATTCGCGACGCGTTGAAGGAAAGCCGCAGCAAGCTGAACACTCAGCCCACGCTGACCGGTTTGCTCGACCTCGTGCTTGCAGCCAAGGTCGGTGGAGGTGTTGCCGTCCCTTTTGATGTGGCCGGGGCAGGATCACGGGCTGACGCTGTCAGCCACCCGCCCCGGCATGTCATGCAATCCCGACTTGAGCCCGTGCCCGCGTCCGCCTTGCGGCGCCCGGTTCAGGGCCTCCATGTGCTGACGCAGGACCACGACGGCGTGGCAGCCTTGCTGGCCTCGGCGCTCGCTGCACGCGGCGCCCATACCGTCATCATCGAAGCTGCCTTGCTGACCGACGAGGCGGCACTCATCGAAGCCTGCCGCACGCTGGGAGGCGGCGCGCCGCTGGCCGGCCTGTTGCACCTGGCGCCGCTGGGCTCGGTGCCATTGGCCGACGGCGCCAAACCGGCCGAGGCCCGCGCGGCCATTCAGTCCCATGAAAAGTCGTTCTTCCTGCTGCTGCGCGAATTGAACTCCCGGCTGGCCGACGGCGCCGTGGTGCTGGCCGCCAGCGACTTCGGCGGCCTGCATGGCCGCGATGGCAGCGCCCGCGCCGGCTTGCGGCTGATCGGTGGCGCCGTCGGGGCCGTCAAGTCCTTGCGCGAAGAACGCAACGACCTGCGCGTCAAGGCGGTCGACCTCGATCCGCAGCGCAGTGCGTCGGAACTTGTCTCCGACCTGCTGGCCGAGATCGAACTCGACGGCGGGCGCATCGAGGTGGGTTACCCCGCTGGCCGGCGCACCGTCTTCCATACCGTCACCGCGGAAGCCACGTTGGACGCCGGCCGCGAGGCGGCCCTGCGCAACCTCGTGGTGCTGGGCACCGGCGGCGCGCGAGGCATCACCGCCGAGGTGCTGCGTGAACTGGCGCGCCCCGGCAACACCCTGGTGCTGACCGGCCGCAGCGCGCTGCAGGCGGTCGAGCCCGAGGCCACCGCGGCGCTGGCCGATGCCAGCGCGCTGCGTGGCCACTGGGTCGCGCAGGTGCGTGCCGGGGCCGTCAAACTGACGCCGGGCGAGATCCAGAAGAAGGTTCAGGCTCACCTCGACCAACGCGAGATGCGCGCCAACCTGGCCGACTTCCGTGCCTGTGGTGCGGTGGTCGAATACCACTCGGTAGATGTCACCGACGAGCATGCCGTGCGCGCCCTGTTCGACGATGTGCAGCACCGCCTGGGCCGCATCGACGGCGTGGTGCATGGCGCCGGCGTCATCGAAGACAAGCTGCTCGCCGACAAGCAGAGCGCCAGCTGGTCGCGTGTCGTCGACACCAAGGTGATCGGACTGCTCAACCTGCAGAAGGCCGTCGATCCGTCCACGCTGAAGTTCTTCTCGGTCTTCAGCTCAGTCGCCGGACGTTACGGCAACAGCGGGCAGTCGGACTACGCCACCGCCAACGAATTGATGAACCGTGTTTGCAACTCGTTGCAGGCACGCTGGGGCGACCGCGTGGCGGTGAGCGCCTTGTGCTGGGGCCCCTGGGGTGCGACCAGGTTCGGTGCGGGCATGGTGACCGCCGAGACCGAGGCCAAGTTCGCCGAGAAGGGCGTCTTGCTGGTGCCCGCCGCGGCGGGCCGGCGCCTGTTCCGCGAGGCGCTGGTCAGCGTGCCGGGCACGCCCGTCGAAGTGATCTGCGGCCCCGCGCCCTGGGATTCGCGTGAGGCCGAACTCGGTATCTTCCGCATGGTGCCCGAGCCGGCTGACGGGCCCGAGCTGGGGCCGCTGCTCGGCCGTGCCGTGGTGGTGGCCCGGCCCACCGGCGAACAGGTGCTGACGTTGCGACTGGACCCGGCCCGCCACCTGTATCTGCAGGAACACGCGCTCGACGGCAAGATGGTGCTGCCGGCCGCCGCCGCGCTGGAGCTGATGGCCGAGGCGGCCCGTGCCCTGTGGCCGCGCTGGTGCGTGGTCGAAGTGCGCGAGCACAAGCTGATGAAGGGCGTAGAGCTGACCGCCTCGCGTGATCTGCAGATCGTCGTCAGCCCGCCGCCTTATGGCAGCAGCGAAGGTTTCGAGGTCAACGTGCAACTGCAGTCGCTGCTGCCTGCCGGCCGCGCGCTCACCCATTACCGCTGCGTGGTGCGGCTCGAACAGAGTTTGCCGGTGGCCGACCCGGTCGAGCGCCATTCATACGGAGAGCGCAGCCTCACGGTGGCCAAGGCTTATGGCGAATGGCTGTTCCACGGCCCGCGCTTCCAGGTCATCGAGCAGATCGACGGCTTGTCGTCTTCGGGTTCGGGTGCCGGGGTGCGCAGCAGCCTGCCGGCGTCGTGGCTGGCCGGCGTTTCCGCAGGCGCGGCGGGCTGGCTCTTCGACCCCGCCTTGCTCGACGCTGCCGCGCAGATGGCCTGGCTGTGGGCACGCGCCTACCGCGACGAATCGGCGCTGCCCACGCGTTTCGGGCGAGTGGTGCGCTACCGCGAACAACTTCCCGAACGACTGCACATGCAATACCAGCGGCTGGAGTCCGGCGATCCGACCCTGATCCGCGGCAACGTGGTGTTCTTCGACGACGAAGGCCAACCGGTGCTGGCCGTCGAAGAGCTCGACAGCATCGCCAGTGCGGCGCTGAACCGGCTCGGCGGCACCTCGCGTGCGGCCCAGGTGGCCTGATGAGCGATTCGCCCATCAGCCCGCAGCCCGCCCCGGCGCCCATCGCCGTCATCGGCATGGCCTGCATCTTCCCGCAGGCGCCCGATCTTCAGACCTTCTGGAACAACATCCTGCAGGGTGTCGACGCGATCGGCGAGCCGGTCGAAAACTGGGGCGCGCAGCGCTACCTCGACGCCGGCCGCATCAAGACGCAGTACGGTGGTTTCCTCGGTGACCTGTACCGCTTCGACCCGCGTGAATTCGGCATCATGCCGAACTCGGTCGACGGTGGCGAAACCGATCATTACCTGGCCTTGCTGGTGGCGCGCGACGCCCTGGCCGACGCCGGTTACCTGCGTCCCGATGCCGACCATCTGGAGACAGGCATCATCCTCGGCCACAGTGCCTACCTGCACCGTGGCCAGGTCACGGTGATCCAGCAGAACATCGTGCTCGATCAGACGATGGAATTGCTGAAGGTGGCGCTCCCGCATGTCGATGACGAAGCGATGAACGCGCTGCGCCATCGCCTGTCGAAAAAGCTGCCGCCGACCAACGCCGACAACGCGCCCGGTCTGGTGCCCAACATGATGACCGGGCGCATCGCCAACCGGCTCAACCTGCGCGGCCCCAACTACACGCTGGACGCGGCCTGCGCGTCGTCGTTGCTGGCGGTGGGTGCGGCCATCGACGAGTTGCGTACCGGGCGTTGCCGCATGATGCTGGCGGGCGGCGTCAACGCCACCTTGCCTGCCGATGTGTCGACCAGCTTCACGCAACTCGGCGCGCTCAGCGCGCGCGGCAAGGTGCGGCCCTTCGAGGCAGGCAGCGACGGCACGCTGCTCGGCGAGGGCCTGGGCGTGATCGTGCTCAAGCGCCTGGACGACGCCATCGCCGACGGCGACCGCGTCTACGCTGTGCTGCGCGGCGTCGGCCATTCGAGCGACGGCAAGGGCACCGGGCTTCTGGCGCCCAGCCACGACGGCGAAACCCTGGCCATGAGCCGCGCCTACCGTGAGAGCGGCGTTGCGCCGGCTTCCGTGGCGCTGGTGGAAGCGCACGGCACCGGCATCCCGCTCGGTGACCAGACCGAGATCGCCTCGCTGAAGACAGTGTTCGGCGAGCGCGGCGCGGGTGTGGCCACCAAGGCCATCGGCTCGGTGAAGTCGATGATCAGCCACTGCATACCGGCCGCCGGCATTGCCAGCCTGATCAAGATGTCGCTGTCCTTGCACCACCGTGTGCTGCCGCCGACGCTGTGCGGGCAGGTCAACCCGGAACTCGGCATCGAAGCGACGCCGTTCTATGTGAACACGCAGACGGCACCCTGGATGAGCCCGCTCGGCGAGCCGCGCCGCGCCGCCGTCAATTCCTTCGGCTTCGGCGGCATCAACGCGCACGCCATCCTCGAGCAGGCGCCTGCCGAAGCGCTGGCGCCCAGGCGCCTGTACGACTGGCCGGCGGAACTGTGTATGCTGTCTGCCGCCAGCGCCGAGGCGCTGGCGGCCCGGCTCGACGCCCTGGTGGCCGGCCTGGCGCAGAACCCCGCCTGGAAGCTGGCCGAAGTGGCGGCTGCGCTGGCGATCGACGACAAGGCCGGCAGCCACCGCATCGCCATCGTCGCCAAGGACAGCGCTACGCTGGCCAAGAGCGCAAAGCTGGCGATCACCAAGCTGCGCTCCGGCAGCGGCGCACCCTGGTCGACGCGCAGCGGTGTGGCTTACAGCAGCCAGCGCACAGAAGGCAAGCTGGCCTTCCTTTTCCCCGGTGAAGGTTCTCAGTACCCGGGCATGTTCGCCGACCTCGCGCTATGTTTCGACGAAGTGCAGCGCTGGCTCGATTTCTGGAACGGCCTGTATGGCCTGCCGGCCGGCCAGCGGCGCACCGACATCGTGTTCCCTTCGTCCGACGTCGGGCCGGAACAACGCGCCAGACTCGAGCAACAACTGCACGGCATGGACATCGGCTCCGAGGCCGTGTTCATCGGCGGCATGGCCATGCACGAGCTGCTCGTGGCGATGGGCGTCGAGGCCGACGTGATGATGGGCCACAGCTCGGGCGAATCGGCGGCGCTCGGCGCCTGCGGGGCCAACCCGGCCAGCACGCCGCAGGAGCTGGCGGCCTGCATCGCCCAGCATTTCGAGGTCTACGACGCTCTTTTGAAGGCCGGCAAGATTCCCACCGGCGCCTTGCTGGCGGTCGGCGCGCTGCCGCCCGACACGGTCGAACAGACGCTGGCCGAACACGGCACCGACGTCATGGTGGCGATGGACAACTGCGCCAACCAGATCGTGCTCTACGGCGCGCCCGAAGGCATCGCACGGGTGCAGAAGGCACTCACCGCGCTGGGCGGCATCTGCATGCCCTTGCCCTTCGACCGCGGTTACCACACGCCCGTGTTCGCCGACGTCAGCGCGGCTTTCCTCGGGTATTACAAGAACGTCAAGCTGGGCCGGCCGAAGGTGCCGCTGTACTCCTGCGCGTCGGTCGCGCTGTTCCCCGACAGTGTTGCCTCGGTGCGCAAGCTGGCGGCAGCGCAGTGGTCGCAGAAGGTCCGCTTCCGCGAGACCGTGCTGAAGATGCACGACGACGGTGTTCGGCTGTTCGTCGAGGTCGGTCCCTCGGGCAACCTGACGGCCTTCGTCAACGACATCCTGATCGACCGTGAGGCGGTTGCGGTTTCGACCAACGTGCGGCGGCGCAGCGGCGTCGAGCAGTTCCTCTCGGTGCTCGGCCAGCTTTATGTGGCCGGCCGCAGCCCAGTGATGGACCGCCTGTATGCACGTCGCGCCATAACGAAGATCGACCTCGGCGCCGCCGCGGTGGCCAAGCGGCAACGCCCGCTGCTCGACAACACGATGCCGATGCTGCGGTTGAACGACGAGGACCGCGACTACGTGCGCTTGCTGGCAACGCCGCCGCTGGCCGCGGTCGTTGCTGCCGCGTCCGCCATCGCTCCGACGCCGCCCGAGCCGGCGCCTGCCGGGTTGCCGGATGCTCTGCCGGATGACGGCCGCGAGCGGGTGATGGTCGAGTACTTCGACGTCATGCGCGGTTTTCTCGACCATCAGCGCGCGCTGATGGAGCGACTGCCACCGGCTCGCGATGAAGTGCCGTCGCAGGGCGCGACGGCCAGGCCTTCGACGCATGCCAACCAAAGTGCCACGCCGCTGCTCGACGACGTCATCGAGCACGACGAACACCACGTGCTGGCGCACAGCCATGTCAGCCTGGCCAATGACAAGTTCATCCGCGACCATGTGCTGTCGGGCCCGGTGGCCGACGAGGGCAGCGGCACGCACGGCCTGGCCTGCGTGCCCTTCATGGTCAGCCTGGAATTGATGGCCGAGGCCTGTGCCTTGCTGGCCGGCAGCGTGGCCGTGACGGTGATCGAGAACGTCAAGGCCTTCGACTGGATCGCGCTCGACGACGGTGCGCTGACCATCGAGGTGCGCGCCGAAGTCATCGATCGCGCGCTGGGGCATTTTTCGGCGGTTGTGACCACGCCCCGCGGCATGGCGGTGAGCGGCGAATTCCGCTTTGCCACCGATGCGGCCAGCGTCATCCGCGAACGCACGCTGGGCGATGTGGCGCCGCTGCTTGAACACCGGCCCTGGGGCATCGATGTCCCCAGCCTCTACACCCACGGCCGCTACGGCATGTTCCACGGCCCCGTGTTCCACAGCATGGGCCAGATCGAAGGCTGGGACGACAGCGGCATCGACGTGCAGCTCACGCGCTGCAGTCTGGCCGCCTTTTTCATCGAGGGCCACACGCCGAATCTGGTGCTGAACCCGGTGCTGCTCGACGCCATGGGTCAGGTCGTTCCCTGCTGGCTGGTGCAGTACGTGGGGCCTGAGTTCCACTCCTTCCCGTCGACCATCGGCCGCATCGAATTTCACGAACCTTGCCCTGCCGACCTCGGCGGCATCCGGATGCGGGCCCGCCAGCGCCCGGTCGACCCGGCCGCCACCGACATCTCGGCGGCTCGCGCCTGGGACTTCGACTGCGTGGACGGCCAGGGACGCGTGCTGATGCGCGGCCAGGATCTGGTCAACCTGTTCTTCCTCGTCACGCCTTCTTATCATTCGGCGCGCACCCACCCGCTGGGCGGCTGGCTGGGCGGCACGGCGGCGCCGACGCCGGCGGCCGGCGTCACGCTCTGGCAGGTGCCGATGCTGCCCGAGGAGTTGTGCACCCAGTCTGGCGGCATCTGCCTGCGCATCATTGCCCACGTCATCCTGGCTGACGAAGAGCGGGCCGAATGGCGCGCCCTGCAGGGCCCGCTGCGGCGCCGCCGCGAGTGGTTGTTCGGCCGTGCGGCGCTGAAAGAAGCGGTGCGCCACTGGGTGCATGAGCGAACCGGCCAGATGCTCTACGACACCGAGGTCATCGTGCGCCATGACGAACAAGGTGCGCCCTGGGTCGATGGCCCATGGCGCGACAGCCTGAGTGCTGCGCCCCAGGTGTCCTTGTCGCATCAAGGCGAAATCTGCCTGGCGGCGGTGGCGGCGCCCGGCCAGCCTGTGGGCGTCGATTTCGAAGACCTCTTGCGTTTGCGCCAGCCCGAACTGGTGGCAGATTCTTTTGCGCCGGCCGAAAAGGTCTGGCTTGAGGGCCTGATCGGTGCGGCGCGCACCGAGCGGGTGCTGCGCCTGTGGTGCGCCAAGGAAGCTGCGGCCAAGTGCCTGGGCACCGGGCTGCAGGGTCAGCCTGAAGCATTCCGCGTCGTCGCAGCCGACGAGAAATGCGAGAAGTTACTCGTAGAGAGCCATTGGGGAACCGTCGGCACCTGGGTGCAAGAGCACCAGGGCACGATAATTGCCGTTGCCACGCAAGAGCCTGGTGACATTGAGGTCCATGGATGAGCAGCCTGAAGAAGAGCACCACGATAGAAACCGTTATCGCCATCGTCGACGACCTGACCCAGGATTGGGGCCTCGATCTGAGTGCGCCCGTCAGCGAATGCACCCAATTGGCTGCCGACCTGCAGTTCGCGTCAGTCGACATCATTCAGCTGTGTGTGGCGCTGGAGCAGTGTTACGGACGCCGCTTCGGCTTCCAGGACCTGCTGATGAAAGACGGCAGCTACGTCGGTGATCTGGCGCTCAGCCAGTTCGCCGCCTTCGTCGACAGCAAGCTCAAACTCGAAAGCATCACACCATGACCGTGCGCACCCTGTTCATCGGCCTGGACGGCGCCACGTTCACCGTCCTCAACGATCTCATCAAGGGCAAGGACGGTGAGCCACCGGTGATGCCTTTCATGGCCAAGGTCTTCGCCGAAGGCGTGCGAAGCAAGCTGCGCTCGACGCCGAACCCGCTGACGCCGCCGGCCTGGGTCTCGCTGATGACCGGCCGCGGCCCTGGCCACCACGGCGTGTTCGACTTCATCCGTGCCGAAGAGCGCGGCGACGACGTCTTCTTCACCCTCTACGACTCACGCGACTGCCGGGTCGAGACGATCTGGTCGATCGCCAGCCGCCAGGGCAAGCGTGTGGCCGCGCTGAACTTCCCGTTCACCGCGCCGCCGCCCGATGACCTGAACGGCTTCGTGGTACCCGGATTCGTGCCCTGGCGCCACCTGCGCCGCAACACGTATCCGCAAGACCTGTATGACCGCCTGAAGCAGATTCCCGACTTCAACGCGCAGGAACTGGCGTGGGACTTCGAGCAGGAAAAGCAGTCCGGCGACCAGCTCAGCGACCATGACCGCGAGCAGTGGGTCAGTTACCACCTGCCGCGTGAAAAGCAGTGGTTCAAGGTGGCCGAGCATTTGATGGACGCCGAGGCGCCCGACCTCATGGCCGTGCTCTTCGACGGCGTCGACAAGCTGCAGCACCAGGCCTGGCCGTATGTCGACCCGGCGCTGCAGACCGGCGAGCTGAGTGGCTTCCACCTGCGCATGCGCGAGCTGTCGCTCGGGTACTTCCGCCAGCTCGATGGCTTCATCGAGAAGCTCGTCACCGCCGCCGGCCCGGACGTGAATGTGTTCTTCGCCTCCGACCACGGTTTCTGCGCGTCGACCGAGATCGTGCGCATCAACGCCTATCTGGCAGAGAAGGGCTACGTGCACTTCCGCGAGTTGCCGCCCGGTGATGCCGGCATGAGGCGCGACAACAGCTACTTCGCCTTCCTCGATTGGCACAAGACGGTGGCCTACTGCCGCACCCCTTCGTGCAACGGCATCACGATCCGGGTGGCCCGCAACCCGGGTGAAACCGGCATCGAACCGAGCGAGTACGAAGCGGTGCGCAACCGCCTGATCCGTGACCTGGAAGACTTGAAAGACCCGGAAACCGGTGAACGCATCATTGCCGAGATCCACAAGCGCGAAGACGTCTTCCCGGGCGCGGCGATGACCAACGCGCCCGATCTGCAGCTGGTGCTGCGCGACTTCGGTTTCGTCTCGGTGCGCAACGTGCTGCCGGTGGTGGAAAAGCGCGCCTACCCGATCGGCACCCACCACCCCGACGGCGTTTTCCTGGCCTACGGGCCGGGCGTCGAAAAGGGCAAGCTGCTGGGCCGCCGCCACATCACCGACGTCGCGGCCACCCTTCTCTACAGCCTGGGCCTCGATGTGCCGTCGGATTTCGAAGGCAAGGTGGCCGAGGCCATGTTCACCCGCGAGCACCTAGACAAGCAGCCCGTGGTGCTGGGGGCCGCCACGCTGAGCGACCGCGCCATCGGAGCCACCGAGACGATGGCCGAGGACGAAAAGGAACAGATCCTCGCCCAACTGCAGATGCTGGGGTACATGGAGTGACATCGTGACGATGGTCGAGGTCAACGGCGCCCGCCTGAACTACCTTCAGACGGGGCCGGAGCACGGTGACGAGGTCGAGGACCTCGTGATGGTGCATGGCCTGGCCACCAACATGGCGTTCTGGTACTTCCAGTACGCGCCGCACTTCTCTCGCCGCTTCCGCGTTACTCTGTACGACATGCGCGGCCACGGCCGCTCGCAGATGACGCCCTCCGGGTACCGTCCGCAGGACCTGGGTTCCGACCTCGCGGGCCTGCTCGACCACCTGGGCATAGAACGCGCCCATTTTATCGCCCACAGCTTCGGCGGCGTGGCGGTACTGAACATGGCCAGCCTGGCACCCGAGCGGGTGTCGAGCCTCGTGCTGGCCGACACCCACATCAGCGCGGCGCGCCATGGCGCCGGCGCGCACCGCTGGGGCCATGGGCGCCACATCCAGGCCCTGATCGACGCCCACGGTCTGAAGCTCGACACCCGCATGCCCTACTTCGGCTACCGGCTGCTGACCGAGATGTCGCACCTGCAGATGCGTGGTGAGACGGTGCCGGCCGAATTGCTGGAACTGGTGGCCCCGCTGATGGGGCAGTTCGGTAAGCGCACCGCCGCGCACTGGCTCAAGCTGATGGACAGCACGCAGGCCGAGCATCAACTGCTGGGCGACGACGGGCTGTCACTGGAAGGGCTGCGTGCCCTCACGTTCCCCATCCTGGCCATGTACGGCGACCATTCCCAAGCCCGCCTGACAGGCGCCGAACTGCTCGAGGTCTGGGCGCATGCGGCTTTCGTGCGCGTGCGCGACGCCGGCCACTTCTTCCCCACCACACGCTGCGCAGAAGTCGTGCAGGCCTGCGAGAAGTTCTGGGCCGGTGACTTCGCCACCCGGCCGCGGCACCGCGCGGGTGACGTCAAGAAGGCCCATTTCCGCAGCGACCGCGTCTTCAAGCAGAGTGACGGGCAGTGGTACGGCATGACCCGTGAAAAAGACCTGCTCGGCCCGTTCGCGGCGCCCGAGGAAGCCGGCGATCATCTGGCACGCTACCTCGACGGCCTGGCCGTCGTGGAGCCCGGCGCGTGACGCGCACCGTCAACCGGCTCGGCATCCGGCCAGGCCTGCGCAAAGAGGATTTCAGGCGCATCGCCACCCGCGGTTTCGGCGATGGCCACAACGCCTATACGCACTCGATGGCTTGGTTCAAGGACCGCCTGTACGTGACGACGATGCGCGACAACTTCGCGCTGATGCGCTCCCGGCTGTCGGTCGGCCTCGACGTATGGCCGGTGGAATGCCCCACTGACCCGTTCGAGCTCGACCTGCGCGCCGAGATCTGGTGTTACGACCCGCGCACCGACACCTGGGAGCGTATCTTCAAGTCGCCCACCATCATCGGGAGCCACGGCAAGCCGATCCCGCGCGACATCAGCTACCGCAGCATTGCCGTCTACCGGCGTGACGAGACCGAGCCGCTTCGCCTGTTCATCAGCACCTGGTCGCCTGCGCGTGGTCCCGGTCCGGTGATCATGATGACCGAGGACGGCCGCAACTTCGAGATCACCTGCGAGCCCGGGCTGGTCGGCCTGCCGGTGACGACGATCCGCTCGCTGGTTCCGTTCAAGGGTCGTATGTACACCACGCCGGCCGGCTCGCGCGGCGGCAACACCAATGTCTCTGGCCACGCCGTGGTCTATGAAAGCAAGGATCCGGCGCGCGGCGGCTGGGAGCCGGTGTCGGACTTCGGTTTCGGCGATGTCGGCAACAAGTCGCTGCATGAACTGGTGGCCTGGGGCGACCATCTCTACGCTGGCACGCTCAACCACAGCGGTTTTCAGCTCTGGCGCAGCCGCTGTGAAGGCGAAGCGCCGTATCAGTGGGAACGGGTGATGGAGCAGGGCGCCTGGCGCGGGCCGCTGAACCAGGGCGTGCTCAGCATGATGCCGTTCAAGGGCTGTCTATACATCGGCACCGGCATTCAGGGCGGTGGCATCGACCGCGACAACCAGATCGGCCCGGGTGCCGCCGAACTGCTGCGCCTGCATGAAGACCTGAGCTGGGACCTCATCGTCGGCGAGCCGCGTGACACCCCCGACGGCCGCAAGGATCCGCTGTCGGGCCGCTGGGCGGGGTTCGACAACTTCTTCAACGGCTATTTCTGGCGCATGTGCGAGCATGAAGGCTGGCTCTACATGGGCACCTTCGAATGGAGTTCGGTGCTCGGCTACGTCAAGCGCGGCCGCTGGCCGACGGCCTTCGCCAACGTGCTGGCCCATGTCGGACCGCAGCGCATGCTGGAAAACCAGTCGGGTTTCGACCTCTATCGCAGCCACGACGGTGAAAACTGGGTGCCGGTCACCACCAACGGCATGGGCAACCCGTACAACATGGGTCTGCGCACCCTGCAGTCCACGCCCCATGGCCTGTTCATCGGCACCGCCAACCCCTGGGGGCCGAAAATCATGCCGCTGGACGGCGACCGCTATGTGCCCAACCCGCGTGGCGGCTGCGAGGTCTTTCTCGGCCGCTTCGACGCCACCTCCTGAAGTGGGCGCTGTCGTTCGCGGCGGCGTCTGGCGCGTTGAAGGAGCAGATGGCCTGTGGCCGTCGCTGATTGGAGAGGCCCTGATGAGGAGAAGCGTCTTGAGAAGATTCGGCCTGCTTGCAGCACTGGCGCTGCTGCGACCGGCGCAGGCCGGCCCGTTGCGCGACATGCTGCGCGAGCGACGCGACCAGCGCGATGCCGTCGAGGGCAAGGCCAGCGCGGCTGACGGCCCCGCGCCGGACAAGTCAGCCCTGCCGGCGGGTGCCACCGTCGAGGCCGATGTGGCCTACGGCGAACATGCCGCCAACCGGCTCGACGTCTACCGCCCGGCCAGGGCCGAGGGCGCGCCCCTGCTCTTCATGGTGCACGGCGGTGGCTGGCGCAACGGTGACAAGGCGAACCCGCGCTCGATCAGGAACAAGGTCTCGCGCTGGGTCGCCAAGGGTTATGTGGTGGTCTCGATCAACTACCGCATGCTGCCCGAGGTGGCGCCGGTGGAGCAGGCCGAAGACGTGGCCAAGGCGCTGGCCTTCGTGCAGCGTTCGGCACGTTCCTGGGATGCCGACCCCACCCGCGTGCTGGTGATGGGGCATTCGGCCGGCGCCCACCTGGTGTCCTTGCTGACTGCCGACCCCACCATCATCGCGCGCCACGGCGGCCAGCCCTGGCTCGGCACGGTGTCGCTCGACAGCGCGGCCTTCGACGTCGTCGAGATCATGAAGGGCCGTCACCTCGGCCTCTACGACACCGCGTTCAAGTCCGACCCGGCGTACTGGCAGCAGGCTTCACCCGTTCACCGGCTGACCGGCAAACCGGTGGCGCCGATGTTGGCGGTGTGCTCCAGCAAACGCTCGGACTCCTGCCCGCAGGCGCGAGCCTTTGCTGCCAAGGCGGGCCCGCTGGGCGGGCGCGTCACCGTGTTACCGGTCGACATGACGCACATGGAGATCAACGAACAGCTCGGGCTCGGCGGCGCCTACACCGAGAGCGTCGAAGCCTTCATGCGTTCGGTCGGCCTGCCCTGACATTCCCCGGTCTGATGTTGCAGCGCACCACTCGGGGGAAAGCCCGCAGCGAGGTACCGCGCACCCACTTCTAGAATGAAGGCGACACTGCCAACAGGAGCGTATCGAATGCCGTCCCAACGACGCCCGCCCAGTGCCGCGGCCGAGGCCACCGCCCCTCAGGGACCACGAACGCTCAAGAAGTACCCGAACCGCCGCCTGTACGACACGCAGACCAGCAGCTACATCACTCTGGCCGACGTCAAGACCATGGTGCTGGCCGGCGAGACCTTCGAGGTGCGCGACGCCAAGACCGGTGAAGACCTGACGCGAAGCATCCTGTTGCAGATCATCCTGGAAGAAGAGTCGGGCGGCGTGCCGATGTTCACTGCGCCCATGCTGGCGCAGATCATCCGTTTCTACGGCCACGCCATGCAGGGCATGATGGGTGCCTATCTCGAGAAGAACCTGCAGGCTTTCGCCGACATCCAGAGCAAGATGATGGTGCCCGGCCAGGGCCTGTACGACCCCAAGACCGTCTCGCCCGAGATGTGGACGCAGTTGCTGAGCGGCCAGGCGCCGCTGATGCACAGCCTGATGGGCAACTACCTCGAACAAAGCAAGACGATGTTCGAGAAGATGCAGGAACAGATGCAACTGCCGGCCTCGCTTTTCCCGGGCGTGCCGGGCTTTCCGCCCAAGCGCTGAACCTTTCCCCGGCCGCCCGGCGGCGCTGCGGCCGCAATGCGGGAAAATGGCGGCATGAACATCAGCACTGACACCTTGCCGGCAGCGGTCCCCGGCCATGCCAAGGCGCCCACCATCGGCTTCGTTTCGCTCGGCTGCCCGAAGGCGCTGACCGATTCCGAACTCATCCTCACCCAGCTGCGCGCCGAGGGCTACGAGACCTCGAAGACCTTCGCCGGCGCCGATCTGGTGATCGTCAACACCTGCGGCTTCATCGACGACGCGGTGAAGGAAAGCCTCGACACCATCGGCGAGGCGCTGGCTGAAAACGGCCGTGTCATCGTCACCGGCTGCCTGGGCGCAAAAGGTGGCAAGGACGAAGGCACGGATAGCGGCAACCTGGTGCGCAAGGTGCACCCGAAGGTGCTGGCCGTCACCGGCCCGCACGCCACGCAAGAGGTGATGGATGCCGTGCACCTGCATGTGCCCAAGCCGCATGATCCTTTCGTCGACCTGGTGCCCGAGGCGCGCGCGCAGTTCCGGGGCGTGGCAGGCATCAAGCTCACGCCGCGCCACTACGCCTATCTGAAGATCAGCGAAGGCTGCAACCACCGCTGCAGCTTCTGCATCATTCCGAGCATGCGCGGCGACCTCGTCTCGCGGCCCATCGGCGACGTGCTCAACGAGGCGCGCGCGCTGTTCGAATCGGGCGTGCGCGAACTGCTCGTCATCAGCCAGGACACCAGCGCCTATGGTGTCGACGTGAAGTACCGCACCGGTTTCTGGGACGGCAAGCCGGTGAAGACCCGCATGCTCGACCTCTGCGAGGCGCTCGCCACGCTGGCCGAGCCCTTTGGTGCCTGGGTGCGGCTGCACTACGTCTATCCCTACCCGCATGTCGACGAGGTGCTGCACCTGATGGCCGCCGGCCGCGTGCTGCCCTACCTCGACGTGCCCTTCCAGCACGCCCACCCCGATGTGCTCAAGCGCATGAAGCGCCCGGCCAGCGGCGAGCGCAACCTGGAGCGCCTGCAGCGCTGGCGCGAGGCCTGCCCGCAGATCGTGGTGCGCTCGACCTTCATCGCGGGGTTCCCGGGCGAGACCGAGGCCGAGTTCGAGTACCTGCTCGACTTTCTGAAAGAGGCCGAGATCGACCGGGCCGGCTGCTTCGCCTATTCGCCGGTGCAGGGCGCCAGCGCGAATGAGCTGCCCGGCATGCTGCCGACTGAGGTGCGCGATGAGCGCCGCGCCCGCTTCATGGCGGTGGCTGAAGCGGTGTCGGTGGCCAAGCTGCAGCGCCGTGTAGGTTCCACGATGCAGGTGCTGATAGACAGCGCGCCGGCGCTCGGCCGCAAGGGCGGCGTGGGTCGCAGTTACGCGGATGCGCCCGAGATCGACGGCACGGTCAGGCTGCTGGCGCCGGAGAAGATCTCGAAGACACTGAAGGTGGGTGAGTTCACGCGCGCCCGCGTCATCGGCGCCGAAGGCCATGACCTCGTGGCGGTTCCCGTCTGAAGGCCCGGTAATGACGCAGGACACCTCACTCATCCACCATGCCTATCGCCCGCCGGCCGGCTTCGAAGCGCCGCAGGTGGCCGTGCACAAGGCCTCGACGGTGATCTTCGCCGACACCGCCGCGCTGCGCGCGCGCGACTGGCGGCACAAGAACGGCTATACCTACGGTCTGCACGGCACGCCCACCACCTTCACGCTGGAAGCGCGCATCGCCACGCTGGAAGGCGGCCTGCACACTCTGCTGGTGCCGAGCGGGCTGGCCGCGATTTCGCTGGTGAATCTGGCTCTGCTCGAACACGGCGATGAGTTGCTTCTTCCGGCCAACGTCTACGGACCGAGCCGCGAACTGGCGCGCCATGAACTGACGCGTTTTGGCATCACCCATCGCCTTTATGACCCGATGGACCCGGCCGCGCTGGCCGCGATGATCGGTCCGAGGACGCGCCTGATCTGGCTGGAAGCTGCCGGCTCGGTGACGATGGAGTTCCCCGATCTGGCTGCGCTGGTGGCCGTGGCACGGGCACTTGGTGTGCTCACCGCCATCGACAACACCTGGGGCGCGGGCATCGCCTTCGACGCCTTTGCCCTGGGCATCGAGATCGTCATGCAGGCGCTGACCAAATACCCCTCGGGCGGGGGCGACGTGCTGATGGGCTCGGTGACCACGCGCGACGAGACGCTGCATGAGCGCATCAAGCTCACCCACATGCGGCTGGGGCTGGGCATCGGCGCGAACGATGCCGAACTGGTGCTGCGCTCGCTGTCGTCCACCGGGCTGCGCTACCGCGCGCACGACGCGGCGGCGCGCACGCTGGCGGTCTGGCTGCAGGGCCGACCTGAGATCTCGCGAGTGCTGCACCCGGCGCTGGAGGAGTCGCCTGGCCACGCCCATTGGCAAGCCACCTGCAGCGCGGCGGCGGGACTGTTCTCGGTGCTGTTCGATGCCCGGTTCAGCGCGGCCGAGGTCGACCGTTTCGTCAATGCGCTGAGGCTCTTCCGCATCGGCTATTCATGGGCCGGGCCGATGAGCCTGGTGGTGCCTTACGACCTGTCCTCGATGCGTCAGCCCGCGCCTTATGCGGGAACTCTCGTGCGTTTTTCGATCGGGCTGGAAGCGGTGGAAGATCTGCGGGCAGACATGGAGCAGGCCCTGGGCGCGCTCGCCAACTGAGGCGGCGGCCTAGGTCTTCGATGAAACCTTGTGTCTCATCAGGCGCCCCTTCTCCCTGTTCCAGTCGCGTTCCTTTTCGGTGTTCCGCTTGTCGTGCTCCGCCTTGCCCTTGGCCAGCGCGATCTCGGCCTTCACGCGGCCGTCCTTGTAATGCAGGTTCAGCGGCACCAGCGTGAAGCCCTTCTGCTCGACCTTGCCGATCAGCCGGCGGATCTCCGACTTGTGCATCAGGAGTTTCTTGGTGCGATCGGCCTCGGGCTGCACATGGGTGGACGCCGTGCGCAGCGCGTTGATGCGGCAGCCGATCAGGTAGAGCTCGCCGCCCTTGATCAGCACATAACCGTCGGTCAATTGCACCTGCCCGGCGCGCACGGCCTTGACTTCCCAGCCGGCCAGCACCATGCCCGCCTCGTACTGTTCCTCGATGCTGTACTCGTAGCGGGCGCGGCGGTTTTCGGCGATGTTCGACATGGAGTCCCGGAGATGGGGCCGGGCCCGCCAGGGTCAAGCCCCGAGCAGGCGGCCGCCTACAATCCGGCATTGTATGAAGCATGTGAAAAAGTCAGTCCTGCTGTGGTACTCACCACGCGAAATGTACGATCTGGTCGCCGCCGTCGCCGACTACCCGAGCTTCCTGCCCTGGTGCGACCATGCCGAGGTGCTTGCCGAGCACGAAAATGGCGTCACCGCCCGCCTGGGCCTGGCCTATATGGGCGTACGCCACGCCTTCACCACCCGCAACGAGCATGTGCCGGGCGAGTCGGTGCTCGTCAAACTGGTCGACGGCCCTTTTTCGCTGCTAGACGGCACCTGGCTGTTTCGTCCGATCGGCCGGCCCGGCGGTGAATCCAAAGCCTGCAAGATCGAGTTCGAAATGCGTTATGCGTTCGCTAGTCCGGCGCTCGAAGTCGTCGTCAGCCCGGTGTTCGACAAGGTGGCCAATACCTTCGTCGATTCATTCGTCAAGCGCGCCGAAGAGGTTTATGGCGCCCGCTGACGCTGCGCTCTTGCGCATCGAGGCGGTCTATTGCCCGCAGCCTGGTGTCACCGATCTGGTGCTGCTGAACCTGGCCCCGGGCGCCACGGTGGCAGACGCCCTGCGGCTCAGCGGTCTCCTCGAACGGCATGCGCTGCTGCTGGAAGGCGTGCGCGTCGGCGTCTGGAGCAAGACGCGAGAACTTTCAAGGCCGCTGCGCGACCGTGACCGGGTGGAAATCTACCGCGCGCTGACGGTCGACCCGAAAGAGGCGCGCCGGCAACGCTATAAGCGCACACGCAGCGTCAGCGGAACTGCCGCCTGACGTCACTTGCAATCGGACGCGATGACTTCGCGGGCGCGGCGCATCTCGTCGGCGCGGCCCTTGTCGTCGAGCACTTCGCGTTCACCCTTGTCGTTGGTGCGCGCGATGCGCTGGCCGCTTTCCAGTGCGCTGGCGTGGCTGCGCGCGCTGCGGCAGTTCTCGGCGCGCTGCAGCTTCAGCCGCTCGTCGTCGGCTTGAGCCTTGGCCTGCTGTTCCTGCTCACCCGCACGCTTGCGCGCTTCGAGTTGTGGATCGCTGGCGGAGCGCGGCGCCGATGCCGCCGCCGAGGCGGCCATTGCCGGTGCTGCGGCGGCGCGGCGGGCCGTCAGGTCGGGCCGTTGCAGCACGTCCTTTTCGGCGATGTCGCGGGGTGGCGGCAGGTCGCTGGCGGTGATCTGGCCGTTCTTGTCGCGCCACTTCCACTGCGCCTGGGCCGGCAGCGCCGCCAGCACCAGCAACGAGGCCAGCATCAGTGATGACAGGGCGCGCACCCGCAGTTTGCACGTGATTTGCATGGCCGAAGTTTAGTCCTTGCCCTGCATGGCGCGGTTGTGAAAGGTGTCACGGGACGTGCGTGACAAGGCGTCAGGGGAGGTGACAAAAGCGCTGTCAGGTGGCCTCTCCGTATAATTGATTTTTGCGTTTGGAGCCTTTTCATGCGCCTACTCGGCAAAGCGCTGACATTCGACGATGTGTTGCTGGTCCCCGCTTACTCCCAGGTGTTGCCCCGCGACACCAGCCTCACGACCCGCCTATCCCGGAATATCGCGCTGAACCTGCCGCTGGTGTCGGCCGCGATGGACACCGTCACCGAAGCCCGCCTGGCGATCGCCATCGCGCAGGAAGGCGGCATCGGCATCGTGCACAAGAACCTCACGCCCAGGCAGCAGGCGGCGGAGGTCGCGCGTGTCAAGCGTTATGAGTCGGGCGTGCTGCGCGACCCGATCACCGTCACGCCCGACGTCAGCGTGCGCCATGTGATGGAACTGTCGAGCCAGCACGGCGTCAGCGGTTTCCCGGTGCTGGAAGGCAACACGGTGGTCGGCATCGTGACCAACCGCGACGTGCGTTTCGAGACCCGGCTCGACGCCCCGGTTCGCGACATCATGACGCCGCGCGAGCGCCTGGTCTGGGTGCACGAAGGCGCCTCGCTGGCCGAAGGCAAGGCGCTGATGCACCGCCACAAGCTCGAACGCGTGGTCGTCGTGAATGACGCCTTCGAATTGCGCGGTCTGATGACGGTAAAGGACATCACCAAGCAGACCAATTTCCCGAATGCCGCGCGTGACGCCCACGGCAAGCTGCGCGTCGGCGCAGCGGTGGGTGTGGCCGAAGGCACCGAAGAGCGTGTCGAACTGCTCGTGAAGGCCGGCGTCGACGTGCTGGTGGTGGACACCGCGCACGGCCACAGCCACGGCGTCATCGAACGCGTGCGCTGGGTCAAGCGCCACTACCCGCAGGTCGACGTGATAGGCGGCAACATAGCCACCGGTGCGGCGGCGCTGGCGCTGGCGGAGGCGGGCGCCGACGCGGTGAAGGTCGGCATCGGCCCGGGCTCGATCTGCACCACGCGCATCGTCACCGGTGTCGGCGTGCCGCAGATCATGGCCATCGACAGCGTGGCCAAGGCGCTGCAGGGCAGTGGCGTTCCGCTGATCGCCGACGGCGGCATCCGCTACTCGGGGGACATCGCCAAGGCCATCGCCGCCGGCGCCAGCACGGTGATGATGGGCGGCATGTTCGCCGGCACCGAAGAAGCGCCGGGCGAGACCATCCTCTACCAGGGCCGCACCTACAAGAGTTACCGCGGCATGGGCAGCATGGGCGCCATGCAGAAGGGCAGCGCCGACCGCTACTTTCAGGAAGACGTGGGCAACAACCCGAACACCGCCAAACTGGTGCCCGAGGGCATCGAAGGCCAGGTGCCGTACAAGGGATCGGTGGTCGGCATCGTCTTCCAGATGGCCGGCGGCCTGCGCGCCTCGATGCACTACTGCGGCTGCGCCAGCATCCACGAGATGCAGCAGCGCGCCGAATTCGTCGAGATCAGTTCCGCCGCCATGCGCGAGAGCCATGTGCACGACGTGCAGATCACCAAGGAAGCGCCGAACTACCGGCTGGAATGACCAGCCCCGTGATTCCACCTGATCTGAATCCCCCCGCAGAGGCGGCAGAGGTTGTCGGACGACCGGCAGCCATGCGTTTCATCATGCTGGTGGTGCTGATCGACATGATGGCCATCGGCATCATCGTGCCCGTGCTGCCGCTGATGGTGGGCCAGTTCACCAGCAACCCGGCGCACCAGGCCTACTGGTACGGCGTGGTGACGTTTTCATTCGCGCTGGCCAGCTTCTTCGGCGCTCCTGTTCTCGGCGCGCTGTCCGACCGTTTCGGCCGCCGGCCTATTCTGCTGCTGGGTTTCTGCGGGCTGGCGCTGAACTTCTTCATCACCGCGGCGGCGTCGGCGATGTGGATGCTGATTGCGTCGCGCGTCATCGGCGGCGCCATGCAGGCCAATGCCGCGGTGGCCAACGCCTACGTGGCCGACATCACGCCGCCCGAAGAGCGTGCGCGCCGCTTCGGCTTGCTGGGCGCGATGTTCGGCATCGGGTTCATCCTCGGCCCCGTGCTTGGCGGACTGTTGGGCGGCATCAACCTGAAGCTGCCTTTCATCGTGGCCGGCGTGCTGGCGTTGCTGAACCTGACTTATGGCTACTTCGTGCTGCCCGAGTCGCTGCCGGCGGAGCGCAGGCGCGCGCTGAAGTGGCAGCAGGCCAATCCGGTGGCGTCGTTGCGGCAACTCGCCGGGCTGAAAGGCGTCGGGCTGCTGCTCGGCGTGATGGCCTGCGTCGGGCTCGCGCAGTTCACGCTCTACACCACCTGGGTGCTCTACACCACCTTCAAGTTCGGCTGGGGGCCGACGGAAAACGGCTGGTCGCTGTTTGCCGTCGGCCTCGTCTCCGCGGTGGTGCAGGGCGGCCTGATGGGCCGGCTGCTGAAGCACTTCACGCCGCAGCGGCTGGCGGTGTGGGGCCTGCTGTCGTCGACCGTCGCCTACGTTGGCTGGGGCCTCGTCACCGAGGGCTGGATGATGTACGTGGTGATCTTCGGCAACTTGCTCGGCGCCACCGTGGCGGCCACCATGCAGAGCCTGATCTCCAGCGCAGCGGCGTCCACTGAACAGGGCCGCACGATGGGCTCGGTGAGTTCGCTGAACAGCCTGATGGCCGTCATCGCGCCGGCCTTCGGCGCGCCGCTGCTGGCGTTGGTGTCGCACTTCCCGGCCGGTGACTGGCGCATCGGCCTGCCGATGTACTTTTGCGCCGCGCTGCAGGCGCTGGCGCTGGCGCTGGCTTTCACGCATTTCCGCAATCAGCGCCGGGCCCGCCAGGCGGGCGCGGGCTCCGACACGGCCACGGCCGCCTGACCATGCACGACAAGATCCTGATCCTCGACTTCGGCTCGCAGGTCACCCAGCTCATCGCACGCCGCGTGCGTGAGGCGCATGTCTACTGCGAGATCCACCCGAACGACGTCAGCAGCGACTTCGTGCGCGAGTTCGCGCCCAACGGGATCATCCTGTCCGGCAGCCACGCCAGCACCTACGAAGACCAGGAGCTGCGCGCGCCGCAGGCGGTGTGGGAGCTCGGCGTGCCGGTGCTCGGCATCTGCTACGGCATGTTCACGATGACGGTGCAGCAGGGCGGGCAGGTCGAGGCCAGCAGCCACCGCGAGTTCGGCTACGCCGAGGTGCGCGCGCACGGCCACACGAAGCTGCTCGAAGGCATCGAAGACTTCAGCACACCCGAAGGCCACGGCATGCTGAAAGTGTGGATGAGCCACGGCGACAAGGTCACCGCGCTGCCGCCCGGCTTCAAGCTGATGGCCAGCACACCGAGCTGCCCCATCGCCGGCATCGCCGACGAATCGCGCGGCTACTACGGCGTGCAGTTCCATCCCGAAGTCACGCACACCATGCAGGGCCGCGCCCTGCTCGAACGGTTCGTGCTGGGCATCTGCGGCGCGCGCCCCGACTGGGTGATGCGCGACCATCTGGCCGAGGCGGTGGCGCTGATCCGCAGGCAGGTGGGCAACGAGGAGGTCATCCTCGGCCTGAGCGGCGGCGTCGATTCCAGCGTGGCGGCGGCGCTGATCCACCGCGCCATCGGTGACCGGCTCACCTGCGTCTTCGTCGACCACGGCCTGCTGCGCCTGAACGAGGGCGACATGGTGATGGACATGTTCGTCGGCAAGCTGCACGCCCGCGTGATCCGGGTCGACGCAAGCGAACTGTTCCTCGGCAAGCTGGCCGGCGTGACCGACCCCGAGGCCAAGCGCAAGATCATCGGCAGCGAGTTCGTCACCGTCTTCAAGCAAGAGGCGGCCAAGCTCACGCAGGCCGGCGCCAAGGGTGCGAAGTGGCTGGCTCAGGGCACGATCTACCCCGACGTCATCGAGAGCGGCGGCGCGAAGACCGCATCAGGCAAGAAGAAAGCCACCACCATCAAGAGCCACCACAACGTGGGCGGTCTGCCCGCCGAACTGGGCTTGAAGCTGCTGGAGCCACTGCGCGACCTGTTCAAGGACGAAGTGCGCGAGCTCGGCGTGGCGCTCGGCCTGCCGCCCGAGATGGTGTACCGCCACCCTTTCCCCGGCCCCGGCCTGGGCGTGCGCATCCTGGGCGAAGTGAAGCCGGAATACGCCGAGTTGCTGCGCCGCGCCGACGCGATCTTCATCGAGGAACTGCGCGCCTTCAAGGACGAGGCCACCGGCAAGAACTGGTATCAACTCACCAGCCAGGCCTTCGCCGTCTTCCTGCCCGTCAAGAGCGTGGGCGTGATGGGAGACGGCCGCACCTACGAACACGTGGTGGCGCTGCGCGCCGTCGTCACCAGCGACTTCATGACCGCCGACTGGGCCGAACTGCCCTACGCGCTGCTCAAGCGCGTCTCCAGCCGCATCATCAACGAGGTGCGCGGTATCAACCGCGTCACCTACGACGTGAGCAGCAAGCCGCCGGCCACGATCGAGTGGGAATGATCCAAAAATCGTCCCGACGTGTTTCCGCGCTTCCCAAGACAACCCGATTTCGCTGTAGGGACGAGGACTTAGCGTCCCATGACGTTCCACTGATTCCAGAGACGCCCCAGGCGTCCTGACGGTCGACCTGACGGTATCCGAGCACCTGGGCTGGCAGGCCTGCGGCGATACCGTGAGACCCCATGACGGTATCCGGTCCTGCGACAAAGGACGGATCGGAGACTTCATGGATACCTCGGTGGATCGGGCCAGCGTTGGGCTGGCGAGCGCGAAGACGCGTCACGGATTGACGGAAGCCAAGCTGCGGGAGCTGCTGCACAGCGAGCGGGCGTACAAGGTCAGCGACGGCGGCAACGGCCTCTACTACGTCGTCTCGCCCAGCGGCAGCAGGTCGTTCCGCTACGACTATCGGCTGAGCGGCCGCCGCGAGACACTGACCATCGGCCGCCACGAGCCGGATGCGCGCCATGCCCAGCGATCGCATCTGGCTTACGGCATGGACGTGTGTTGTCTGTCGCGTTGAATTGCACATCACCGCCGTGGTCCTGCCGCATCGAGCAACCGGCCGGCCTGTTCATGCGGTGAGGCATTGACGAAGATCCGGACACGGGTTCCCGTCTTGCGTTCAATCTCATGGTGATCGCAGGCTGTGGGCATGTGGTTGAAGGCGCGGGCGGTGGGTAACGCGTACTCGCGTTCTACAAGGGCCGTGCCGGTGCGCGCCAGCGCATCGGCGAAGAGGTCGCCGACGTGTTGCCCTACCTGTTGCAGGTGGCCGAGCACAGCGAGATCGACGTCGCGCAGGCCGTCAGTTCCAAGTTGGGGCGTAATGCATTGAAGTACCCGCCGAAGCATTCGATTGCCCGCGTCCCGCCGGCGCATGCCGCCATGTCCGGCACGCATGTGCTTCTCGACTACGAAAACGTGCAAATTACGGAGGCCGAGTTGCGCGCCCTGGTGCCGGATGCGAGCCAGGTTTGGGTGTTCCATGGGCCGCACCAGCGGCAGGTCGAGCAGCGGTTTGCATCGTTCGGTGCCGACGTGACGGCGGTGCCGATCAGCAAGACGGGGAAGAACTCGGTGGATTTCCACCTGTCGTTCTACATGGGCTGCATCGCTTCGCGCAACCAGGCGTCGGCGATGGTGGTGGTGGCGAACGATAAGGGTTACGAGCCCATGCTGGAGCACGCGAGGTCGATGAGGTTCGCGGCACGTCAGGTCGGGCACGGCCATGTCAAGGCCGCCGCGTCGGTGAAAGCTGCTTCGGCCGCTACCCCTGTGGCGAAGAAGGCGCCAGCCGAAAAGGCGGCTGCGAAGCAGGTCCCGGCAAAGAAGGTTGCTGCCGAGCAGGTTGCGATCAAGGTGACGCCAGCGAAGAAGGCGGCGGCCAAGAAGGCTGGCGCCGCCGTGCTGGTAGCCAAGAAGGCGCCAGGGAAGAAGGTCGTCGCAAAGCCAGCAGCATCGCCGCCGGCCAAGAAGACGGCTATGGCTGCTCCAGCGGTGGCAGCGAAGACACCTGCTTCGGTCGGCACGGGCACCAAGGCGGTGGCCCTGTCGCCCGATTCCGCGGCGACGATCAAGAAGCTGACCGACAACCTGCGGAAGATGGGCGACAAGCGGCCAACCAAGCCAGTGTCGTTATGGCGTTCGTTGAAGTCGTTCCTGGATGCTGGTGCCGCGGAGGAATCGGTCGAGTGGCGTTGACGCGCCTGATCGAAGACGGTGTGGTGAAGGTGGACTCGGTAAACGGCGCGTCGTATCCGAGGTTTGAGGTTCAGAGACCGCTGATGCCAGGTCATTTTTGGCGCGGTCGTGTCAGTTCATCTCTCGAATCGGGAGCAGACAACGCAACGAAGATGACGGTGCGGGTGCCCGGCGTCGTGGCGTTCTGTTCAGGCGCGCGTTGACGTTGACGCGGCAGCCGGGAGTCGGAGAGAGCGCCGCAACCAGGGCGGCATGGCGCGGTCAGGGGCCAGCGCTTGCTCGATGGTGGCCTGTGCCTGTTCGGTCTGCTGGGCGGTGCGGGCAGCTTCGATGGCCAGTCGCAAGGCTTCGTGCGCATCCTGGCCAGTGAGTTCGTAGCCATGGCCCATCGACATCCAGTGCAGTGCGGCCAGCTCGGCCTGCATGGCGAAGCCGGGTTGCTTGGTCAGGTGATCGCGTGCGGCACGCGTCAGGGTCTTGGGATCGCAAGGCGAGGCCCAGGCCAGTTGGGTCGCCCGCTCGAACAGCCTCAGGGTCTTGGAGGTGTCGAACCACTTGCCGGGCTCGCCGGGTGTCGAGCCGATCAGGTGGCCCAGTAACTTGTCGGGGGCCAGTTCGGGGTACTTCTTGGCCAGTGACCTGAAAGTCGACAGGTTGGAGTTGGCCTGGTTGGCCAGCAGCGCGTACCGGTCGAAGGCCTCGGCGCGCCAGCCGGCCTTTAACGTGAAAGACACTGCTGAGCAGGCGTGACGGCGCCCGGCCCGAGATGGACCAAGTCGCGATGCTGGCGGCGGATTTAGAGAGCGGTCAGGCGGCACTGGGCATGTAGCCGTGCTTGATCAACATCTTCATCCAGCGCGGTGCGTTTCGCTGCACGCTCAAGGCCTCGCAGTCCACCGCCTTGTCGAGGTAGGGCGTCTTGTTCTTGAGCACCGCAAAGACAATCCGCAGCATCTCGTGCGCCAGCGCCACGGGGGATTTCTTGTGACCTTTGCGAATGCT
>Ga0209181_10000916_pt1 | contig 53033 bp, 57 predicted proteins | sample MAT05_FD_187208 | JGI IMG/M metagenome (GOLD analysis project Ga0209181, IMG submission 187208) | Freshwater microbial communities from Lake Fryxell liftoff mats and glacier meltwater in Antarctica - MAT-05 (SPAdes) (version 2) | ecosystem: Environmental > Aquatic > Freshwater > Ice > Liftoff... | reverse complement strand
TCCTGAAAAAAGTTTACAGTTTAATTAATTAATCCTGAAAAAAGTTTACATTTCATTCTAAGTCCTGTGATTGGTTTACAATAGTAGTTGATTTTCTGTAATAATTCTTCCATAATCTCTCCGGTTTTAAGTTGCTATTTGGTTGATGTATACTGTTGGGAGTGAAGTTACTTATGCTCATATGAGGTCTTTCATTGTTATATAAGTCAACAACAACCTTTAAAAGCTTCTTAGCGTCCTTCGTATTATCAATATCATAGGTCTCTAAGTACTCATCCTTGATTATACCATTTACCCTTTCTGCAATGGCATTTTCAAGAGGATCTCCATTTTCTGTCATGCTGATTTTAATATTATAATCCTGTAATAGCTTTACATAGGCATGGCTGCAATATTGCATACCTCTATCGCTGTGATGGGTTAGATTCAAATGGGTCTCTGCCTCCAAGGCAGAGAGAGCCATTTGCAAAGCCCTGATGCTTTCAATAGCCTCCATTGTTTCGGCCACCTGATATCCAACGATTTTATGGGAGTAAGCATCAGTGATAAAGCTGATGTAAACATGATCTTCTTTTAACTTCCAAAAGGTAATATCACTTACCCAAAGTTGGTTAATCTCCGTTGGAACAAAATCCCGGATAAGGTTTGGATACTTTCTGAGCCAGTGAAAAGAGTTGGTAGTTTGTATTTTTCGTTTACGTCTTCTAACCAACAATTGATTACTGGATAACAAGCTAAATAAAGCATCTCTACCCATTTTAATATGATGATCCAACATAAATGGTTGCAACATATCATAAAGCTTTCTAGTGCCTATTCTTCGATGTTTCTTACGAATACTTTTTACTTCTTGGATGATAAAATCCTCTTCCAAACTGGTCGAAATTCCTTCCCAGTTATTTTGATAATAGGCCTGTCTGGTAATACCAAACCATCCACATAATTTGGCCAGGCCTATGTGTGAAAAACTAATTTTCATCGCTTCTATGGTTTGGTATTGAACTTTTTTCGAATGGAAATCTTAAACTCCTTTTCGGCAATATCAACCATCGTTGAAAAGGCTATTGCTTTGAGCTCTGCATCTTTTAACTGCTTCTCCAATTCTTTAACTCGATTCTTCAGTTGAAGATTTTGAAATGATTCTTCTTCTGCATCAAAGGCCTTTTTTGTTATCTTTTTCTTTTTAGGCACAAAATCTATGTTTGATACAATATTAGGCCTTCTGGTCTTAATTTCAGTATTATATCCCAATGATTTCATCCAACGTAAGAGCTGGCCATGTTCTGCTTCCTCACCGGTATATTTCTCCCATATATCCCTTTTGGTGCACTTTGTTGATAGCATCTCCTGTATAATTTGATGCTTTTCTGCTTCGGTAAAGAATTTACCGGGTTTTCGCTGTCTTTTTAGTTCCATTTTTACACGTTTTAGTGTAAACCTATTTCAGGACAAGACAGTGCGAATAGCCACGTGGCTTTAGAGCGTGGTTTGAGCACCGTAGCCCGCAGCATAGCGACCCGCTGTGGAATGTGCATTGGAAATAGTGGAGGCGGGAATGCCCAAAACAATCTTTATCCAACAAAACGACTTCTTACATCAGCGGTTGGAACCATACAAGCATCTTTTTTACCCCACCATTTATATCGGTTCTTACCGATCCATTTATAAACAGTATTGCGTAAAAACGGAGGAACGAGGATAAACACATAAGCCAACTGATAGATCCCTTTTAATTTGCGAGCTATATTTAATATAGCCGATGAATAGGTATAGGCTTTATTATCATCCACAAGAATAACAGAATCAAATTTGGTAGGTTCTAAGCCATGTTTAAGCATGAGCATATTGCCAACCTCCGACTGAATAGGGGCAAAACGAAAGTATTTTTTTTTATCAAATCGAATAATGGTGTTTATGGAGCTATTGCAGAAGTTGCAAACACCGTCAAACAAGACAATCCCGTTTTGATTTTCTAGCATTTGAAGCGAAACTATGGATAAAATATGATTAAATGTTAGCTAAAAACAATTAAAAATAGGAATAGTGTAACTTATTTGCGCCATATTACTAGTAGCTTTGTCCTCATATTTATAACATTTAACTAAATTTAATTTTTCTATGAAAAAATTATTTTTCATTTCCACAGCTATTATTGCTCTTGCCCTTAGTTCTTGCGGAGGTAGCGATACAAAGGTGAAGCAAATGCAAGCAAAGCTTGATAGTCTTGAGCAAATTAACGGTGGAAACACTGATAACATTAACGGATATATAGCCGAAATGAACACCATTTATGATCGCTTAGACGAGATTAAAAAAAATGAAGGGGTTATTAGCGATAATTCGGTTGAAAATGAAGGCGATCTTAGCGAAGATAAAAGAGCTAAAATTCAGGAAAGCATTAATACCATCCAACAATTAATGGATGAGAATAAAGCTAAAATTGATGCCTTGAACAAAAAACTGAAAGGTTCTAATAAACAAAACAAGCAGTTGGAAGAATTGATCAATAATTTGAATCAACAAATTATGGACAAAGATAAAGAGATTGGTGCTCTTAAAGATCAATTGGCCGGACTTAATATTCAGGTACAACAAATGGCGAATACAAATGATAGTTTGACAAATGTTAACGATCAAAACCAAACTACTATTTCTAATCAGGATGTTGAATTAAATACTGTTTATTATTGTATGGGTACTTTTAAAGAACTTACTGCAAATAAAGTTCTTGATAAGGGTGGTGTATTCTCAGCAAAAACGGGTTCTAAATTGAGCGCTGATGTAAACATGGATTACTTTACAAAGACTGACAAAAGAAATGTAACTGAAATTCCGGTTGGAGCCAAAAAAGTAACCTTGAAAACTTCACATCCATCAAGCAGTTATACTTTGGTAACCGAAAACAAAAAAGTAACCAAATTAGTGATCAATGATGCAACGGCTTTCTGGAAAAACAGTAAGTATTGTGTATTGATGCTGGAGTAATAATTCTCTTTTTTATTTTATTCTTGAAGCCCCATTTTTAAATGGGGCTTTTTTATTCACCACATATACACATATACACATAGTGCCGCATAGAATCCGCTGTGTGAACCTATGTGCCTATGTGGTTTAAAATTCTTTATATCTTTAACCCATGTTCACGGGCATTATAGAATCAACCGGCAAGGTGAAGGAAATAAAAGAGAAAGATACCAATCTTACCTTTTTTATTGAATGTAGTTTTCTTTCTGAAATAAAGATCGATCAATCTATTGCACATAATGGTGTTTGTTTAACTGTCGATGGAATTTATAGCGATCATTACTCGGTAACGGCCATTAAAGAAACACTTGGTAAAACAAACCTGAACACGATTAATACGGGTGATATAGTGAATCTGGAAAGATGCTTAAAACTGGGGGATCGCCTGGATGGTCATATTGTACAAGGGCACGTGGATACCACCGCTACAGTTGTTGATATTATAGACCAAAATGGAAGCTGGGAATTTTATTTTGAATACGTCCCTCAGGATTTTATTACTGTGAGCAAAGGATCTATTTGCGTAAATGGTGTAAGCCTAACCTTGGTTCAATCGCTTCTTGGGAAATTTTCTGTGGCTATTATTCCTTATACACATGAGCATACCAATTTTAAATCGTTTACAAAAGGAAGTATCGTTAATATTGAATTCGATATCGTAGGTAAGTACATTTTGGGATTTCAGAATATTCACAATGTGTGATTTAATTGTTTCCTGATGAAGAATAAACTAATTCTGGAATTAAAATTGGGAGAAAAATCAAGGTTTGTTACCTATCTTGATAGGAATCAACATTTAGCTAAACTAAAAGCCAAATATGCTTGCAATCGCGAAACATTGGGTTGTAAAATAACAGGCAAGGGCATTGCATCGAATAGAACCTCTTTTATTAACTCCCTAAAAGTTAATGAATTGTAAACATAGAAACTCATTTTATCAAAAATCGCACCTCATGTTGAATAATTGAACCCAGTTCGTTAGATTTGTTACCATATGCTTAAACAAAATTTCTCCCAGAAGCTATTACAAAAGTTAAGTCCCCAGCAAATTCAATTAATGAAGTTGTTGCAGGTCCCTACCGCCGTTTTAGAGCAAAGAATAAAAGATGAGTTAGAAAGTAATCCTGCGCTTGAAGAAGGTGACAGTGATGAATTTGAATCGCAAGACGATAATGATTCTGACGATAGTGAATTCGAAGATAATTTCGAAACCACCGATGAAGGAATTGAGCTCGAAAATAAAAATGAAGATATAGACATCAACGAATACTTAGGTACCGATGATGAACCTTATTATAAAACTCAAACCAACAATTACAGTGGTGATGATGAACATCGTGAAATTCCCTTTAGTGCAGGTCAGGGATTTCATGAAATGTTGATTTCTCAGGTAGGTTTACGTCAACTCAATGATAAACAGCAATCCATAGCAAGGCATATTATTGGAAACATTGATGATGACGGATATCTGATGAGAGATACCGAATCAATGGTTGATGATATGGTATTTGCTCAAAATATTGAATCTACGAAAGAAGAAGTAGAAGAAATGTTGGCCATCATTCAAGATTTTGATCCGCCGGGACTGGGTGCTAGAAATCTACAAGAGTGTTTGGTGATTCAATTGAAGAAAAAAGAAGAACGGGATAAGCACACAGATATCGCTACAAAAATTCTTACTAAATGTTTCGAAGAATTCACAAAAAAGCATTACGATAAAATTCAAAAGAAACTGGGGATTAGTAGCGAAGAGCTAAAGGATTCAGTTGCTGTAATTCTTCATTTGAATCCAAAACCCGGAAGCTCAGTCGCTACTTCTAGCAGAGGGATGCAAACTATTATTCCTGATTTTATTTTATATAATACTGATGGGAAACTGGAGCTTTATTTAAATGCCAAAAATGCTCCTGAATTGCGTGTAAGCAGAACTTATAGCGAAATGTTGGAAGGCTTTTCTAAGAATAAAAAAACAGCCGATAGAACCACCAAGGATGCTGTAATCTTTGTAAAACAAAAGCTTGATGCAGCTAAATGGTTTATTGATGCAATTAAACAACGCCAGGAAACATTAATGTCGGTAATGGGATCTATTATCAACTATCAGCATTTATATTTCCTTGATGGGGATGAAACCAAATTAAGACCGATGATCTTAAAAGACATTGCAGATGTAATTGGTTTGGATATTTCTACCGTGAGTCGTGTTGCAAACAGCAAATATATTGAAACGCCATTTGGAACATTTTTATTAAAATCATTTTTCTCCGAATCATTAAGTACCGATGAGGGTGAGGAAGTTTCAACCCGTGAGGTAAAAAAGATTTTGCAGGATTGTATTGAGGGAGAAAGTAAAAAACGACCTTTAACCGATGAGAAATTGGCCGATATTCTAAAGGAAAAAGGTTATAACATTGCAAGACGTACGGTTGCAAAATATAGAGAGCAACTTGATATTTCGGTAGCTCGTTTGAGAAAAGAATTATAGAAAGAATCAAATTCCAAAAAACAAATTCCAATTGCATAGAATAACAAGTTCGTTAATATGATAGTAATAAGCCTATATATGATTTATAGGAAAGATCGTTTCAGTTCGCTAAGAATGTAAGGTTATTTATAAAAAAATTGCCAAGAACCATTGCAAATATTGAGGATATTAAGCAAGTAGTAAGGTCTTCAGGCTCGGTGGGTGCAAACTATATTGAGGCGAACGAGAACATAGGCAAAAGGGATCTTGTGATGAGGACGAAAATAAGCAGGAAATAAGCCAAAGAAAGTGTATTTTGGTTGCGTCTGATTATTGAAACAAAAGAGAAAGAATTTGAGGATGAAGGGGGTAAAAGTTAAAAAACGAAGCTTCGGAGTTAAAGAAAATATTCTCAGCAATTATTAAAAAACTAGAAGGGAATGTCTGATCGACAATCTTTTGTTATTTGGTTTTTGTATTTTGTTATTTGAATTAATATGAAACAATTAGCTAATGTAATTTCTTCCGTTTTCCATCCTTTATTTATGCCCGTTATTGGCATGGGTTTTTACCTACGTTATATGATGTTCGTAAAAGTGACTCCAGCGCTTCCAATTTTCATTTTGATGGTGATGGCTTCATGTACCATTGTTTTTCCTTTGATCACCATTTTTCTCATGAAGTCATCAAAAATGATTACTTCGGTTCACATGCCCAGTAAAGAGGAAAGAAAATGGCCACTTTTATTTGGAACATTTTTCTTTGGGTTGGCTTATATGATCATCAGTCAGGTTACCGATAAATTCTCTGGGATTGATGGATTAAAAGATATTGCCATTGCAGGGGTTACCACCTTGATATGTTGTACCATCATTAATCTCTTGTACAAGCTGAGCATTCACATGGCGGGCATAGGTGGACTTACGGGCATGTTGGTAGCATTCGCACCCCAATCGGAAATTAATTTGATATACGTAATAATCGGAGCCGTTTTTGTTGCAGGACTAGTTGGTTTTGCACGTTTAAAATTAAGTGCACACAGTTCAGGACAAGTTGCATTGGGTTATGCAGTCGGATTTGTTTCGCAGTTTGTGGTATTAGGTTTTCTTTCTGCAAATATTCTATAGTAGCTCTAGAACAAAACGACCCGCCAAAGGCGGGTCGTTTTGTAAAAATATTTTATTGATTGCTTACAAAAATGCACCAAATACATTTTGTACAACACTGTTTCCAAAACCACCCGGATCTTTTCTAATTTTCATTTCTTCCTGGCTCACCAATTTAAAAATTCCGATTAGTGCTTTTTCGGTTGTGTATTTTCCTAAATCAGGATTTACTTTTTTTATAAATGGAACCGAGTTGTAAGCACTTGCTAAAACTTCCCATGCTTGTGTTGCACCTACCGAACTTAATGCATCATTTATAACCGGTGCAAAAGCATCTGTTAATGGTGTCATAGTTTTTGCCTTTAGATATTGAGTAGCCGCATCTTCTTTTGATTGTAAAATATTTAATGCATCATTAATAGACATTTGCTTGAGTGCATCTAAAAATATAGGAGCTGCTTTTTCTGAAGCTTTTTCCGCAGCACGATTTAATTTCATAACAAAATCGTCTACTTGCTTTTTCATTCCCATCCCTTCCACGGTACTTTTTACCTTTTCGGCTTCTGGTGGAAATGCAATAAAGATGTCGGGATTCTTAAAGAAACCATCTGATTTTGATGCATTCCCTGATGCAGTGTTGATTCCCATCTTAAGGGCCTCCATTAAACCCTCTACCATATTATCGTTGGTAAGTTGGGTTCCGTTATTTCCGGTAAAAATTCCATTAAGAAAACCATTTTGAGCACGAGCAAACGTGAATCCCGAAACAAGTATTATAACTAGAGCAAATTTTTTCATGACGTATATTTTTTTACATTTTAAACTTAGCAATATTTAGTCCAATATAGGCAGTCCCCTTGTTAATTTAATGATAAATAGATACAGATCTATCCCAATTCAACATGTTTCACGGCAATCTGTTCCTCAAGAAAAATACCCGCTTTCTCCTCGAATGAAGCTGGATCTTCGGTGGTAAAATATTCTACTTTACCCGATTTAGAACATTTGGCCTCTATTTCCGGATGACGGGCTAGGTAATCTTTTAATCGTTTAGAAACAATATCACCTTGTGATACAACATTTACATTCACGGGAACATGTTTTTTTATTTCATCAATAAGAATTGGATAATGGGTACAGCCCAAAACCAATGTATCTATTAATGGGTCTTTTTTGAATATATTCTCGATGTGTTTTTGAATAAAATATTTCCCCCCTTCTGTATTATGTTCCTTGCCTTCAACAATGGGAACCCACATAGGACATGCTTCCTGTACAACTGCAATATCCGGTGAGAATTTATTGATCTCTATTACGTACGAATTCGATTTCACCGTTCCCTGTGTTGCCAAAATTCCAACATGTTTTGATTTTGTAAAATCATGAATATTTTCAGTGGTAGGTCTTATTACACCAAGCACTCTTTTGTTGGGAGCAATGCGTGGAAGATCTTTTTGCTGAATGGTTCTTAGTGCTTTTGCAGAAGCAGTATTACATGCAAGGATCACCAGGTTACATCCCATTGAAAAAAGTTTCTCTACTGCTTCAAGGGTGTATTGATAGATTACCTCAAAGGATCTTGTTCCATAAGGAGCACGTGCATTATCACCTAAATAAATATAATCGTACTGGGGTAATTCTTTGCGAATGTTTTTTAGAATGGTAAGGCCGCCAACTCCTGAATCAAAAATTCCAATAGGAGCAGGGGCTGATTCGTTCGACATGAACTATTTATCTTTGGTGTTAGTGTTCGTATCTTTCTTGTTTTTATCGTCAGTATTCACGTCGTTGTTGTCAAGATCTCCCTCTTCTTCATCCTGAACGTCATCTTCAACATCATTCGATCCCGGAACATATCCCATTTGACGAATTACATCATCGCTGATATTATATTTTGCCTGAGAATAAATTACGGTTGTGGTTCCCGCTTTATCAAAAACCATTCCCACCCCCTTGCTTTCTGCCAATTCCATAATAGCGTTGTACACTTTATCCTGAATTGGTTTTATAAGCTCCTGTTGTTTTTTGAAAAGATCACCATCAGCACCAAATCTCTTCATTTGAAGATCTTTTACTTCTCTTTCTTTTTTAATAATTTCTTCTTCTCTTTTAATGCGCATGTCTTCTGTTAAAAGGATTTTCTCTACCTGAAGATCATTATACATTTTATCAACTTCAGCAATTTTTGCCTCAATCTCTTTTTGCCATTTTACAGAAATACTGTTCAGCTCTTTTTTCGCAGCACTATATTCTGGGATGCTATTTAAAATATAATCTGTATCCACATACGCATATTTTTGGGCAGAAACTGTTAAAGTTGAGAATACAAAACCAATTAATATGATAAACTTCTTCATGTGTACTTTTCTTTCTGTTAAATATTTTTCCTCATTAAAACTGTTGACCTATCATAAAGTGGAAAACTCCTTTTTGACGGGTGGCTTCATTTACTCCTGGTATTGGATCAAATCCGTAACCATAATCAACTCCCAATAAACCAAACATTGGTAAGAAAATTCTTACTCCGAATCCTACACTTCGATTCAATTTGAAAGGTTGAAAATCTCTTACATCAGCCCAGGCATTTCCTGCTTCCATGAAAGCCAATGCATAGATTTTACTTTGCGGATTTGGAGAAATCAGATATCTAAACTCCATTGTATATTTTGTATAAACTCCACCACCAACTGCCGCTGATGCATTTCCATTATAACCCGGCGTAAGTGAATAGTTCTGATAACCACGACATGCGATGATCTCTCTACCATCAATATTGAATCCGGTTAATCCGTCACCGCCAAGGAAGAAACGCTTAAAAGGAGTTACTCCGATATCAGCATTATAGTAACCAAGGAATCCAATTTCTCCACGAGCCATCAATACAAATTTTTCATTTTTGCTAAGTGGAATAAACCATTGTCCTTTTACTTTCCACTTATGATATTCCATCCATTGGTATTTTTCACTTAAGGTTGCACTCTTCATATCCTGACCCGTTAGCAACGAATAGGGTAGAGTAGCTTCAACAGATGCAGTAAACGTAGACCCTGATGTTGGGAATATATAATCATTGGTTGAATTTCTTTGGATCATCGCAGTAAATGCAATGTTATTTGATACTCCTGTAAATCTTTCAGAATTACCGGCAAACAACGCATAGTTAGTTACATCAAATCTTTGATACGCAACTGTAAACGACATTCCGAAATAGTCATCAGGCCATTTTAATTGTTTACCAATGGTAACTCCTACGTTGGTTGATTGCAATTTGTAAGATGCAGTAGACGTATAGTCAATAATACTATGACTGAAGAACAAACTAAAAGAAATTGGTTTTTTGCCACCTAACCAAGGCTCTGTAAAATTGAAGCTATAGTTTTGGTAAAATCTGCCATTCGATTGTGCATTGAGTGATAATTTTTGACCATCACCTGATGGAAGCGGAGTCCATGCTTTTCTTTTGAAAATATTTCTTAAGCTGAAATTGTTAAAGGTTAATCCAAGTGTTCCAACTAACTGTCCAGCTCCCCATCCACCTGAAAGTTGAATTTGATCCGATGGTGCTTCAGCCACGTAGAAATCAAGATCTACTGTTCCATCAATTGGGTTTGGACGAGGTTTTACGTCCATGTTTTGAGCATCAAAGATTCCTAGTTGCGACAATGCTTGTTGTGATCTTATAATGGCCGATCTACTAAACAAATCACCCGGATGAATTCTTAATTCACGCAATACAACATAATCGTTGGTTTTGGTATTTCCGTAAATATTAATTCTTCCAACACGAGCCTGTTTTCCTTCGTAAATTCTTATCTCAAGGTCAATTGAATCACCAACTACTCTTACTTCAACCGGATCAGCATTAAAGAATAAATATCCATTATCCTGATACAGAGAAGTTACATCAAGTCCATTTTGGCTAAAATGCAAAGAGTTGTTTAATTTATCGAGATTATAAACATCTCCTTTTTTAATGTTCAATACAGTATCTAATGTACCTGATCTATATCTTTTGTTCCCAACCCAGGTAATGTTTCTGAAATAATATTTATTCCCTTCGTCAATTTTAAAGTCAGCGTAAATATCACCATCTTTCAAATAAATAGAATCTTTTGTGAATTTAGCATCTCTGTAACCTTTAGCATTGAAAAGATCTATAACGGCGTCTTTACTAGCAGGAACTTCATTTTTATTATATTTAGAGGAGGTGAAAATGTTTACACGAATTGAATTTCTGAAATATTCAATTGCCTGTTCGTAAATGCCGTCTCTATTTACTTCTTCATAATAATCAATCTCAGCTTTTTTGTCTTTTATTACTGAATCACGATCTGTTTTTTTCTTTCCGGTGATCCAATCCATAAAATCCTGGAAAATATCAAATCTTGATTTTTCATACATTGATTCTTTCAATGATTTTCTAACTTTCGTGAGTTTTACGTGATCGTTTCCTTCTACAGTAATTCGGCCAACTCTAACTTTATCGTTTTTATCAACTTTAATCCTCATTACCATCCCGCCAGGAAAAGCGTCAATGGCAGTATCAGGATACATTTCAAAATCTACCTTAGCATCAAAGAAATTTTTCTCCGCATAAAAATCCTTGATATAATATTCTGTATTTTTTATTAGGTAATCTGTAATAATATTACCTCGTCTTAGATTGATATGCTCTCTTAAATCATCAGCTTCCGATTTTTTTACTCCACGTATAGAGAAAGTACTCAGTCTGGGTTTTTCTTCAACATAAATCACCAGATCAATAAAATTTTTCTCAATTGCGGTATAATAGATCTTGATGTTTGCAAAAGGACTGTTATCTTCATACAACCTGTCGATTGCGGCCGAGATATCATCTCCGGGTACTTTGATTTTCTGACCCTCAGAAATACCCGAAAGTTGCATAACTACTTTATGATTCAAGCTTTGCGATGGACTTTCAACAGATAATTTCCGAACAATGTATTCAGAGGATTTATCATAGGGCATTTTGTCAAATTGTGAATATACTTTTCCGGTTATATTCATCAAAATGGCAACAACAACTGAATAAAATAAAATTTTCCTTCTCATTCTTATATTCAAGCAGGGATTAATTGCTCACTTATAAATCCAAATCTTCGTTCTCTTTGTTGGTAATCAATAATGGCTTCAAACAAATCTTCTCTTGTAAAGTCGGGCCATAATTTGGGCGAAAAATACAACTCTGAATAAGCAATTTGCCAAAGTAAATAGTTACTAATTCTTAATTCTCCACTTGTTCTTATCAATAGTTCCGGGTCAGGAATATTTACTGTGCATAATTCGTTATTGAAGATTTCTTCGTTAATGTCTTCAATAGCAAGATCACCCTTTTTTACTTTCTCCGCAATCTTTTTGGTAGCATTTATTATTTCCCATCTTGCACTATAGCTTATGGCAAGAATAATGGTCATTTTATCACAGGATGATGTTGAATCAATGGTTTGCTGTAATTGATCTTTGCAATCCTTTGGCAACGCTTCAATATCCCCAATGGTTTGGAGTTTAATTCCTTTTTCAAGTAGGGTTCCGGTTTCTCTATGAATGCTGTCAACCAACAACTCCATCAATGCATCCACTTCGTATTTCGGTCTTTTCCAATTCTCCGTTGAAAAAGTATAAAGCGTAACAAATTTTACTCCTGCCTCCGCAGCCCCTTCAATCACATCCTTTACTGCTTTTACACCTTCCTGATGACCAAAAGTTCGCATTTGTCCTTGCTGTTTTGCCCAGCGACCATTACCATCCATAATTATGGCAATGTGTTTGGGGACACGATCTGGTATGATCTTTTCTTTTAAGGACATTATTTAGCTCTCTTATTTATATGAAAACCCCCATCGTTACATCCACCTGGATCTCTGATAAAGAAAATCAAAGATACACCTAAATATCCATACCAATCAAGATCGGTTTTAATTCCTCTTTGATAATGATCATTTGATATTCCGGCGTAATCACCTCTTGATTGATTACTTAAAACACCAGCAAATGTTCCATATTCCGTAACTATCTCATCATTAATAGCATAGTCCTGGCTCACATCATCCAAATAATCATTAAAAGTGAGTCGCATACTATATTCTGCGGCGATTGTAATTTTGTTTTTAATGTTGAATTTTACACCCATTCCAAAGGGCATACAAGGCATAATTTTAGAGTATGCTTTTCTATCGTTATAGCTAGCAGTACCTTGCCCTTCTGTTCCTAATGGTTGCAAATAAGTTTCAGTTCCACCATTTGCTGTATAAGGATCATAATAGTATGCCCCAATTCCGGCCATAAGATACGGGGTCCATTTTCGTACTTTTTCGGTGTGACTATATTGGTTAATCCCAAAAGGGAAAAAATTTAATTCTGCAGCAATGTGTAATTCGAAAATGTTTGATCGGAAGTTGAGATTTCTTACATTTTGGTATCCCCATTCTCCTTGAGCATCATCAGCATAAACACCTAAATAGGTGAATCCTGCTCTAACCGACCAGCGATTGGTAATAATTCGTTTTACAAAAATAGTTCCTGATGGGTGTGGAAATTTGAAGTGGCCTGTTGGATTAAGATCGCCTACATAGTAGGATACACCTGCGCCAAAGCCAATTTCCCATTTTTGGGAAAAGCAACTTGGGTTTGTACTAAGAAAAATGATGGCAACAACTAAGGCAGCCCTAACCTTCTTCATCCTTTTATTATCAGTGATAATCAAAACGTTTCTTACGCCTGATTATTGTAGGTTGTGGGTACTTTTAGTTATAATATTTTGGTACTGATCTTGTGTTTGTAGAGAATTTCCATGACACATTAAACATCAGGAACATGTATCCATCCGGATCAGTAGGATCTCCTCTTTGTGCACCTGGCTCTGTACCTAATGTTCCCGGTACTGGATTAGCAAAATAAGATGCAATAGCATCACCACCGAAAATGGCAGGATCTACATAAGTTTGACTAATATCATCCATGTAATCGCTGAATGATTTTCTATAACATAATTCGGCATCAATTGTAATGGCTGAATTCAATCTATATCGGAATCCAAGATTTATGGGAACAACAAAAGATGTTAAGGCATACTCAGGACGAGTAGCTAAAATCCCCTGTCCTTCAGTATGCAATAAATGCAATTCGTAAGTGGTTCCATCGATATAATCTCCAAGTGGATTAAAATAACAACCAGAAACTCCGGTTGCAATATAACCTGTTATTACTTTACCCCCTTTTGATTTTTTTTTATGGTGTTGTCCTTTTTTATGACCTGTCGGTTCATCAGGAAGAAAGTAAAATTCTACCAAACCACCCCACTCAAATAATGGAGATTTGAAACCAAGATTTCTAAACTCACGACCAGGATATGAAGTATATTGGTCATGGCCTTTTATAATTCCATATTGCATGTTTAAACGAATTGCTATAAAGTGATTGATTCTGTAACGAGCGCCTAATAAAAACGCAGGACGTAATGCATCAAAGTCAAAGTCGGCTAAAAAATTTGTTCCAATTTGATCCGCTCCTCCAGCATCTCCCATGAATTGAGTGAACCCAAGACCACCCATTACTTCAAAATTATCCCACATTCCGTTCCAGGTGGTTCTGTATCTGTGAAAATGCGCACCTTGAGAGCTTACGTAAATATTTCCGAAGAAAATAAACAGTGCTATGGCGATTAGTTTTTTCATAAATTTTAAGTTGTTCGACTTGGTTGTAATTATACAAAAATATAAAAAAAAAGGCATTGGATGCAACTTTCAGTGCTAATTTCTCTTATCCACGCCCCATAACAGCTTGTTTCTTAGCGTTTCGATATAGCTAATATTGGGCATCTTAATCAAATTAACCGCAAATTTAGCCTTCTTGATATGGATTTCGGTACCCGTTTTTAGAGTGTAACTTCTTGAATCTAAGGATATTAAATTTGACTCCTGTCGAGATTCGATTACAAGTTTGATTTGGGTGCTATCTGGCACTATAACCGGTCGCATATTTAGGTTATGAGGTGCAATTGGGGTGATAACGAAACTTTGAGAGGTTGGAAGAATAATCGGCCCCCCGCAACTTAATGAATACCCAGTTGATCCTGTTGGTGTAGAAATGATTAAACCATCAGCCCAATAGGTTGTGAAAAATTCACCGTTAAGCCAAGTATGAATGGAGATCATGCTTGAGGAATCTTTTTTAAGAACAGTAGCATCGTTCAATGCAAACTTTTCCGAATCTACAATATCGTTTGCGGCTTGCACATCCAGCAATACCCGAGGTTCTAAAGTATATTTACGATCCAATAATTGCATTAATGCCTGTTCCATGTTTTCTTTCGGAACTGAGCTTAAAAATCCTAGTCGCCCAGTATTTAATCCAATAACCGGAATGCTGGTATCTCTAACAAGCAACATGGTATTAAGCATTGTTCCATCACCACCAATGCTAATCATACAATCTACATCGGATTCTAAATCATTGTCTTTTGAAAAGTGTGGATATGTATGATTGAGTTGAAACTCTTTAGATAGATAATCGCTGTATGGTTTAAATATGGTTGCTTTTACATTATGGGAATCGAGCCAATTGAAAAGCGATTTTATAAGAGCTATATTTTCAGGTGCAATTGTTTGACCATAAATGGCAATCTTCATATCATCTTTTTTGCAAAGATAGGCTTTAAAGTTCAAGGTTGAAGGTTTAAAGTTGAAGGTTGGAGTTGGATAGCTTTTGAACATGTGAAAATCTTTATTCAAAATTATGGACTTTTGTTTGCTATTAGCGTCACTGACGCTTTATTGCTTCACTTCGTTCCTCAACGCTAAGAGCGCCACCGCCACTGACGCTTTATTGCTTCACTTCGTTTTGCAATTCAGGTCAGGATGGGTCGCTCTAACCTTTTCGTTCCTCAACGCTAAGAGCGCCACCGCTGCGAAGGGGCAGCCCGAAACATAGGGTTAGGCGCCCATAAAAAAACAAAAAAACCGTTGAAAAATGAATTTCAACGGCTGCGTATTTTTATTAGTTATTATTAATGTCCATGCTCTTCAGAATGTTCTTCAGACTGCTCTTCTTCTCCATGAGAATCAACAGTTGTAGAGTCTTTTATTTCCTCCTTAGTTGTTCCTTCTTCTTCGTGCTTGTAACCATGATCTTCCTCATGACCTGTTCCGTGCTGCTCAGTTTTAGTTTTTTCGTTGCATTTGCCACTACAACAAGTGCCGGAGGCCATTCCTAAAAATGTTACAATACAACCAATTACTAATACTGCCATAATAATTGGAGTGGTTATCCATTTATTGCTTGGCTTTGGTTCTTCATGATCATGATGATTTTCCATAGTTCAGAGACTTTATTTTTGACAAAAATAAAAGGTAAATTGTAATTACAAGAAATTTTTTGCGATTAGGGGCTAAATATTCTCAAAAAATGGGCTGCTGGGGCTTTTTATTAGAATAATATACTAGATTTGCGAATGTTGTGATTGCCTTAAAACCTGTCATAATATAAACGTTTTACTATTTAATTTTTTAATATGACTATTGCAGAAAATCACGTTGTGGCCATTTCTTACACCTTGAAGGAAAAAGGCTCGGAAAATGTTATTGAAAAAGTAGAAGCAAGTGATCCATTCATCTTCCTTTTTGGAGCTGGCAACCTTCTTGAAAAATTTGAAGAGAATTTAAAAGACAAAGCCAAAGGAGATAATTTTGATTTTATATTAAGTGCTGCTGATGGCTACGGAGTTCTTGAAGCAGATGCAATCGTTGATGTGCCTATTGATGTTTTTATGAGCAATGGGAAATTAATGGAGGATGTTATAATCCCCGGCAAACAGGTTCGTTTGGTTGACCAACAAGGAAATCCGCTAACCGGAATTGTATTGGAAAGAGGATTGGATAAAGTGAAAATAGACTTCAATCATCCAATGGCAGGTAAAGAATTACATTTTGTGGGACAGGTGGTGGAAATTCGTGAAGCGACCGAAGAAGAACTGGCACATGGTCATGTTCATGGTCCGGGTGGTCACCATCATTAAATTATATTTTAAAAAGTTGATCGTATGTCAAAAAATACATTAGGAATTCCTTCTGTCGACCTAAGTGAATTTACAAAGGGAAATAGTGAGAAGCGTAAGAAGTTTGTTCAGGAGTTGGGTCACGCCTACGAAACTGTAGGTTTTGTTGCAGTGAAAAATCATGGGATTCCTGATTCTGTTGTAAATAATCTGTATAAGCTATCACAAGCTTTTTTTTCGTTGAGTGAAGAACAAAAAAAAAGTTATGAAATACCGGGAGGTGCAGGTCAAAGAGGCTATACTTCATTCGGGAAAGAGCAGGCAAAAGGTTTCGATGCGCCTGATTTGAAGGAATTTTTCCAATTTGGACAAACAGTACTTGATGGTGATGCCATTAAAGATGAATATCCTGAAAATGTAAAAGTGAAGGATGTTGCCGGGTTTGATGATACTTTTTATCAAGCATACCGCCATTTTGAAACCAGTGGAGGGCATTTGCTAACCGCAATAGCCATTTATTTAGGGTTAGATGAAATCTATTTTGAAGATCACGTTAAAAATGGGAATTCAATTTTAAGAGCTATTCATTATCCACCCATTCAGCAGGAGGCAAAATCGGCTGTTAGAGCCGAACAACATGAAGATATTAACCTAATCACCTTATTGGTGGGTGCTTCTGCTGATGGATTGCAGATTTTGAATAAAAACAATGAATGGGTTTCGGTTACGGCATTGCCTGATCAAATAGTGGTAAATGTTGGTGACATGTTACAACGTTTAACTAACCACCGTTTAAAGTCAACAACTCATAGAGTAGTAAACCCTCCGCGGGAGCTTTGGGGAACTAGCAGATATTCAATTCCTTTCTTTTTGCATCCAAGATCGGATATGAAGTTAAATTGTTTAGCCAGTTGTGTTACCGAAAAGGATCCATTGGCTTATGAGCCAATTACGGCTGGAGAATATCTTAATGAAAGGTTAAGAGAAATAGGGCTTAAGAAATAAATGCTAATTTGGTATGCCCTTTGTTATTATCAACCATAATTTTAACTTTGATTATAATTCCTATTTATGAAAAAACTATTGACCTTATTGATTTTAGTGGCAGGGATTAACTGCATGAATGCACAAACCGATGAAGTAAGCTGTTATAACCAATGGGCCAAAGCATTTGAGGTTCGTGGAGCAGATGATGTAAAAGACGGGTGGCATGATGGAGTAATTATTTCGATTCGTAGTGGGAGCAAAACAAAATGTTATACCGCCAAGGTTCAGGTTGAGCAAGGCGCTGTTAAAGAGGTGTTTATTAAGTTTGTTGATGGTAAATACGAGGTTTATAAGCCCGAGTATAAATATACTGATCAAAAGTCAACTGTAATAAACGGCATTACAAAAACGTTACAAACTAGGGATGATGATTTAATCAACATTATTTTCATCAATCATCTTAAACCTAAAAAGAAAGCATTTGAATTGGCGCCATTGCCAGATCCTGACGATTTTTAAATGAAACTAAGCAGATACATAGTCCTCTTTTTTGCCGCTTGGCTGGTGTTTGGGAGTTATGCCTGCAAAACTTCAGGTCAACAGTGCGATTGCCCAACATTTGGGAACCATTCAACCGGCAAAACCGGGGTTTATAAAACAAACAATAAGAATAAGCACTAAACTTAGGTTACATAAAATACTAACCCTTACTTACTATAGTGAGGGTTTTTTTTTGAAAATAATATTGACTTCCCTGCGTTTATTTGAATAATGAGAACACCCTTACTACTTATCTGCCTTTACGTAATTACTCATGTGTGCTCTGGGCAGCAAGCGTTCTCAAATGATATCTTGTTAGACCCAAGAAAATATTCCAAGGAATTCGAATCGAAATTTGTTTACAAGGAGGTTCCCGTATACAACAAGAACTTCAAGGAAAAATCAGTTTTTTTAAAAAATGGATATGCCAGTTCGGTTTTAAAAACTGCTTTTACCTGGCCATTAAGACTTAAACAGTATTATATAAAAGAGATCAAAGTCATTTTTACCAAATATCCGGTTGATAAGAGTTTTTGGAACACCAACTACTATGATCTTCTCTCGGCCAGATTGCAAGCTGCTTTTGCTATTGATTCGAAATTGAATGATGCTAATATCTATTACTCTTTGGTTTTACAAACAGGCTGCAAATCGGAGGAGGAAGCAAAGACTATGTTGCATGCAATTGAAATCGTCTATGAAATTGGGGAAAGAAAAATTGAAAAGGATGATGTGGAGGAGCCTGATTTTATTGATAGTCTTTACATCAACCAAGATTCTCTTGCTTGGGTAAGAGACATGAATAAGGCCAACAAGTTTTTTAAAAAGAGTAAGGCAACGGATACGGTAGTTTTAAAGGGACTTGATCTTTATAAACTAACCGATAGTTTATTAGTAGTGATTGATGTTACTGGGAGTATGGCTCCCTATTATAGTCAGGTTTCTCTTTGGGCAGCTCGTAATTTTTATCCCGGGCATTACTATGTTTTATTCAACGACGGAGGTAGTAGAAGTCTTCCTTTAGGTGAAACAGGAGGTTATGAAGAGGGAAGGGTAAGGTCATCCTCAGAATTGATTAAGTTTTTACGACACGCATCAGGAACCAAAGGAAACAACAGAGAATTTCCCGAAAATGATGCGGAAGGACTATTGGTTGGGATTGCGGCATTTCCTGAAAACAAAGGAGTAATATTGGTTGCTGATAACGCGGCGTGTATTAGGGATTATCGACTTCTTCCGGAAATTGATCAACCTATACATATTATTCCCTGCGGAGGAACTGTACTTAATCCTCAATACTTAAATTTAGCCTGGATGACGGGAGGTTCGGTGTTTTGGTTGGATCAAACTATAAACGATTGGAATACATTGTGTAATGGGGAGATTTTTATGTTGGGGGATATTAAATACAGGTTTCTAAAGCGCAAAAGAAAATTTGAAGGGCTTGATAAATATGGGAAACACAATGATTTCTGCGATTTCTACACGCCTCCTTTGAAAAAGAAAAAGAAAAAAAATTAGTTAATGGCTTTTAACCTTGTATGTAAAGGTTTTTAAGTAATTTTGCCCTATGGAAAATGAAATACCACCTGTACAGGTATATGCCGAATCAACACCTAATCCGGCAACAATGAAATATGTAGTGAATCGTCCTTTACTCATTGATAACTCTGCGGAGTATACAGATATTTCTCAAACAAAATCATCACCATTAGCTGCAGCATTGTTTCAATTCCCCTTTATCAAGGGAATTTATATAAAAAATAATTTTGTTACTGTTACCAAAGTTCCTGTAGTGGAGTGGATGGAAATCATGCATGAGTTGCGTGAATTTATCATCAACTTTTTTAACGATGGGAAAATTGCGGTTACCGAACTTCCCGTTCAGGAGAAAAAAGAAACGAAATCCGTTGTTCACGAGAATCCGTTGAATCCAACAGAAGCAGAAAGCAAAATCATTGACATTCTTGATGAATATATTAAGCCTGCCGTTGAACAAGATGGTGGTGAGATTTCTTTTAAATCTTTTGAGGATGGTGTTGTAAGTGTTGTTTTACGTGGATCATGCAGTGGATGTCCATCTTCTACCTTAACATTGAAAGCAGGAATAGAACAGTTACTAAAACGGATGGTTCCTGGGGTGGAATCGGTTGTTGCAGAAAACGAATAAACCTATTCAGGTTTAGTTCCCACTTCTTCTTTTTTTTCTTCCGGCTTCGAATCGTTTTTCTTGCTATTTTCTTTTAGGCCTTTTACTTTATTTACCGGAACGATATTCATCTTTTTTCTCACCAACTTGGTTGAACTCTGTGTGGTAGTTGTTTTCGATTTAGTGGTATCAGTATTTTGAGAAAAAGCAAAACAGGCTACCAATAAACAGGCTGTAGTTAAAATAAAACTTCTCATGTTATTCAAAAATTAAATGTTTAACTGATTCTCCACTGTCACGTAATTCTTTCAAGGCATGAATGCCTATTTCTAATTGGAGAGTTACATATTTTGCTGTAACACTTTTGTCACTCGCTGAAGTTTTTACCCCTTCAGGTACCAAAGGATTATCAGAAACTAACATAAGGGCCCCTCTTGGAATTTTATTGGCAAAGCCCACCGTAAAAACCGTTGCTGTTTCCATATCAATTCCAATAGCTTTTGTATCTACTAAATAATCCTTGAACTTTTTATCGTGTTCCCAAACCCTTCTATTTGTGCTGTAAACTGTTCCTGTTCTATAATCACATTCGAAATGTTTAATGCTGTGGGAAATAGCACTTTGTAATCTAAATGATGGAAGTGCAGGGATTTCGGGCGGCATATATTCATTACTGGTTCCTTCACCTCTAATGGCCGCAATTGGTAAAATGAGATCCCCTATTTTTGTTTTTTTAAGTCCGCCGCATTTACCAAGTAACAAAGCTGCTTTCGGTTCAATGGCTGATAAAAGATCCATGATAGTGGCGGCCATTGCCGAACCCATACCGAAATTTACTATCGTAATATTATGAGCTGTGGCAGTTTGCATCGGTTTGTCCAATCCAATAATAGGTACATTGAATTTCTCGGCAAACATGTCAATATAGTTTCTGAAGTTGCATAGAAGTATATATTGACCGAAATCTTTTAGAGCAGTTCCCGTATAACGCGGTAGCCAGTCTTTTACAATTTCTTCTTTGGTTTGCATAATCTTGTTATTTAGTATAAAGATAGTATTTTTAAAGAATGAATTCAACACGGCTCAAACACCTTATTCCGGCCTTATTGATTGCCTTATCTGGATTTATAGGGAATGCTTTCTCGCAAAATTCCAAATTCGACTCTTTATTTCTTAGGAAAATATACGATGTCGCTTTAACGAATGGTTCTGCATACGCTAATCTTTATACGCTATGTAAAGAGGCACCTGCTCGTTTGAGTGGAAGCACAAATGCTGCAAAAGCGGTTGATCTTACTTTAAAAATGTTACAGTTGGTGGCGGATACTTCATGGTTACAAGAAACGATGGTTCCTCATTGGGAAAGAGGAGAAAAAGAAGTAGGACATATCGTGATGGGAGAAGGAATGGTGGAGGATATGAATCTTTGTGCCTTAGGCGGTTCTGTGGGAACTTCGGATAAAGGGATTACTGCAAAAGTAATTGAAGTAAGTTCTTTAGATGATTTAAAAAACATGGATTCGAAATTAATAAAGGGAAAAATCGTTTTCATCAATCAGAAAATGGATCCTAAATTCATTGATACATTTCATGCTTATGGGGGTTGCGCTGGAATAAGAGTCAAAGGTGCTGACGAAGCTGCATCAAAAGGAGCAGTGGCAGTTTTGATTCGTTCTTTAAGTTCAAGTGACAATGATTTTCCACATACGGGAGTGATGTTTTATAAAGGCGATACAAGAATTCCGGCAGCAGCATTATCAACTAACGATGCCAATAAATTGCATGAGTATTTGGAAGGCCCCAATGGAGTTTACTTTTATTTAAAAATGAGTTGTAAAAATTTTCCGGATGAAAAATCATACAACGTAATTGGAGAAATTATAGGAACCGAATTTCCGGATGAGATTATTGTTATTGGAGGCCATTTAGATAGTTGGGATAATGGAGAAGGAGCACATGATGATGGTGCAGGATGCGTACAATCAATTGACGTTTTGCATATTTTTAAACAACTTGGAATAAAACCAAAAAGAACCATTCGTTGCGTTTTATTCATGAACGAAGAAAACGGAGCAAGGGGAGCGGATACTTATGCCCAACAAGCAAGATTAAAAGGAGAAAAACATATTATCGCCATTGAAAGTGATCGGGGCGGATTTTCCCCGAGAGGGTTTTCTGTGGAGGGAAATGAGCCGTATGCTACTCAATGTTTGAATAAGCTGATGCAATGGAAAACTTTATTTGAACCTTATTTGGTTCACATGTTTTGTACGGGAGGTAGTGGGGTAGATGTTTCCCGTCTAAAGGATCAGGGTGTAGCTTTATTAGGTTTTATTCCTGATTCTCAGCGGTATTTTGATGTTCATCATGCTGAATCCGATAAATTTGAAAATGTAAATAAAAGAGAACTCGAATTGGGTTCTGCTGCGATTACGGCTTTGATTTGGTTGTTTAGTGAATACGGATTGCAATGAGAAACTATTCACTTTTTTAGATGAACAATTGTGTAGTTGGAATGATTTTTTTTACAAGATCCTGAATTTCAAATTCGCAACAAACATGTGCTTTTACTGATTCATCCAACTCAAGTGGATATAAATTCCATTTGGCTCCTGTATCATCAATAGTGGCATGATCTCCTTTTAAACGAATACTATGTAGCGGAATTCTCATTCCTCTGCCATCGGCTTTCATAACGGCTTCTTTCATGGTCCAGAAATCAAAGAAGGTTTGCATAGGCTCTTTTCCTGCGAGAATCCTCATCATTTCGAGTGGAGAAAACTGTTTGTCAAACTTGGTTACTTCAATCTCTCTAATTTTTTCTACATCAATACCGATGTTTCCCTCCTGAGGTAAAACGGCGCAAGCCACAACTCTTCCTGAATGGGTAATGTTGAATGGATGAAATCCTTTGATGAAGGGTTTTCCCATTACGTCTATTTCATAAGAAGAAAAAACGTCCGTTGAAAAACCACAATCACTCAATAAATTTTTTAGAAGATATTTTCCGGCCGTTAATCTATTTATATCACCTTGTTTTTTGTATTGAATAATCTCATCGGCCATTTTTTTTGGAAGTGCATGAATATATTCCTCCTTAATGGGCTCATACACATCATCAAAAACAGTATAATATACCAGTGCTTTGCTCATTAGTATTTTTCTAGTGTTTTATTGATTCTTTCACACAAAGTAGGTAAATGATCGAAGATCCAAAAATGATGACCCTCCCATCGTTCAAAAACAAATTCCCCACAGGTTTCTTTTTTCCAATCCGTAAGTTGATCATCAGCAACATCTTCATGTGAACCGCAAATCATGGTCATATCCACAGGGTAGGGCTCTCTTGCTTTATATTTATAAAGATCCAACGCATCAAAATCACTTCTGATTATGGGTAAAAATATACTCAGTAATTCTTCATTTTCAAGAATGGCATCGGGCATTCCTTTTAAATCTTTTAAATGGCGAACAAATTGTTCGTTCGTATAAATGCTTCTTTTCTTATTGTAATTTCTTGAAGGAGCAATTTTACTGGTAACAAAAAAATGTTTGGGTAATGGAAGCTTTTCATCCATTATCCTTTGAATCATCAAATGTCCAATATATGCACCCATGCTATGACCGAAAATAACATAAGGTTCTTTTATTTTGTGTTTAAACTGATCAAAATATGCATCGGCAATCAAATACATATTTTTAAGCACAGGTTCTTTTATCCTTCTGCCTTTGCCCGGAGCTTCTGCATTCAACATGGTAATTTTCTTATCCAGAAATGGCTCAAACTTTTGGTAGCTGGCTTCGTTCCCTCCCCCAAATGGCAACATGAATAAGTTGAAATCCTTCATTATGCAAATGTAATTATTTGTGTGAAGAAGTCTTCAAAAATGCCCCTATATTAATTGGCAAAAGAGTAATGAGTTGAATTCCTTTATTTTTTGTTGTAATATATTCTAAAACAAACGACTGGAATTATTGAATCTATATGGAATTGTTTGTTATTACATAAACATTCTTTATACATGTCATAAACTTGTTTTATTTCGTTTTTTAAATAGTTATTTATTTTGCTCGTATATTTAAAAAAATATTTTATTGAGGCCATTCTTACTACTCTGTGTACTAATTTCTGGGGCCAGGCTCACCTGGGGTCAACAAAATCTTTTTAATATACCGTCGGGTGATATAACACCTAAAAATAAGTGGTTCTATCAGCAGCAAACGAACGTTTATCAACCTTGGGAGTTTGATATTAAAAATCATTTTGTTTATGGTTTGGGCGAGGATTTTGAAGTTGGCGTGAACTTAATTAATTTACCTTTTAATTTTAAGTCTAAACAAATAATGCCTTTTAATTTAAATCCTGATAGCACTAACAGCTCACTTTCACCTTTGGTATTATTCACCGGTCAAAAAATTATAACAATTAGTCATAAAGCAAGAATTGCTTTGGGTTCTCAAATGGGATTTAATATTTCTGACAGGGCAGATGGAGTTAGGTATGCTCATTTTAGTTTTGCGATGTTTGTATGGAAGCCATTTGAGAAATTGAAACTTCTTTCAGGGATTTATGTTGCCAATCGTTATAAAGCGGGTGTTGGAGCTTCCATTGGTTTAATGGGAGGATTTGAATTTGAATTTCATGATAAATGGCTATTAATGGGTGATTTTATTTCAGGCACTCATTCTTTGGGAGCCAGTGTATGGGGTCTTACTTATAATGTTTCCAGCCGTTTTCAAATTTGTTTGGGAGGATCACTTCCCAATCCTGGGAGCACAAACAAGCCTGCAATGGTAATCGAGTTAAACATCCTTGGGTTTGATCTTGAAGGTTGTACCCCCTATACAAAAAAGAGAAAAAGATAATTCTCGACTCTTCTATACAATATTTAAATTAGTTCAGATGGTTTTCTCGATTCTAAAATCACCTATTATTGAGCAATGGTTAAGATTTAACGTTCAGTTTGCCAAATCTTGTGGTAGTCTCTTTATCTTAAATTATCTACCATATCTTTTACCATATCTTTTAATTCAAATTCATGTTTCCAGGTCCAATCTTTTCTGGCTTCCGAATCATCGATACTTTGTGGCCATGAATCAGCAATGGCTTGTCTAAAATCGGGATTATAACTTACCTGAAAATTCGGAATATGTTGTCTTATTTCGTGGGCAATTTCTGAGGGAGTAAAACTAAATGCAGCAATATTGTAACCTGAACGTAATTTTACTTTTTCTAAAGGGGCCTGCATAATCTCTATCGTAGCTCTAATGGCATCTGGCATATACATCATGGGTAATTTTGTACCGGCACTTAAAAAACATTCATACGATCCTGTTTTTAATGCCTGATGGAAAATATCAACTGCATAATCAGTTGTTCCTCCACCGGGAGGTGCAGTATAACTAATCAATCCCGGATAACGTAAACTTCTTACATCAACTCCAAATTTTTTATGGTACCATTCGCACCATAATTCTCCTGCTAATTTGCTAATTCCGTAAACGGTTGATGGTTCGGTAATGGTATGCTGTGGAGTATCTTCTTTAGGAGTGGTAGGACCGAATGCAGCAATACTACTCGGCCAATATACCTGCCCAATATGTTTTTCTTTTGCTAAATCTAAAACATGAAATAAACTTTCCATGTTTAACTGCCATCCTCTTTCCGGATATTTTTCTGCAGTTGCACTTAGCATCGCTGCCAGTAAATAAATCTGTGTAACCTTATGTTTTTTTACAACTTCAAAAATTCTGTCTTTATCTAAAACATTAATTACTTCGTACGGTACGTTTTCGTCATGTCCTTCTTTTATATCAGATGCAATAACGGATTGATTGCCGTAATTTTTTCGTAAAGTAGTAAGGAGTTCAGTTCCTATTTGTCCTCCGGAACCAAGTATAAGTATCATGTCACTTGCCATATTACAAACATACTAAAATAGTTCAAAGTTTAAGGCTCGTAATTTAAGGTTTTGAGGGGTGCTTTTTGGGCGGCTTTGTCGGTGTTTGGCAATAGTCCTCACTGCGCTCCGGGCTACTGCTGCCACCCCGGGCCGCTTTCGGCTATATGCTATAATTGCGCCGATTTTGTATCTTTGTTGCGTATTAGATATTTCAACATTAGTTGGGGTAAATTGTCTAACTTAATAGAAGTACAGCATGCAACTGTATAACAAGTATGATAAAAACACCTTGGTCAAAAAAATTGAGCAAGAGCCGTTTAAAAGAATTACGATTTCTTTTTATCAATATGCCTATATTGATGATCCAGATAAATGGAGAGACGAGTTGTACGAAAATCTTGAAAAGATTGGAGTGCTTGGTAGAATCTATGTCGCTAAAGAAGGAATCAATGCTCAAATCAATTGTCCAGAACCAAACTTAGATAGGTTTAGAAGTTATTTATATTCATTTCCATTTCTTACCGGAATCCGTTTGAATGTTGCAGTTGAGCAAAACAGTAAATCATTTGTAAAATTAGCAATCAAGGTTCGCGATAAAATTGTTGCTGATGGAATTGATGATCCCAATTTTAAAATTGATCAGAAAGGCAAATATTTAAATGCAGAAGAGTTTAATCAACTTACCGAAGATCCCAATACGGTATTGATAGATATGCGGAATCATTATGAATACGAAGTAGGTCATTTTGAAAATGCAATTGAAATACCTTCTGATGCTTTTCGTGATCAACTCCCTATGGCGGTTGATATGATGAAAGAGAACAAGGAAAAAAAAATCATCATGTATTGCACAGGTGGGATTCGTTGCGAAAAAGCTTCTGCCTATATGAAACACAATGGATTTAACAATGTATATCATTTAGAAGGGGGCATTATTCATTATAGTAACATTGCAAAAGAGCAAGGTATTCCCAACAAATTTATCGGGAAAAATTTCGTTTTTGATGAGAGATTAGGAGAGAGGATTTCGGAGGATATTATTTCGAATTGTCATCAATGTAACGAGCCTTGCGATGATCATACCAATTGTGTAAACCCTGCTTGTCATTTGCTTTTTATTCAATGTAAATCCTGTGCGGATAAATTTGAAGGTTGTTGCAGCGAAGAATGCACTGAGTTTATTCATTTGCCATTTGAGCAACAAAAGGAATTAAGAAAAGGTGCCAATTTTGGATCAAACATTTTTAAGAAAGGGAGATGGCCTACCGATCCTTCAGCGAAGAAGTTTAATTTACCTAAATAAATTTATTGCTTTTCAAGATTAAACCGAAGATAAAAATCAAGGATCTTGTTTTTACTTTTCCAGGTTTGGTTTTCGGTAGTATTTTCTTCGATTAAATAAACTTTATTTGAAGTTCCATTCTGAAAGGTAATTTGAGTTGCGTTTGTATTCACGTTGAAATTTCCGGTGTCATAGAGATTACCATCTTGATATGTTTGGTAGCTATTACTTTGAAAAGTAAATTTCATATCTGCAGGATATTCGGTAAAGGTTGTGTAATCATAGATGTATTGCACCTCAGTAACTTTCCATGTCCCTGAATATCCTCCACAAATTCACCTTTTTTACCACAGGCCAACAAGAGGAGTAGAGGAATTAAGGAAAGGCTTTTCTTCATAAATGCTTGATGTATAATGATCAAAGAGATGACTAATTTATAAAATACCCGTCTGTAATTGCCCTGAATATTGCCAAAAAGCACATCAAAATGAGATTTATTTGTAGAATATCTGGTTTTTTATTATTAAATTGTACCCAGATACCCCAAAAAAAGGGCCTCTAATCATTATTAATTTTTTATTCTTTGTTTTATGAACATTTACGTTGGAAATCTTGATTTTAAAGTATCAGAGGATCATCTTCTGGATCTTTTTTCAGGAAAAGGCCAAGTAGAGTCCGCCAAACTGATCAAGGATTCTATGAGTGGTCGTAGTAAAGGTTTTGCATTTGTAGAAATGCCAAACGATGATGAAGCTAATAAGGCCATTGAAGATCTAAATGGTACTGAGTTTCAAGGTAGGGCTATGGTAGTGAAGCAAGCCATCCCAAAGGAAAAATCTTCTTTTAAACCCAAAAGAAATTTTAATTCTGACAGGTACTAAGCTTTTTTACTACAAAAAGAATTAATCCTGACATCTCGATATTTGTATTGCAAATCGTAGGGATGTCAGGGTTCTTATTTTAACGGGTTTGCTTAATCGCTTCGTAAACCCACCAGAAGATGATTCCAATATAACTGATGATGGATACCGGGAAGGATACAATATCAACTCTTCATCCTAATTTAATTTTATCTTTTACATAAAGTGGTATGTAAGAACTGGAATAATTAAATGTTGAATATTATAAATGAATGTAAGGTTGTGAATCTTATCAGGCAAAGCAAGTATCACCGTTTGCGGTATTAATGGCTCTACGATGTATTGAATCAGCTAAATTCGCACAACCCAACCAAATGGATCGTCGACTTTGCCAGTGCGTATATCCGATAGATATTTAGCTACTTTGTTTGAGAATTCTCTGGTGGGAACATCGGGCAAAGTATAATCTACATCACCAATATTCATGAGCTCAATTTGAGCAATCGTTGCAGCTGTACCTGCACCGAAAACCTCAGTTAGTTTTTTGTTTTTGATATTTTCAACCACCTCCTCAATAGAAACTTTTCGTTCCTCAACCGGAATTCCCCATTTTTTTGCAACTTGTATGATGCTATCACGGGTAACTCCAGCTAAAATAGTTCCCGAATCTAACGATGGAGTAATCAATTTTCCATCTATCATAAAGAAAATATTCATGGTGCCTGATTCCTCAATGTATTTATGTTCTGCGGCGTCGGTCCATACTAGTTGACGATATCCTTTATCTTGACCCATTTTTGCAGGATATAATGCAGCTGCATAATTACCTGCTGCCTTAGCTTGACCCGTACCGCCTTTAGCGGCGCGTGTATAATGCATTTCTACTTTTACTTTAATTGCGCCATCATAATAATTCCCAACCGGTGATGTAATGATCATGAATCTATAAAAATCACTTGGTTTTACACCTAAAAATGCTTCGGTGCTAAACATGAATGGACGAACATATAACGAACAACCTTCTTTATTACTTACCCAATCTCTTTCCATATCAAGATATGTAGTAAGGGCTTCCATAAACATTTCTTCCGGCATTTGTGCCATACATAATCTTTCGGCAGAACGGTTCATTCTTTTTGCATTTTCAAGTGGACGAAAAAGAAGAACTTCACCTTCAGGACTTTTATAAGCTTTCATTCCTTCAAACAATGCCTGACCATAATGTAAAGATGCCATGCTTGGATGAATCTCAAAATTTCCAAATGGGATGATACGGAAATCGCCCCATTGTCCATTTGCAAAATCCGCCATAAACATGTGATCGGAAAAGTTTTTTCCGAAGGCAAGATTTTCAAAGTCTATTTCAGCAAGTTTTGAGTGGGTGTTCTTAACGATCTCTATATCCAAAATACCGGTGGTTGTAGTCATAACACAAATAAAAATAAATAATATTATAATGTATATCTAAATATACCTTTTTTTGAAGATTTTATGGCTTTTATTTATTATTTTGTGGTAAATAGTTTTAAACAATTGGCTGAATGGTTAAATGGAGGTTAATAGCAGCGGTATTGTTGGTATTAACGATAATACTTTGCATGATGACAATATATATGCAAAGACAGTATAATAATATGTGTGTTTCTTTTAACAGAGCCGATGGAGATTATTCGGTGTTAAAACGGGATTATGATAAGCTGTATGATGCGTATTATAGTTATGAAAAAAAAATCTTGAAAGTATTAGAAGGAAATGAAAATGTTTTTTGGAGTGAAGATAGTTCTGCGTATGTGGTGAAAAATGAAAAAGGTTTTTTGTTTTCGTTTTATAAGAAGCCGAGAATACATTTGCAATCCTATTGTTTATTTATTGAAACAAATAGTTCTGATCGTGATCCTTTATATAAATATCGTTATGTTTCATCTGTGGATTCTCTTAGGCCCCATCAATACATTATTTGCAAAATAAAAGGGGATGAACAATCTTTTATGATTGCTCGTGGAAGATATGAACCTTACGATGTACAGATTAAAATAAATATCGGAACACGGTAGTAACGTCGGGTCATGACCCGACGTTTCAACATAGCAAGATTTCATTTTTTGATTAAAATTAATATTGGAACACGTTCGTAGCGACAGGCGATTGCCTGTATATGCCATTTTCTTGAAGGCTTCATCTATGACGAAATCGCGGCAGGGATAGGAGTGGTAGCTCGCAAAGCGGCTATAGCGGATAGCCCGATTTAGCCGCCCCAAAAAGGAATATTCATCCTTCTTGTATCTTTTTTTATCTTCACGCATTATACTCGAAATTCACCAAACATTTGGATCCGGAACAACCTTTACCAGATGATGCTTTAAGAAAAGAATGGGAGCTGATTAAAGCTTCGCATGCCGAGCCTCGCTTCTTCGAGTCTCTGTATCATAAGCACTATAATCAAGTGTTCCGTTTTGTGTATTCACGTACACGTGTTAAAGAATTATCAGCAGACATAACTGCGGATGTTTTTTTAAAAGCCATGGTGAATTTAAAGAACTATACATTTCAAGGTACTCCTTTTATTGCATGGCTTATTCGCATTGCATTAAACGAAGTAGCACAACATTATCGCAAAACAAACAAGGCCAGGGTTGTTGCCATTGATGATAGTGGCATTGGGTTTTTCTTAAAGGAAATTGATTCTCAACCGCAGGCAGAAAATTTAGAAATAGTGTCAAAGTTGCTTGAACACTTGGATATGGATGAGATAGGAATGATAGAATTGCGTATCTTTGAATCAAGACCTTTTAAGGAGATTGGAGATATTTTAGGCATTACGGAGAATAATGCCAAAGTAAGATTTTACAGGATTATAGATAAACTTAAAAAAGTCTACCACGATAATTATAATGGATAGTAACCCAAAATATATTGTTGATACTAAACCTGATCAGTTATCTGATGAGGAGATTAGAGCTACCAAGAATTTTAAAAAGATCACTTATCGATATGAGAAAGCTACTACTCCTTTGTATAAAACTCCCCTTTATAAATATAAATACCGCAAGGTGTTTATGGCCTTACTTTTAATTGCACTTGTAATTTGGGTAATTCTTTTAATGGCGGAAAAAGTATAATATATTAAAGTAAATTTCAACTACCACTCATTCTAATATACCATTCCCTCATTCATACTATCCGTATACTTATTCGGCCTTTATATGTATCGATTAGAAATATCTTTGAACTCTAAGTTATAAAGGGATAGATTCAGGTGATTAATACTCCTTGAATCTACCTCCGGTATTTAAGAGTATAATATTTAAGCCTCCATTAGAAATGAAAAGACTTTTCCTCTTCTGCACATTTGTATACGGTCGTTCGCCCAATCCACAACACTTTTGAATTTTGCAAGCGCCACAAACGGAAGTACACCTAATGGCTCTCTTATTTCTTACGGAACTTTTCTCTATGGAATGACTATTGCTGGCGGCATAAATAATATGGGAACCATTTTTAAAATAATGCCCGATGGAACCGGCTGCGTAAAACTATTGGACTTTGCAGGCGCCACAAAAGGAAGTTATCCCTGGGAATCTCTTATTTCCGATGGAGCTTTTCTCTATGGAATGACACGGCTTGGCGGCACAAATAATTTAGGGGTAGTATTTAAGTATTGTATACCATTATCTTCAACAGCAACTAATACAGGAGCATATTGTGCAGGAGCCACTATTCAATTAAACTCAACAGATGGGTCCAATTATTTATGGAGTGGTCCACTTTCGTATATAGATTCAACACAAAATCCAACTATAGCGTCATCAACTACAGGCATGAGTGGCACTTATACAGTTACTGTAACCAATGTTGGAGGTTGTACTTCAACCTCAACTACAACGGTTGTTGTAAATGCATGTACTGGTATAGAAGATGCAGCAGTGAACTGGAATTTACAGGTGTATCCAAACCCTGGCAATGGAATATTTACCCTTTCTTTTTCTGAAATGCCTGTTGGAACTTCAGAAATCAGGTTGATTACTATATTAGGTGAAGTAATATATTCGGGCATCCTTCAGACTCAAACACAGCAATTAGATTTTAGCCATCTACCTGCAGCGACCTATTACTTTCAGATTAAAAATTTGGAGGGGACCCAGACTAAACAGGTAATTATTAAGCCGTAACGATTAAGAAAAAGTGATTGTGTTTAAAGAAGAAAATATAATGGCAGGGGATTAAAGAACACCATTTGTATTCCAACCACTCATTCTCATTTACCATTCCCTCATTTCATCCTACAGCTTACTTACTCATGCTTTTATTTCTATCTATTAGAGGTAGCTTTACATTAACTATTAAAGTATCTCATACTGTTTAACCATTAAAATCAAAAATTATGAAACGTAAATTTACCATAGTGTTAATGATTGCAATGTATTTATTAACAAACCCTTTTTTGTTTTCGCAATGTCAGTCAGCATGGCAGGATTCGTTAGCACCAAGCTTTGATTTATATTTAACAGCAAGTGCCACTTCGGGTACCCCTCCGTATACTTTTCAATTTTTCGTTTACAGTTCTGGTGGAGTACCAATCACACCTACTTATCAAAGCTCTACAGGAGATACTGTTGTTATTTCAGCATCAGATATGTTTAATTCATGGGGCTGTGTTTTTATTCAATTATGCATGCAAGATGGAGGTAGCTGTAATACTTGCGCTACTGATACTTTAACCGATACATTATATACTGATGCTATTACCTGTTACTCTGCATTTGGTTATAACGAAAGTCCGCTTGGAAGTGGGGATGTGGGTATATTTTTTACTAATGCTCCACCTGACTTTTTAGGTCAAACTATCATTCAATGGGTTGATGGCAATGGTAACCCGCAAACAACTCCGGTATTTAACGGAGTTACATTTATTGACTATACAGCAACCTCGTATAACCCAAGTGGCTATGATGTTCCTATCTGTGCTTCTACTTTTTTACCGGAAACAGGTGTGAGTTGCTATTATTGCGATACAATTCATTTAGCACCTCAAACGACATTAGGATTGAGTTCTTTTGCCCAAAATTCTAATGTTTCGGTTTATCCTAACCCAGCAACAGATTTAATTACAATTCAATCATCAGGGAATATATCAGAGTTTAAATTAATGGATGCCAATGGAAAAATTGTAGTTTCAAGTTATACTCCAGGAAATTCATACCAGATTGATGTTTCTTTTTTAAGTAAAGGAATATACACTTTGGTGCTTAATACGAGTAATTCAGTTATTTATAAAAAAGTAGTGAAGCAATAAATCCTGCGTGTATAAAATTCAAAGAATGGCTATTTAAAATAGCCATTCTTTATTTAAGCGCTAATCACTCAAATTATTTTACTTGGATCAAGATATCAAGTCCTAGAAGTTTTTTGTTACGAAAAGAACACAACCCCTTTATACAAATATAAATACCGCAAGGTATTTATATTTGTCCTGCTCATTGCCCTGGTTATTTGGGTAATTTTTTTAATAACAGAAAAAGTTTAACACGGGCTACTAATTTTACGAAACAATACGAACTGGTTTCTTAAGGATGGTGATCTCCATCACAGTCAGGCTGAATACAATTTGCCTGCTCTGTTTCTAATGTAGCATGATGGATATTTAAATGCTCAAGTTGATGTTTGAGATCCCCTTTTAGTTTTTCAATTTCAATAGGTTTTAGTAAATCTTCAACCAATACATGAGCCGTTAGTGCATTTTGCGTGGTGCTCATGGCTCATACGTGTATATGGTGGACATTTACTACACCTTTTGTTTTTACTACTTCTGATTTTATTTTTTCTACAACCACGTTGGCTGGTACACCATACAGACTTAACCTTAATGTATTCTTCAATAGTTTCTAGGTGCTTATAAAAATTACTACAATAATTATATAACTGATAATACCATTTTGTGTAAATAATAATAATTCCGGATACAACTACTCCCATGGAAACAATAGCATCGGTTAACAAATGAAGATAGGCTCCTTTGATATTCAGATCTTTTTCTCTATCGCGATAAAAAAAGAAAGCGGTAACTCCGTTAATGATGATTCCAATACCGGCTACGATGGCAATCATTCCACCTTCGGTTTCCTTCGGATGAAAAAATCTTCGGGTTGATTCCCAGCCAATGCTTCCAATGGCCACCAATAATAACAATGCATTGATCAATGCGACGAGTATGGTTGTTTTTTGAAAGCCGTATGTAAATTTTTTGGTGGGTTTTACTTTGCTTAATTTAAAAGCGAGCATAGCAAATACCAATGTAATTACATCCGCAAATTATGTCCGGCATCAGAAAGCAACGCTAGGGAGTTGGTAAAGAACCCGGCGATCATTTCAATAAAAACAAAACTGAGATTTAATACAATGCCAATTATAAACGCACGGCTAATATTCTTAATAGATGTTACATGGTGTTCATGCGGATGTTCTCTATAATCGTTGTCGTGAATATGCATGGCACAAAAATAGATAGTTATAAATTGTTTTTTAGCACCCTCTGCTGCGGCTTCTCCCGATAGCTATCGGGACATTGGTTGTTATGACCTTGATTTTTTGCGAAGCGCCTTTAGTTTTTCCTTTTTATCGGTTGCGATTTTTTCAACCGATGCAGAAAAGGCAATGGAGGATATTTGGTGTACATTCTCATTTAGAAATTTCCACATTTCTGCTGGGTATTGGGTGCCAATTTCCCTTAACGACCATCCTACGCCTTTTTGTACAAAATAGTGATCGTCTTCTAAAAGATTTTTAACCATACCAATAACCATCTTAAAATCCAAATTCTTATTTCTTCTATGATACATTGCTAATGACACAATGGACTGCCTTCTTTCCCATGGATTTTTTGAAACATTCCACTTTTTAAGTTGTGGAAGGACCAAGTCGGCTTCTTTGACTAACATTTTTGCGATAATCGCCGACATAAGATCAGAGTGTCCCCAATTATCTACTTTTTTAATCCACTTTTTAAGTATTGAAAACAGTATTTTTGGATCAAATTTGTTCACGTATTTCTCAGTGAAGAACATGGCCTGGGTAAGCACTTCGAAAATTTCGGTATCGGCCCATATTTTATCCCAGATGATCAATTGTTCCTCTAGCGAAAGGGAACTAAAACTATATCCTTTTTTAAAAATCTCTCTTTGTTTGGGCACGTTTAGTCCTAACATAAAAAAGCCGGTACCCATGTAGGATTCCGGCTCGAAGTAGGTTTGTTTTTTTTGTTTAGGAGAGTTTCTCCTGAGTATTTGTTCTACTTCTTTTAGCATAGCATTACCACGGAATTGTGGTAAATGTACCTTCTGTAATCGACAATACCGCTGCTGAGGTTGAATGTTGTGCACTATAGTTAAAAGTTCCAGTAATGGCAGAATCTGTGCCCATCGTTATAATAGACAAAGTACCTAAATGTGTAGAATCGGTTCCGAAATAGCCAGAACCCGTACCAGCAAGGTAACTTCCATCACCTTCAAATGGCTAATCGGCATCATTAATATCCATTAAGTTATATGTTCCTGCCTGGATGGGGCCTTTCAGCCTGAGGCTTAAAGATGGTGAGTTGCCTGTGGTACAAGCTGAAAACCCAAAAGAATGATGACCTCCACCGCTTGGTAAAAAATGGTAGTTGGATGCTCCTTCATAATAAGTTCCATCGGCTTTCCATGAAAATTTGACCGTTCCACAATTTGGTGGCGGCTCATTCGTTTCACATGAGGTAATTAAAAGAAAGAACATGGCGGCGGTTGATAATAAAATGTTTCGTTTACACATAATAGCTGTTTTAGTGATTTCGTGAACTCGCAACAAGCGGCTCGGTTCGTAAATGATTTTTTATTTTATGTATGTACCGCCAAATTTAATATCAAGCCCTTGGCATTGGATATGTAATTTACAAACGCCTTACGGTTGAGTTTATGCTTTTGTTCGGGTTTCGTAGCTGCTTCGAATATTTTTGTCGATCGTTTTAAACCTTTAAATGCTAGTAAAGTCAAATATTTTTAATATTTTGGTTAAGAAATGAGGATATCCGGATTTTTTAGATTGGTGGTGGTAAGTATTACGTTTGGGTCTGGGTTTTTAGGTGCTCAGAATTATAATCTTAAGTCGCCAAAAGGCAGTTATACGTTGCCACCAATACTTCGTGAAGTCTCAGGGATAACAATAACAGATGATGATAATATTGTTTGTGTGCAGGACGAATTAGGTCTCATATTTATGTTTAATACCCAAACAAAGGAGCTTGCAGGGAAAGATAGTTTTTATGTAAAAGGAGATTTTGAAGGAATCGCCTCGGCAAACGGTGACCTGTATGTTTTAAGAAGTGATGGAGCTATTATAGAAGTACAGAAACCATTTACCAACGAACTTACAACGAATACTTATTTTACCAATATTCCTGCTGTTGACAATGAAGGACTTTGTTACGATAAAGAAAATAACAGACTGCTAATTGCTTCCAAGAGTATGAGTAGCAAAGAAAATACTTCTTACCATGAAAGAATGATTTATAGTTTTGATCTCAAGGAAAAAAAATTGTCAGAAAATCCATTTATTATTATTGATATTCCAACTATTCAGGATTTTCTTGTAAAGAAATACAAGATTTCGTCAACTGTTGATATTCATTTCAATCCATCAGAGGTAGCCATTCATCCTACCACAAATAAAATATACGTATTATCTGCAGATGCAAATTTACTTTGTGTATTTAACAATGGCGTTTTTGAATCGGCCGAAATGTTGAATAAAAATCTTTTTTATAAAGCCGAAGGTTTGTGTTTTTTATCAAATGGTGATATGCTTATTTCTAACGAAGGACCACGCAAAGGCTCGGGGAATGTGTTATTATTTAAATACACGAAAAAATAAACTAGTCTTAAAGTAGAATAAGCAGGTTAGGGTGTTGAGTCCTTCTTAGATTTAAGATCCTCCAGTTTTTTTGATACGAAATTGATAAAACTTAATGAAGGTCCGGTCATAAATGTTGTGGCTAAAGCCATTAATACCATGATGGAGAAAATTTCGGGAGATAGAATTTTTAAATCCAATCCAATATTCAATACGATCAATTCCATCAATCCTCTCGTATTCATTAAGGCGCCAATAGACAAAGAATCTTTCCATGATTGTCCAACAAGTTTGGCAGACAATGCACTTCCTCCAACTTTTCCTGCGACTGCAACCGCAATCACCAGCATACAGGTTCCCCAAAGATGCCCCTGATTCAACATTTCAATATGGGTTCTTAATCCTGTAAATGCAAAGAAGATCGGTAGAAGTAATAAAACCGAAACGTCTTCTATTTTTCCTGCTAAAAGATCTTTGAATTTTATATGATGTGGCATAATTACTCCGGCAATGAAAGCACCGAATAGCGCATGAATCCCAATTAACTCTGCTACATAAGCCGACATGAGTAAAATAAAAAATGCGATGGCAACAACACCTTTGCTAATTTTTTCTTTCTCAACAATTTTAGCACTCATTTTTTTTATTCGAGGACCAACTACCTTCAGCATAAATAAAACAAATATAATTGCCAACGTAATTGTAAATAATGCACTTACAATACTTCCTGCTTTTACAATCGCAATTACTGCTGCAAGAATACACCACGCAGTAACATCGTCTACAGCGGCGCAAGTAATAGCCATAGCGCCCAATGGAGTTTTTGTAAGCCCTCTTTCTTGAATGATTCTTGCAAGAACCGGAAAAGCAGTAATACTTAATGCAATTCCCATGAAGAGTGCAAAAGCAAGAAAACTCACGTTGGCTGGAGCCATTTCAATATATAGTGTGCCAGCTAAAACAACACCAAGGAAGAAAGGAACAATAATACTTGCGTGACTAATTACAATGGCATTGCGTGCTTTGTTCTGCAATTTTTCCAGATCCAACTCCATTCCTACAATGAACATGAAAAATGCCAAGCCAATCTGACTTAAAAATTGCAATGTTTTGTGAGAATCTACGGGGAATAAATACAATGAAAAGTTGGGGAAGAAATATCCAACTATAGATGGACCCAAAAAGATTCCCGCAAAAATTTCTCCAACCACTGATGGTTGTCCAATCTTGGTGGCAAGTACCCCAAATATTTTTGCTACAGAAAGAATAACGATGATCTGTAGTAATAATAAGCTGAGTGGATTTTTAACGTTGTGGCTAAATTGTTCTAATACAGATTCTTTAGAACTTAAATCAATTGTATTTGATTGAAGCAGTGACTCAGATTCGTTTTTCGAATCCATTACGTGAAGCTTTAATGTATCCCACTGAAATTTAGTAGTAGCCGCTGCCCAAACCGATAATGTATCCATCGATTTTAATGGATTTCCAAAGCTTCCGTAAAGAACTATCTGTTGTGGAATATATGCAGCAGAAGTATCATAAGCATTTGTAGAATCGTTTACAAGATCTGATCTTTTTACAAGACGATATTTAAAAGGAGCGGTTGGAGAATTGGTAGTATCCTTAATTAATTTATAGACCTTCGCTACTTGTTCAACAGAAACTGGAGTGTTATTAATGAGTGTTGTTCTGTTTTTATCGGCGTTGGAAACCATGTCTTTCCCCTGGTCAATAAAATACCAGATGAAAAAAGTAAAGACACTTACAATTAATAAATAAACTAGGAGGTTTTTTCTCATAGACCGTTCTAATGCAAAAATACGAAATAGAAGATGGATTTTACCAGCCTGCTGATTACTTTTAATTATTTGATAGCCAAATATTTAAATAGATCGATAGCCCAGCTTGGACCTTACCCTGTTAAGTACTGATGAGATAACGGTTCTTGCCTTGCTTGCACCTTCCAATAAAATGGTATCAAGTTCCTTTTCATTTTCCATTAAACGACCAAAGATTTCTCTTTCTTTTGAAAAATTGGTCAATAGCAATTCAAGTAATTCTGTTTTGGCATGCCCATAACCGTAGTTGCCACCTAAATATTTATTGCGCAATTGAGTTTGATGGTCGGGGGATGCAATTAATTTATATAAAGCATAGATATTACATGTATCCGGATTTTTAGGTTCTTCCAGAGGGGTACTGTCTGTAACGATGGTTCCAATTTGTTTTTTAAGTTCTTTCTCTGTCAGAAAAATATTGATGGTATTACCGTAAGATTTGCTCATTTTCTGTCCATCAGTACCAGGGACCAACTTTACATTGTCATCTACTTTTGCTTCAGGAACTACAAAAGTTTCACCGTATATATTATTAAATGAAGTAGCAATATCTCTGGCAATCTCTAAATGTTGAACCTGATCTTTTCCAACCGGAATAAAATGTGCATCGTATCCTATAATATCAGCAGCCATCAAAACCGGATAAATAAATAAACCCGCATTTACTTCATTCATTCTGTCACCTTTGTCTTTAAATGAATGTGCATTAGCTAACATGGGATAAGGTGCAAAACATGATAAATACCAGGTAAGTTCGGCCACTTCCGGAACATCACTTTGTAAATAAAGTGTGTTTTTTTTATAATCAAACCCGCAAGCAATCCACGCGGCAACAACGGCTTTTGTATTTATTCTTCTTTCATCAGCATTGCGTATTGTTGTTAGTGAATGAAAATCTGCCACAAAAGCAAATGCCTCATTGGCGGGTTGATTGCTCAATTCTATCAAAGGTTTAATGGCGCCCAATATATTTCCAAAATGTGGAACCCCGGTGCTTTGTATGCCTGTTAAAATTCTTGACATGTTTTTTAAATTTTGCGTCGTATTGTAACGTCGAACAATAGTCCGACGCTGCTACCAGCTTGGATATTATTTATTCATTAATTCTTCAATTTCTTCTACTTCTATAGGAATATTCTTCATCAAATCAACTGGACCTTTATCGGTTACTAAAATGTTATTCTCGATACGAATTCCCAATGCTTCTTCACGAATGTAAATTCCAGGCTCGCTGGTAAACACCATTCCAGCCTGAATTGGTTCGTTGAAATATCCCACATCATGTACATCTAATCCTAAGAAATGAGAGGTCCCATGCATAAAATATTTTTTATAAGCCGGCCAATTTGCATCCTGCTTTTTAATTTCATCTGTAGTAAGCAAACCAAGATCTACCAATTCTTTTTCTACCAATCCACCTACATTTTCGTTGATGTCTTTTAAAACGTTACCCGGTTTTAGCATTTGAATAGCTTGTTTTTGTACTCTTAAAACTGCATTGTAAACATCTTTTTGTCTCCTGCTGAATTTTCCGTTTACAGGCAAACAACGGGTTAAATCACTTGCATAATTGCCGTATTCCGCCGCAACATCCAACAAAATAATATCTCCGTCTTTACAAACTACTTTGTTTTCTATATAGTGAAGGGTGCATGAATTAATTCCCGATGCGATGATCGGTCCATAAGCAAAACCGTTAGATCCATTAAAAATAAATTCGTGAATCAACTCTGCTTCAATTTCATTTTCTTTTACACCCGGTTTTATAAATTTCAATAATCTTCTAAAACCTTTTTCGGTAATGTCACATGCCTTTTGCATTTGTGCAACTTCCAAAGGATGTTTAATAGAACGTAAACGATTTACAATGGGAGCATTTCTATGGTATTGATGTAATGGATAATGTTCTCTGCACCATTTTATAAAACGGGCATCACGGGTTTCCACTTCATTTGAATTACGGGTATGTTCATTGGTTCCCAAATACACATTTTCAGCCTCAGCCATCAATCCTTTTAAAATGGTATTGAAGTCCTGTAACCAATAAACAGTTTTTACCCCACTTAATTCAGTAGCCTCCTTTTTTGAAAATTTCGCCCCTTCCCAAATGGCAATCAATTCGCTGGTCTCTTTTAAGAACAGGATCTCTTTATGTTTGGCATCTTTAGCATCAGGGTAGATCACCAAAATGGATTCTTCCTGGTCAATTCCGCTTAAATACATCATGTCGCTGTTCTGTCTAAAGCCCATGGAACCGTCGGCATTGGTGGGCATTATGTCGTTGCTGTTTATAATGGCCAAACTATTTTGTAAAAGCTTGATTGCGAAGTTATTACGATTTGTAATATAAAGTTCTTGAGCAATAGGTATATATCTCATGTAAGGGTAAATATCTTAATTAAACAGTCATTTTTTTACGAATGTAAGGGGTTTGAATAATCCTGCCAAGTGCATTTGGGGTTTATTTGATTTTTTTTCAATTGGGGCGGCTTTTCGCCGTTGCGAACCGCTATGAATGACGCAGCGAAGCTGGTCATCATGTGACGGCAAGCGTCACCATCCGCTATATCTTTTAATTGCACCTGTTATGTATTATTTAGAATTGATTGTATCCGGTCCTCCGCATTCACGGAGGAATCCATCTTTCGATTAATCATTTCGAAATACAAATGCCGAAGTCGGTCATCCTCCACGAATGTGAGGGATCTAAGGCAGGTTGACGGAAACCCGGAGGTGCAATTAAAAGGATGTTGTTACTCCGCCGCGGCGTACGGGCCGCTTAAAGAATGTAAGGAATTATTCGATTATAAATCTTTGACTCTTGTATTTTCTATACGAATCGTATAATTAAAAAAAACGGCAGCATCCAAAATTTGGTCAGCAACATTACTAATCGCAAGTTTAATATGATATGTTTGTCAGCATACAAGCCCACTTTTTGTCGCTGTTAATATTTTAGAGTAACCACTATATGTAAGATGCGGATTGTGAAAAACAGGAAACGTGGCATAATTGCAAATAAAAGATGAACAATTATTGCAGGGACCTGCAAAGCTACCATCCCATCCATTGTTCAAATTTTGAACCGAAACGGGGTCATTTGTAATAGGAAGAAGTGCAATGTTTTCGGTCCCACTAATTGACGGACCACTTATAAATAATCCCATTGCATCGTTATAAGGAGAAGTAGGATTTGCATATCCTGGATATTCCTCCGAAGCAAAAATATATTCAAATTGGATAGTCGTACCATTAGGAATTATGTCAAATTCCAAAATGCCCACCGATTGTAAACCGCCACTTATGGTTGCTAAGTCCAGGTCATAACTAACAGGATCGGTGACTGGGTTGTGCAAGGAACACCCGGGAAGACACTGGTTGCTCCCTGCATAAATACATTCACCAGTGGTTAAACAAGTCCTTCATCAAACATTTCAATAACATGACCAGACCCGGCAGGATTTGTAAACCTTCCAAGTTGGGTATGTTGATCTGTACCACCAGTATAAACAGCGTTCGAAATTATTACACCACCACCCGCAAAAATGTTCTGAACCTCTGTCGTTAAATTTACATTTGTAAGTTCAGTTATTTGAAGTTGACCATATAATGCCCCTGTAAATATTAGGCATATCGATAATAAATATTGAATGAATATTTTCATAAGAGTAGCTCTATTTTTTATCTAACAATGCTTCCCTTAATTCTTTAATCTGCTTCTCCAGATCCAAAATATACAGTATTATTTCCTCGATAGTTTGCATTTGTCCCATTAGAATTTTTGAAGTTTCAATGCCATTTGCGATGATTTCTGTTTCAGAAGGAATATGAGGAAGATGCTGATTAATCGTTATATATTCTCTCAAGCTATCTAATGACAGTAATTTGTAATTAGGCTCAAAAACAAAATCACACCAACTTGCTGTTTCAACAATAACTTCTCTACAACCTATTGTTCCTTCCACAGAAAACTTATATTTTGGATAAGGTGTTCCTACACCAATATTCCCTGCATTACCCTTATGGGTAGAAATAAAAAAATTATAATTCGAGAAGCCAGCATCATGTGGAAAGGGACGATAAAAATTTAAACCTTTTATTGGATTAGTACAACCAATGTCACCACCAGGGAGATCTAAAAATTCAATAGCAATATCTCCTGCCGTATTAGGGGAGATACTTGTGGGAGTAGACCCTACAACTTGTTTTCCACCTCTGAATGCCTGTGTCCCATTATTTCCTGTAATTAGTAATCCCTGTTTTACAATTGCGTGATAAATGGAGTTTATGTTTGCGCCATAAACAAGGTTGTTCGATGCGGTTCCAACGTAAAGCTTGCCATTTCCTTGGTTGATAAAAGTGTTTGGTGAGTTGGCTTTACCATTTATTTGTAAAGCACCATTAAAATGGGATGGTGGAATTGAACCTAAAAGATCTGAGTAGAGAAATGCTCCGTTTAATCCAAATCCCATCCAAACGGAAGAATCTCCAACATGTATACTGTCCCTAATGTGAAGTACGCCATGAATTTTTGCATCCCCTAAAACTTCAAACTTATATGTAGGATTTGAAATTCCTACTCCTACTTTTTTACTTGCATCTAAGGTTACGAAATTACCTGAAGTAACCCATGCACATATATTCGAAATAGGGGAAAAATTACTGGTTCCATCGAAAAAATATTCTGGGTTACTTGGGTAATCAACTCTTCCTAGTTTCCCATTTCCATTCACTTTTACAATACCGTGTCCAACAAGCGATTCTAAGTTCTTTACAACAACATCGCCATCGTTCTGTATTTTTAGTCGAACGGTATTATCCGTTTTAAAAACAAGTGATTGGTTATTTGTAGTTCCAATAAAATCGTTGGAACCTGAGTTATTACCATTTAACTCCCATTTGGTTTGTGAAAAACCATGAAGGATAAATGGAAATGATGCAAAGAGTAGTGTTGGTTTTTTCATGTTGGCTTAATTTTCAGGCTGAAGTTGCCCCCCGACTAAACCAAATATTTAAAAAAATTCGGGCAAAAATTGTGATGTTCAAACTCCCCATACGAAGTTTGTTTAATAGCGTGAATGCGCCCCTGATTGAAACGAAAAGCCCGCAGGATGCAGAATTAGCGGCAGCCGGGCTAAAAAAGCGGAAGAATGGAGCTCTTTTTGTGCCTGCTGCTGGTTTTGCTGCAACCGAGGACTTGCAGTTTAAAGCTGGATAGGCGCCATTACCTTGCCCTTATGTAGAACAGTTCTAAATAATCAGGTTGAAAAATCTCTCTTCCCTTCATAGCAGCAATTGTTACATTTGCATCAAATTCTTTATTAGTTATGATTTCTATTTGGAAAAAAGTGGTGATGGGACTTACAGGTTTGTTCCTGATCTCATTTCTGGTGGTCCATTGCGGCATTAATTCACTCATTTTTCTCGATGATGGCGGGAAAACATTTCACATGGCTGGCCATTTTATGGGAACCAACCCCGTAATAAGAATTATGGAAATTGGATTGGTGATTGGTTTACTGGTTCACATCATCGATGGTTTGGTGCTTTGGTCGCAAAACTCAAAGGCCCGTCCAAAAAAATATGCTGCCAAAGGTGCAAATGCAAATAGTGCCTGGTATTCACGTAGCATGGGTTTATTAGGAACTTTGTTATTGTTATTCCTCATTATGCATACTGCACATTTTTGGATTCCAAATAGAGCTAGTCAATTTACAACAGGAAAAGAAATTGAACTTTTTGAAAAAATGAAACTGATTTTTAGCGAATGGTGGATCGTATTGTTATACGTGTTAGGATGTTTCTCCTTGTTTTGGCATTTATTGCACGGATTCAAAAGTGCATTTCAATCATTAGGACTCAATCATTCTAAATACAATCCGATTATAAAAATAACAGGAACTGCATTTGCAATTATTTGTCCACTTACTTTTGCATTAATGCCAATTGTAATGTTTTTAGGAATTATAAAATAAAAAAAGAAATAGAACACAGATGACACGGATGATACAAATAAACACGGATAGAATCGGTGAAAACCTGTCGCATCGGTGTCATCAGTGTGCCATTAAATAATAAAGTATTATGTCGAAAATAGATTCAAAAATACCAGAAGGAATACTCGACCAGAAATGGACAACGTATAAATCGAAAGTTGCATTGGTGAATCCTGCCAACAAAAGAAGTTTAGAAGTTATTGTTGTTGGTTCGGGTTTAGCAGGTGCATCAGCTGCCTCTACATTGGCTGAAATGGGATACAAGGTAAAATGTTTTTGTTTCCAGGATTCTCCTCGTAGAGCACATTCAATTGCTGCACAAGGTGGGATCAACGCTGCAAAAAATTATCAAAACGATGGTGATAGTATCTATCGTTTATTTTATGATACCATTAAAGGTGGTGACTACCGTGCCCGTGAAGCAAACGTTCATCGTTTATCGGAGGTTAGTGGAAACATCATCGACCAATGTGTTGCACAAGGTGTTCCTTTAGCTCGTGAATATGGTGGAATGCTAAGTAACCGTTCATTCGGTGGCACACAGGTGCAACGTACATTTTATGCGGCAGGTCAAACTGGTCAACAATTATTATTGGGAGCATACAGCGCATTAGAAAGACAAGTGGGATTAGGAACTGTACAAATGTTCTCACGACATGAAATGTTAGATGTAGTTACTATTGATGGAAAAGCTCGTGGAATTATTGCACGTGATTTGATTAGTGGAAAAATTGAAAGACATTTTGGACATTCAGTTTTACTTTGTACAGGTGGTTATGGAAATGTATTTTTTCTTTCTACAAATGCAATGGGAAGCAATGTAACTGCTGCTTGGAAAGCACATAAAAAAGGAGCCTACTTCGGAAATCCTTGTTATACACAAATTCACCCTACATGTATTCCAGTTTCAGGTGATCACCAATCGAAATTAACTTTGATGAGTGAATCTCTTCGTAACGACGGAAGAATTTGGGTGCCAAAGAAAAAAGAAGATGCGGAAGCTTTGCGTTCAGGTAAATTAAAAGCAAGCGGTATTGCTGAAGAAGATAGAGATTATTATTTAGAAAGAAGATATCCTGCTTTCGGAAACTTAGTTCCTCGTGATGTTGCATCACGTGCTGCTAAAGAAAGATGTGATGCCGGTTTTGGTGTAAACCAAACAGGGCAAGCTGTATTTTTGGATTTCAATTATAACATGAAAGAAAAGTACGGACGTGTTGAAGCGCTAAAAAACGATATTATAAATCCGAGTGATCAAAAATTGCATGAACTGGGTAAAGCAGTTGTAAAAGAAAAATATGGGAATTTGTTCGATATGTATGCACAAATCACAGGTGTTGATCCTTATGAAGAACCCATGATGATTTATCCAGCTGTTCATTATACAATGGGAGGTTTATGGGTTGATTATAATTTAATGACCTCGGTTCCAGGATTATATGCATTAGGAGAAGCAAATTTCTCTGATCACGGTGCAAATCGTTTGGGAGCATCTGCATTGATGCAAGGATTAGCGGATGGTTATTTTGTAATTCCGTATACAATCGGTTCATACTTATCTGCAGAGGTAACACGGATGAGTGCCGAAAAAGGAAAAGCAGATTCAATAGATCAACTACAAACAAATCATCCTGAATTTGAGAAAGCTGAACAAGCAGTAAATGATAGATTGAATACTTTGTTGAATATAAAAGGAACAAAATCAGTAGATCATTTCCACAAACAATTAGGAAAAATAATGTGGGAAAAATGTGGAATGGCTCGTAATGCAGAAGGATTAAAACAAGCTATTGAAGAGATTAGAAAAATTAAAGCTGAGTTCTGGAAAGATGTTCGTGTATTGGGTTCTGCCAATGAACTTAATATGGAATTGGAAAAAGCGGGTCGTGTTGCCGACTTCATTGAACTTGGCGAATTGATGTGTATGGATGCATTAAATAGAAATGAATCATGCGGTGGACACTTCCGTGAAGAATATCAAACAGAAGAAGGCGAAGCTAAACGTGATGATGATAATTTTAAATATGTTGCTGCCTGGGAATACAAAGGCGACAGCCAGTTTGAATTACATAAAGAGGAACTAAACTACGAAGTGATTAAAGTAACTCAAAGATCTTATAAATAAACGTAAAATTAACCCATGACTTTAGTCATAGGATATGCAAACGAAAAATAAAAAATTATGAGTAACAACAACAGTATGAATCTTACCTTAAAAATCTGGAGACAAAAAGGTCCAAATTCAGAAGGTAAACTGGTGAATTATCAGGTAACAGAAATTTCTCCCGATATGTCATTTCTCGAAATGATTGATGTATTGAATGAGCAACTCATTATTAAAGGAGAAGAACCTGTAGCATTTGATCATGATTGCAGAGAAGGAATTTGTGGAATGTGTTCAATGTACATCAATGGAAGAGCACATGGACCAAAAACAGGTATCACTACTTGCCAACTTCACATGCGTTCCTTTAAAGATGGTGATACCATTGTAATTGAACCATGGAGAGCTAAAGCATTTCCAATTATCAAAGATTTGGTTGTTGACAGAACTGCATTCGATCGCATCATTGCAAAAGGAGGATATATTTCTGTAAATACAGGCTCAGTAAAAGACGCGAATAATATTCCTATTTCTAAGGAAATGGCTGATGAGTCATTCGAAGCAGCAGCTTGTATTGGATGTGGCGCATGTGTTGCAACCTGTGTAAACAGTTCTGCTATGTTATTTGTTTCTGCAAAAATTTCTCAATTAGCATTGTTACCTCAAGGTCAGCCTGAAAGAAATTCACGTGTGCTTAGCATGGTTGAACAAATGGATCATGAAGGTTTTGGAAATTGTACTAATACCGGAGCATGTGAAGTAGAATGTCCGAAAGGAATTTCTTTAGAAAATATTGCACGAATGAATCGTGATTACTTAATGGCTAGTGTTTCTAAGAAGAAGAAAAAGAATACTGGTGGTGGAGTAGGTTAAATCTATTCTATTTTAAATAAAATTCTAAATGCCGATTGAACATAACTCTATCGGCATTTTTCTTTTAGCCCGGTGAATTAAATTTTATTAGCTGACCTGACTCAAGGGAGTATAAGCAGTTAATAGTTCAATCCGGGTTTTAATACTTAGCTTAGAATAGATTTTTTTAGCATGAGTTTTCACCGTATTTACCGAAATAAAATGCGTGTTCGCAATTTCTTTGTAAGGTAAACCTCTCAAGAGTGCTTCAAAAATTTCCTTTTCTCGCTGGCTTAAGCCAGTAACGTTGATGCTACTTTTTAACATGGGCTCTAGATAAAAAATCTATAACGCTTTTTATTAAAATTATATTGTAAAAAACAGGGGTGATTTTTGAAGATGTGCTGCCATTAAGCTCTTCAAAGCCTTACGGCAACTATTAACCAATGATTTTGGTTCCAATAAAGGTGAGTAAAAGACTGCAAAGAATACTAAGAGCAATATATAATATAGTTATTCCATATTGTCCGCTTTGCCATAATTTAAGGCTTTCCAGACTGAATGTGCTAAACGTGCTGAGCCCTCCGCAGAGTCCGATGGTTAAAAGCAGAATGTAATTTTTGTCAAGCCATTCTTTTTGTGATGCAATGGCATAAAAAACACCTACTATAAATGCGGCTGAACAGTTGGCGACAAATGTGCCTATTGGGAATTTTGATGAAGAGGTGGCAAAGATGAGGGATATAGCATATCTCATCATTCCGCCCAGACCACTACCCAGAAATACCCATAGAAATTTCCCCATAAATCAAATATACGATTTTCGCATAGAGAATGTATAGCTTCTATTTTGATATATTTGATACAATATAAAAGAATGAACTTTTCAAATTCCTCATCTTCAAGTATAGATAATGACAGGTTAAGCTATAGTCGGGGTTATCTTCTGCTTTTTATTCTTTCTTCTTTTTTCCTGGGATCCTTTTATGGAATGGTAATATTGAATCCAAACGATTACCTATTCAACTCGAAGGCTGATGGTATTAAAAATTACTATGCCTATAACTATTATATCCAAAACAATCATTCAAATACTTCTTTCGAAGGACTTAACTATCCTTATGGGGAAGTGATTATCTATACTGATTGTAATCTTCCTATCGCTTTTTGCGTTCGTAGTTTGTCAAATATATTTCCTTCTATAACCAATTATAGTATTGGTATATTGAATAGTTTGATGTTGCTTTCTCTTTTGTTAACAGCAACCTTTCTATATCTCATTTTTAAAAATTTACGTGTTCATCCTGCCTTATCAGCGCTTGGGGCTTTTTCTATTATGGTACTAGCGCCTCAAATTTTTAGAATGACGGGTCATTATAGTTTATCATTTAGCTTCATAATACCATTAACCATGCTTCTTCTCATAAAAACTGAACAGCGGGGTAAAACAATTTTATACGGAGGGCTTTTGTCGTTGCATATTCTTATTGCATTTTTTACCCATCCTTATTTAGGACTTATTTCGGTGGCCATTATTCTTAGTTACCTATTTGTTAAATGGGTGGTTTCTTTTCGCCAACGAAGTTTTTATGGATTCCAATCAATCACACTTGGCTTATCTGCCGTTTTTCCACTTCTCGTGTTCTATGCATTCACAAAATTAGTTGACCATCACATTGGAAGAACCACTAATCCTTATGGATTCTTTGAGTATTATGCAGATCTGGACACCATATTTTTACCTCATCATCCACCATTTCAGTTTCTGGTTAAAAAATTTCTTCCGGCATTCACGCAAACTTGGGAAGGGTGGAGTTATATCGGTATCGTTGCCATTGGTACCTGTATAATAACAGCATTTAGATTGGTGGGGAATCTATGGAGAAAAAGGAGAATGGATCTTTCACAGGAAGAACCTTCTAAACAAATTCTTATCCTGTTTTTTATCACTTCAGTTTTGTTGGTACTGTTTTCTATGGGACTGCCATTTAGAATATTGCCTAAACATTATCTGGATTATTTCCCTTTTATAAAACAGTTCAGATCTATTGGACGATTTTCATGGGTGTTCTTTTTTGTAATCAACATAATTGCCATTTATGGAATTGATAGATACGGAAAAAAAATGCTAGCTTCCGGCAAGAAGGGATTGGTGTATGCCATGTTTTTCATTTTTCCATCCATTGTTTTTTTCGAAGGTATTTATTATCATAAGGATATGAGTGGTCAGGTTGTTCAATCGAAGAATGTATTTCTAGAAAAAAATATTCCCGAAAATCTGAAACAAATGATAGCTTCTATTGATAAGAATAAGTATCAGGCCATCATACCTCTTCCATACTATAACTTTGGTTCTGAAAATTTTATGAAGGAAACTACCAACGAAGTATATGTTTCTTCAATGCTCTTTTCTTTTTACACTCAGCTTCCATTGATCTCAAATTTTAATGCACGGGCTTCTATACCGGAAAGCAAGAAACTGATGCAGCTTTTCGGGAATGATTTTTACAAAAAGAATATTGATGAAGATATTGACTCTAAACTTCCATTTTTGATGCTGAATATGAAAGGAGAAGGAAAGAGTTTACTTGAGTTTAACCTATATTCTAAAGGCAAAATTATTTATTCGAATGATGAGTTTGAATTGTTGGAGATTTCCAAAGAAAACCTATTCAAAACTAATGTGGATAAAGTGTTTCAGGAATTTGAAGAAAAAAAGGAGCAGTTTACATCTTATCATGGATTTCTTACAAACGATACTGTTTCTTACTTTTTCTATAACAGTTACGATAGTGTGTCTAACGGAACCACGATAAATTTCAGAGGAAAAGGAACATTGGGTTTTATGAAGAACGATAGATTGGTTTTAGCGGATATACCAGCAGCTAAATTTGGCCCAATGAAAAGCACATTTATTGCGAGTTTCTGGATCTACAATGACGGTGTTAATTATGGTCAGGATGTTCTTACTAACCTGGATTTTAATATTTGTCAAACTATTAACAGAGAAGAGAAAATATTATTTACTACGCAGCCTAAAACAAGTATGAATATCAATAACGATTGGAGTTTGGTAGAATTGTTATTTTTAATAGAGTCTAATCAAGGAAATGTTCAATTTGTTTTAGAAGGAAAAGATTGGAAAAACAGACAGATGTATTTAGATGATTTTTTCATTTACCAATTGAACTCCTCGGACTCTCCAAAGAGTGCTTATTATCGGATTGACGGAACAGAGAATGGTGTGGTGAAAGAATTATTTATGAATAACCATCAGGTGAGAAGGTAGAAATTATTCTATGATCAACTATTGTGTCGCTGTATTTCCATCTTCAAAAATAATTCAGGCAAAACAAATCCTTGAAGCAAAGAATCTCTTAATTAAATCTCCATGCTTCGTTTGGTGCGGAAAAATTGGCCTGATTTCTACCAGCAGGCGAAGTACCCAGAGTACCTGTAATATTTTCTATTCCAAAGGTTACAATGCTTCCTCCAGGAATCGCATTACATGCTGTCGAATAAATTTCTATCACATTCGTTGTTTCGTATAAAATAAGATGAGTAGAAGCGCTTCCAGGACCACTAAAAAACGGAACATTGGTATACCTTACGTGTAATTGCCTATTAGGCGCAACACCAGTTGTTTGATATCGAACAGTGCCACCAGACGATGGATCCAAATCGGTCCATGATGGAGCTACCAAGTGGTTAGGATCGGTTACATTCGGAAGTAATTGTCCGGTACAGCATCCCTGGCCAACGGTGTTATTAAAAGCGATAAACCCGTTAGATGAAATATAAAATTGGGTATATGGTAAACAATAGAAGTTAAAGGTAAAGCCAATATTTAATGCACCACTTATTTGGTCATCGGCAAGCCCGATTGTGGTCCACCCTGCGCCTAATGGTGCAACATAAGGAATACTGGTAACGGTATAAGGAGGGCAACAAAGCTGATTAATGGATTGTACATTTGAATTAGTTGAAAGCCCACATGAATTCGCAGATCTTATTCTAAAATAATAAAAAACACCGCAAGCTAGTCCGGTTACATTGTAAGACAATACATTGCCCACGTTTAAATTATTATATCCTGCAACAAAGGAGGCAAAGGTTGGGCTCGTAGAAACATCGATTACATAAGAAGTTGCGCCACCTACTCCATTCCAGTTTCCGATGAATGCATTTGGCCCGTTATATATTGCCGAAACGGCGTATGGTGCGCTTAGCGATGAAGAAATCCATATAGCGCCATTGTAATAGTTAAATTCCTTGCAATCTAAATTATAAATAAATAATCCTTCCAGAGGAGCTGGTATTAAATTTCTCTGAGCTGTTGTCATTCGGGGTGCCAACATTCCCGATGAGGTTGAACTTACATCCAGCATAGATGATGGATCGGCAACAGCGCCAGTTGTATTAATGCCAACATTTTGTGCTTGCATTGAAAAAGTAAATAGAACGGATAATAGAAATAAACTGTACCATTTTTTCATAACCTTGGGTCGGTTTTTGAGGTTGTCTAAATATAGGCTTAATATGCTAATAATGCGCTGGAAGCATTACAACTTATTAGCAGCCAGCGGTATTATAAGGTGGGTTCTAAAAATTCACTTTTATAGATTTGAATAAAAATCGGAGAACCCGTTAACCGATTTTTTGTAATATGTTTTTCAAAAGTACATTATTTTTTCCTTACATCATACTAATTTTTTCTATCTATCTATCTATCTATCTATCTATCTATCAGTGTATTTAATATCTAATCTTATGGTTTGTTCGTACCTAAATAAATTGTAAGTTAAATTTATAAGTCCAATTATTCCAGTTGCTCTTACGATTCCAACTGAACGTATAAATAAGCCATTCATACTTTGTTCCATAAATCCAAATACGTGTTCTACCCTTGCTCTTGTTTTTGATTTTCCTTTATTGGTAGCTTTTTGTTCATCTGTTAATGGTGCATTGCGGTAACCTTTCTCGTGAACTTTATTTTTCATTTTATATTTTTCAATCGTTTTCTCTTGTTCTTC